>JAEEGJ010027449.1_pt1 | contig 11434 bp, 8 predicted proteins | sample 8958761 | NCBI WGS metagenome assembly JAEEGJ01 (sample SAMN16246546, study PRJNA631951) | gut metagenome | biome: gut microbiome; feature: rumen; material: RS-attached | host: Bos | place: Iran: Karaj | collected 2018-10
AGGGCATGAAGGGTGCTATCGCCAAGGCCGAGGAGCTCCAGGCCGAGATCCCGAACAGCATCATTGCCGGTCAGTTCGTTAACCCTGCAAATCCTAAAGCACACAGAGAAACGACAGGTCCCGAAATCTGGGAAGACACAGACGGCGAAGTTGATATCTTCGTTGCAGGCGTAGGCACAGGAGGAACAGTTACAGGTGTAGGTGAATATCTAAAGTCACAGAAATCATCCGTAAAGGTTGTCGCAGTCGAGCCCGCTGACTCTCCCGTACTGAGTAAGGGCACTGCAGGTGCACATAAGATCCAGGGTATCGGCGCCGGTTTCGTGCCTGAAGTCCTCAATACAGGTGTATACGATGAGGTCATCCCCGTAACCAATGACGATGCATTCGCAACAGGCAAGCTCTTAGGTCATAGTGAAGGCGTACTAGTAGGAATCTCTTCCGGTGCAGCTCTCTGGGCTGCGATCGAGCTCGCAAAGCGTCCCGAGAACAAGGGCAAGACTATCGTAGCGCTTCTCCCTGATACAGGAGACCGTTACCTCTCAACTCCTCTTTTCCAGGATTAATAAAGCATAAAAGCCAAATGGATTTCCAACATAAAGGACCTGTCTCAAACAAACGAGGCAGGTCCTTTTATTTTCCTTGTCGCCCGTGGTCAAGGCAACTACTATTAGAATTTGAGTTTTCGAAAATCTAATAGTAGGTTTTCGTCAAAAACGGTCCTTTTTGAGCCCGACCTACTATTAAAAAACCGCTTTTCAAAAATCTAATAGCAGGTTTTTACTTTTTTCGGCTGTTTTTTTGAAAAACCTACTATTAAATTCCGGTATTCTTCAAATCTAATAATAGGTGCAGTTCCGGCCTATGCAAGGCAGTTGTTACGGATTATTCCCTTCTCTCCTGTAGTTTCCGGGCGTCATGCCCGTGACCTTGGCGAACTGGCGGCAGAAATGCTCCGTGCTCTTATACCCGCACATCTCCGCGATCTCGGAGATCGATCTCGATGTGTATTTGAGCCTGTCTTTTGCCAGTTTGATCCTTGCGTTTATCACGTCATCGATCGGGCTTATCCCGAATGTCTCCTTATACAGAGTCTGAAATCTCGTCCTGCCGAGGTTGAGCCTCCCGGTCATGGACTCAACATTCCAGGGCAGCTCCGGATGGAGCATCATCTCACGTCTCAGGCTTGTCAGCTCGTGATGATAAGGAGTGCTCAAAAGATCAATGCTGTCATCTGACAGCTTCGAGAAAAGGACCTTGAACAGACTTAGCATATCGGGATCGTCAGATTCCTTTTTCGCGTTGCTCTCCCACGCTATCAGCTTGAAAAGATTATGCACGAAATCGGGATCCGCAGGCGAAAACGGGACATTGGTAACCGGGAATGTCTCAATAAATTCCTCATCGGTATCGAATCTTATCCAGTCGTTATTATAAGGCTCTCCGGGCAGCGAGCTATAGTATTTCCTGTGTCCGGGAGTGAACAATATCACCGATCTCGCAGGATAATAACGAAGCTCGTTGTCGACCCAGAAAAGGGCCGGCGTATGTGTAAAGAGCATCTGATAACTCTCAAATCCCGTACGGCCGCGGTCGGTATCGTAGACGAGGCCGTCATCATGCTGGTAACTGTATCCTGAATAGAGAACATTGATCATCCTGTAAGGTCTCCTCAGAAAAGATTGCACAAAAATTCAACAATTATCTTGATTTTCTGCTATTAAAAGGCATTTGTAAAGGAATAAGTGAACAATATATCAATTTGTGCGCACTAAAAATCATTGTTGTGCCTCCTATCAAATGATAAAGTGAGCCGACTTAAAGAAAGGATCCGGACAGAACATGAGCACATTGGTACGTGACATGACTAAGGGTAACACCGTAAAACTCCTCCTCGAGTTCTCTTTGCCCATGCTCGTCGGAAACATCTTTCAGCAACTCTATAACCTGGCCGACTCCGCAATAGTCGGACGAGTAGTCGGTCATGATGCCCTGGCTGCCGTCGGTTCGACCGGGTCCCTTTCTTTTTTGTTTTTTTCCTTCTGCATCGGAGTAGCAAACGGCGGCGGTATCACCGCTTCGAAATATTTCGGTGCCAAAGATGATCAAAGGGTCAAGAAAGTAATCGTCAACAGCGCCTACATGATGCTCGTTGCATCAGTGTTCATGGCTGTTCTGGGATACGCTCTGTCAGCGTGGATCTTAGGTGTTCTTGACACTCCTTCCGATATAATCGTTCTGTCAACCCAGTACCTGAGAATAATGTGCCTCGGTATTCCGCTTGTCGGAATGTACAACTATGCATCCGCCATGCTCAGGGCATTGGGCGACTCGGTAACTCCGCTCATCTTCCTTCTGGTATCGTGTTTCCTTAACATCGGTCTTGATTTCCTGTTCGTAAGTGTTTTCATGTGGGGCGTATTCGGAGCAGCCGTCGCTACTCTTATCGCGCAGTTTGTCTCAGGAATCGGGTGCCTTGTTTTCGCATACTTCAAAAACGATTATTTCAAGATAACGAGAAAGCTTCTGCGTCCTGATGCGACAATAATCAAAGAGTGCGCAAGAATGGGTTCCATGCTCGCTCTGCAGATGTCCCTCATCGCAGTTTCATGCCTTGCGCTGCAGCGTTACGTCAACGGTTTCGGAACCATGACGGTAGCGGTATTCACCGCCACGGGCAGGCTCGAGCAGATCGTTCAGCAGCCGTACGGCTCTCTTTCAATGGCTCTTTCCACCCATGCCGGACAGAATCTCGGTGCCAGGAACGTAAAGCGCATCAAGGAAGGCTTTGCAAAGGGCATGATCATCATGGGCATCTTCTCACTGCTCGTTTTCCCTGTTGCGCAGCTTTTCGGCGAACAGATAATGAGGATATTCGGAAGCGATGCCGAGGTCATTACCATGGGTGCAAAAGCGCTCCGCATTACAAGCGCTTTCTATCTCGCGCTCGGTACCATCTATGTCTGCCGCGGTGTCCTTAACGGCATCGGTGATGCGGCCTTCTCGCTTATCAACGGCATCGTTGAAGTTGTCGGAAGGATAGGGTTCCCCTTCATGCTCATGCTCTTCCCTTCGATAGGAGTCTGGGGTATCTGGCTTTCTGCAGGCCTTACATGGTTTATCAGCGGACTGTTCGCACTCATCAGATATATTGCAAAGACAAGGAGTGCGGGCTTCCTTTCACTCGCCTCTTATGCAAGGACACACGATCTGAATTCCAAGGCTAAGGTCACCGCAATAAGCGGAAAAGCTTCCTGAAAACTTATTTGGCGAGCTTTTCCACATCGGTGGCATAGCACCATCTGCCGCCCGTGAATTTACCGAATACATATTTGGCCGATGCGGACTCGCACATGATGAGCATCTTTCCGTCAACGAAGATTATCTCCTCTGCCATCGGCGGAGCATCAAACGATGATTTCTGTGTGGAACTGTCGAGAACATAGACCGGCACGGAAATATCAGTTCCGTCTCCGCCCGGATTATTCATCTTTCTGAACGATACCGGCTCTGAACCGGAAATGTCATAGCATCTGATCTTGGATCTTGCCGTTCCGTAGGACTGGGATATCCAGATCTTTCCGTCCTTTACCGCCATACCCTGAACGAGCCCGGGCATCGAATATATCTCGGACGGTGTCCTTGAAATACCGAAAACCGAATCTTCGTCAGCACTGAACTTATATGTCACGGCGAATGCGCGGTTCTCTTCGCCTGCCGTTGTCCTGATCCAGTGCGATTCATCGGTCATGTAATTCGGATCTCTGTAGAACTCACCGACTATCATGCGGTCATCAGTAAAGCAGATCCATGCGACATTGATCTTGTCACCTGAAAACCGCGTCGGAAAACTTCCGGCCATCTTAACTACAGTTCCGCTGTCCGCGGAAAGGACCTCATTTAAGTCATAAACATTTATGAGCGCATCCTCATCGCCTGCCACGAAAAGATATTTGCCGTCCACGGCAAGACCGCCCGCATGCGGTCTGATAGCTTTGCCGTTCTCATCTCCCATGATGACGTAGCCGTTATCTTTTCCGCTCTTGCCGTCAATCCTGTAAACGCGTGAAGGAGAACCGTTCTTCTGATATCCGCAGACAAGGTATATATCGTATGTTTCAACATAGTCGAGCCCCTGAGGCACCATGTTGTCCATAAGACCCGGTATCTTAAAAGCTTTTTCGGATGCCTTGTAGTAAGCTCTCACGGGCACCCTGAAATAGAGTCTTGCCCCGACGAGCACAAGAACAACAAGCAAGACAAGGACGGCAATTATCGTAATTACCGTCTTCTTAAGTTTGGAACCGGACTTCTTCTCTGTCATATCAATACCAATCCTTGTGTCTCTTGATGTAGATCACCTTCATGATCTGGGCAAAGATCATGTAAACGACCATGAGGATCGCGAGCCAGAGCATGTAGCTGACGGGCATTGCGGGAAGGCTGAAGAGCGATGACACACCGGTAAAGCCGATGATAAGCGTGACAGCAATGACCGCAAGCGTTGACAGCGTCAGCTGGATCGAAGCCCTGTCGTTGATGAACGGGAGCTTCGGGGTCCTTATCGTGTGGATTACCATCGTCTGCGAGATAACGCCGAACATGAACCAGCCGCACTGGAAGTAGCCAGCCATAGACGGGTTGTTATATCCGAATATGAACCACAGAACGAGGAAGCAGAGGACGTCTAAGACTGTACTCAAAAGACCGAATGACACCATGAATCCCTTTATGCCGCCTAAGTCCCACTTCTTGGGCTTCTCGATATACTTGGATTCGACGTGATCGAAAGGCATACCGAGCTGTGCAAAGTCATTTAAGAGGTTCTGCACGAGGATGTGTATGGGAAGCATCGGAAGGAACGGCAGGAAGATGCTTGCGATAAGCACCGAGAACATGTTGCCGAAGTTGCCGGAAACGGACATCTTAAGATACTTGGACATGTTCGCGAATGTGCTTCTTCCCTCTACAACGCCTTCATCGAGCACGTTGAGGTCCTTTTCAAGAAGGATTATATCCGCGACTTCTTTTGCAATGTCGACCGCATTATCTACCGAGATACCGATATCTGCCTGCTTGAGCGGCAAGCTGTCGTTGATACCGTCACCCATGTATCCGACTATATGACCCTTTGACTGGATCATCTTAACGACGCGCTGCTTCTGGTAAGGAGAAAGCTTTGAGAAGATATCGCAGTTCTCGCAAGCCTCTGCGAGCTGCTCGTCGTTCATCGCATCGATCTTTGCTCCTGTAAGCGTCATCTCCGTCCTGAAGCCGAGCCTGCCGCAGATGTTGATGGCAACTCCTTCGGAATCGCCTGTAAGGACGACTGTGCGGACGCCGTTCTTTCTCAAAGCGTTGATCGCCGTTGCTGCAGATTCCTTCGGCGGATCGAGGAATCCGACAAATCCGATGAGGACCATGTCGCTCTCATCTTCAACACCGAAAACATCAACGCCGTGAACATTGTTCTTCTGCGCTACCGCGATAACGCGGATACCTTCAAGGTTGTTATCCTCGGCGAGCTTCTTGGCGTTAGCCTTGAGCTCGTCAGTGATATCTTTTACTTCGCCGTCGATCTCGATAAACGAGCAGATGGAAAGGATCTCTTCAACGGCACCCTTTGTGATGAGCTGGCGCTTGCCGTTCTGGTCCCTGAGCACTACGCTCATCCTGCGGCGTGAGAAATCGAACGGGATCTCGTCTTCCCTTACATAAGCTTCCTTAAGGAAAGACAGTTCCTCCTTCTCCGCGCGGTTGATGATGGCGACATCCATAAGGTTCTTAAGTCCCGTCTGGAAATAACTGTTAAGGAAAGCGTGCCTTAAGATACGCTTATCCTCACGGCCTAAAACGTCCATGTATTTTTCAAGGATGATCTCGTCCTGAGTGAGCGTTCCCGTCTTGTCAGTGCAGAAAACGTCCATCTCACCGAACGTCTGGATGGCGCCCAAACGCTTAACGATAGTCTTCTTGCGGGACATGTTGATAGCGCCTCTCGCAAGAGAAGAGTTCATGATGACAGGCAGCATCTCCGGCATGATTCCTACTGCAATAGTAATACCGAACATGAGCGACTGGAGCCATGATCCCTTCGTGACGAAGTTCGCGATAAAGATTACCGGAACAGTTATCAGCATGAACCTGATAAGGAGCTTGCTTACGGAATCGAGGTTCTTCTCGAATGCGCTCTTCTCCTCAAAGGAATTAAGGCTCTTGGCCATACTTCCGAAGTAGGTGTCGCCCCCTGTTGTGAGGATTATCGCCTTGGCAGATCCTGATACGATGTTGGAACCCATGAAGCCGACGTTCGCAAGATCCGTAACGCCGCAGTTGATATCGGATGTCGTGAATTTCTCAACAGGGTTGCTCTCGCCCGTCAGCTGCGACTGGTCAATGAACAGGTCCTTCGTCTCAATGAAACGCACATCACCGGGAATCATGTCGCCTGACGCGAGCTTAACGATATCACCCGGAACGAGTTCTTCAATCTCAACTTCCGTCTCAACGCCGTTTCTTAAGACGTCGAGTTTGTTGGTGATCATGCCCTGGAGCTTCTTTGCCGCGTTGTTGGATTTCTCTTCCTGAACAAATGATATCGTCGCGGATATTATGATGACCGCAACGAGCATTGCAAATGTTGCGATCGAAGGCTCGTCAGCCATCACGACATCGGTGATAAACGTGATAAGGGCAACTACGAGCAAAACGATATTGAAAGGATTGATTATCGCATCCTTGATGCGTACGGCAAGACTCTTTTCATTGCCGAAATCGATTATGTTCCTGCCGTATTCGTCAAGACGGTCCGCTGCCTGCACCGGATCAAGTCCGTCTTCGTCCGTCTTGTACTTTTCGAAAAGAGCCTTCTGCTCCATGCCGCTAAGCTCAAGAAGCGTCTTTTCGACTTCCGCCTGCTTGACGTTATTCTCCTTTTTCTTCACAATTCGCACTCCCAAACAATAATAACGGGAAAATTATAACAAATTTCCCGTTACTACTGAATCAGACTATGCTAAACCGTCAGACCTTAAAGCACTTGTGGATGACCTTTTCCTGACCTAAGACAAACACTGTCGTGTTCGGTTCGAAAAGATATTCCGGCGTGATGTTCATGTTCATCTTGCCGTTCTTAACGACACCCAGGATATTGATACCGAACTTTCTTCTGATATCGATCTCGACAATGGTCTTTCCTATCCATTCTGTAGGTACCGTGAGCTCAAAGATCGCGTAGCCTTCCTCGAGCTGTATATAGTCCTCAATACCGTCCGTGGTGCACTTGATCGCAGTCCATGCTGCAAGCTGCTTCTCAGGATATACGACTTCGTCCGCGCCGTTCCTGAGCAGTATCTTCTCCTGTGTTCCCTTGGATGCACGCGCAATAACTTTTTTGGCTCCGAGCTCTTTAAGAAGGAATGCTGTCTCCAGCGAGTTCTGGAAATTATCTCCGATGGCAACGATGCAGGCATCGTAGTTCTCGACTCCCAGCGACTGCATAAACTCTTCATTCGTACTGTCGCCGATCTGCGCGTTGGTTACAAACGGAAGAACCGAATTGACGCGGTTCTCATCGTGATCGATCGCCATGACCTCATGGTTGAGGCTGTTGAGTTTCATGGCAATATACTTTCCGAATCGTCCTAATCCGATCAACAAGATTGATTTCATGATCTCTTCTCCTTATCCGACTGTGAGTTTTTCCTGGGGCAGCCTGGACATGGTGCTCTGACCCGGCGTAACGGCCGAGAAGAGCAGTGTCAGGCCTCCGACTCTGCCTATATACATAAGTGCTATCAGTATTATACGTGAAACCGTGCTGAGGTTCGGCGTGATGCCCAGGGTAAGTCCTACGGTTCCTACCGCGGATGCAGTCTCAAACATGCAGGTCATCATGGGAAGTCCTTCCACGGCGGTGATGATGACGCCGCCCGTAAGGAAGAGGAGCAGATACAGCGTCACGATCGCGATAGCGTTTCTAAGAACGCTGTCCGCGATGCTCCTGCCCGCGAAATCCGTATGTTCCTTGCGCCTGAACACTGAGATCGCAGTGAGTATAACGACCGCGAATGTGGTGGTCTTCATACCGCCTGCTGTGGATCCCGGAGAGCCTCCGATAAGCATGAGCACGATCATGATTGAGATCCCGCCCGAATTGAGCTTTGTCAGATCGTAGGTGTTAAATCCCGCCGTTCTTGTGGTGACCGACTGGAAAAGCGAATTGAATATCCTTGACTTGATGTCCATTCCCGCGAATTCGAGGAAGAAATAGACTGCAGGCAAAAGAATGAGGAATGCCGAAGTGAGCAGCACTATCTTTGTCTGCATGCGGTATTTGCGTACATTGAATTTGTTTGTCTTGATGTCATCCCATACCAGAAATCCGATACCGCCTGTGATGATAAGCGCCATGATGACTATATTGACCAGGGGATTGTCCGAAAAGGATGTAAGAGACGAGAACTTTTCCTTGACGCCCATGAGGTCAAAGCCCGCATTGCAGAATGCCGAGATGGAGTGGAAGAAGGAATACCAGATTCCTTTTCCGACGCCGAATTCCTTAATGAACGCGGGAGCCAGCAGGGCAGCGCCCGTAACCTCGATAATAGCCGAAGTCTTAAGGATAAAACCAGTGAGCTGTACAATGCCGCCCATCTGATGAGCCGAGATGGCTTCCTGCATCGTGCTTCTCTGCATAAGGCCAATCTTCTTGCCGGAAGCGACGGTTATGGCGACAGCGAACGTAACGACGCCCATTCCGCCGATCTGTATCAGCAGAAGTATGACCGCCTGGCCGAAATAAGACCAGTAGGTCGCAGTATCCTGTACTATCAGACCGGTAACACAGGTCGCGGATGTTGCGGTGAAAACGGCATCAGCAAAAGTCGCGCCCTTGCCGTCAGCCGTCGATATCGGGAGCATCAGAAGGAATGCTCCGAGCAGGATCGCTCCTAAGAATCCGAGAACGATTATCTGCGATGATGTAAGTCTTCTGGGCATACGCCCCATAATCTATTCCTCCAACGAGGCTCTTATGAGCCCGTCTCTTCTGTGAAGTATACCACTAATCAGAGCCATTTCTTCCGTTTAAAGAAGATAAGGCTGACGATGACGATCAGTACGGATACTCCGATAACGATCGGATAAGCGACCGGGGACTGGAATTCCGGCATGTAGACAAAGTTCATTCCGTACCAGCCCGCAATGAGCGTGAGCGGCATGAAGATACTTGTGATTACCGTCAGGATAGTCATTATCTTGTTCTGCTTGAGGTCGATCTGGGCCTGGCTTAAGTCTCTGATCTGCGCAGTGTAATCTGCAAGCGAGGTTGTCATGTCGTAAAGAGTTCTGACGCGCTGGGCAACCAGGTGAAAGTATCTTTCGTTGTCTTCCTTGAAGAACTCGTTCTCGTTCTCTTCGAGTTCCTGGCTGAGGTCAAGGAGCTGAGCGTAGTGGATCCTGAGATCTCTAATTTGGCTCCTGATGTCGCTGAGTTCGATTATCGATTCTTCCGCCTCGCCCTTAAGGATGTCGTCTTCCATTGCATCGAGCCTTATCTCGAACTTCTCGAGAATCTTATAGTCCCTGTGGATTATGCTCTCCAGAAAGTCATATAAGAATTTCTCAAGACAGGGGTTGATGTATTTCTTGTTCTTGGCGATCCTTTCGATGATCTTTGACGCAAAGCCTTCATCATCAATGAAGACAATGCCCTTCTCGTCTAAGGCGAATGCGAAATTGTGATAGACCTCGTTGATCTTGTCACGGCTCGGGATGCAGAATGTTCCGGTAAGCGAATCGATGTTCACTTCGCAGCCCGTATTGGAGATATCGTCAAGATTGATATCCCACTCGATACCCATGTTGAACTTGCGGTTGGAACTTATCCATTCTTCGGATCCGATAACGGCTATATACTGAAACGGTATGTTGTCAAATGTCTTGGGCTCGAAAGGCTCGATCCTCTCCCCTATCTTGTAGTACATAAAGCTCCCCCGTCCGGTAACTCAAAATAATATAAAGAGTTTACCACTAGTGAGCCGTATCTGTTATCGGTTATCCGTTTTCTCTTTTTCGATCATGTGGGCCAGCGAAAGGAAATACTCAGGCTTTAAGATAGCTAAGCCCTGTCCTTCATCGCCTACAATGACAAGCTGGTCTCCGGCAGAAATATCGAATAATTTGCGGGCCTTGGCAGGGATCACGATCTGTCCCTTGTCGCCTACAGTGACCAGTCCGAACATGTGCTTTCCTTTCGGCGGCACTGCCATCCCGAGATTCTCATCAGGTTCATAGTTCGCAAGGTCGTCCAAGGACACACCGAAAAGCTCGGCCAGAAGCCTGCATTTCTCAAAATCGGGCACTGTCTCACCTGATTCCCACTTGGCTACGGACTGCCTGGTGACTCCGATCTTGTCGGCAACGTCTTCCTGCGTAAGCTGCCTGATCTTGCGCAGATGGATCAGATTATCTTTGAACATGCTTTCTCTCCTTCTTGATGCCCAGCACCGCCCAGCGGTAGAACGGTATCCTTGAGATGATCTCATAGAGGCCGTATCCGAACGCGAAACCCGCTACCAAGCTGATGATATAGCAAAGAGGCGCCGGCAACAACATGGGCTTGGCAAATATCAGCGCCATAGAAGAAATGCCGAGATAGTGAAAGACATAAAGCCCGAAGCTCCTCTTGCTCATCCACTCCGTGAAACTGTTGCTGATATCGAGGAACCTCGCAAAGCCCGCAAGCATCGCAAGCGATCCGAAATAAGCACATGCCGCATATAAAAGCCCTCTGTTGACCGGCTTGTCCGCATAGTTCATTCCGCCCCTGATCCAGAAGTTTAAAACGGCAAAGACTATGCATAAAACCGCTCCGCCCGCGATGAACCATACTGCATATCTCTTGAGCTTTTCCATTACTTCACCGCTCGAGAACACATAGTAGCCGAGCATAAAGAAGACAAAATAGAATCCGAATCTGTACACCGTAATAACAGGAGTGTTAAGGATCTGCGCCGCTCCCCACACCGGGAAGACGAAAAGCATGATAAGCCAGAGAGGCGTTTTTGCGCCAAGATCTGAAAGATGTCCTTTCTCGATCTTGCGGACAAGAACCAGGATAAGGCTGTAGATCCACAAAAGATGGCAGAACCAAAGCACTCCGCTTCCCGATGCAACCATTATCATGAATATAACAGGAGCAGGAACTCCCGCTTTGGCAAGCTCCGTAAACGCATCACCAAACGACATGCTGACATATCCCTGCACGAAGTGAAAGACAAAGACGCCGATCGTCGAAGGGACCAGGAGCTTTCTTGTCCTGCTCTTTATGAATTCCTTTGCAGTATGCTTATCGAGCACAATCCTCGAGCTGATTCCCGCAACGATGTAAAGCACCGGCATTATCCAAGTCGGATCGTAGCCATGTCGTTCC
>JAEEGJ010027455.1_pt1 | contig 11431 bp, 7 predicted proteins | sample 8958761 | NCBI WGS metagenome assembly JAEEGJ01 (sample SAMN16246546, study PRJNA631951) | gut metagenome | biome: gut microbiome; feature: rumen; material: RS-attached | host: Bos | place: Iran: Karaj | collected 2018-10
TAATTCACCATGATGCTTGGCGGCATCGATGGCAATGATGGCACCACCCACACGCTGACCATCGGTGTCGATAGCTTCATAGGCTTCTGCATCCTCAGCTACTAAAGACTGATAGAAGTCCTTATCAGGCAATACCTGCCATTGGTTGTCTTCTTTATAGTACGACTGAAATCCATGCTGGAATGCCTCCTGCATTTCTTCCTTGAAGGCAATGGTCTGTGCCTCCCTGAGTGGTAATAACCGTATTATTGTTTCCATACACTCAGATAAAACTACAGATTAACCCTATGATTGCCAGACCACCTTGCTTCAGGATGATATTTGGCTTACTGGTCAGACTACCATATAGTGCCACTAACACGACATAGCCTAGCAATAAGCCTCTCCACGGAAATTAGTAGCCTTTCCACAAAAATTCCAAGCAGTGGAGCTACCTATTCCCGTTCGTTTCCAGAAAATATCTATTTGTTAATAAATTATTCTAATTATTCTAATTTCTTTCCAAAATAAATCATATTCGTCATAGTGCCTCGCGCGCACGTGCGTATATATGGCTTTCTTTGGAAACATCCCGCACATCCCGCACGTAAGCTGACAGTCTGCTCAATTTATCTCGCATGTAGCTGACGGTTTGCTCGTTTTATCCCGCACGTAGCTGACACTTTGCAACTGCCGCCCCACACCTATCCCGCACCTGACTGTTGCAGCAATAGGATGGCTTTATGCTGTGTTGAAACTTTTTCACGTGCGAGATGTGCGGGATGTGCGGGTTGTTTTTTTGTTAGCCTATATATATACGCGCGTCAAGACTTCGGCGATGCATCACCGAAATTACTTAACGAGAAAAATGGACACCCCTTGTAGGTTCGGCATCCAAGGGATTGTCAGGCCAGGCGTGCTTGGGGTAGCGGCGGCGCAGCTCCTTACGCACGTCGAAATAGGTGGTCTGCCAGAAGCTGCGGAGGTCGGTGGTGAGCTGCACAGGTTTGAAGCCCGGCGATAGGAGTTCCATCAGCACGGGTACACCATCGACCAACGGCGTATCGACAAGCCCGAAGCACTCCTGCAGGCGGACGCGCAGCACGGGAGCCTCAGCACCCATGCGGTACTCCAGGCGAATGCGGCTACCGGTGGGGACGGCGATGTGGGTGGGTGCCAGCCGGTCGATGGCCTGCTGCTGGTCGTAGGCGAGCCGGCTCCAGACGACTTCCGTGAGGTCGAGCTTCTTCAGTTCTGCCGTGGTGGTGGCACGCCCTATGAACAACGGTGCCCACTCGCGGGCTTGTTGGCAAAGCACTTGGCTATCGACGGCGGGCAGTTCGAGTTCGGGATGGCGGTTAGCGACGAAGGCGATGCGTCGCTGTAGGTTCTGCACCTCATCGGTAAACGACAGCATCGAGAGTCCTTCCTTGACGATGGCATCGCAGACAACGCGCTGTATGGCATCGCGATGGTCGCCCGCCAAGGGCTTCGCATCCAGCAGGATAGCCCCAATACGCCGCTCGCGACGGGCCACCACGGCACCGGCCTTTCCGTCCCAGCAGATGTTGTCGCGCTCGGTGATATAAGGTTGCAGGTCGGCGGGCGCCACGATGCCTGCCAGGAACACCCGTCCCTCCCCACCCTGCTTGTGGTGCATCGAGGCGGCGACAATCCAGTCGGAGTTAAGCGAAGAGTGAGAAGAGGAAAGTGAAGAACCGCCTTCCGCCGTAGCTTCTGCTGATACGAGTACACCGTTTGACAACTGATACACCCCCACGCCCTCCTTCCACACCTTGCCGATGCGCTCAGGATAGGCCGAGGCCAGCAAAGCCCCAGCCTCGTAGGGATTGACAGCAGCATTCTCTTCGCGAGACGACGGCATGGGCGGAGCACCCCCGTCAGCACGGTTCATTTCGGCATACTGGCGCGCCGTCTTGACGATGCGGCCCCAGCGTCCGCCCCCGCCGCCCCTGCGTTCGCGCCGCAGGGCATCGAGCCGCGTGGCAATATCCACATCGCCACTACCGGCCATCGGGTCTCTCTCTTCTAACAGTGCGGCGATGTCGGCAGCCAATGCCCTGCGTTCCGGCGTGTCTGCCGCGAGCAGCATACGGGCGATGCGAGGGTGACAAGGCAGCTTCGACAATGCCCGGCCCTGCTGCGTGGCCCTGCCCTCGTCGTCTAATGCACCGAGCGTCTGCAGCAGTCGGCGGGCATGGGCCACAGCCGACATCGGTGGCGGTGTCAGCCACGGCAGTCTCTCCACCTCGCGCTCACCCCAGATAGCAGCATCGAGCACCAGCGAGATGAGATCGGCATCGAGAATCTCCGGTCTGCGCACCTCGTCCATGCGTGCCTCGGTGGCCTTTGTCCACAGCCGGTAGCACACGCCCGGTGCCACTCGTCCGGCCCGTCCCCGCCGTTGCGTCGCCATGTCCATCGATATGCGCACCGTCTCCAAATGGCTCAGTCCGCTGCGGGCATCATACACCATCTTGCGACATAGTCCGCTATCTACCACCACGCGCACACCCTCGATGGTGAGCGACGTCTCGGCAATGGGTGTGGCCAGCACCACCTTTCTCTCGCCCGGCAGGCTGGGAGCAATGGCCCGAGCCTGCTCGTCGTTCGACAGCATTCCGTATAACGGGAATATCCTTGTGTCCCCAAGGCTGCCCGCTATCATTTCCTCCACGCGGCGAATCTCGCCCTCGCCCGGCAGGAACGCCAAGATGTCGCCCTCCTGTTCGCGATGCGCCTGCAAGACGGTGCGCGCCGTCAGCTGCGACACGTTGAAGGCGTCGGCCTCATCCGCAGTATGAATCTCCTCCACAGGAAACATGCGCCCCTCACTCTCCAACACCGGACAGTGCAGGGCCTCGACCAATGCCGCCGTATCTATCGTGGCCGACATCACCACCAGCCGCAGGTCGTCGCGCAACAGCTGCTGGCACTGGTGGGTCAGTGCAAACGCCTCGTCGGTATGCAGGCTCCGCTCGTGGAACTCGTCGAACACCACCACACTGACGCCCTCCAATGCCGGGTCGTCTATCAGCATCCGCGTGAACACCCCCTCCGTCACCACCTCGATGCGCGTCCTTGCCGACACGCGGCTCTCGAAGCGTATGCGATAGCCCACCGTCTCGCCTACCGGCTCGCCCAGCAGCCATGCCATACGCGACGCAATCTGGCGTGCCGCCACCCGTCGCGGCTCCAGCACGACAATCTTCCCCTCGCCCGCTACACCGTCGGGCGAAGAGCCATCAGCGGCAGAACGCTCTCCAGTCGTTGCACCCAAGAGCATCGTCAGCGGCAGCAGTGTCGATTTGCCCGCTCCGGGAGCCGCCGTCACAATAGCCGCAGCCGATGTCTGCAGCGTCGCGTTAAGCTTATCCGCTATCGCCGCCACCGGCAGCCGCTCCATTTCCCGGTTCATCCGGTCGGTCATACGCATACTTTCAGGCTGGTCTGTCGTTGTCATCGTTCACATATTGCATGTTCTATCCAGTGGACTTGCTAAATTTCCGGGTGCAAAGGTACAAATAATCAGACAAAGATTTGGATAGAGTGACGGCATTCGTCTATTCTTCTCATGTTCGGTTTTGTTAGGGGGCAGTCACTGTGATGAAGGCCGTCATGCCTGGGGCCAGGTGCGGGTGAGGTGATACCGTAGCCTCGATATACGCCATGCCGTTTTCGTCGATGACCGGGCCGACGGCCGACACGGTAGCCTGATGATGCTCCGTCGGGAAAGAGATGGTGGTGAAGGAGAGGCTGGCTCCATTCTCGTATCTGGCCAACTCGTTTTCAAGCACGTTGAAACAGACCTTCAGATGATCCATATCCACAATGTAGAAGAGCGGCTCGCCGGCCTTGGCTGCTCCGTAAAGCGTATTGCAGATTTTCGACACATAGCCGGAAATGGGAGCCGTGATGGTGCAGTAGCTCAGCGAGTGCTCCAGTTCGTGCAATTCGGCTTTAGCCTCGTTGTAGCCACTGTTGATGCGTGCCAGCCGCTTGATGTTGTCGGGAGCCTCGTCGAGGTGGTCGCGCTTATATCCCTGTCCCATCAGAATGGCCTGATATTGGAATTCTGCCTTCTCCAGTTTGGCACGGCTGTGGAGAATCTTCTCTTGCATGGCAACGCTGCTCAGGCGTACGACGACCTGCCCCTTCTTGACATACTGTCCGGCCTTCTCGGCAGCGAACATGACAATCTGTTCTGAAATACGGCTATAGACAGGTATCTCACGTTCACTTTCTATCCTACCTTTGGTGACTGTGGAAAACGTCGCAGACTGTTGCTCGGATGCGGATTCCGGTGCTTCTGCTGCCAGCGTGTCGCCGTGCTCTGAGGCAGATGGCATGCCCTTCTTCTGTTGGCAGGCAGAGAAGAGTATCATGGCCAGGAGGGCAGTCAATAAGAGCTTAGTATTCTTGTTCATAATTGATAAGGGTTTGCAGATGATAATGGTTTGTCCAGAAATCTTCCATGACGGAGAGGTAGTTGGAGTAGGCCGTTGACCATCGCGACTGCCCCAGGGTGAAGGTGTTGATGTCGCAGAGGCCGTTGGCATAGTTTTCGGCAGTCTCTTGGAAAGTCTCTTCCGCCAAGGCTAAGGTCTTGAGGGTGGTCGAGAGCAGTGAGCGGCTGGATTGCAGTCTTTGAAGGGTCACGGTGGCGTCTTCTGCCAACAGGCGTTCTACCTCATGGAGGGCCGACTCCTGGCGTTCCACCCAGCTGACAGCGGCGGCATGTCGCTTTTTGGCTGCGCCATGATCTATCAGGGGTATCGTGAGCTGCACGGCGCCTATGGCATATAGTTGCTGGTTCTTGTAGGCATTGCCGAAGGTGTTGCCCGCTTGCTGTAGTCCCAAATTGAGGTCAACTCCGATGTTGACGCCACGCTCTTTCTGCGTCTTGTTTTCTTGATGACGGGCTTCGGTCAGTTCGGCCAGCTGCTGCTGGTAGGCCGGACTGTTGTTCTTGGCAAGTTCGGCCACTTCGGCCAGCGTATAGCTGGCAGCTGGCGGCGTGTCGGGTATTGTCAGCAGCGGCAGTTCTTCAGGTATGGGGTGGATACGCAGCAGCGACGCCAGTTCCGTCCTGGCCTTCAGCTCGTCACGCTGCGCCACAGCCAGCATGTTGGCAGCATTCTGCTGTTGTATTTCGATAGAGTGCAGCTCAGCCAGTGTAACAATGGCGATGCTGGCTTTCTCGCGGGCGATGGCGAGAAGGGTGTCGTTTAGTTGCAGTTCCTCCAGACGCATCTGCAAGATACGCTGTTGGCGGGCTAACTGGAAATAGCGCACTGCGGCTTCCTCGGCAATGCGGCGCAGATTATACTCATGCTGGCGGCGTGCTGCCACTATGCGCTGGTCTTCCAATCTTTTCTCCCATCGGTAGGGATTGTAGCCCAGCAGGGTGTGACTATAGCCTATCAGTATCGGACTGGCTACGAACTGACGCGGGTGGCCGGAGGCTTCTTCGCGGAAGAACTCACTCCAAATGGCCTGTGTGCCTACGTATGCTTCACCGCCAAAGGGCAGCACCTTCTGTGTGAGCCTCAATTGGGCGGAAGTGGAGAGAATGTCATAATTGCGCAAATAGACGTAGTCGCGGCTTGGATCGCTTATGATGCGGGAGTAGTTGGGCACCAGTTTCAGCGAGAGCTGTGGCTTGCGCAAGGCCTCGAACGCCTCGTAGGCAGCCTGCCGGCTCTGGTATTCCTGCCGGCTCTGGAAGGCGGTGATGGCACTGTCCTGTGCCAGCCGTATCACGTCGTCCAAGGTCAGTGGTGCCTGCCCCCACGACCCGAGGCAGAGCGACGTCAGGCCTGTCAGTAGATATAGACGTAGGTGCATATAGCTATTATTCATCATATTTTTTCTTTTTCGTTAGGGAAATAGCCGCGAGCCTTGAGCTCCTCGAAGTTGCCGTCGGCGGCCACGCGCCCGTCTTTCAGCACGATGATGCGGTTGCACTTCTCGATGGTGCTCAGCCGGTGGGCAATGACGATGCGCGTACACTTCAGCTTCGCCAGGTTCTCGACCACGATGTGCTGGCTGATGTTGTCGAGTGCCGACGTGGCCTCGTCGAGGAACAGCACTTTGGGCTTCCTGACCAGCGCCCGGGCGATGAGGATGCGCTGCCGCTGACCGCCCGACACACCTTTACCGTCGGTGGTGATGGGCGTGTCCATGCCCAAGGGCATGTTGCGGATGTCGCCGTCGAGGGCTGCCATGCGTGCGGCCTCCCAGGCATCATCGTCGGTCAGCAGCGGATTGTTGAAGATGATGTTGTCGCGGATGGTGCCCTCCACCAATTGGCCGTCCTGCATGCAGATGCCGATGCAGTAACGCCGCAGGCTGCGCAGGTTGATGTCGCCGACGTCGTACTGGTCGTAGAAGACGGAGCCCGAGAGCGGTTTCTCCAGTCCCATCATCAGTCGCATCAGCGTGCTCTTGCCACAGCCCGACGCTCCGACCAGTGCCACATAGTCGCCACTGTTGATGCTTAGGTTGAGACCGTCGAAGAGCAGGGGCATGTCGTCGGCATAGCGGAACCTCAGCGCGCGTATGTCCACCCGACCTGAGATGGTCTTCACCACATTGGCATTCTCCTTTGCCTCCGTCTTTCCAGTCAGGATAGGTCGGCAGAGTTTTATCTCCGGCAGCATGCGCGACATCAGCGACGTGATGCCCTGCAAGTTGGACACGGCCTGGCAGACAATTCCCAGCACGGCACAATAAGCGATATAGTCGGAGAGCGCCAAATGGTAGTACCAGGCCGCCCACATCGTCACAATCATGGGCAACTGCTTGAGGCAGTAGCCGATGCCGGTGAGCACGAAACTGGCCAGCGGCTGTCGGCTGCTATAGGTCTCTGTGGGGGCGTATGCCTTCGCCCACTGATGGAAGGCACGGAACTCCGCTCCCGTGGTCTTGATCTTCTGGATGCCTGAAAACAAGGCAAACAGCATGCCTATGAGCCGTGACCCGCTGGCGTTCACGCTGCGCTGCACTTTCTGTGTATAGTGGCTCTCCAGTATGAGTGTTACGACCCGTATCAGGACGACGATGATGCCTGTGTAGAGCAGCGGTCCGCCATAGATGAAGAACTGTACAACCATGACGAACGAGAACAGGAAGGTCAGGAGCATCGACAGGAAACTGGCCGTCAAGCTGGAACTCACCCGCGACAGCGACAGCAGGCGGTTGCTGAGGTCGCCCGGCGTAAACCTCTTGGCAAAGGTGGCGGGCATCTGCAGCAGGCGCGACATGAGGGCCGTCTGCAGCGCATACTCCACCTTGTCCTTGATACGCACCACCACCAGGTTGCGGGCTATATATACCATCGTCAGTCCGACGGCGGCACTGAAGAGCAGCACCGCAATGGGAACAATCTGGCCGGCATCGCCCGAGGGGATGACCTCTGAGAATATTAGCTTCGAGACGTAAGGGGTGAACATCGTCAGCAGTGCCACGCCTATGCCTGCCATCAGGACGTACAGCAGGTCGTACTGGCTGAGACCATTGGCAGCATAGCGCAAGATCGACTTGACAGTCAGGTCGTCTTCTGTCAGTGGCAGACAGGTCATCAGAGCCTCCTGCTTCAGCAGGTCGGCATGCCGGCTGGCCGTCATCGTCTGGTTGGTCTTCGGGTGTATGAAGGTATAGTCCACAAAGCCGGGCTTGAGTATGACGGGCGTATTGTCGTCGGCCATAAATCCCATCATGTAGCCCGTGCAGTAGGCCCACCAGCGTTCGCTGAGCGTGATGTGCCGGAAGAAGATGTTGTGGCTCTCCAGCAACGTCTCCACCTGCTCGATGTCTTTCGGCAGTTCCTCGGCCGACTCCATCTGCTTCCACAGTTTCCTGTCTATCATGGAGCGCAAGATGGCCTGCGCCTGGCTCATGGCCTTGCGGTCGCCGTCCATGCGCTGGGCCAGCTGCTGTAGGAAAATATTCGGTCTCATCATGTCATGCAAAATTTAAGAGTTTACTATACAGACCGTCCGTCTGCCGCAACTCGTCATGGGTGCCGTGCTGGGTGATGCGCCCATGCTCTATCACATAGATCTGGTCACACTGGGCAATGGTCTCCAGTCGGTGGGCTATCATGATGAGCGTGGTGCCCATGCCGTAGAGGTGCTCCATCACTTTGGCCTCCGTCTTGGGGTCAAGTGCCGAGGTGCCCTCGTCCATGAGCACGATGGTAGGCTCCTTGGCCAGTGCGGTGGCTATCTCGATGCGCTGCCGCTGCCCGCCGCTGAAATTCTTGCCGCGCTCTGCTACGGTGCCTTGATAGGCTCCAGGACGTTCCATAATCTCATGGTGTATCTGAGCGTCGTTGCAGGCCAGCACCATGGAATAGTCCTCTATCGACTCGTCCCACATCTTCACGTTGTCGGCAATGGTTCCCTCGAAGAGCGTCACATCCTGGTTGATTACCGAGACGGAGTTGACGAAGGTCATGCGGTCGGTATCCCTGCGCGGCTTGCCGTCGAAGAGCACCTCGCCCTCCCAGGGTTCATAGAGGCCTGACACGAGGCTCAGCACGGTGCTCTTGCCACAGCCAGAGGGGCCTACCAGGGCGATGCGCTCGCCAGCCTTGATTGTCAGCGAGAAATGGCTGATGATGGGGGGCAGGCTGCGGTCGTAGCCGAAGGTGACGTCGCGTAGTTCTATCTCTCCAGCCAGTTTGGCCACATCGGGCAGGTCGTCGCCCGCTGGCAGGCGCAGGTCTGGACTCGCCTGGCCACAGTCGTCCACCTCCTTGATGCGCTGGATGGACGAGCTGAGCCGGAAGAAGGTCTGTACGCTGGATATGGTTCTGTTGATGGGATAGATGGTCTCGTTGATAAATCCCTGCGAGGCCAGCAGCATGCCCGGCGTCAGTTCGCCCTGCAGGATGAGCCACGTGCCCAGACATATAATGATGCCGTTGGTCAGCTGCAGCACCATTTCCGGCACGACACTGATATATATAGAGGTACTGACGGTGGTCACGCGGGCATTCAAGGCCTGTGCGTAGGCCTTTTCCCACTGTGCGAAGAAATGGCGCTCGCCACCCAGCGACTTGATGGTCTCCAGATTGCTCATGCCTGTCATCGTGACGTTCTGCAGCCGTGCGTCGGTCACTTCCTGTCTCATGGCGATTTTCTTCTGGATAGTAGTTGTGGTACGCATCACGAAAACGAGCAACAGGATGGAGAAAATCTCCAACAGTCCCAGTTTCCAGTTGAACAGCATGACAAAGTAGCAACTGACGACTGGCAAAATGGTGATACTCAATATCGGCAGAGAGTAGTCCATCAGCTTGCTGGTTTTCGAGATGGTGGCATAGCGGGCCACCAGTTCGCCTGGCGAGAACTGGGTGAGGCGGGTCATCGGCAACCGTAGCACCGTCCACAGATAATTGGCCGAAGTGGTGATGTTGATCCTGGCCTGGCTCTTACGGCGTAATACAGAGAACGCCAACCACATCAGCAGTTCAACGACGAAAAGCAGGACGTAAAGCGTCAGCAATGGCCCGAACCACTCAGGATTCTTCCGCGTGATGATATTGTCGGTATATACCTGCTGGAACAGTGGCGGAAACAGGCAGATGACGGAGTCGATGGCCGTGAGTATCGTGCCGTTGATGGCAAATATCAAGTTGCCCTTCAGGAAGTAGCTGAAGGCCTTGCTCACCGACAGTCCTGGTTCTTTGTTTTTGTTCTTCCCTTTCATCACTCAAACTTTTGCTGTAGGTTGCGGATTTGGGTGCGTGATGCCTCGAAGAGATACTCGAACATGCTGCGGCGACGGGTCTCGGTGAGCACCGAACAGTAGGTGCCTATCTCCATGCTCACATCGTCGGGCTTGCCGAACGACCAGTCGTAGCCTGTCGAGTCGTCGGGGGCACGGCGCAGGTCAATCTGTACCTCATAGACAAGGTCTTCGCCATCGCCTGTGAGTTGCCTGGCCAAGGGGTCCGACTTCAGTTTCTGGCGCACCTTGCTCAGTTTGGCAGGATAGCGCACCACCCGACTGATGCGGCCATACACGTAGCCTATCTCGTCGCGTTTCTCGTTGGCAGGCCACACCTGGGCTTCCATACCGACGCACAGATGGCGCTGCGCGTCATTGTCGGCGTAGGCGATGAGTTGCGTCTGCCTGTTGGCAGCATCCTTCTTCACGATACTCACTATAGGCTCGAAGCCCTCGAACGGCTCGCTATCGCCTTTCACGCTGATCACCAGGCCATTCACCGTACTCGACAGAAAGCTGTAGCTGCCATTGATGGAGACCATTGCCACTGTCTGCCCCGCGTGTACGCTGTCGCCGTTGTGAACAAGCATATTGCGCACAACGCCATGGTTAGGCAGCGTGATGTCTGTAGTGCCCTCCTTGGGGAATATCACACCCGAATAATAGGCTTTGTCGCTCACATTCCCCAAGAAGCCCCACACAATGAATGCCGCGATTAACAGACAGATGGCTGTCGCCAGCAGATAGGTGGGGACATAGGTTATCTTCAGATGGTCGCCTATCTCTGACGGCGAGTGGTAGTCGTTCTTGTCTTGTGCCATTTTTATTGTTTTTTACAGAAATCGTCAATTGGGGAATTTTACTTGAACGTTGTACATATAGAAAGATTTGGCTGTCAAAATTAAGTAATTTTGTCTAAACTCCCAAATATTTATGAAAATATTATTGTTTTTTGCTGATTTTAAAATCTTTTTAAGTATGCTGGGGCACTTCGTAACTATTGAGACTAGAGCGTTATCGCCGAATAGTTACGGGAGCAGGAAATGATGTTAAAAAATATTCATTTGCGACGTGTTTCGCAGAAAACAAGTAACTTTGCAGCCATGAAACAAATGAAGCTATGGATGCTGGCCACCATCCTTACATCTTGTGGCCTGATGATGCTCAGTTCGTGTTCGAATGAAGACAACACAGTAGCACCTCCAACAGATGAGGTGGAGTCACAACTACAGCGGATGACCCTCCGCGAAAAAGTGGGACAGATGTTCTATGTGCGCCCCGAATGTCTCGACACCACCATCCACTTCAACCGCTCTGGCGGCATTGACCAGAGTGTGGACGACCTCACCAAAATCAAGCTGCAGGCCGTCAACGAGATGATGCGGAAGGTGAACGAGAATTATCCCGTGGGCGGCATCATACTCTATGCGCACAACATCGAGGACGAGGCACAACTGGCGCGCTTCATCCCTGAGATCCGGGCACTGAAAGGCTCACCCCTGCTGTGCATCGACGAGGAGGGCGGGCGTGTGGCTCGCATCGGGCGCAACAGCAACTTCAACGTGAAGACCTACGAGTCGATGGGGCCATCGGGGCCACAGAAGACCCACGAAATGCCTACGAGTGCGGCAACACCATCGGCACCTATCTCCACCGCTACGGCTTCGATATAGACTTCGCACCTGTGGCCGAC
>JAEEGJ010027468.1_pt1 | contig 11426 bp, 9 predicted proteins | sample 8958761 | NCBI WGS metagenome assembly JAEEGJ01 (sample SAMN16246546, study PRJNA631951) | gut metagenome | biome: gut microbiome; feature: rumen; material: RS-attached | host: Bos | place: Iran: Karaj | collected 2018-10
GCCACCGGCTTCGCGTCCACAGACAACGAGGAGATCCTCGCGGCGCGTGCCGACTTCGCTGAATTCGAATCCGCGTTCAAGGAAGAAATAAAAGACGAAGCCGAAAAGGTAAAGGCCGCGGGCGGCCTCTACATTGTCGGTACGGAGCGCCACGAGGCACGCCGAATCGACAACCAGCTGCGCGGCCGTTCAGGTCGTCAGGGCGACCCCGGTGAGTCCCAGTTCTTCCTCTCAATGGAGGACGACCTGCTCCGTCTCTTCGGCGGCGACCGCATGTACAGAATCATGGAGGCCATGAATATCGACGAGAACCTGCCGATAGAGGTCAAACTGATTTCCAACACCGTCGAATCCGCTCAGAAGAAACTCGAGTCACAGAACTACGCTATACGTAAGCACGTACTCCAGTACGACGATGTCATGAACAACCAGCGTGAGATCATCTACGGCCAGCGCGATCAGGTGCTCGAGGAGATGGATCTCCGCGACAAGATCATGGAGATGTTCGACGAGACGGTCGAATCGAATGTCGGCCTCTACTGTCCGAAGTCACAGGAGCGTTCAGACTGGAACCTTGCCGGTCTCCGTGAGTACTACATGGGATGGATTCTCAAACCGGACGATTCCTTCAAGGACATGAGTTCGGAAGAGATATCCGAATTCCTCTTAAAGCGCGGCCACGAGATTTACGACCAGCGCGAGGAAAAATTCGGTTCGGAACTCATGCGTCAGCTCGAGCGTATGGCATTGCTTCGCAATGTTGATATGAACTGGATGGACCACATCGATGCCATGGAAGAACTCAAGAAGGGCATCGGCCTGCGCGCATACGCGCAGCAGGATCCCGTCGTAATGTTCAAGTTCGAAAGCTTTGACATGTTCGACGAGATGACCGCAGCCATCCGCGAAAACACCGTTCGCCAGCTCTTCACCGTCCGCGTCACAAAGAACGAGGAAGTCAAGCGCGAACAGGTAGCTAAAGTCACAGGCGCCTCCGGCGCAGGTGACGGCACCGAGGCAAAACGCCCTGTCGTCCGCAAAGGTAACAAGGTCGGTCCCAATGACCCCTGCCCCTGCGGCTCAGGCAAAAAATACAAAAAATGCTGTATGTTAAAGGACAACGCTGAAAAATAACCAATGGAAAAGCTCAAGAAATTCGTAAAAACTTCATTCGGCTCCAACATACCCATCCGTTACAGATTCTTCAACATAATCTTCATGATGGGTATACTGGTCGGTATTGCAGGTGTCTTTGCGTGCATAAATCTTAATTCCTCCATAGAGGCAATTACGATTTCCGCCGTAATGACGCTGGCATTCCCTTTGCTTGCATACATAGGAATACGGGCAAAAGATAAGCAGAACAGAGTTATCATCATCTCACTTTGCATTGTAAATCTGATTATCTTCCCCGCGCTTTACATATCAGGCGGAGCCATAGACTGCGGCATTCCGAGTTACTTCGTCCTGGGTCTTGCCCTGACTCTCTTCTTCACATCGGGAAAGATCAGTTATATCCTGACGAGCATATACTCACTGTGGTATGCCTTTACATTTTTCGTATCATGGCAGTGGCCCAACCTCTGCGTGGATGTTCCCGCCTTCTCGGCGAGTGAGACGGGCAGGAGAGACTTCGCTTTCAACGCCATCTCTTCAAATACCCTGATGGTATGCATCGCCATAGGCCTGCTCGCAAAGGTTATCTTCAACCTCTACCAGGCCCAGGTGAAGAAAATCGAAGCCAACATTGAAGAGGTTGAACGCCAGTCGATTATCGACCCTCTGACCACGGTCTACAACCGCAGATACATGTACTCCTACCTCGAAGAGCAGTCCGCATTTGCAAGACAGAGCGGAGCACCACTCTCTGTCATGCTCTTTGACATAGACTTTTTTAAACGCTTAAACGATAATTACGGCCATCTGACAGGCGACGCCGTACTCAAGGCACTCGCAAACATCTTAAAGAGTGCCTGCAGGGAGGGCGAAATCGCCACCCGCTACGGCGGCGAGGAGTTCCTGCTCGTCCTGCCGGGCATCGGCAGACAAGAAGCTTTAATGCGCGCGGACGAGATCCGCAGAGTTGTCGAAAGCTCATATCTCTGCCCCGATCTCCCGAAGGACGCGCCCGTAACGATAAGCGGAGGCGTCGCGACGCTTCGTCCCGACGACACGGATGAAAAACTCGTCCTCCGTGCCGATGAAAACCTGTACAAAGCCAAAACAAGCGGACGTAACCGAATCTGTGCAGAGGAGGTGGCGTCATGACCATAAAAGAGCGTATAACCCGCATCTTCACGGGTCCCGCAGTTGAGAATCCGCTCTTAAAGCGTGACTTCTTCTCCCAGATAGTCATCTCAACAGCCATCATCGCCGTAGGCTTCTTTGTCTTCGGTCTTACAGTACACAAGCATATCTACTTTATCGTAACTGCACTTTCAATGCTTGTGTTCATGGGCCTTCTGTTCTTTATTTACAAATTCACGAAGAACCCGCCCACACAGATAACCGTGTACATACTCTACTGTGCCATAATAGGTTGTATCTATGTACCTGCCCTCTATTTCTACGGCGGAGGCATTCACAGCGGTGTACCTCTGTTCTTCATGCTGGGCGGCATAGCCACTATCCTGCTGCTCGACAACTGGCTGATGATTTTAGTCCTTGTCGCAAATATCGCAGCCGCATTCATAACCTATAACATCGATCAGACAAACTTCATTTCCGACCGGTTTACTCCAAAAGGCGGAGATCATATATACCTCGACATAGCCATAAGCGCCATCGTCGCGGGCTGGGCCGCAGGTGTATTCCTGAGACGCCTTACCCAGGGCTTTGAAGAGAAGGAAGCAAAGGTAAACGAACTCTATGCCAAGATAGAGGACGCGGCCACCAAAGATCCTCTCTCAGGAGCCTACAACAGACGTTACCTCATGGACTTCCTGGCCAAGTGCATTAAGGAATATGAGGAGGGCGAACTCTCCACATTCTCGATAATCATGTTCGATATCGACCACTTCAAGAATATCAATGACACCTACGGACATCTTGCCGGTGACGACTGTATCCGAAGCCTCTCGCTCATCATACAGAGCACCACGCGTGACACGGATATCGTGACGCGTTACGGCGGCGAGGAATTTATCTGTGTTCTTCCGACGGCGGACGAGACGCCGGCCTTCCGCCGAGCCGAGCAGATCCGCGTAGCGGTTGAAAACACGCAGCTGTCCCAGGATATCAACAAGACAATCACCATAAGCGGCGGTGTAATGATGTACAAGCCCGGCATGTCCGCGGAAGAGCTTATCGAAGCCGCCGACCACAACCTCTACATTGCGAAGGAAAACGGCAGGAACCAGATTGTATGGCACAACGGAGGCATTCCTCCCCTTGTCTACACGGCCTATGGCGGAGACATGCTTCAGCCCACATACAACTCCGGCAGAAGATTTTCAGACGCAACAAAGTTTTAAACAAAAAAGAACCCGCTCAGACGAGCGGGTTCTTTTTAATTTGTCTTATGCAAGGAACGCCTTGAGTTCTTCATTCGATGTGATGAAGTTTCTGCCGAAAGCAAGGATATTCTCCTTCTCTGTCTCCGGCGGAGGTACGGCTACGCCGCCCTGGATGAAGTAAACTGCGATAAGAGTGGCGTCTGTGCGCATATCACCATAAAGGAACTCAAATACCATCGGCATCTGCTGTTCAGCCTCAATTGATACGAGGTTGTCCATAGGGATATGGAAAGCATTGTTTACGGCGATGATGTTGGGGTTCGTATTTTTATCGGAAACAATCGTATTGCCAATTCTGATCTCTTTGCCCTTTTCGATAACCGGTGCAGGTGCGGGAGCAGGAGCTTCAGCGACGGGCTCAGAAGCGGGCTCAATCTCCTCAATATAATCGCTGTGAGAAGAGATATCGCTGAATGTTACGGGCTCGGGAGCAGGCTCTGCTACGGGCTCAGGGATGGGCTCAGGCTCAACTGTAGGTGCCTGAGGAATAAGTGTGGAACCTTCCTCGATAACGTCAGTCATGGCAACTGAGAAGCCCTGTGAAAGGGGATCTACCTCAGGAGCTGCGACATCATCAGCGGGAGCTGTGGGAAGTATGGGCTCAGGAGGAGCCTCAAATGTAATGGGCTCTGCCGAAGAGATAACTACTTCGGGCTCAGCAACAGGCTCTGCAACAGGCTCTGCTACAGGCTCTGCTACAGGCTCAGGAAGCGGTTCGGGCTCTGGCTCGGGAAGCGGTTCGGGTTCCGGCTCGGGAAGCGGTTCGGGTTCCGGCTCGGGAAGCGGCTCGGGCTCCGGCTCAGGAAGCGGCTCGGGCTCCGGTTCGGGAAGCGGCTCAGGCTCCGGTTCGGGCTCAGGCTCAACTTCAGCGACTGCGCCGCCGATTACGACGTCAGACTCTGTGCTGCTGCCGGCCATATACGGAAGCTGATATCCGATATCAAAATCTGCCTCAGGAGCTGCTGCGGGTTCCGGAATCGGTGCGGGAATCGGTGCCTCGATGTCGGGAAGCTCAACCTTTACGGGCTCCACAACGGGCTCTGCGGGAGCTGTGGCAAATGATACCGGCTCCGGCTCGGGAGCATGGAATACCGGCATCGGAGCAGGCTCCGGAGCGGGTGTGAATACGGGTGCGGGTTCCGGCTCAGGGGCGGGTTCTTCCACTACGACCGGTTCAGGCTCAAATGCCGGTGCCGGCTCGACTACCGGAGCCTGCTCGATTACAGGTGCCGGTGAGTAGAAGGGATTCGTCTCCGGAGCGGGTTCTGCGGGAGCGGGTGCAGGAGCAGGGGCTGCCGCAGGAGCGTTGAATACAGGCGCTTTCGGCTCTTCTGCCGGAGCAGCGTCTGTGTCGCTGGCTTTCGAAAGCGCCTTGGTTGTAAGCATTACGGTTCCGACTGCCGTCGAACCTGCAGCAACTGCAAGGGCTCCGATTTTTACGAGTGTTCCGAGTTTCATGTGAGTTTCTCCTTACTTTATGGATTTAACTTCTGGTTATGCTGAACTTATACTGGTCCTTACCGTTTCTCTTGGCTTCGTAAAGGGCAGCGTCAGCTTTTTTAAACAATTCTTCATAGGTCGAACCGTCCTTGCTGAAGACGGCAACACCTATACTGGTGGACAGACGTCCCGGGAATCCGTTGTCGATACCGTATTTCTTGAATGCGGAGGTGAACCTCTGGAGTTTGTCGCAGACAAGGGCTATCGACTGGATATTCTTGATAAGAACGACAAATTCATCGCCGCCGACACGTCCCAGGATATCCGACTCACGGAAGTTTCTGCTGAGCTCATTCGCGAAAGCCAGAAGAATCTGGTCGCCTATAGTATGGCCGCGTGTGTCGTTGATGGTCTTGAAGTTGTCTATGTCTATGATGATGAGCGCGTGCTGAGCCGTGGGGCTCTTCTCGAGGCACTCCTCGATAAGGCTTCGCGTCGTCATCTTGTTGTAGAGCTGGGTTAAAGGATCGCGCTCAGCCTCAAGCTTGAGCCTGTCCTCGTTGAGTTTTCTCTCCTGGATGTTCTGTACAAGGCAGAGAATGTATTCGGGAGAATCGGAGTACTCCTCGGCAACCTTCTTCTCACGAGTGTAGTAGGCGGATACCCAGGTATACTCACCCTCCGCATCAAGAATACGCATCTCAAGATAAACCTGGTTTCGTCCCTCAGTCGAAAGTTCGCTGACAATCTGATCGGGATTCATTATGCGTGCGGCTATAGCTGCATCGTCCGGATGAACTATCTCTTCGACAAAGTTCGAATACTCATCGAAGGATATGATTTCATTCCTATGCTTTACGGAGAACTTGTCATTGTTTCTGAGGACTAAACACTCACGGCGCTCGGGATCAAATTCCAGAGCCATGTCATAAATCTCTTCGAAAACGTTGCCGAGTCTGCGGCGTGATGCAAGTCCCTCACCCTGAGTCTTACCCTCCTGATAAAAGGCGTTTATACGCTCAGCGTGGTTTATGTCCGCAATGGTAATGGCTATCGCACACGGCGGGAAGGCCACGGCAAAACGCCAGAGTTCAAATCCACCTTCACGGAAAACAAATACGATCGTCAAAGCTGCAAGAGACATCGGGATAAAGCCTTCCTGCAGGCTGAAAACCGGTACCAGGATACCCATCAGTATCATTGGCATGATAACCGAGAGTCCGGCATACCAGTCAGTGAAGAGGAAGTCACTGTAGATGAGCATTACATAGTAAAGGCTCCAGAAAACAGTGTAGGTTATCTGAATGTTTCTGCGCAGCTTTTTCGGAAGGTCTGCGCCCGCCTCAACGCCTGAGCTGTAAATTCGTGCCGAAAAAACAACAAAGGCAACCAGAGCAACGATTCCGCCTATCAGTCCGTATCTGAACGAGCCGAGGTTTATGGATGCAGTGAATGACTTGAAGCAGACAACTGCCAGGATATACAGGATAAGGAATCCCGTAAACACAACCGTGCGGCGCAGATTGGAAAGTATGCGCATACGCTCGGCGTAATCGAGATAGGCCTGTTCCTTTTTTTCATCAGCGGCTTTAAGTCCGTAGTACTTGCCTATACGGGACAAGTCCTTGAAAAAAGCCTTGATAAGATCTAACATTAAGTCCTCCGAAGGTAACAAACAGTTCAAGTGGTACTATATAAAATTTATTATATTATATATTCGGTAATAAATCAAACCTTTAAGGGGAGTTACATTGCACAAAAAAAGGGTTGCCCTTTCGGGCAACCCTTATCATCAAGGAATTATGCTTCTTCCTCTTCCTTCATCTTTGCAAAGCATTCGCTGCAGTAAACCGGTCTGTCCTCTCTGGGCTCAAACGGTACTTTTGCAGGACCGCCGCATGCTGCGCAAACAGCATCATACAGCTTTCTGTCAGCCTTGGCAGCATTCTTTCTTGCATCTCTGCAGGCCTTACAGCGCTGAGGCTCGTTCTCAAAGCCTTTCTCTGCGTAAAATTCCTGCTCACCTGCGGTAAAAACAAATTCTTCGCCGCACTCTTTGCAGATGAGAGTCTTGTCTTCGTACATGATTTTAACCTCTTTTTATTGCATTCTATGTCCTGAACGTTGGGACATGTACTAATAATGTATACCAAAAGAAGTCTTTTGTCAATCAGAATTAAGACAAATGTATTACAGCAAAATGAGCAGCGGAGTGAGTGCAAAGGCCTGAAGCACTCCGATCAGCACACTGCCGAGCATTAAAATCGCGAGAAAAATACATACGCCTTTGACGAACTTGTTTCTTCTCATTTTCAGGCCTCCATCCAGGCTTTGGCATTCTCAAGCATTCTGCCGTAGAGAGCCTCAGCCTCATCCGTATTAGCCGCTACAGCGGTGAAATAGAATTTGAGTTTCGGCTCCGTGCCGGAAGGACGGGCGACAACACCGTTGCCGTTCTCGAGTTTATACGAGAGAACGTTGGAGCTCGGAAGACCCGTCTTTGCAGTGTCCTTATAGTCTGTGACCTCAAGGACCTTAAGTCCCGCAATCTCAGTGGGTGCGTTGTTTCTGAGAGATTCCATGATGTCGGCCATCTTCTGCATGCCGGCAGCACCCTCAAACTCAAAGCTGTCGACCTTGTTGAGGTAGAGGCCGAACTTCGCATAGATGTCATTCATGACGTCTATGAGTGACTTGCCGACTGACTTGTAGTAGGCGGCCATCTCAACGAGGAGCTGGGAAGCGACGACTGCGTCCTTGTCTCTCGCGTGGATACCGAGAAGATAGCCGTAGCTCTCCTCCATACCTACCGTGAAGTCATCCGCGTGGCCCTCTTTTTCAAGGTTGGTGATGTATTCGCCTATATACTTGAAGCCGGTGAGAAGGTCGGCGACCTTTGCGCCGTGACTCTCGGCAATCTTTGTTACGAGGTTCGTAGTTACGAAAGATTTGATTACAACGGGGTTCTTCGGCATGATGCCCTTTGCCTCGTACTGTGAAAGCACGTACTCGGTGAAGAGGGCGCCGACCTCGTTGCCCGTCATGAGACGGTAGTCGTCGCCGTCACGGACGGCAATACCCATGCGGTCACAGTCGGGGTCTGTGGCAAGCAGGAGGTCGGCCTTGTCCGTCTCGGCCATCTTGATTCCGCACTCGAAGACCTGGCGGATTTCCGGGTTCGGATACGGACATGTCGGGAAGTTTCCGTCGGGGAGTTCCTGCTCGGGAACGACCTTGACATCCTGTACGCCGAGACGGGCCAGAATCTTTCTGACGGGCTTGTTGCCCGTGCCGTTGAGCGGAGTGTAAATAACCTTGAGACCTGAGGTCTTTGCGGTTTCGGGATTTATGACCTTGCTTGCGACGAGGTCGAAGAACTTCTCATATACCTCATCGCTGATATACTCGATTGTGCCGTTTGCGAGACCTTCCTCAAAGCCGATCTTCTTTATGTCTTTGAACATATCGACTTTCTGGATGTACTGATAGGCCTCGGCTGCGGCTGCGTCTGTCATCTGATAGCCCTCGGGGTCATAGCACTTGTAGCCGTTGTATTTTGCGGGGTTGTGGCTCGCAGTGATAATTACGCCTGATGAACAGTGAAGTTCACGGACGGCATAGGAGAGCATCGGTGTAGGTACGAGCTCACGATAGATGTAAGTCTTTATGCCGTTGGCGGCGAATATGCCGGCCGTCTCCCTTGAGAAAAGGTCGGAATTTATTCTTGAGTCATATGCTATAGCGACTGAAGGGTTTTCAAAAGTCGCGTTTAAATAGTCCGCAATACCCTGTGTGGCCTGGCCTACGGTGTAGATATTCATCCTGTTTGTTCCGGCACCCAAAACACCGCGAAGGCCTGCGGTGCCGAACTCAAGTTTCTTGTAAAAACGGTCAAGAATTTCATCATCCTTGCCGGCAATTGAGTCAAGCTCGGCTTTGAGAGTGGGATCTGAGCACTCTGCTGTCCAGAGTTCATAGAGTTCCTTGTAGTTTTCCATAAAAAAGCCTCCGTTTTATTAAATCAATCTCAATTTTAATACCTTTTATGGTATAATGTCAAATGGTATTGAGGGAGGTAATAAATGTTCTCAAAAGTGAACAGTATGGGCCTTTCGGGCTTTAAGGCGGAGCGGGTTTTCGTGGAATGCGACCTGTCTGCCGGACTGCCCCGGTTCGACCTTGTAGGTCTCCCCGATTCGGCTGTATCGGAAGCGAAGGAACGCGTCCGCTCCGCCATCAAGAACTGCAATCTCGACTTTCCCATCAGCAGGATAACGGTGAATCTCGCCCCTGCCGAATTCCGGAAAGAAGGCCCCGTCTATGACCTGCCCATTCTGGTCGCCGTCCTCCTGTCCTCGGGACAGCTGAAGACCGATCTGAGCGGTTCCGCCCTCTTCGGAGAGGTTGCGCTCGACGGCGGCATAAGGAAGGTCAACGGAGCCCTGCCCATGGTGGCAAGGGCCAAGGAGTGCGGTATTACAGAGGTCTTTATTCCCTATGACAACAGGGAGGAGGCCGCACTCATCCCCGGTATCCGCATATACCCGGTAAAGACCGTATCAGAACTTCTGGACCACCTCAAAGGCACCGCTCCCATAGCCCCGGTAGAGCCGCTGACATTTGAAGAGATTGCGGTGAAAGCGGGAGCGTCAGCCGCAAAATCCGTCGATTTTTCAGACGTAAAAAGACAGAAATGCGCCAAGCGCGCCCTGGAAATTGCCGCCGCAGGCGGCCATAATGTCCTTCTTGTCGGAAGTCCCGGAGCGGGCAAAAGCATGCTCGCAAAAAGACTTCCGACGATTCTTCCCGACATGACTTTCGAGGAGTCGCTGGCGACCTCCTCGGTCTATTCGGTGGCGGGCCTTCTGACGAAGGAGACCCCGCTCATCATAAGCCGTCCGTTTCGTGCCCCGCATCACACGACCACGGACGTCGCATTCGCGGGAGGAGGAACGAAGGCCCGCCCCGGCGAGATATCCCTCGCCCACAACGGCGTCCTCTTCCTCGACGAGCTGCCGCTCTTTTCCCGGGCCGCCCTGGAAACCCTCAGGCAACCGCTTGAAGACGGCAAGGTGACAGTCACCAGAAACGCCGTAACAGCGACATATCCGGGCAGCATAATGCTCGTCTGCGCAATGAATCCCTGCCCCTGCGGCTACCTCTATGACCCCGTGCACGAATGCCGGTGTTCCGATGCCGCAAAGAAGCGCTACAACGCGCGGGTTTCCGGCCCGCTCCTCGACCGTATAGACATACATGTCCAGGTCGATCCGCTGGATGCCGAAGCCCTCTACGGCAAGCCTGCAGAACCTGAGGAATCCTCATCTGAAATCCGGGCACGGGTCATGGCGGCAAGGGCCGTCCAGAGCGCCCGATTCGAGGGCACCGAAGTCACCTGCAATGCGCAGATGACGCCTCGCATGGTGCGTCGTTTCTGCATCATGACACCGCAGGCGAAGAACTTCCTCATCCGCGCATTCACGCAGATGAAATTCTCCGCCCGCGCAAACGACAAGATACTCCGCACCGCGCGCACCATAGCCGACCTGGCCGGTTCCGACCTCATTGACACGCCCCACATCTCGGAAGCCATACAGTATCGCCGCATAGACGCATTTGAAGGATAGCATAAACTTGAAAAGGAACCGCCGTTCCTATATAATTACAGTGAAGCACATAAACCCGTGCGTCCTTATCAAGGAGTGATCTTATGGACGAAATGAACAACACCCCTCAGACAAACGAACAGCCTCAGGCACCCGTTGCCGAGCCCGCTCCCGCACCTGCAGCTGAGCCGGCAAAGAAATCCTTCAAGGAGAAGGTTGTCAACGAAGTAGACGATCGCGTAACAAAACAGGACAGAACACTGCTTAAGAACATCCCTCTGGCCGTATTGATTTCCGTAATACTCTACATCGTTTTAGGTTTCATCGATCAGATAGGCTGGCTTAAAGCAATTCCCATCTGGCTCGCCCTTCCGACCTATATCTCCTATGCGCTCGTTCGGGCCGCAACGAAGGAAGGCCGCGTAAAGGCAATGCTCATGACTTTCCCCGTAGCCACATGCATTACGATGATATTCCTCTGCATCGGCTTCTGGGCAGGCATCTGGAGCCCGACATGGATTATGTTCCTGCTTATCCCGGTCTACACCTGCCTTGCAGCTATGGGCAAGATTTCCATTCCGTAAAAAAAATAAAAAACCCGGTGAGTCTCCTCACCGGGTTTTTATTTTTCTCAGCCTTTGAGTCCGCGGGACTGTCTGTCCATATCCTCGACGACTATATCGTAGATTTCACCGATTGTCGAACAATACTCGAGGACCTTCCAGGGCTCATTTGTGTGGAAATGGATTTTAACGATCTCCTCGTCGCCTGCGGCGATAAGAGAGTTTCCTTCAAAATGTGTAGTGATATAATCAGCTATTTCATCCTCATCCAAGTCCTTATCACGTCTCTCGATAAGAAGCTG
>JAEEGJ010027470.1_pt1 | contig 11425 bp, 9 predicted proteins | sample 8958761 | NCBI WGS metagenome assembly JAEEGJ01 (sample SAMN16246546, study PRJNA631951) | gut metagenome | biome: gut microbiome; feature: rumen; material: RS-attached | host: Bos | place: Iran: Karaj | collected 2018-10
AGTCAACCTCGGTGAGATCACCGCGATCGACGGCGGAAGCCACCCCGTAACGATAACCTCCACCACTCAGAAGCAGGTCGGCGGCATCTATAACTACAACGGTACGCTCTCTAAGCGAATCACGACAACGCCCTATACAGACGGAACCGCAGGAACTGCCGTGAACACCGATACTTATTTCAATGCGAACATCGGCAGTATCAAGAATACGATAATTACCGCGAACGGTATCGGCATACAGAACGGCAGCAATAATGCTGCATATCTCCCGACCATCGGCGAGCTCGGCGAGGGCCTTGAGGTCAACGCCAACTGCACCACCGCGGGATATCACGCGGTCTACAACACTGGCTACGCAAAGATTTCTGCCATCACCGGCGGTATTTATACCGCGACTAAGGCGACGACCAACGCCTATAAGAACAATAACACAAACCCCGAGCATGCAACGCTCATTTCGGGAGGCGACTTCAAGGGCGCCGCGAATACCCGCGCCAACGCGATATTCGAGCCCGACAACATCAACCGTCAGACGTATCCCGGGGGGCTTACGCTCAGCACCGGAACGGAGGACGTTACATTCCATGACGGACAAACGGGAACGGACTACTACTACCTTTCAAGCTCCTACACCGTCACGTTCAAGAACGGCGATGTAACCTTTGCAGAACAGCAGGTAGAGAGCGGACAAAGCCCGGTCTATCCCGAAAACGACCCCGAATACAACGGAGACGAAAGCGGCACGCATGCGTTTATAGGCTGGGCGATCGAGGGCGATGAGTCCGGCACGGTCTACAAGCGCGGCGACGCCCTTCCCGCGGTCGACCGTAATGTGACGTATCTGGCGCAATATTCCGTTACATATACCATCACATGGAAGGTCGAAGGTCAGGAGGATGTTCGGACGACCGTCATCGCCGGCGAAACTCCTGCTTATCCCAACAGCACTCCCACCAAGGAAGCCGATGAGCAGTACACTTATACTTTCGCGGGCTGGGCTCCCAACGTTGTGCCGGCTACAGAAGACGCGACCTACACCGCGCAGTTCTCAGAGACCCTCAACACCTATACGATCACTTGGGTGATCGACGGCGTTCCCACCGAAGAAACATATGCTTACGGCACAATGCCCACGCATGCCGATCCCACGAAGGAAGCAGACGCGCAGTACACCTACACCTTCACCGGCTGGGCTCCCGAGATCGCAGAGGTCACCGGCAACGCGACTTATACCGCGCAGTTCACCCCGACGCCGAGAACGTATTCCGTCATTCTTAACACCCTGCTCGGAGGAAACATAGCGGAAGGTCATAACGTTACTTCTTATACTTGCGGCACCGCCGTTGCGCTTCCCGGAGCGGAATATGTGACGCTGACAGGCTATACCTTTGCCGGTTGGTACACTGATATCAATTATACCGGAGACCCGGTAACTGAGATCAGCGCTTCCGACTACGGCGACAAGGAGTTCTTCGCCAAATGGGACGCAAATACCTATACGGTAACGTTCACGGTCAACGGTGGTTATTATTCTTCAAGTGAATTTGAGTATGACACGCCCGTTACCGCTCCCGTGTACACAGTACCTGCCGGTCATACCTTCAGCGGATGGGATTGCCCGGAGGCCATGCCTGCGGAGGATATTACCCTCAACGCCACGCTGACGGTCAATCGTTACACCATATTGTTCGTAAATTGGAACGGCGATGTTCTCCAGTCCACCCAGTTCGCATACGGTGCAATGCCCGAGTACTACGGCGATGCGCCTGTGAGATTGGCGGATGAGGATCACACTTACACGTTCGCGTGCTGGACTCCCGATATCACCGAGGTCACCGGAGAAGCGACCTATACCGCCGTGTTCCACAGCTGGGGAGCTCCGACGTGGGCATGGGCAGAGGATCACATGACGGCAACGGCGACGTTCATCTGCGACTGCGGAATAGATCATTTTGAAAATGCGACCGTGACCGTTGCGACTGCTGACGCGACATGTACTGCCGACGGCGCCAAGACGTATACCGCAAAGGCAACATACAACGGCCGCGAGTATACCGATACATATACCGAGTCGATCCCCGCGACCGGACACGATTGGGGCGCGCCGACCTATGCATGGACGCAGGAAGGCACAAGTTGGAAGTGTACGGCAAAACGGATCTGCGCAAACGACGCAAGCCATGTCGAGACCGAGGTTGGCAGGGTCACGAGCAATATCACCACGCCTGCGACCTGCACAGGCATGGGCACGACGACATATACGGCGACGTTCACCAACGAAGCGTTCACAACTCAGACTAAGGACGTCGAGGACGTTCCGATGCTCGGACACGATTGGGAATTCGTTGGCTTCTCATGGATCGAGACTTCGGACGGTTATACCGCGGTCGCGAATTACAAGTGCAGGCATGACGAGACGCATACAAAGACTGAGGAAGCTACGGTAACGAGCGTTTCCACGCCCGCGACCTGCGAAACTGCCGGACAGACCGTCTACACCGCGACTTATGATGGGCACACCGATACGAAGACGGTCACGCTTCCCGCGACCGGTCACGCCTGGAACGAGACGACCTACGGCTGGACGCAGGAAGGCACAAACTGGAAGTGCACGGCGAAGCGTATCTGCGGCAATGACGGAAGCCACGTTGAGACCGAGACCGTTACAGCCGTCCGTACCGAGGACGGCGATAATGCGATCTACACCGCGACGTTCACGAACAGCGCGTTTGGGACGCAGATCAAGAAAGTTGAGCTCTGCTACTATCTGGTCGGCGATATGACGGACTGGAAGGTCAACGCCGATTACAGGTTCGGACTGAACAGCGAAGCTGTAAACGGTCCGGAATACTGGCTGCAGAATATCGAGCTTGAGAACGGCACAAAGATCAAGGTCGTTCGCGCGGAGGACGAAACCATACTGACATGGTATCCCGGCGGCGCAAACTACACAGTCGATTACGCGCACTACGGCAATGTGAACGTATACTTCCGTCCCGCTGGCAATTACTGGAACGACTTCCATGAGGGCGGCTTCTTCTACATCTCGAAGACGCATAACGTCATAGTCGTTAATGACGGCAACGGAACCGCAGCCGTCGATTACACACGGCCTGACTTCTCTCAGACGGTCACGGTTACCGCGACCCCGAACGAGGGCTATCATTATGACCGTATCGAGTTCTATGAGAAGTACGGAGAAGGCGATAACGATATCCGCGAGATCACGCTCGACTCCTGGAATGCCGATGATATGACCTTCAAAATGCCGGACTTCGACGTCGTTATCAAGGTATACTTTGCGGTAAATTATTACACGATCAAGTGGATAGTCGACGGTAAGGAAGAAACCGAGACATACGCTTACGGCGCAACGCCCACGCACGCCGATCCCACGAAGGAAGCCGACGCGCAGTACACCTACGCGTTCACCGGCTGGGATCCCGAGATTACCACGGTCACCGGCGACGCGACCTATACGGCGGTATTCAGAGAGACAGTCAACACCTATACGATCACTTGGGTGATCGACGGCGTTTCCGCCATGGAGACTTATGATTACGGCGCAACGCCCGCTTATTCCGGCGAAACTCCGACCAAGCCCGCCGATACGCAGTACACCTACACGTTCACCGGCTGGGATCCCGAGATCGCAGAGGTCACCGGCGACGCGACCTACACCGCGCAGTTTGAGAGTGAGACGAGGAAGTACACCATCACTTGGACGGTCAACGGAGAGGAAATAACTTCCGACGTGCCTTACGGTATGATGCCCGAATATCCCGGCGAGACGCCCACCAAGCCTTCCGACGATCTCTACGACTACACCTTCACGGGTTGGTCGCCCGAGCTTGCCGAGGTCACAGGCGAGGCTTCCTATACTGCGGAATTCGAGAAGACGCTCAACTCCAAGGGTCTGACTGTCAAGGTCGAGCTTACTGCCGCGGCGGCGATTGACCGCACCTATCTGTTTGAAATCAGCAAGGACGGCGAAGTCATTGTGATCGTTCCCGTTACCGTAAAGGCAGGAACGCTTGCCGCATCCGTACTGGTAAAGGGGCTTTCGGCTGAAGGCGGATACACCGTGAAGGAGATCACCGCGTGGTCCTGGGATTATGAAGTGACGAACGGTCCTTCCAAGTCCGCAGCCGCCGAGGGCGAGGTGCTGTTCATCAACAAGCGCAGGAACGTAAGCTGGCTCTTCAGCGAAGCATGGCTCGCGTTCTGAAACTGATCTGATTCGGGACCGTCCGAAAGGACGGTCCTTTTTCGTTGGAAAGCACTTGAACACAGGGGAAATAAATGCTACAATCAATGTATAGGACGGCGCGTAATGAAGCGCCGGGAAAGGATGCTCTTCGGAGCATAAACTGCCATGACCGACGAATCGCTCAAATGGGATACGACAGAAACCAAAAAGCTGCTGCACACGCCGGTATTCGACGTGATGCGTCAGAGGGAGGTCTCGCACAAGGGGCCGAAGGGCGACTATATCGCGCTCAAGGCGCCGGACTGCGTGGTCGTGATACCCGTGCTGGGCGGGGATTTTATTACGGTGAAGCAGTGGCGGCACGGCGCGGACAGGCTGAGCGTTGAGTTCCCGGGCGGAGTGATCGACGCGGGCGAAACGCCGCTTGACGCCGCCGCGAGGGAGCTTCGCGAGGAAACGGGTTATACGGCGGGGAAGCTTACCGAGCTCGGCTGCGTGAGTCCCAATCCCGCGCTGTTCAAGAGCGTGTTTTACTGCTTCCTTGCGGAGGAGCTTGAGAAGACGGGCGAGCCCGAGCCCGATCAGGACGAGGTCATCGAATGTTCCCTCCGCCCGATAGAGGAGGTCGTCGCCTCCTTCGGCAGCGAGGAGTACTGCCATGCGTTCATGGGCACAGCGCTCGCGTTTTATATGAGGCATATCGGCGCGGTCCCGACGTCGAATAAGAAAGGATAACAGCTATGAAATACGGAGAATCCGCCTTTGACGTACTCTATCTCGTGTTCGCGATCACGGCGGGGATAGTGATGCTCGTAAGGGCAAAGAAAAAGCCCGGAAAGCTTATGGGCGCCGCCGCGCTCGTTCTGGGACTCGGCGACGCGTTCCACCTCGTCCCGAGGGTGCTGAATTACTTTATCGAAGCGGATCTCACCGCATGGCTCGGCATGGGCAAATTCGTGACGTCCGTCACGATGACGGTGTTCTACCTGCTCGTCTATTACATATTCCTCGGCTATTTCAAAAAGAAGGAGAACCAATGGTTCAGCCTTGCGGTAGGGGCGCTCGCGATCGTCAGGATCATTCTGTGTCTGCTGCCGCAGAACGGCTGGTTAGAGAACGTCTCCGATGTAAAATGGGGCGTCATCCGCAACGTGCCGTTCGCCGTGCTCGGCGCGGTCTGCATAGCGCTTTGGTTCATCGAACGAAAAAAGAGCGGCATCCTCAAGCCGACGTGGCTTTTGATACTGCTCTCGTTCCTGTTCTATATCCCCGTTGCGGTCGCCGCGGGGCTCGTACCGATGCTCGGCATGCTCATGCTGCCTAAGACGGTCTGCTACATAGTTATGATAGCGCTTTTCCTCACCGCGGTGCTTAAAAAACGCGAGACCGCAAAATAGCCGCGGATCATTCCGCTTCGGCGTTCCCGCTCTTGATACGCATCATCACGGCGGGCTCGCCGTTTTTTGTTACCGTGATATCCGTACCGCCGGCGCTCGCCTCGCGCGAGAATACCAGCTCCTCGCCCTCGAAACAGGAGGCCTTGTAGAGCACTTCTATCGAGGCGGGGTCCAGCGCTTCGAGCTCTTCGGAGGAGAAGCTTCCGAGCACGGCGCGCACGTAAGCGACGTTATTCATGTGTTTGCCGACGTCGATATCCGTGGAGCGCACCGTATAGCGGGCGTATTCGACGGCGTTTTCGGGATCGATGCGGCTGAAGGGCTCGGGCGAGGCGGACTCCTTCGTAAACGTGAGCGAGGGCGGGTATATGCCGCGCATCGGCACGAGCCGGTTTGTCCCGGTGTTGAGTATCGCCCATTCGGTCTTGCCCCAAACGACGGGCTTTCCGTCCGCGATGAGCTGATAACTGCGGTTGCCGCGGATTTTATCCGCCGCCTCCGGCCAGGTGCGGAGAATGAAACGGCTCCCGATACGGGGACGCTCGCCGAAATGGACGCGCGTCTTCACCGCGAGCCAGAACAGATCCTTCGCGCGCATGTCGTAGAGCCCGAGGCCGAGCTCCTCCGCGTGCGCCGCGGCGGCGTCGATGAAAAGACGGAACGCCTCCGCATAGCTTATCCTGCCGGAAGCGTCCGTCATCGAAAGCGAGACCGTCAGTTCCCTGTCGAATACTTCCCTCATTTTATCAGCCCGTTCTGGCGCAGCCATCTTTCAATGTGCGGCTTTGCCGAATCGATTCCGCATCCCGCGAGCGAAAGCCCGGGCTTGACGTCCGCGCCGGGGCAGGTCTTTATGATATCCTGCACGCTCCTGCCGAGGTCGCTCCCCTCGTTAGTGCAGAGGGGCAGTATCCGCTTGCCGGAGAAATCGAACGCCTCGAGGAACGTGAAGACCGCCATCGGCATGGTGTCCCAGTAATTGGGGTAGGCGAGTATAACGGTATCGCACGCGTCGATGCTCTGCGGCATGGAGGCGAGCTCGGGTCTTGCGTTGTTGTCAAGATCCTCCTTCGATTCCTTCATGCACGCCTCGTACTCCCTGGAGTAGGGCTTTTTCATGGTGATCTGGAAGACGTCCGCGTCGATAAGCTCCCTTATCTTTTCAACTGCCGTTTCGGTAATGCCGACATTCAAATACTCCTTCGAAATGCCGACGTAGTTTTCGTCCCTGCGGGAGAAGAATGCGATGAGTGTCTTTGCCATGGGGATAATACTGCCTTTCTCGGCTCGATCGCCGGGGATTATTATAGCTTATTCTACCTTTTTTTGAGCTAAAAAACAATAGTGAGCGCAAAAAAACGGACCGTTCCCGACGGGAACGGTCCGAAGTTTGTTTTCTGATCAGCCCTCGATCATGATGGTCTTCTTTTCGGGCAGCTTCTTCTCTTCCGCCTTGGGGATGAAGAGCTTCAGAACGCCGTCCTCGAATTTGGCTTTGATCTCCTCCTCGGGTACGTTCTTGCCGATGTAGAAGCTCCTCTGCATGGTGCCGGCATAGCGCTCCTGACGGATCAGCTTGCCCTTCTTGTCCTTCTCATCCTTGTCAAGGCCCTTCGCGGCGGTGATGGTGAGATTGCCTTCCTCAAGGCTCAAGGTTATCTCGTCCTTCTTGAATCCGGGCAGATCCATATCGAGCTCATACCCGTCGTCATGCTCATGGACGTCGGTCCTCATCATGTGGGAAACACGCTTGCCGTAGAGCTTCTTATCAACGTCCTCGATGCCCCTCATAACGGGGAAGGTAAGGTCCATAAGGTCGTCAAACAAACTGTCATTGAAAATAGTGGGATACAACATAGGTCATTCCTCCTTACACATTTTACTTTTATTATGCGCAAGGGAGCAAAGCTTGATGTGCGGACGCCGGCAAATGCTTCGGATCATTGACTCGGTTCGTCGTTTCCGGCGCCCATCCGGTCTCTGTTCCTTTGTTTGACTATATTATAGCACTTCTGTTAGCACTGTCAAGCGTTGAGTGCTAATATATTTGTATATTTTAGCAAAGGGCCAAAAAGATTGCTCCCGGCGGGAGCGACTGCGGGGAGCAATACTGCCGATCGTATGGGGATCATTCTCTTATTTATCCAGCACCTTTTCCTGGATGGGCTTTGCCGCGTCCTCCATGAGCTTTATCTCTTCTTCGGAGAGCTTAATATCAAGGCATTTCGCGGTGTCTGCGACGGTCTCGGGACGGCGCATGCCGACGAGAAGGCTCATATCCTCGAACTGTGTGAGCGCCCATGCCTCCGCAAGCTGCGCGAACGAGCAGCTGTGAGCGGAGCGGATATCCTCCCAGATCCCGAACGCGCGCCTGAGCCCCGCCTTCTTATCCTCGGCGTTCCACGGTATGCGCGAGCGGATATCGCTCTTCAAAAAGCTCCTCTCCATGAACGCGGGGGAGGTCAAAAAGCCCTCCTCGAGCACGCCGTAGGTCTGGAAGGAAGTCCCGTGCTTTTTGCATACGGGGAAGTAATCGCGCCCGTGGAAGGGCGAAAGTATGCTGAAAAACTCCTGCACGACGGATACGCCGTTTGACGCGTGCGGCGCCGCCATGTATTCGTCAAGGTCCGAAGGCATGCTGTTCGACAAGCCGTAGGCGCGTATTTTGCCCTCCTTTATAAGCTCCTCGAGCGCGTAAACGGTCTCCTCAACGGGGAAGCTTTTGCAGACGTAATGCACGATCACGGAATCGATCCTGTCCGTGTCCATGCGGCGGAGGGAATCCTCCACGTCGCGCTTTACCGCTGCCGCGCGGGTGTCGTTGTTCACGGTGTAGCCGTCGCGCTCATAGTGGAAATTGCCGCCCTCGCCGCGCCAGTTAAGAGAGCACTTCGTCTGGAGTACGAACTCGTTCCGTCTGCCCTTCAGGGCCTTGCCGAGAAGCTCCTCCGAAACGCCCGTGCCGTATACGGGCGCGGTGTCGATATAGTTTATTCCGTGATCGAGACAGGCGGAAAGAAGCGTCTCCGCCTCCTTCACGGTCGAATCATGATCCGACCAAACGCTGCCTCCGCCGAGCCCCCACGTACCGAGCGCCACGCGGGAGACCTTCAGTTTGGAACCGCCAAGCTCAAAATATTCCATGTGAAAATCGCCTTTCCCGGCAAAAATGCCGTCTTTTATTCAATTTAACACAGCTTGAGGCATAATTCAATATTGATTTTTGCACAAAACAAAAGTATAATACTGAAGTTACAAATAAACCTTGAAAAAGGCATTTGAGTTATGAAAAAAAGAAAACCCAATAAGGAGAATGAGGATATGAGGAAAATCGGAATCCTGACCGGCGGCGGCGACTGTCCCGGTCTTAACGCGGTCATCAGGGGCGTCGTTGAAAAATGCGCTGAGGCGGGCATGGAGGTATTCGGCTTCCGCGACGGGTGGCGCGGCGCCATGCGCGCGCAGGGCCGCTGGCTCACCCTTTCTGAGGTTGAGGGCATCCAGACCCAGGGCGGCACCATCATCGGCAGCTCCCGCACCAACGTAATGGCGGATCCCAATGGTCCCGAGACGATCATCGAGGTGCTTCGCGCGCTCGATCTCGAGGGCGTTGTGGCTATCGGCGGCGACGATACGCTCGGCGTTGCGAACGAGCTCAGGAAGCGCGGCATCAACGTGATCGGCGTTCCCAAGACGATCGATAACGACCTTTCCTGCACGGACTACACCTTCGGCTTTGAGACGGCATCCAATATCGCCATGGAGGCGATCGACAGGCTGCAGACCACCGCGAAGGCGCACTCCCGCTGCATCGTCGTAGAGTGCATGGGCCGTCACACCGGATGGATCGCTCTGCAGGCGGGTCTTGCCGCAAACGCGAGCCTCGTGCTCATCCCCGAATTTCCCAAGACCTTTGACGAGATCATTTCCCTTGTCCGCCGCAGGTATCTGAGGGGCGACCGTTACACCATCATAGTCGTGGCGGAGGGCTTTGAGCTCAAGGACGGCGACGATATCGACGTCGGCACCGATGCGTTCGGCAACAAGCTCCTCATCCAGAAGAACCTTGCCAAGCACCTTTCCGATATGATTGAGGCCGCCATGAGGGCGGATCCTCTCATTGGTGAGGACGCCCAGTTCTTCGAGTGCCGCCCCGTCGTGCTCGGTCACGTGCAGCGCGGCGGCGCGCCCTGTGCGTTCGACCGCGTGCTCGGCACACGCCTCGGCATCAAGGCGGGCGAGCTCGTTGTTGAAAGAAACTACGGCAACATGGTCGGCATGAACGGCAATAACATCGTTGCGGCGGATCTTGACAAGGCGGTAACCGTCCGTAAGGAAGTCGACAAGGAATTCTACGACGCCGCTTCCCTGTATTTCAAATAAGAAAGCGTTTGAGAGCCCCCGCAGGGGGCTCTTTTCATTGACACGGAAGACAAAGAATGATACAATAAAACAAGTCAAGAAATGCTTGAAAAGCGGCTCCGGCAACGGGGCCTTCTTTATGAAAGCAGGAAAGGAACGGTCAAATGTACAGGATCGAAACGAAGCGGGTCTTGAACCCTTCCGTCGTGGAGATGGAGATAAACGCGCCCCTCGTGGCGAGGAAGGCGCGCCCCGGTCAGTTCATCATACTGCGCGTGGATGAGGAGGGGGAGCGCATCCCTCTTACCGTCGCCGGGACGGATAAGGAAAAGGGCGCCGTCAAGATCATATTCCAGATCGTCGGCGCGACGACGGAAAAGCTCGGCCGCCTGAACGCGGGGGACAGCATAAGGGATTTCGTCGGTCCGCTCGGCGTTCCCACCCATACGGAGGGCATAAAGAAGGTCTGCATAGTCGGCGGCGGCGTTGGCTGCGCCATTGCGATGCCCGTCGCGCAGGAGTTCAAAAGGCTCGGCGCCGACGTGACGAGCATTATCGGCTTCCGCAATAAGGAGCTTGTTATACTCGAGGATGAGTTCAGCGAGTGCTCCGACAGGCTCTTCGTAATGACCGACGACGGCTCGTACGCGCGTCACGGCAACGTCACCGTTCCCTTAAAGGAAATGCTCGAGGCGGGCGAACGCTTCGATATGATAATCACCATCGGTCCGCTCATAATGATGAAATTCGTTACGCTTACGGCAAAGCCCTTCGGCGTACCCGTCACCGTTTCGATGAATCCCATCATGATCGACGGCACCGGCATGTGCGGCGGCTGCAGGCTCTCGCTCGTCAGGGACGGCAAGCGCGTCACCAAATTCGCCTGCGTAGACGGTCCCGATTTCAACGGCTATGAGGTCGATTTCGACGAGGCGATCAGCCGCGGCAGGATGTATTTCGATTTCGAGCGCAGAGCTCATGAAGAGGTCTGCAATCTCTTTAAGGGGGTTAACTGAAATGCCTATCGATCCCAAAAAGCATGAGATGCCTACACAAAGCCCCGAGGTGCGCGCGCATAATTTCAGCGAAGTCGCTCTTGGCTATTCGGAGGAGACCGCTGTACTCGAGGCGAATCGGTGCTTAAACTGCCGCAATATGCCCTGCGTGGAGGGCTGCCCCGTAAACGTCAATATCCCCGATTTTATAAGGAAGATCCGCGAGGAGGATTTCGAGGGCGCTTATGAGATCATAAGCATGACCTCGTCCCTGCCCGCCGTCTGCGGACGCGTCTGCCCGCAGGAAACTCAGTGCGAGTCGCGCTGTACTATGGGCATTAAGCACGAGCCGGTCGGCATCGGCAGGCTGGAGCGCTTCGTCGCGGACAGGCATAATGCGTTCAGCACCTGAGAAGTCTCCCGTCCCGAACCCAACGGTCACCGCGTCGCGATAGTGGGCT
>JAEEGJ010027471.1_pt1 | contig 11425 bp, 9 predicted proteins | sample 8958761 | NCBI WGS metagenome assembly JAEEGJ01 (sample SAMN16246546, study PRJNA631951) | gut metagenome | biome: gut microbiome; feature: rumen; material: RS-attached | host: Bos | place: Iran: Karaj | collected 2018-10
AAGAAATCTTAAATATGATAATAAATAAAATAAAAAAATTAGGTTATACTTATAAAATCAATTATCCATATAAGGGTAGTTTAGTTCCTAACTGTGTTTTAAATAATGAAGTTGAAGGAAAAGTGGTATCAATTATGATAGAAATAAATAAAAGAATATATTTATAATATTTTTATGATAAAATACTATCAAGGTGGTATTAAATTATGGATGAGAAATTGAGAGAAAAAGAAATAGTTAAAACAAGTATAATTGGTATAATTGGTAACTTTATATTAGTTTCATTTAAAGCTTTCGTAGGTATTATAGCTGGATCAATATCTATTATCATGGATGCTATAAACAATTTCACAGATGCTTTAAGTAGTATTATTACAATAATTGGAACTAAATTATCAAATAAAAAGCCAACTAAAAAACATCCATATGGATATGGAAGAATAGAATATATAACATCTACATTAATAGCTATGTTAATACTATTTGCTGGAGCTATGGCTATATATGAATCTATAAAGTCAATTATTGATTATTATCAAAATGGAACAATGCCAAGTTTTGAAATATATTCAATAATTATTATAGCAGCTGCAATAGTAGTAAAGGTCGCTATTGGGCTATTTTTTAGACATAAAGGTAATCAAATAGATAGTGATGCTTTAAGAGCTTCAGGTATAGATGCCCTATTTGATTCAATACTTTCTACAGCTACTTTAGTAGGTGTTATTCTAGCAAAATTTGCGAATCTTTATGTTGAAGGTTACTTAGGTATTATAATCGGCTTATTCATTTTAAAGAGCGGCTTTGGAGTACTTGCTGAATCACTTTCTGAAGTTATAGGTAATAGATTTGACAAAGATTATATTGTTGAAATCAAAAAAGAAATTAATAGTATTGATGGAGTTTTAGGATGCTATGATTTAATACTTAATAGTTATGGTCATAATAAAAGTATTGGTTCAGTTCATATAGGTGTAAATGATAAATTAACTGCTAAAGAAATACAAGCTATTGAACGTGATATAACTTATATGATGTATTATAAATATAATACGATAATGACTATAGGAATATATGCTGAAAACTTTAGTGATGAATTTACAAAAGAATATTATTCTAAAGTAGGAGATATAGTAAAAAAATATCCTACAGTACTACAAATACATGGATTTTATATTGATAAAGATAAAATGCTTATTAATTATGATTTGGTTATATCTTTTGATGATCCTAATCCAGAAGAAACAATTAAGAAAATAAAAGAAGAAACAGAAGCACTAGATAGTAGTTATAAGATTATTATTAACTATGATCAAGACTTTAGTTTAACATAAAAAAATGAATCCTTAATCGGATTCATTTTCTTTTTTATACTTTCTAATTATATCTAATTTATCAGCATATTTACTATCTAAAGGATTAGAATTATCTTTCTTCATTTCCATTTCAATTAATACTTTTGCTTTATTTGGAACAGATATAGTACCGGCACCGCTAACACAACCCATATGGCAAGCCATACCTTCTAAAAGGTAACCATCATATAAGCCGTTTTTGGCGTCTTTAAGCATTTTTCTACACTCTTCTAAGCCTTTAGCACAATATGTTTTAACTTCTCTATTAGGCTCTTTTTCTTTAATGACTTCTAGTACACTTTTAGCTACTCCTCCAGTTACCGCAAAGCCTTTACCAAATGGAGAAGAATCACTAATTTTATTTGTTGATTCTAGTCTAGATAAATCAATACCCTTTGCTTGAATCATCCCCATTAATTCTTCAAATGTTAAAACAAAATCAACAGAACCACCATTTTTCTTTTTTAATACCTCAAGCTTTTTTGCAGAACATGGTCCAATAAATACAACCTTACTATTTGGATGTTCAGTTTTAACAGCTTTTGCGGTTAAAATCATAGGTGTTAGAGTCATGGAAATATTATCTTTAAATTCAGGGAACTCATGTTTAGCCATTCTATACCATGATGGACAACAAGAAGTAGCCATGAACTTTATATCATTAGGAACTTTTTCCATAAATTCATGTGCTTCATCAATAGAACATAAATCAGCCCCTATAGCAACTTCAAAGAAATCATCAAATCCTAATTGTTTTAAACAGTCACCAATATTATCTAAAGTGACTTTAGGACCAAATTGGGCACTAAATGCTGGAGCTACTATTGCATAAACTTTTGTATCTGATTTAATAGCTTCAATAACTTGAACTATTTGTGATTTATCGGCAATAGCTCCAAATGGACAGTTAACAATACACATTCCACAAGCTACACATTTTTCATAATTAATCTTAGCTTTTCCATCACTATCTGATTCTATTGCATGCATTTCGCATGCTTTCTCACAAGGACGTTGTCTATGAATAATCGCATCATAAGGACATACTTCCTTACACTTGCCACACTTAACACATAAATCTTGATTTATTACTGATCCACCATTAACAATTTTAATTGCCCCTACCTTACAAATGTTTGTACAAGGGTTAGCTAGGCAACCTACACATGAATCACTTACATAGTAGGATTCTGTAGGACAAGCATTACATGCAAAATCTATTACATTAATAAGTGGATCTGTATAGAACCTTTCAGGTTTAATTGCTTCATGTATTCCTTTTGATAGTGGACCATGTTCATCAGCAGATCGTACTGGAAGTCCTATAGCAAGTCTAATACGTTCCGCGACAATTGCACGCTCTAAGAAAATTGATTCTCTATATTTTGCTTTACCATTAAGCATAATATAAGGTATATCATTTAAATCTTCATAGTTACCACTATAAGCAATCTTCGCAACCTCTTTAAATACTTGACGCCTTATAAAGTTAATTGATGCATAAGAATCATACATAACAATCACCTCAAATTCATTATAACATAAAAAAGGGTAGAACTTAATCTACCCTTTAATATTTATACAATTATTTACAAGGAAATTTTACTCTATCTTTATTATAAGTAGTATGTAAATACTTATGAGACTTATGAGATCCTGGTTTCTCTAAGAAATCAGCATATAATTTTTGAATGTCTTTATTTAAGTGAGAACGTCTAACTTCTTTGCCTTCATCTTCTTTATATAGAACAGAAGCACGCTTAGCTCTATAAGTTTCCATGATGTCTAGATCTTCATTTGGTAAGAAGATAGGTTTAACAAATGGTTGGCCACCACCATTGATACATCCGCCTGGACAAGCCATGATTTCAATGAAGTTGTATTTAGATGTTCCAGCCTTGATTTGATCCATAATGATCTTAGCATTCTTAGTAGAAGAAGCTACACATAAGTTAATCTTTAATCCGTTAACTTCAACAGTTGCTTCTTTGATTCCTTCAAATCCTCTAACTGGAGTGAATTCAACTGGTTCTAATTCTTTACCAGTTAACATGTTGTAAGCAGTTCTTACAGCAGCTTCCATAACACCACCAGTAACACCGAAGATTACACCAGCACCAGTGTATTCACCGATTAAATCATCATCAAATGTTTCATCTGGAAGTCTATTCCAGTTAATACCAGCACGTCTAATCATCTTAGCTAATTCTCTAGTTGTAAGTACGGCATCAACATCTCTATTTCCATCAGCTTCCATTTGAGGACGCTTGTTTTCAGTTTTCTTAGCTGTACAAGGCATTACTGAAACTGTGAAAATATCTTTTGGATCAATAGCATGCTTTTCAGCATAATAAGATTTAATGATTGCACCCATCATTTGATGAGGTGATTTACAGCTTGATAAATGATCAACTAATTCTGGATAGTTAAGTTCGATATAATTGATCCAACCTGGAGAACAAGAAGTAATCATTGGTAGAACTCCACCATTCTTAATTCTTTCAATTAATTCGCTAGCTTCTTCCATAATTGTTAAGTCAGCACCAAAGTTAGTATCAAATACTCTATAGAATCCTAGTCTATGAAGAGCAGCACACATCTTAGCTGTTCCACTAGTACCAATCTTTTCACCGAATTCTTCAGCGATAGCAGCTCTAACAGCAGGAGCAGTTTGTACGATTACTTTCTTTCCAGCCTTTAAAGCTTCATCAACTAGTTCGATTTCGCTCTTTTCCATTAAGGCACCTGTAGGACATACGTTAACGCATTGACCACATTGAATACATGGAGAGTTAGCAAAACTTCTATTTTCAGCAGGACCAACGATAGCTTTGAATCCTCTGTTTTCAAATCCTAATACACCAATACCTTGGTATTGTTTACAAATTTCAATACATCTACCGCAAAGAATACATTTAGATGTATCTCTAACGATTCCTGGAGCTACATCATCATAAGTAGTAGGAGTTTTAACACCCTTATACATATCTTCTCTAGCACCAACAATTCTTGCAACTTCTAATAATTCACATTGACCATTCTTTGAACATGCTTGACAGTTCATTGAGTGGTTAGATAATAATAATTCAACACTTGTTCTTCTAGCAGCAGTAGCTTTTGGATCAGAAATAGAAATTTCCATTCCTTCGTTTACTGGATAAACACAAGAAGCAACTAAGCCTCTAGCACCTTTAACAGCTACTAAACAAACTCTACATGAAGCAAGTGAACATTTACCATCTTGCCATGTACATAGTGATGGAATGTCATAACCACATGCTCTTGCAGCTTGTAGAACAGTTAGTGAACTATCAACTTGATAATCTTTACCTTCAATTTTAATATTTACCATTGACATAATCATTCACTCCTTACTTCTTTACAATTGCATGGAACTTACATGTAGCAATACATGATCCACACTTAATACATTTAGCTTGATCAATTTCTAATGCAGGTTTCTTCTTACCTGGAGCAGTATATTCTGTAACATGGATTGCATCAACTGGACAAGCCTTAGAACACATTCCACAGCCCCAACAGTTATCCTTTTCGATAACATATTGCATTAAGTTCTTACATACACCAGCATCACATTTCTTATCAACAACGTGTCTAATGTATTCATCTTTAAACTTTCTTAAAGTAGATAGAATAGGGTTAGAAGCAGTTTGACCTAAAGCACATAGAGAACCTACTTTAATAGTTTCACCTAAGTTTTCAAGATCTCTTAAGTCATCCATAGTTGCTTTTCCATCTGTAACCTTAGTTAAGATTTCAAGTAATCTTCTAGTACCGATTCTACAAGGAGAACATTTACCACATGATTCATCGCAGATAAATTCCATATAGAACTTAGCAACGTCAACCATACAGTTATCTTCATCCATAACGATAGCTCCACCTGATCCCATCATAGAACCAGAAGCAATTAAACTATCGAAATCGATTGGAGTATCAAGTTCAGCCTTAGTTAAGCATCCTCCTGATGGACCACCAGTTTGGATAGCCTTAAATTCTTTATTATTTGGGATACCGCCACCGATATCATATACTAATTCTCTAATAGTAGTTCCCATTGGAACTTCAACTAAACCAACGTTGTTAACTTTTCCACCTAATGCGAATACTTTTGTACCCTTAGATTTTTCAGTACCAACAGCTGCTAATTTAGCTGCACCTTCACGTAAGATGTAAGGTACGTTAGCAAATGTTTCAACGTTGTTAACGATTGTAGGTTTGCCCCATAGACCAGCTACAGCAGGGAATGGTGGACGAGGTCTTGGCATACCACGCTTACCTTCAATTGAGTTTAGTAATGCTGTTTCTTCACCACAAACGAAAGCACCAGCACCTAATCTGATGTGTAATCTAAATGAGAAGTCAGTTCCTAGGATATTATCGCCTAGTAATCCCATTTCTTCAACTTGCTTAATTGCTTTTCTTAAACGAGCAACAGCAACTGGATATTCAGCTCTTACATAGTAGTAACCATTCTTAGCACCAATTGCATAACCAGCAATCATCATACCTTCGATAACAGCAATTGGGTTACCTTCTAGAATAGAACGGTCCATGAATGCACCTGGGTCGCCCTCGTCACCATTACAGATAACATACTTTTCATCGTTTTGTTGAGCATAAGCAAATTGCCATTTTCTACCAGTAGGGAATCCTCCACCACCACGGCCTCTTAGACCACTTGCTAATACTTCATCAATAACTTCTTGTTGAGTCATTGTTAGAAGAGCTTTCTTAAAGCCTTGGAATGCTCCATAACCTAAAGCTTCTTCAATATTTTCTGGATTGATTACACCACAACCATGTAATGCAATACGCATTTGCTTTTGATAGAATGGAATGTCTTCTTGACGAGTACATTTCTTTCCTGTATTGAAGTCTACATATAATAAATCTTCAATAACTTTTCCACCGATAATATCCTCTTCAACGATTCTTTCTACATCAGAAAGCTTTACAGCATGATATAGAGTATCTTCTGGATAAATCTTAACGAATGGTCCTTGGCTACAGAAACCAAAGCATCCAACTACGTTAACATCAACTTTATCAGATAGACCTTTTTCTTTAATTAATTCTTCAAATTTCTTTAGGATTTCTCCTGAGTTACTTGATAAGCATCCTGTACCACCACAAATAGTAATTGATCTTTTACCATTTTTGCCAGAAAATTTCTTATCAAGGTTTTCAGTACAAGACTTTATTTCTTGATTTAAATCTTCAACTGTCTTAATTACTTTTGCCATAGTCCATTACTCCTTATCCCTATATTCTTTAATAATTGATTCAACATCTGTTACTTTGACTTTAGGATATACCTTTCCGTTGATTGTAAGTGCTGGTGCGATACCGCAAGCACCGATGCAACGTAATCCATCAAGTGTAAATAGTCCGTCGCTAGATGTTTGACCAACTTTAATCTTTAATAATTCACTGAATTTGTCTAATACGTTTGCTCCACCTTTAACGTAACAAGCTGTACCGATGCAAACACCAATAACATATTTTCCCTTTGGTTGTAAAGAGAAGAAGCTATAGAATGTTACTACACCGTAGATATCAGCAACTGGAATGTTTAATTCTTCACTGATAACTTCTTGAACTTCAAGTGGTAGGTATCCGTATTCCTTTTGAACATCAGTTAAAACTAACATTAATGGAGATGGCTCGTCTTTGTATCTAGCACAAATCTCTTTAATTTGTTTAACTGCTTCGTTTTTTAACTTCATTTTAAAACCTCCTTGTAATTGTGTGTATTTTTTTTGGCCTTACACTCTTTTAACATTATACAATGTGAGTCATCTTTTTTCAAGCCTAAATTCTAAAATCTATAAATATTATTTATAGTATTGACTAAGACTTTACAATGAATAAGCAAAATCTTTACAATTATACATTTTGCCTCTTTTTTTCTATTAATATAAAAAAAGCAAACTTATTCGTTTGCCTTTATAAATTCGTCTATAAATCTTATAACTCCATTATTGTTGTTATCGTATTTTGTAATGTAATTTGCGTATTTCTTTAATTCATCTTTTCCATTAATCATACATACACCATGTTCAGTCATCATTAACATTTCACTATCATTAATAGAATCACCAAAACATACTAATTGATCAATGGTTGCGTTATACAAATTTAGTAAATCATACAAAGAAGTACTCTTATTGAAATCAGCTTGATAAAATTCATAGTAATCACAACCATAGAAGTTGCCCCAACATCTTACACCTATTTTATCGCTAAAAGATTTTGCGATTTCCATAAACTTTTTATCACATCCATTTTTTAAAATGAATAGGCCTCCAGATGGTCCATCTTTTATTGTTTTATTATAGTCTCCATCTATAACATTTGCGCCTTCTTGAATGTGTTTAAAGAACTCATTATTGTATTGTTTGTTATAAATATAACAGTCCTTATTATCAGTGAAAATTGCACTCTCTAATAAATCAAGAGATTTATTGTAAAAGGCTAGAAATAGCGATTTTTCTATATTGTGATTGATAGGGATAAAATCGCTATCTGGAAGTAATATAGAAGTACCACTATTACATATTACATATGTATCTAAGCCTAACTCTTTATAGAACTTTATCATACCTAGATAAGGTCTACCTGTAGTTATGACGAACTTATATTTATCTTTATCTAAATTTCTTACATAATCAATTGTTTCTTTTGTTAATTTAGCTTCATCATTAAGTAGTGTTCCGTCTAAATCAACCGCAAAAATGTATTTCATTTTTATCACCAAAAATAATTATATCAAAAAACAATTAAAAAAACACTTTATTTTTCAAAGTATTCTTATTTGAAATCTATATTATACTATGGTATAATATGAATAGTGGTTGAAATATACATTATTATATATAAATGTATATAATAAAGAAAATGCAGTGTAGAAGGTGATTAATATGTTATTTAAGAAGAAGAAAAAGAAAATTCAAGAAGAAAGTACAGAATCAATTATTCCTTTTGTCATTCCTCAAATAAGTAAGACACCTGTCCATATTAAGAGGAAGGATAGAAAGTTTACTATGACACCTGCATTCTCTGCAATTTGGGGTAGAGCAAATATTGATGAATTAGTAGCACCACCATCTGAACCACTACAATACACTGATAGATCACTTGATCCATTTAGAGCAAAAGAAAAGAGAAAATTAGCTAATGATGATATTAGCGAATTTGAATCTATCATTATCCATAATGAAGATAGACAAAAAATCTTCCCAGGTTCTAGACCTATTACTAACTTAAATAAGAAGGATGATTTTGAAGAGATGAATTCACCTATTCAAAATGAAGCTAGAAAGTCTAAGTTAGAAAAAGAATCTAAGAGATTAGAGCCTACTAAGAAGATTGAAAAGAAAGAAGAATATACATTTGATAATCAAGCAAATCTAGATATAGATTCAGCTTTACTTGATAACAATCCAGCATATATCGAAGAATTAGATAAAGAAGAAGAAATCATTCAAACTCCAGTTAGTGATGATATTGATGATTTTATCTCTAATTTAGAGATTGAAGATGAATTCAAACCAGCTGACATAGAGGTTGAAGAATTCAACGAAAATGACTTTAAAGAAGTTAAAGTTATTGATGAAGAAGTTATCGAAAAACCAAAACCAGTTGAACCAGTAAGACAAGAAAAACCAGCAGATAAGCCAAAACCTAAGAAAAATGATTATTCTAAATATAAGCTTCCACCACTATCTATATTCAAAACTATAGATACTGATGATTCTGTTAGATGTGATTGGATTCAAGATCAACTTGATATTATCAATAGAACTTTAGCAGAATTTAATATTGATGGTTCAGTAGTAAATTATACTAAGGGTCCTGCAGTTACTCGTTATGAAGTAGAACTTGCTGCAGGTGTAAGTGTTAAAAAGATTACGCAAATTAGTGATAACTTAAAGCTTGCTTTAGCTGCAAAATCATTACATATAGAAGCACCAATTCCTGGTAAAGCTTATGTAGGTATTGAAGTACCTAATAAAGTTGTTGAAATGGTTAACTTCGGTAATATTTGTCATTCAGACGAATTTAAGAACTCATCTAAGCTAAGCTTTGGTTTAGGTGTTGACTTAAATGGTAATACTATTGTTACACCTATTAATAAGATGCCTCATGGTCTTATCGCAGGTACAACAGGTTCAGGTAAATCTGTATGTAGCCACTCATTAATAATTAGTTTATTATTAAAGAATAGACCAGATGAATTAAAGTTATTATTAGTAGACCCTAAGAGCGTTGAATATGTATTCTATGAGGATTTACCTCACTTAGTTATCCAAAACTTGCAAGTCAAGCATTAAAGTGGGCTTGTGATGAAATGGATAATAGATATAAATTATTCGCACAACTTAGAGTAAGAAATATTGAAGATTATAATACTAAATTAGAAACTGAAGGTTATTCTGAACCAAAGATGCCTTATATTCTAATTTTAATTGATGAGTTAGCTGACTTAATGCAAACAGCTTCAGCTGATGTAGAACAATCTATTCAAAGAATAACTCAAAAAGCTAGAGCAGCAGGTATGCATTTAATTGTAGCTACACAAAGACCTACAACTGACGTTGTAAAGGGTACAATTAAAGCTAACATTCCTACACGTATTGCGTTTAGAGTAAGTAGTCCAACTGACTCTATGACAATACTTGATTATGGCGGAGCTGAGCAATTATTAGGACGTGGTGATATGTTCTTTAAGAACGACTTTGGTACTACAAGAATCCAAGGTGCATTTATCCATGATGATGAAATAAATGCTGTTTGTGATTTCATTAGAAAGCAAGCAGGTCCTGATTATATCTTTAATCATGATAAGCTTAGCCAAAGTGTTGAAGAACAATATCGTAAAGAAAACACAGATGAATTATTCCCTGATGTTGCACGTTACGTAGTTGAAATGCAAAATGCATCAATCAACAATTTACAAAAGAGATTTAATATTGGATTTAATAGAGCTCAAAGCTTAATTGATTTACTTGAAAGTGCTGGAGTAGTATCTCCTGCAACACCAGGTAAAGCAAGAAGAGTTTTAGTCGATCAAGAACAACTAGAAGAAATTATAAAATAATTAGTATTGCCTGTTTTTATACAGGCATTATTAGTTAAAAAGCAAGGTGATATTTATGTTTCTTAATAGGTTAAGAAAAGAAATGTCCCTTAATGAAATAACTAAAGAAGAAGATACTGAGGTTAGATTAAATAAACTTCATTGGTTTTTGAAAAGGAAATTCTTAATAGGTACAATTATTGCGACGCTTACTTTCTTACTAACTGTAATAGTAAAAGCAGGTGCGTATAGAATCTTAAGTACTAGATTACCTTTCTTTCAAATAATTGTTATAGCTTATTTAGCTTTATCAGCTATTTTCTTAATAGTAATACTGTTTATTAAGGGTATAAAAGAGGATAAAGAAACCCATTTTAGAAGGTGGGCTCATTTCTTTGATCTATATAACTTCTTTATGGAATGTATTTGTGTATTATTACTTGTAATGATATACTTATTCTCATTTGTTAGGGTTTCAGGTCCTAGTATGAAACCAAAATATAGAAGTAATGATATATTGGTATGTAGATCTATAGGCTATAAGCCAAAGAAAAATGATATTGTTATTGTTTATATGAACAATATTGATAACGATTATGCATACAATGTTTCTAATTATAGAGTAAAAGACTTATATGTTAAAAGAATTGTTGCTGGTCCAAATGACACTATAACTTATGATTCAATGAATAACACTATTAGTGTAAATGGAGAAATCATAGAAACAACATATAGTGATATGTGGATGCTTAAAACTAATACAATAACTCTTGGTAAAAATGAATATTTCATTATGGGAGATAATAGGCAAGATAGTACTGATAGTAGATATTTTGGTACTGTAAGTAAAAGTGATATAGTTGGACAAGTTATGTTTGATTTGTTCTTCTGGAGGTAGTTATGTTATTAGATAATATAGATAAAATACATACTACAAATCTTGGAGTATCAAGAATAAAAAAGAATT
>JAEEGJ010027472.1_pt1 | contig 11425 bp, 7 predicted proteins | sample 8958761 | NCBI WGS metagenome assembly JAEEGJ01 (sample SAMN16246546, study PRJNA631951) | gut metagenome | biome: gut microbiome; feature: rumen; material: RS-attached | host: Bos | place: Iran: Karaj | collected 2018-10
ATGGCCATGTGCTTTAAGGTTGGAAACTTTGCGTAGACAGATGGAATAACGGCATTGTTCGTTTAAAATTTGTTAAATGTGGCTTACTTTTAGATAAATAATTTGGATAAACATTTAATTCTAAATATTTTTGCGCTGTTTATAATTTGTTATTTGTAAAATAGAATAACTAATAGGATTAACCATGGCAAATAAGAAGAAAGCAGAAAAAAGGAAGTTGTTGACTCCCAAAGAGCATGAGATTATGCTAAAATTATGGACTCTTGAAGAGTCTGGTGCTAAACAATCAAAGGTTCGCGATATCTTGGAACTCTTTAAAGAAGATGGCTCAAGCATGGCTTATACTACACTGGCTACTTTCATAAAGATTTTGGTTGCTAAAAAATATGCTGCTTCTACTAAGAATGGCGTAATAATCTTCATTAAGTCTAAGATTTCTCGTCAGGCTTATGCCGAGCTTGCTATGAAGTATGCATTAGCAGACTACTTTGCAGGTGATAAAGATAAGATGATTGAAACCATAAAGAATTTATAAAATCCTATCATTCTTTGCATATAAAGCCAAATATGAGTAAAAAACTAAAGGGACGGTGTAAAACACTGTCCCTTTTCTTTTTCTCTTGTGTTGTTTGTAAATTACTTAGCAGCAGCAAGACTTGCCTTACGGAATGCCTTCATTGCCTTCTCAATCTCAAGAGAAGCCTTACGTGCACGAGTACCTGCAGCCTTGTTCCCGTTTTCTGCCTGAGCGGCAGCGTCCTTTGCGAATGCGCCGTATGCGGCAGCAATCTGATTGAGTAAATCTTTCATATACTTTTTACTTTAAGTTTGTAAACAGCGCAAAGGTACAAATATTAATTATACAACACAACATTTGTATAAAAAAAAAGAAGAAAAATGGTAAAATCGTGGTTTTAGGCTATCCAGAGACGCATTTCGTGCTGTTTTATAGCATAAATTTTCATCGACAATTAGGACAAAGACCTTTAACAACATATTCTGCTTCTTCCATATAATAGCCTTCTGGAAGAGATACTACTGGAATAATATATTCTTCCAAACAGTAAGTACGACCGCATTTCTTGCATGAGAAATGTATATGATTAAGATGTTGTTCGCCTTCACATCGGCAGACGCAATATTTCTGGAAACCTGTTCCATCATCTATCTCGTGTAAAAGATGATGCTCGGCAAAAAGCCTAAGTGTACGGAAAATGCTTGAACGGTCCATCTGTGGCATACGCTCCTCCATATCCTGTAATGTGAAGGCTTTATGAGATTTACTACATTCCTTCCAGACAAGGATTCGGACTGATGTAGGTTTAACGCCATGTTCCTGTAGATGTTCTATCAGATTGGTTTCCATTTTTTTTCTTCAAAGGTATATCATTTCTTCGAGACCACAAAAATTTTCTGATTTTTCTTTATCTTCTTTCCATTAAAGAGTTTACATTTGGAAATAAATTGCTATCTTTGTGCCGCTGATTGAATTAGAAACTTATGAGGTACTTCCTGCAGTTATTGCTGATTTATTCGCTGAATATTGTATTCTGTTATGCCTCCGAACTTACAAATCTTAAGGTTAACAGAATGCTGGAACCTCGTGGTATTGTTCGCACTGGGCAATTCAGTTGGCAGGTAATAACGGAAGGAAACGAGGTACGTCAGTTGGCATATCATATTAAGGTAGCCAGCACCCCCGAAGGACTGAAGGGCGGACCTGCTCTAATGTGGGACAGCGAAAGGCGTGAGAGTTCCGACATGGTACAGATTTTTTACCAGGGACGCAGATTCCCGTATGACAGCACAATTTATTGGCAACTGGAGGTCTGGCTTAGCAACGACGAGCATTTGCAGAGTCCTGTCCAGAAAATCGAGACGGGTAAGAAAGGTTCAGATTGGAATGACACCCCGGTTACAAAGGTAGATGTTCGGCATGACTATTTCTATTATCTGCGTTGGCTGCATACATTACAGATGACACAGGCTGACAGCGGTGAACTCTTCCAGCCGGTTCCTGACGACACGTTGGCACTTCCCGTTGATAGTGTTGCTGCAGTACTATACAGCCTATACAAAGACGAAGGCGATCTGAAGGCAGTCTATGATTATTACAGTATGGTCAGACGGTGGATGAAATACCAATACGACAGTCATAGCTCAGTAAGCACAGGGCTGATAAGCATAATGACGGAGCTGGCACAAAAGCAAAACCTACAAGCCGATGTGTTAGAATACAGCCGTCTTCAGGGCGATTCCACAACGTATGAGCCATATTGGCTCTATACCGACGAACCATCATGGTGCAGAGGAGTTATCAGGCAAACGTCTTCCAGCATTGCATACAATAGGATAGAGATTTCCATTCCTTCTTTTGTCGGCAAAGACAAGGATACAGTATCTCACGAGAGTCCTTATGGGACCATCCGAAGTGAGTGGAACAGGGACGAGAACGGAGTCATCTCATGGGAGATACAGATTCCCGTAGGTGTTCAGGCCCATGTCGAATATCCCAAAGGCTATGCTGATGATGAGGGGGGACGTAATCTTTTCTTAGGAAACGGAGGATGGATGCTGAGGCTTCTGCCTGTTGCAGAAAATGAGAATATATAACAAATTAAGTAAACTATGATACAGAATGATTTACAGAGACTACGCTGGCAATTCTTAGATGAAGCGCTGCGCGACCCCGTTTTGGAGTTTTTTATGGGCGAGCGAACTGCCACCAATGAGACGGGTAATACCCGAAGTCTTATTTATTATGTAAATAAACGACTAAAAGAAGTGAACCGCAACTGGAGTTGTAGTAAACGTATGCTCCAGAACGATGTCGTTTTCTTCAAGAAGAAAGGTGCCCGTCTGATGCCCAGCTTCCGTCGTGGGCACAAGCGTATTCTCCGTTACATTAACTTGGAATGGAAAAACCCGTTGTTACGCACTTCACTTGGATTGGATGTGGCCCGCGACACGGAAGACTCCTTTGTTTTGCCGCCTCTTGCAGACGGACCTGTTACATCCATAAATGTACGTATTTCCACCAACTTAGAGGCAGCCTTTCTGACTCGTCTGCAGAATCCCGAGGTAAAACAGCGACAAACCAACACTCAGGATGGGAATGTAACCATACAGGTTAAAGTTCCTATGAGCGATGATATAGAGCGTATCGTCTTATCTTACGGCACCGACATAGAAGTCTTAGGCCCTGTATCCTTCCGTAGTAAGATTCGTCGTACCATTAACGAGTTGCAGAAAATCTATAAAAAAGAAACAGCAGCCGAAACTGCTAAGCCTGTGCAAGGCGACCTCTTTGGGGAAATGTTTTGACCTTTGACAGAAATAATCAGTAAACAACAACATTATGAAAAAGTTTTTCCTTTTAATTGCATTATGCCTTTCCGGTATTATAGGCATAAAGGCTGATACGCCTCGTAATGAATATCCGCGTCCTCAGTTCGAGCGCGCACAGTGGCAGAACCTAAACGGGACATGGACTTACACCTTCGACTTTGGTAAGTCTGGCGTTAACCGTAATTTCCGAAACAGCAAGGGGTTTGACGGGAAGATCCTGGTTCCTTTCTGCCCCGAGAGTAAACTCAGTGGAGTTCAGAACACAGATTTCATCAATTGCATGTGGTACCAACGTACCATTAGCGTACCCCAGGAATGGGAAGGCAGTCAAGTCCTGTTACACTTTGGTGCCGTAGATTACGAAGCTACCATTTACATAGACGGTAAGGAAGTTATGCAACACTTCGGAACAGGAAGCAGTTTCGAGATGGACATCACCAAATTTGTTCCTGCAGGCAAGAGCGCCAACTTGGTAGTTCGTGTTATGGACAATTTGCGTAGCGGTATGCAGCCTGGTGGAAAACAATGCTGGAACTACTTCTCAGGCGGTTGCGACTATACCCGTACCACCGGTATATGGCAGACTGTATGGATGGAGCCCGTAAGTTCTCAGGGATTAAAGAATGTATTTGCTATTCCCGATATCGACCAGCAGCAGTTGGTTGTCCGTCCGGAATTCTATACAGAGGCAAACGGCAACACGCTAACCGTCCAGGTATTTGATGGCAAGAAAGTGGTTTCTGCAAAAACTGCCAATGCGGTTAATGGCGCAAATATTGTTCTGCCCATCAAGAATCCTAAATTATGGAGCCCAGAGAATCCTAATCTTTACGATGTAAAGTACATTGTGAAGGATGCTGCCGGAAAAGTGATAGACGAGGTAAGTTCTTATGCAGGAATGCGTAAGATTCATTGTGCCAACGGATATTTCTACCTTAATAATCAGCCTTACTTCCAGCGCCTTGTTTTGGACCAGGGATTCTATCCCGACGGCATTTGGACAGCTCCCTCCGACGCAGATCTCAAGCACGACATAGAGATGAGTAAGGCTGTCGGATTTAACGGAGCCCGTCTGCATCAGAAAGCATTCGAGGAGCGTTACTACTATTGGGCCGACAAGTTGGGTTATATCTGCTGGGGCGAGCAGGCATCTTGGGGAACGAACGTCAATAATCAGGAAGCAACAGGAAACTTCTTACGCGAATGGACAGAACTTGTGGTACGCGATCGTAATCATCCCTGTATTGTTACCTGGACTCCTCTGAACGAAACTTGGGGAGCACAGGCTGGCACCTATGTGCGTTTCGTTCAGGATTTATATAACCTTACAAAGGCTATCGACCCAACCCGTCCCGTTAACGATGCCAGTGGTGACGGTCATGTGAAAACTGATATCTGGAGCGTACACGATTATAGTCGCGAGTATGAAAGACTGGTAGAGAACCACACTTTCAAGGATGGTCTTCCGCACTACCGTAATATGTCTGGTAAAGACTTTCTGGCAGACTATGAGGGCCAACCCTATATGATTGATGAATTTGGCGGTTTAGGTTGGATTCCCAAGGACCAGCGCAGTAATTCGTGGGGCTATGGTGCACAGATAGAGACAGAAGACGAGTTCTTCCAGATTCTCGAGAAAGAAGTGGATGCAATCAAGGCATGCAAGAACGTAGTAGGTTTCTGCTATACTCAGATTACTGATGTAGAGCAAGAGAAGAATGGCGTTTACTATTATGACCGTCGTCCCAAGTTCGATGCTGCCAAATGGAAGGCAATATTCGAGAAGATTCCAAGCATTATCAGCATCGAACAATAATATTGACCTTTTAGACTATGAAACACATAAAAAAACTACATACTCCCTGTCTCAGCCTAATAAGGCTGGGATGGGGTATACTGTTTCTTCTTTCCTTGCCTGCAATAGCACAGGAGCAGTCAAGGGATACTGTAACCTTTGCCGTATATGGTAATTCCATCAGTACGTACCACGATTTCCTGCCCTCGGGCTATGCTGTTTATTACTCTGCAGCCCGAGAGTTGGAGGTTGGTATGCAATTGGGAGACACATATTGGATGCAGTTAAGCCGGAACACGGGAATGACGTTCCTCGTTAACTCCTCATGGAGCGGCTCGCGTGTCAGTTCTGATAACGGAGAAGCCGTTTCGCCCTTTCTGAGTACACATCGTGTAACCTCAATCGGCAGATTCGGTAAGCCTGATGTGATTCTTATCGCCGGCGGTACCAATGACTGGGGGTGGGCTCGTTGCAAACTTGGTAATTACAGCACGGGGCCGCTTTATAAGGACTCTGTTACTTTCCGTGGCGGATATGCCCTGATGCTTTTCCGTCTGCAACAGAAGTATCCTGATGCTAAGATAGTTTGTCTAAGCATCTTTCCCCGTTCACAGGGATTCTCCGCAACTAATTCCCAAGGTTGGACTATGGCACAAGGTAATGCCAGCATCAAGAAGATAGCAGAGGATTTTGGATGTTACTATATAGATTGCACCAATGTGGCATGGAGTTCAGACTGGGGTAAGTACACCATAGACCAACTGCATCCTCGCCCCGCTGGTTGTACACTACTTGCAGATTGTATTCGGAAGGGATTGTTAAAAGCCGGTGTGATAACATCAGACCTTCTTCGGTCCAACGAAGTAGAAGAGGCGCAACCGTTGCTCGATCTTTCTTTCGATGCCGAGGGTATTGTCAATAAAGGAACATACGAGACCAAGATTGGAGCACATGGCAAAGCAACAACACTATATGATTCCGAACACGATACGTGGTTAGGTTGTACACGTGCCATCGCGTCAGATTACTTTTACGTTAACTACGACAGCGATACAGAGTTTACAGATGCTTTAAACAATAGTGTAACATGGGAAGCGTTAGTCCGCCTGGAGTCACTTGCTGATGTACAGGGTGCATGCGACCGTACTTGCTACTTCAGTACCGATCAGGAAGGCGGTTGGTCGTTCCATAATTCTCGTTATGCCAATACCTTTACATATACTCACACGACAAAATACCAGAGTAGTGCCAAGAACCTCACAGGCGACTCTATTATGATTCCTGGAAAGTTCTATCATGTAGTAATGACAATGGACCGTACCAGTCATGTTATGCGTTATTTTATAAATGGCACATTAGTACACACCAGTACCCGTTGCGGCTCAGACATACTTATGCCAAAGCGCGGCTCGTCGGCTGGTAAACGTGGTCTGTGGATTTGTCTGGGCGGCGATTGTACGGTAAATAGCAGTATCAGCGGTTGCGAGAACAGTTCTGCTTCCACCTTCGTCTTCGCCCGAATCTATGACGGAGCACTTACAGAGAAAGCAGCCAGAGCACTATATACACCCTATGTAAAACAGTTCACGGAACCTGTTCCGGCATTGTCAGACGATTTGGTTATGGACTGTGGATTCACCTCAGACGGAGCCGTAAACTATGCTTTAAACTTCCGCGATACACCCATCGAAATGGTGGGTAATGTACCCCTTCAGTGGAACGAGGATATCCATTCGTTCGAAGCTGTGTTTCAGGGAGATAAGTCAAATTTCTTCAAGTATTTCCTCGGCAACAGCCCTGCTGCAATGAACCTCATGAGCGATGCCTACACCGTCGAGGTTTTCTGCCAGGCAGAAAGTGCAAAACCCAAGGCACAGATACGACCAGTAGGTAGTCCCAATAATTACGGCACAGGTTTGCAGATGATGCTGAATGGCGAGGTAGGTTATTCCACAGCAACTGCCGGTTATAATAGTACAGGAAATGTAACCAAGAAAATATGGCATAAGACCAAGACAGGAACGCTTACAGACGAATATACCCATTATCTTATTGTGTATGATCGCAAGAAGAATTTCTCGCGGCTATATATAGATGGTCAGCTTGCCTTAAATAATGTCATTAACAATAAGGAAGCAATACACTTCGACTGGGCGCCTGCAGAATGGTTAGCCATAGGCGGAGATGCTAACGGACTCTACAGTTCTTCAACCTCGACAGGCTCATATCCCTTCTCTGGGAAGATTGCCGCCGTTCGTATTTACGGAAGGTCTGTTTCGGACAAAGATGCACTTGTACTTTCCCAGGCAATGCATCACCCTTCACTTTCCTTCACAACCAATGCTAAAGGTTTTGCAGCCGTCTGTGTTCCTTTTGCTACTGTTGTGCCTGAGGGATATACCGCATATATAGTACGCGATATTTCCGCATCGTCCGTTCTGCTGTTACCCGTAGCAGAGGGTGGGGAAGTGCTGCCTCATGGAGCGGCTGTTGTCCTTCAGGGTCCGGCAGCCAAAGCAGAATTCGCCCTCACACCGGCAACTCCCGAACTTGTCAGTCGTGCTGTATCTGTTACGGATAATCTCTTGGCAGGTTCCTATGCATCCAAGGAATTGAATGCAGGACAGGGATATTGTCTGCAGAACAATAGTTTCTATCGTGCATCCACGGCCCGAACGCTCGCTCCTTTCTCATGCTGGCTTCCCCTCGACAGTAAGAGAAGTTCATTCTCTTTAGACACGGCTACGCCCATTCGCCCGATTATACAGAATGTTTCCCTGAATCCATTTGCAAAAAGTTACAGTATTTCGGGCCAGCATGTCGGAAAAGGTTATAAAGGAATAATAATTAGGAACAATCGGAAAACTTTAAAGTAAAAAAAAGAACGGAAATAGGTAGAAAAGTAAAATTACAATGCAAATAATTTGTATATATAATATATAAGGTGTATTTTTGCCCCAAAGATAACCAAAAACAGTTATACTATAAAAACAATTATTAACCCAATTAAATCATTATTATGAGAAAAATCAAACTTCTCTTTACCGCTCTGCTGTCAATGTTAGCATGGACGGGTGTAATTGCGCAGTCGGGCACGGGTGCTCAGAATGACCCGTTCGTAGTGAAAACGGCTGACGACCTAAACAACTTACGTAACCTGCTTGTTCCTGAAAGTATGAACTACGTGGTTTTGGAAAACGATGTCGATATGGCTGGCATCAAGGACTGGTTTCCTCTTTTCAACAATGTGAATCCTTATCCTCAAATTGACTTCGATGGTAAGGGCCATGTCATTAGCAACCTCACTTCCAAAACGGACGGACAGTATGACTACTGTGGCCTTTTCGGTGTGCTTTGCGGCAATGTGCGCAACTTGGGCGTGAAGAATGCCGACGTTACATGTACTGGTGGCACAGGCATTATAGCCGGATATCTTGGTCACTCAACCTACGGCAAGCCTTGCTATGTCGAGAACGTATGGGTGACAGGTAAACTTACTGCAGGCGGCTATTGCGGTGCTATGTTCGGTAATGTTGCCGACGAGGCTAATATCTCTAATTGCTATGTTAACGTAGAGGTGACTGGTGCAAGCGACCTTACTGGCGGCATCATCGGCCGAGTACGCAACAAAGTTGTGATGAACAATGTCTATGCAGCCGGTACCATCAACTGTGGCGGCGGCATCATTGGCGGCGGCTTCAAGGGAGATACTCCAGCTGGCACCTACAAGAATGTGGCTGTTTGGAATAACACAGAGAATAACTTCGGTCCTGTTCGTGATAACGAAGAAGTGAACTCTCTTATCTGCTTCGACGGCAACAACTTTGCTGAGATGCAGAAGCAGGTTGTAGCATGGAATCCCACAGCATGGTACTGCGATATGAAGGAAGGCAGTTATCCTGTATTAGTGGAATTCCTGGATCATGAGACCCAAATGGAGGCACAATATGAAGCTGCATTGGCAAGTGTTACAGAAGGTGGCGTATACCGTATTGCTACCACTTATGAAGGCAAAACATATTACGTTACTCTGTCTGGTGGCTTAACAAGCGTAAAAGACAATGCCGGAGCCTTCACAATCACTACTCCTAATGATGGCACATGGAAAGCTAAAGGCTTCCGTATCGACAGTGGAACGGAGAGATTCACAAATCCTAATTTGGTTAACAACGTTGCCAACCTCAACCAGGATTTCTTCGCTCACTCAACAAACGACCGTAACGGTTGGGAACGACAGGTTCTTTTCCTGAACGGAGAAGGTAAGTATGCTATCCGTTCTTGCAACACACAGCCAGGTACCAGCAGTTGGGCTGATGCAGGTAGAACCTTCTGGACCTATTCAATAGGAGAAGTGGCAACTCCTTGCTATACCTACGATGCAACTTACGTTTGGGAACTGGATGGTCCTTTCACAACTGTTAATGTTACCTACAAACTCTTTGAGTCTGACGGTACAACACAAGTCGGCAGTGCCGTAACTGTTAAGCAAGAGTCTAACAGCGAGGTTAATATTCCTGCTAGCCTGCTCAATAATAACTTGTATGATTATGAAGCTAGTGGTACTATTGGCGAAGAAGATTGCGAGATTAAGGTTGTACGTACCTTCAAGGCTGGAGTTGTTCATGCTTTGACCGACCTGAACAATGCTAAGGCTTATACCATCAGATGTGATCGTGGTGCATTCCTCACCAAGAACGGATATCTGGCTTCTACAGCACATAGTTCTCTTACTAACGCTAATCCTTCTCAGTTTGCAGTCATTAACTACGATGGTAACTATTATCTGTTCAGCGTAGCAGATAACAAGTTTGTCACAAACAATGGCTCTTTGCAGACCATGCTTGTTAATGGTACAAATGATGCTATTAAGTTGGATGCTAAGACAGATCCTTACTTCCTTGGTTACTTTGTAATTAATGGTACCAACAATGGTCTGAACACCAATGGCAATGATCCTTATGGATATGTAATCAATACTTGGATGACTGCCGATCCTGGTAACCTGTATTATATGGTCGAGGCTGGTGACTTTGATCCAGAGTTCGCTCTGAATTCTTTGAAGGCCACCTTCAATCCCGAATATTTCGTAACTTACGTTGTTAAGGATACGGAAGGCAATGTTCTCTTCACCTCAGAAGCAGCAGCTGCTATTAAGGGTATGAAGATTACTACGCTGCCTGCACAATATCAGCGTCCATTCACTACCTACAACGAGGTTGATGTAACTGTTACCGAAGAGCAGACAACTGTTGAATTCACTGCCACATGGAATGGTCCCTTCCAGCTCTCTACAAGCGAGGATGATGCTAAGTGGTACAATATGACCATCCGCTCTGACTATTATGTATTCACTGGCGAAACAGAGCCTTACTATCCCAAAACAGCAACCCTCTTCCAGAAGGCTGGTGATGAATATCAGTGGGCATTTGGTGGTAATGCTTATCAAGGTATCTTGGTATTCAACAAGGCTAAGGGTACTGGCTACACGCTGACAAAAGATGGTGATGCAGCTGTAATGCGCGAGGGTAAGTACGGATGGACAATCGGCAAGAATTCCGACGGCTTTACACTCAAGGAAACAGGTACCGATTATAACTGTATAAACCAGAGTGGTGGTTCTAGCGGTCCTCTTGCTTTCTGGAATAGTGGAAATGCTCCTACCGATAATGGTTCTACCTTCCGTGTTTCTGCAGTTCCCACTTCATTTGAGTGGACAATCGGTGAAACAGGCTATGCTACTATGTACGTTCCTGTTCCTACGGTAGTCAATGACCCCAACGCTATTCCAGCTCCTGTTGGCGCTTGGACATTTAATGATGGCACAACAGATGGTACTGGCATTGCTACATTGACAGCTACTGAAGGTGTAACATTCGCTGATGGTGCAGCTGTGGTTCCCGCAGATGACTATCTGAAGATGACCACAAACGCAAACGGTGACCTTACCACATACACCTTTATGATGGATGTCAAAGTTGTTAATGAGAATAAGGGCAAATACACTGCACTCTATCAGAACAAACCCGCCAACGACGGTGACGGAAGCCTCTTCTTCTTAAACGACCCAAATAAGGGTAGAGGAGTCGGTCTTAATTACTGTGGTATGGGCTACGGTGCAAATGGAAGCGTTGAACTGAACAAGATGCAGCGCGTAGTCTTCGTTTGCGAGGACGGTGTTGGCGCTGTTTATCTTGATGGCGTACTAGCTGCGAAAGCTACCAGCTCATGTACTACTCAACCCGCAAATAAGGATCACTGGACAATGCGCGCTGCAGCTCTCTT
>JAEEGJ010027476.1_pt1 | contig 11423 bp, 10 predicted proteins | sample 8958761 | NCBI WGS metagenome assembly JAEEGJ01 (sample SAMN16246546, study PRJNA631951) | gut metagenome | biome: gut microbiome; feature: rumen; material: RS-attached | host: Bos | place: Iran: Karaj | collected 2018-10
TGCCGTTGAGGCGCTGCTGCACGCTGTCCTTGGCCATCATGTAGTTCACGGTGATGTGCTTGCCCACCTCGCGGGCGAAGTCGAGGAAGGTGAAGTCCTTCATCCAGTCGTAGTTGTTCACCATCTCGGCGGCGTTGGGTTCCTTCGATTCGAAATCCAAGAACTTGGCCACTTGTGCCTTGATGCACTCTTGGTTGTGACGCAAGGTCTCTTCGTTGAGCAGGTTGCGCTCTTGGCTCTTGCCCGAGGGGTCGCCAATCATGCCCGTGGCACCACCCACCAGGATGATGGGCTTGTGGCCGCAGTGTTGCAGATGGCGGAGCATCATGATGCCGCAAAGGTGTCCGATATGTAAGGAGTCGGCGGTCGGGTCGGTGCCGAGGTAGGCCGTTACCATTTCTTTCTGGAGGAGTTCTTCCGTGCCTGGCATGATCTGTGCCAGCATTCCGCGCCAGCGGAGTTCTTCAACAAAATTCTTCATTAAATGCTTTGGTTATTGTGGACTCTAAATAAGAGGTGTTTTGCTTTGTTATTGATTGTAATGTCTCAACCTGCAACGCATATTCTTGACGACGTTGCCGCCAAAGAGCCATGAGTCGGCGAAGTGGAGGTTGCCGTAGGGGAAGATGTCGGCATAAACCTCATAATAATACCTCGACACAAAGGTTGAGTCGAAATCTGAACAAACCATAAAGTGATCGACCAGTTGTCCCCCTGTGTAGGGAGCAATGTAGACGATGCTGTCGCGAGAGGTGTTATACTTAGCAACACCGAGATGCAGAGACTGGTCAACCATTTCGGTGCCTTCCGTCCAAGTCAGCGGGTTGATGCCCACCACGGTGTTTTTCATCAAAGGCGATGCAGCTTCGATGTCGCTCACGGAGTTGAAAATCACGACACCCTGCATACAGCTGTCGACAGCAGGTTTCAAGGCTTCGGGATATTGGGCCAACTCTTGGTCAGTGATTTGGAAGCCGATGCAATAGGCCGCCACCATTTGCTGACGTTGTTTCTTGGTCATGCCGTTTTTCAGCAGTTCGATGAGCATCTGCGAGCCTTGGCTATGTCCTACCAGGAAGAAAGGACGACCGTGGTTGTAGTGGGTCATGTAATACTGGAAAGCGTCTTCGATGTCAGTAAAAGGCGTTTGGGCAATCTGTTCCAGATTATCTTTCGGTTGCCTATAGGCGTCGAATATCATCTGACGATAATAGGGCGCATAAAAGTTGTATTCGTAGTAGAGCAGCTTGTTGAATTTTTGGTTGCTGTTGGCTTCTTCTCTCACCTCGGGCAAGGTAATGTCAGTATACCACGATGAATCATTCTCCTCATAGGAGACGGTGGCAACCGTGGGGTAAACATAAAAGACGTCGGCTTCACGGCTTTCATCTCCAATGCTATACCAATAGGTGGGATCGGCATAATTGATGTGAGTGATGTTGTTTTTCTCTTTGGTGCAAGAAGTAAACATAAAGGCTAAAACAGCCAAAATGATCATGCTAATCTGTGCTTTTTTCATAGGATAAGTATTATTTGCGGCGGCAAAGGTAGTAAAAATCCTTTTTTTTGTCGCAGACTCAATTATTTTTTGCAAATTTGCAGCTCCAACGATTAACATAAACAATCAACATAATTCAACATGAAAAGAGACGAAAAAATCTTTGATCTGATTCGCCAAGAGAAAGAGCGTCAGATGCACGGAATCGAGCTCATCGCTTCTGAAAACTTTGTCAGCGAACAAGTGCTGGAAGCCATGGGTTCAGTCATGACCAACAAATACGCCGAGGGTTATCCTGGCAAGCGTTACTACGGCGGCTGCCAAATCGTCGACCAAAGCGAGCAAATCGCCATCGACCGCGCCTGCCAGTTGTTCAACGCCACCTTCGCCAACGTGCAGCCCCACTCGGGCGCACAGGCCAACATGGCTGTGATGCAAGCTCTGCTTGAACCCGGCGACACCTTCATGGGTCTCGACCTCTCGCACGGTGGTCACCTCTCACACGGCAGCCCGGTCAACGCTTCGGGTATGCTCTACAAGCCCGTCGCTTACCACGTGGCCAAGGAAACCGGTCGCGTCGACTACGACGAGATGGAGAAGATCGCCCTCGAATGCCATCCGAAACTCATCATCGCTGGTGCTTCGGCCTACAGCCGTGACTGGGACTACAAGCGCATGCGCGCCATCGCCGACCAAGTGGGTGCCGTCCTCATGGCCGATGTCAGCCACCCTGCTGGCCTCATCGCCAAGGGCCTGCTGAACGACCCGCTGGAGTACTGCCACATCATCACCACCACGACCCACAAGACCCTCCGCGGTCCCCGTGGCGGCATGATCCTTATCCGTCATGACTTCGAAGACCCGCGTGGCCGCAAGACCCCGAAGGGCGAGACGAAAATGATGTCAGCTTTGATCAACAGCGCCGTGTTCCCGGGCATCCAAGGTGGTCCTCTGGAGCACGTCATCGCCTCCAAGGCCGTTGCTTTCGGCGAAGCCCTCAGCGACGAGTACATGGAGTACATCCAGCAGGTGAGAAAGAACGCCGCCTTCATGGCCAGAGCCTTCATGGATAAAGGCTACGATGTCATCAGCGGTGGCACCGACAACCACTCCATGCTGATCGACCTTCGCGGCAAGTTCCCGGAGATTACCGGTAAGATGGTGGAGAACACCCTCGTCCTTGCCGACATCACCGTCAACAAGAACATGGTGCCTTTCGACACCCGTTCGCCTTTCCTGACCTCTGGTCTGCGTGTTGGCACGCCCGCCATCACCACCCGTGGTCTGAAGCAAGACAAGATGGCCGTCATCGTCGAATTGATTGACGACGTCATCAGCGACATCAATCCTGAGACCAAGACCGCTTCGGAGGCCAAGATCAACGCCGTCCGCGCCGAGGTCAACAAGATGATGAAGGACTATCCGCTCTTCGCTTGGTAAACCCAGCAAAGACAGGAAAACGTCAAAAAGTCGCTCCAATGGGGCGACTTTTTTTGTTCCAGATTGTCTCTGATGTTCCAAAAACTCCTATCTTTGCATCCCGTATTTTTAATTCCTAGGCATCATGAAAACCACTAAAAAATACGGGTTCGACAACGAGAAGTACCTCAAAATCCAGTCAGAACACATCAAGGAACGCATCGCAAAATTCGGTGATAAACTGTATCTCGAATTCGGCGGCAAACTCTTCGACGACTTCCACGCCAGCCGTGTGCTGCCTGGCTTTCAGCCCGACAGTAAGCTGAAAATGCTCTCTCAATTGATCGACGAAGCTGAGATCATCATCGTCATCAGCGCCGTCGACATTGAGAAGAACAAGGTGCGCGGCGACTTGGGCATCACCTACGATGTGGATGTGCTCCGTCTGCGCGAGGAGTTTATGAGCCGTGGTTTCATGGTGAATTCCGTGGTGGTCACCCACTACAACGGTCAGGCCAGCACCGATGCCTACCGTCAACGCCTTGAGCGCATGGGCATCAAGGTGTATTACCACCGTATCATTGAAGGCTATCCCAACAATGTGGCCCTCATCGACTCGGAGGAAGGCTTCGGCCGCAACGACTATGTGGAGACAACACGTCCTTTGGTGGTAGTCACTGCTCCTGGTCCGGGTAGCGGCAAGATGGCCGTCTGCCTCAGCCAACTCTATCACGAGAACAAGCGTGGCATCAAGGCGGGTTATGCCAAATTTGAGACCTTCCCCGTGTGGAACCTGCCACTGAAGCACCCCGTCAACGTGGCCTACGAAGCCGCCACCGCCGACCTTAGCGACGTCAACATGATCGACCCGTTCCATCTGGAAGCCTATGGAAATACCGCAGTCAACTACAACCGCGACATCGAGATCTTCCCTGTGCTAAATGCCATCTTTGAGAGCATCTACGGCGAGAATCCCTATAAGTCGCCGACCGACATGGGCGTCAACATGGTAGGTTACTGTCTGAGCGACGACGCTGTGTGTTGTGAGGCCTCGAAACAGGAAATCATTCGTCGTTATTATACTGCTTTGTGTAACCTGGCCAAGGGTAAAGGCTCTGAAAACGAGGTTAATAAGATTGCCCTGCTGATGAAACAGGCCAAAATCACCACTGCCTTGCGCAAGACCACCATCGCCGCCAAGGAGCGGAAGGAAAAAGAAGGTGTAGCCTCGGCCGCCATCGAGTTGGAAGACGGCACCCTCATTACCGCCCATACCAGCGACCTGCTTGGTCCCAGTGCAGCCTTGATCTTGAACGCCACCAAACACATTGCGGGCATACCCCATGAGGTGAAACTCATCCCTCAGGCCATGATTGAGCCTATACAGACCACCAAAGTGAACTACCTGCATGGCCGTAACCCGCGCCTGCACACCGACGAGGTGCTGGTAGCCCTTTCTATGCTCAGCCTATGGGACGAAAACTGCAAGAAAGCTTTGGAGTGCCTGCCTCAACTGAAAGGTTGCCAAGTGCATAGCACCGTAATGCTCAGCGAAGTGGATCAGAAGATATTCAAGAAATTGGGTATCGGCTTGACTTGCGACCCCGTGGCAAAGAAGAATCAATAAGCCCGTATCGCCCTCACATAAAATGCGAGCGTCTTCAATGAATCGCTGATGACGATTTGTCCGTCCTGCAGACGAACCGCCGCAGCCCCACGTGTGCCTGTCTCGGTACTTGACCAATAGGTCTTGTCCTCCAATGTGGGATATCCCAACGAGTCGAGCGTGGCATTCACGGCCTCTTGGTTCATCAAGAGATAGCGCAATTCCGTACTCGACGGCACATACCATTGTTTGTGGTTGATCATACGATGCGGATAATGCACCAGATGCCATGTGTTTCGCTGATAACTCCAGTCGATAGTGGGGTAATAGTAAAGGTCATAGATGGACATGAGGATGTTAGTGTTGTTCCAGCCTTCGTAAGGATTGGTGGCCCCTGTCTCACAAACGATATAGGCAGGCTCACACCAAGGTAGCTTTGTCTCTTCAAGGCTGACCATCAGTCCGTTATGGTTGGTAATGGTATAGAATACGACGCCTTCCAACGTGTCGTTGCGGAAATAATCGCCAACTTTATATGTGGGGTAGTTGGGCTCAGGGGTCTCACCCCCTCCTTGTGGCGTCTCGGGTTTGTTGCATGAGACGCAAACGACGATAAGGATGACGATAAAGGGAAACGCTTTTTTCATCATGTTGATTTTTATGCAAAAGTAAGAAAATGGAGAAAATATTGTATTTTTGCCCTAAATAAAAACCCTTATCCAATGAAAAAATGCTACCTCATTACCTTGCTGAGCCTTGTGCTTTGCTTTTCTTGCACAAAGAAGGCTGAAACCGACCCCGAAGTCATCGCCATGCGCGGATTGGTGAACCGTGTCGTGCCTGAGTACTCCAAAAATATCGTCCTCGAACGGCTTGAGAATGACACCGTCGACCGTTTTGAGATTGAGACAAAAGGTAAGGACCTCGTCATTCGTGGCAATAACGCCAACAGCATGGCTGTCGGCCTCAACCACTATCTGAAATACTACTGCAAGGCACAATACTCTTGGTTCAAGGAAGAGGCGCTGCAGATTCCAGCCACGATGCCTTCTGTACCCGAGAAGGTCAGCCTAAGTGCCCGTGTGCCCGACCGTTTCTTCCTCAACTACTGCACCTTCGGTTACACCTTGCCTTGGTGGAACTGGTCGCAGTGGGAGCATTTCATCGACTGGATGGCACTCAATGGCATCAATTTGCCCTTGGCCATCACGGGACAGGAGAGCGTGTGGTATGAGGTGTGGAGCGACTTCGGCCTCACCGACGAGGAGATCCGCAGCTACTTCACGGGTCCGGCGCATCTGCCTTGGCATCGTATGCAGAACATCGACCGCTGGGGTGGACCGCTGCCTATGTCGTGGCTCGAGAACCAAAAGGAACTCCAAAAGCAGATTGTTGCTCGTGAACGTGAACTGAACATGAAACCCGTGTTGCCTGGTTTCGCAGGTCACGTGCCGCCTTGCATCACAAGGCTTTATCCCGAAGCACCTTTGGCCTCTTTGGGCGATTGGGCAGGCTTCGACAGCATCTGTTGGTGCAAGTTCCTCGACCCGCTCGACCCGTTGTATACGGAGATCCAAAAGAAATTCATCGACAAACAGACTGAGTTCTACGGTACTGACCATATCTACGGCATCGACATCTTCAACGAACTCATCCCGCCGAGCTGGGAGCCTGACTACCTTGCACGCGTGAGCCGTCAGGTGTACGAATCACTCGAAGCTGCCGACCCCGAGGCCAAGTGGCTTGAAATGGCTTGGCTGTTTTGGAACGAGCGCCAATACTGGGAAGTCGACAACCGCATCGAGGCCTACATCACCTCCATGCCGAAAGACAGGCACATCATGCTCGATTACTATTGCGAACGGCAACCCGTGTGGGAGCGCACCAACGCCTATTATGGGGTGCCTTACATCTGGTGCTATCTCGGTAACTTCGGCGGCAACTCCATGTTGGCGGGCAACCTTGACACGGTGAATGTCAGGATTGAACGCGCCTTCGAAAAAGGTGGCGACAACTTCGTCGGCATCGGCTCTACACTGGAAGGCTTTGACTGCAACCCCTTCATGTATGAATATGTCTTTGAGAAGGCTTGGGACAACCCGCTCACCAAGGATGTGGATGCGTGGGTGAAGTGTCTCGCTGACCAACGTGGCGGCAAGGAAGATCCTAACATGAGGGCCGCTTGGACCTTGCTGGCCGACAGCGTATATAATAAGGTGTCGTCGCCGGGTCAGACCGTCCGTATCAACCAAAGACCGACCATGGGCAACATCGATGAATACCGCCAATATTACATTGCTCCGACCTATAAGTATAACAACATCACCTTGTTGGATGCCTTGGACGAGCTGCTGGCTGCCGACTGCAATACCCGCACGCGCCATTTCGATGCCGTCAACATCACGCGACAGCTGCTGGGCAACTACTTCAGCGACCTCTACGCCGATTATGTGAAGGCCTACCGCGAAGGTGACTATGAGGCCTTGCGTCAGATTGAGCAGACCATGACCAATATCCTCGACGACACAGATGCCATCTTGGCCACGGAGAGCGCCTTCCTTGTAGGTCGTTGGATCCGCGATGCGAGGGCCATCGGCACCACCGAAGAAGACAAGGACTACTTCGAGAGCAACGCCCGCAACATCATTACCACTTGGGGTGAGGAAGATGCTCTGCTCAATGAGTACGCCAGTCGTGCCTGGGCAGGTCTCACCGCGACTTATTATGCCTACCGTTGGAAGGAGTTCTTCAAAGACGTGGATGCCGCCATTGATGCTAATCAACCCTTTGATGAGAAGGCCTATCACGATAGCATCTGCAAATACGAAGGCCAATGGTGGCGCGAACGCCTCGGCACCTTCAGTGCCGAGCCTCAAGGCGACGGCGTGGCTTTGGCCAAGGAGATTGCCGACAAATACCGCGATGAATTGGAGGCAAGATATAGAAAGTAAGCGGAGTCCCGTAGGGACGAAGGACATTAACCAGGGGTTTCAACCCCTGTCATAACAAACAACCATGAGAATCACAGAACAAGATAAGGAATACATGCGCGAGGCCATCCGCCTCGCCGACGAGAGCGTGAAAAACGGTGGCGGTCCCTTCGGGGCCGTCATCGTGAGAGATGGCGAAATCGTTGCCGGTAGCGCCAACAGCGTCACCTGCGACAACGACCCCACAGCCCACGCAGAGGTGAACACTATCCGCCAGGCTTGCCGCACCCTGGGCACCTTCGACCTCTCGGACTGTGTCATCTACACTTCCTGCGAGCCTTGCCCCATGTGCCTCGGCGCCATCTATTGGGCGCATATCAAGCGGATCTATTACGGTAACACGAAAAAAGATGCCGCCGCCATCGACTTCGCCGATGACTTCATCTACAAGGAACTGGAACAGCATGTCGAAGAACGTGCCGTGCCGCTCATCCCTCTGCTCCGCGACGAGGCTCTCGAAACCTTCCGCGCCTGGGAGGAAAAGCAGGACAAGGTAGAATATTGAGATTTGAAAAAGATTTGCGGCAGATTTGTTTCCAAAACAAAAAAAGCAGTAATTTTGCCGCCGCAAAACCAAGCCGCATTATCGCTGAGATGAAGACAATGCGTTGACATCAAGGCCGCTGCGGGAATCATAATCATCTGATCCGGAGGACATTCAAATGGAAAGGAGAATAGGCTCAGTCCTTATTTATGTGGGAAACCGTGAAGCCGCGCCACAAGTCAATGCGGTGCTATCCCGTCACGCAGGCATCATCATCTGCCGCCAAGGCTTTCCCCGTAGTAATTACAGCATCATTTCCGTCATTTTCGAAGGTACTACCGATGAGATTGGTTCCCTCACGGGCCAGTTGGGTCGCATCGAAGGCATCGAGGTGAAGTCGGCGCTGCTTAAAACTGCTCATTAAATTCTAAAAATCATAAAGATATGCAATTCCATCCCGAAAAATGTCGCATCCCCGACGAGCCCAACCGCCCGTTTATCTCCTCGGAAGAGATTTGGGACTACATCAACAACACCAAGAGCACTCCTGAACGTGTGCATGAAATCATCCAGAAGTCGTTGGACAAGAACCGCCTGACGATGGAGGAAACCGCCGTCCTCGTCAACACCACCGACCCCGCGCTGGTGGAAGAGATCAAGGAAGGCGCCCGCGAACTGAAACGCCGCATCTATGGCAACCGCATCGTGTTGTTTGCCCCCTTGTATGTGGGCAACTACTGCGTCAACAACTGCGTGTATTGCGGCTTCCGTTCCTCCAACAAGGAACAAATCCGCACCACGCTGACCGATGAAGAACTCATCCGCAACGTGGAGGCTCTTGAGGACGACGGCCAGAAGCGTCTTATCCTCGTTTATGGTGAGTCGCCGAAATATTCGCCCGAGTACATCGCCCACACCGTGAAGGTGACCTACGCCACCAAGAAAGGCAAGGGCAGCATCCGTCGTGTCAACATCAACGCCGCTCCTTTGGATGTGGAAGGCTTCCGCATCGTGAAAGAGGCGGGCATCGGCACCTACCAGATCTTCCAGGAGACCTATTGTCCCGAGATTTACAACGAATACCACCCCATTAATACGAAGAAGGGCGACTACAACTACCGCCTGACTTCAATGGACCGCGCCCAGCAGGCCGGCATCGATGACAACGGTCTTGGCATCCTCTTCGGCTTGTACGACTGGCGTTACGAGGTGCTGGCCATGATTCGTCACACCAACCACCTGGAGGCTTGCTTCAACGTGGGTCCGCACACCATCTCGTTCCCGCGTATCAAGGACGCTTCGGGCCTGAACATCGATAAGAAGTATTTTGTGGATGACGACACCTTCGAGAAGATTATCGCCATCTTCCGTCTGGCCGTGCCTTACACGGGCATGATTCTGACCGCCCGTGAGGATGCCGCCTTCCGCGCCAAGGCCATCGAATATGGCATCTCGCAAATTGATGGCGGCACCAACCTGCAGATTGGCGACTACAAATACCACCACGAGGAAGAGGAGAAGAATAGCGACAAGCAGGAGGACCAAAACCTGCACCGTGAGCAGTTCAAGATTGGCGACGACCGCTCCTTGGGCGACATCATAGACAAGCTCCTCGACCATGACTTCATCCCGAGCTTCTGCACTGCCTGTTATCGTCTGGGTCGCACGGGCGAACACTTCATGGAATTCAGTGTGCCAGGCTTCATCAAGCGCTACTGCACGCCGAATGCCATCCTTACTTTGAGCGAATACTTGGTGGACTATGCCACGCCCGAAGTCGCGGCCAAGGGCTGGAAGTGTATCGAGAACAACTTCAAGAACGTCGACCCGAAGTTCTTGGACGAGCTGAAGAGTCGCATCGAGCGCATCAAGAAGGGTGAGAGAGACCTTTATTTCTAACCGCTTTCAATTGTGATTAACTAATATTAAAAGAGGGGGAAAGAATGGATACCCCCTCTTTTTTTATGTTGAGCCTTTAGTAATTACAGTCCTTGGATATACTCGTTCAATTCATGTTTCGAACTATCGTGGTCAAATACGTCATAAAGTAGATAGTATTTGTTTTTCTCGATGCAATAGGGATAGGCGAACTTGGCAAATTCCAGCCGATTGTTCTCAAAAGAGAATAGTCTTGCTATTTGTGCTATCTGGTTGACCATCATCTTGTTGTTTACAACCACTTGTTTGGCAATTGTAAGGCGAGTGTCATCGAAACTCTCGCGCTGAATCATCGCATAGGCTTCGCCAAAGTCTTTGGGTGACATACCCATTGGTTCTGGCTGTATTGGCGGAACAGGTACAGGAATCACCATTTCTTCATGTGGCGTAGGGGGCATGGGTGGTTCTGGCATGATGTTGCCTATGTTCAGGTTCATAACTAACTCGGGACGGATGTCGCCTTGTGTAGGTTCCAAGCCATAAAAGCCGCGATGTTCGATGATTCTGAAACCTTGGGGATAGTGCAAGTCGATGAACTGACCGAGGCAATTTTGCTCGCGATTGTCAAGTTCTACACGGATGTAAAACTCGTCAGGCCAAAGGTTGTTGATACAAATGGAGTGTACCGATTGCTCGTTTTGCAGCACATCATCGACGAAAAGCCAAAACGTTTGGTGATGGGGTGCGACAATGGTAAGTGACGAGGCTTGACCTTGATGATTATGACCATCATGTCCGTGACCTCCATGACCTCGGTATTGGGCCATTGCAGGAAGCGTAACAAAAACTAAGAGATAAAGCAAAAATCTTTTCATAGCGTTAAATGTTTGGGATTGACTTGCTAAACAAAATAACAAAAACTATGCCATTAGGCTGACAAGGACTGGAAATGCATCGAGATCCTGAGTGGAAAAGGATGACCCTTCAGCGTGGGAGATAGCGGATCAAGTCCGCTATGACGGCAAAAAGAAAAAAGGAAGTCATTCAAAGTTGAAAGATTCCAAATAAGATTATTAGATAGTGAAAAAGCCCTCCGTTTAATGGCGGAGGGCTTTTTTTGGATGCCTTACGGCAGAAATCTTAGAAAATCTATTTCAAAATCTTTAGAAAAGCTTTTTTGATTGATTTTGAATTGATTTTTGAAAGATTTCTTGCAACGCAATCCCCATCATAAATTATCCTTGAAATACTGCGTAATCTTAGTAATCAGATGCGCCCTGTCCATGCCGTAGACGTTGTGGTCGTGGCCGGGATAGACGAAGTAGTCGAGTTGCTTACCGTTGTGGATGCAGTTCTCGACGAAGACGAGGCTATGCTGCCATACCACTACTGGGTCGGTGGTGCAGTGGATCATCAGGAGTTTGCCTTCCAGTTTGTCGGTCTTGTTTTCGAGGCTGCACAGCTCATAGCCTTCAGGGTTCTCTTGAGGTGTGTCCATGTAACGTTCGCCGTACATGATTTCGTAGTACTTCCAATCCAGCACAGGAC
>JAEEGJ010027484.1_pt1 | contig 11421 bp, 8 predicted proteins | sample 8958761 | NCBI WGS metagenome assembly JAEEGJ01 (sample SAMN16246546, study PRJNA631951) | gut metagenome | biome: gut microbiome; feature: rumen; material: RS-attached | host: Bos | place: Iran: Karaj | collected 2018-10
CGACAAACATGTGGACCTGCGCAAGGACCCCATGGCTCTGCAACGTCTGAAAGAGGCTGCCGAAAAAGCCAAGATAGAACTCTCCAGCAGTCAGCAGACCGAAATCAACCTGCCGTACATCATGCCTATCGACGGCATACCGCAACACTTGGTGAAAACCCTCACCCGTGCCAAATTCGAACAGCTCTGCGACGACCTTATCCAAGCCACCTTGGAACCCTGCCGCAACGCCATGCGCGATGCAGGTCTCGACAAATCGCAGATCGACGAGGTGATACTCGTGGGCGGCTCCACACGTATCCCCGCAATACAGAAAATTGTTGAAGATTTCTTCGGCAAGACACCTTCGAAGGGCGTCAACCCCGACGAAGTGGTGGCAATAGGCGCCTCGATACAGGGCGGCGTGCTCACCGGCGAAGTGAAAGACGTGCTGCTGCTCGACGTAACGCCTCTGTCGCTGGGTATCGAAACCCTCGGCGGTGTGATGACAAAACTTATCGAAGCAAACACCACCATACCCACCAAGAAAAGCCAGATATTCAGCACCGCTGCCGACAACCAGCCTGGCGTGGAGATCCACGTGCTGCAGGGCGAGCGTCCTATGGCCAACCAGAACAAGACCATCGGCCGTTTCAACCTCGACGGCATACCCCCCGCACCCAGAGGAGTACCGCAAATCGAAGTTACTTTCGACATCGACGCCAACGGCATACTCAACGTTTCGGCCATAGACAAAGCCACCGGCAAGACACAGAACATACGTATCGAAGCCTCATCCGGACTTTCGGAAGACGAGATAAAACGTATGAAAGCCGAAGCCGAGGCCAACGCCGAAGCCGACAAAAAGGCCAAGGACGAGATAGAGAAAATCAACGCCGCCGACAGCATGATTTTCCAATCGGAAAAGAACCTGAAGGAATATGGCGACAAACTTCCCGCCGACAAGAAAGGCAATATCGAGGGCGCTTTGAACGAGCTTAAAGCCGCCCACGCCGCCAAGAACGGTGCCCAGATCGACGCAGCCATGGAGAAGATAAACAACGCATGGCAGGCCGCCAGCGAGGATATGTACAAAGCCCAGCAGCAAGGCGGTGCCAACCCGGGTGCCGGCGCAGGCTTCGACCCCAACAATATGGGTGGTGGCAACGCCTCCGGCAACAACGGCCAGCAGAACGGCAACGATGAGACCGTCACAGACGCGGATTTCGAGGAAGTGAAGTAAAGTAAAGATTGTTTAACCAAATAAATATGAATTACTATGGGTATTAAACCAGGTCCGAAGAGGACAGCAAAATCAACGGGCAAACCCGACAGGCGTCAAAGAGACAATAAGAACACTCCGGGTAATACACCGTCACTAAAACCACACATTCATAAAAAAGGTGATTGAAAAAATGGTTTTGTATTAAGAAAGGGCATAAAAAATGCCCTTTCTTTTTTTAGTGCTAATCAAACAATTCTGCAGGATTAATTTTAAATTGAAGCATATTTGCTGTTGAACGACCACCATCACCCCCCTTCCGTTGCATGGTGATTTTGCCTATATAGAAGTTTCCTCGTTTTGTTATACCCACATCACCATTCCCAAAGAAATTCATACAGTAGTTCATAGGTTTAAGTATCCATCTTGCATTATTGGCTATTTTCTGTGCCACTAATATCCATTCAGCAGCAAATTCGCCACGACCTTTCAAAATGTCGCTAACAATCATGAATTTATTATTTTGTAACCAGTCAAGAATTAACTTCTGTTCCGATTCTTTAAATTCGTTTGCAAACATACGTCTTTTATCTTTTGGATTTGTGATGGTTGGCGGCAATTCTCCTGTATATCTTCTCAGTATAGATATGATTTCATTCGGTATATTCCACAATTCAACGTATTTTTCAATCCATCGTTTATCTATTTGGTTGAACCCTTTCATATTGCTAACCAACTTTACCTGAAGATTGCGAACGTCAATAGCGTCTTTTAAATAAATGGTTACTTGAACTTGAACGTCGGTTTTATATCCAGATAGTACTACAGCCTCAACATGCTCAATGTCTTTTAGGTCATAGTTCATTACCATAAGCCATTGCTGTGCATCTCCATCAAAACGCCAGTTATTAAATTTATCAGCAACTTCCTTTTCATTTTGAAAGCCATTTTTCGCAGTCTGACTTCCTAAGTCAAAAGCACTTATTATTGTTGGCATGAGTTTAAGGTTTTAGAAATTTCACATAAAATATACTGTAACACGTTAATTGTTACACTGTTGCCAAATTGCTTGTAAGCTTGTTGGGGATTTGGGTGAATTATGAAGTCATCAGGGAATCCTTGCAATCGGGCACATTCTCGTGGACTTAATTTCCTTATTATGCTATTAATCAAATACAAACCAGTCTTAGAACCAGCACCTCCACCATATGCACTCAATGTGATTGCATGACCAATTGGATCATAGATTCGTTCACCTTGACCGCCTTTGTTAACAATACCTATTTGTATTGGCCTATTTGGATAATTGCTTTCAAATAGTGACATTTGGTTAGATGTGAACGTTCGATATATGTTAATGTCTGGCCGATTTATAACTTTAGCATCAGCGGGATTATCCTCTAAGATGTCTTTTAGAGAAGAAGATATTTTGAAATTCGGGAAAACAAAAGAGTTGTTTTTAAGAATGTCTTTTCTAAAACATACCATATATATACGTTCTCTATGCTGTGGAACTCCAAATTGACCACTATTAAGAACTTTAGAAAACATTTTGTAGCCAAGTTCGCTCATTGTACCTGCAATGACCTTAAAGGTTCTGCCTTTGTCATGAAGTGCAAGGTTTTTAACATTCTCCATAAACACCACTTTGGGGCGATGATGTTTGACAATGCGTGCAATGTCAAAAAATAGTGTTCCACGAGTATCTTCGAATCCTAATCGTTTTCCACTTATAGAGAATGCTTGGCATGGAAATCCACCACACAGGATATCATGTGGTGGAATATCGTCTGCATTAATTTTTGTTATGTCTCCAGATGGCATAATGCCGTGGTTGGCAAAATACGTTTCTTGTGCAGGTTTGTCCCATTCAGATGCGTATAAGCAATTTGCACCATAGGAAGATAAGGCATAATGAAATCCTCCTATTCCGGCAAACAAGTCAATAAAAGTGAATCCTCTTAGGCGTTTTTCTTCTACTGATATCATTTCTGTGATTGATTAGCGCACTGCTATCAATCACAAAATCAGAAATAAAAAAGGCGTGAGCCTTTATTTGCGTTCAGGGAAAGCCTAGGAAGTAACCCCGTAATGTTGCAAAGCCCACGCCATATGGCGAAAGCTACCAGCAACATTACTTGGCTTGCCTTGAGAGCTTGCCCTGAACAAACTATTCCGATTTGTCAAAATCAGTTTCCTAGGCTTATTTTGAACGCGAAATGGTAGTCAATGCTTATGTTACTATTTCTTACTATTTATCTGTTTTTATATCATATTTTCGTGTTTGGTTTCGAGATGCAAAGATACGTAAAAAATCTCAATATTTGAAAAACATTTTGTTATATTCAAGAAAATTTGTATTTTTGCACATTGTTGCAATCAACATTACAACCAAACAACAATGCATTTATGAACAAAATTGCCATAACCCAACAAATAGAACAAGAGTTCGCATATATCGATTCTCTCATTTTGGCTCATACCAACAGTGCCATTGCCAAGGTGAATGCTGAAGCCATGCAAACATATTGGGAAATTGGCCAATATATATCCGACAGACTGAAATCTTCGCAATGGGGAGCTAAGGTTGTTGGCGAACTTGCCGACTATTTGAAACGTCAGAATCCAAAACGTAGGGGATACAGTAAGCGCAACCTCTATAATATGGTGAAGTTTTTCGACACCTATTCCAATTCCGAATTCGCTGCATTCATCGGCAAACTCAATTTGGATGAATTTGTGCAGTCGCAAACTGCACAAATAACCGCCTCGCCAATTGTGCAGTTGCCAACTGCACAATTACCAACAGTGCAAGTGCCACCGATTTTATGCCTTACAACATTTACTAATCATGTAGAAATATTCAACCGTTGCGACAGTTTCAATGAACGTATTTTCTACACTCTCTATGCTGCACATCATCATCTAAAAGCCGAAGAGTTGCGGCGCAGCATTGTCAGCCACACTTTTGAATCTGTTATGAGCAAAGAAAAACAACTTTCCCCTGCAATGCTGACACAATATCCAGATGCTCAATTTATGCTAAAAGACAAGTTGTTTCTCGACTTCCTCGGACTAAAGCCAAAACACACCGAGCCTCAGCTGCATTCCGCCTTGCTCGAACACATGAAACAATTCATTCTCGAACTTGGCAAGGACTTTATCTTTATGGATTCCGAATTTCCTGTTATAGTGGGCGGCAAACAAAAACGCATAGACCTTCTTTTCTACCATCGCGCGTTGCAATGCCTTGTGGCAGTCGAACTCAAAGCGGTGGATTTTGAAGCTGAATTCGTAAGCAAACTAGACCTGTATCTTGAGGCATTAGACCGTGACCATAAACACCCAAACGAGAATCCGTCTGTCGGCATCATTCTTTGTCCATCTGCCGACAAAAGTGAGGTGGAATATACTCTTAGCCGCTCACTAAGTCCGACAATGGTGGCCGAATATCGACGTCGGCTAATACCTATAGAGGTTATGCAGCATTCCCTTGCCGAATATTGCGAATATCTCAAAAATAAATATGCTAATAATAAACAACCCCAGTGACGGCACAAGAAGTTAGAGACTCCGCGGATTCGCAAAGCCGCCAATTTCTGCCCCGCTGATGATAATAAAACGTGCGACGTTCGTCGCACGTTTTGTTTTTTTTATTCTCTGCTTCAAAAAAAACTTGCACAACCGGATTTTTTTTCGTAACTTTGCACTTTTATAACAAATAAAAAACAGTCGGTATGACGAAAGCAATCAAACACTTTGCATTGGCTCTGGCGCTTGTCTTTTCGGCAGTCGCAGTGGCCAACCCTGTAGATCAGAACACCGCCCTGAAAGTGGCGAAAAACTTCTGGAAATCCAACAGCATGACCTCCCGCATGGAGTGCAGTCTGCAACTCTCGCCTTTGTCGGGCAGCGACGGGCTCAACACTTTCTATATCTTCGAAAACGCCTTTGGTTTCGGTTTCGTGATGATATCCGCCGACGACTGTGTGGTTCCGGTGCTGGCCTATTCCGCTACCGACCCTGTGGGCGACAGCGTCTTGCCCGCCACAGCAAAGACAATGCTGCAGTGGTACGACAGGCAAATACGTTACTGCGTGGCTAACAACATCAAGGCTACTCCCGAGATAACAGCCATGTGGCAGAGCTACCTCGAGGGCAACGTGGGCATGGAAAAGAGCAACAACTACGTGCTCCCGATGCTCACCACCAAATGGAACCAGCACCCCATCTACAACGACCTTTGCCCTTACGACGGAGTCACCAAGGATCGCACCTTGGCAGGATGTGTGGCAGTGGCTATGGCCCAGGCTCTCAAATACTGGAACCATCCTGCGGTTGGAATAGGAGTGAACTCCTACAATCACGAAAAATATGGCACTATTACGGTTTATTTCAATAACACCGCTTACGACTGGGCCAATATGCCCAACCAGCTAGGCTCCACCACGCCATATGCCCAGACCAACGCTGTGGCCACGCTGATGTACCACAGCGGTGCGTCGTGCAATATGAACTATGGCACCGAGGGTAGCTCCGCAGGTGTAAACGGCAACCACTACGGCACGTCGGAGTATGCTTTCAAGAATTTCTTTGGTTATAAAAAGAGTCTCCACAGCATAAGCCGCGAGAATTTCAACGACACCGCTTGGACCGACACCATCCGCTACGAGATAGACCACGGCCGTCCTGTCGTTTACACCGGCTACGACTACACCGACACCAACGATATCGTGGGTCATGCCTTTGTGTGCGACGGCTACGACACCCTCGACCGTTTCCATTTCAACTGGGGATGGGGCGGAATGAGCGACGGCTATTTCTACCTGAACTGCCTCAACCCCGGACATGTGTTCGACTCGAGCCAGCGCGCCATCATCGGTATGGAGCCCGACAGTAATCAGATGCGTGTCAATCCCACCGAAGTGATTATCGCCGGTGCAGGCGGCTCTGCTTCGGCAATGGTATACAGCGCTCCTAAAGACAGTGCCAACTGGACAGCCAGCACCCAGCAGTCGTGGATAACACTTTCGCGCACATCCGGTCCCGGACTTGGCGACAGCACATCCATCACCATCACCGCCACCGAAAACACCAACGGTCAGTCGCGCAACGGCTTTGTGGATATAGTGCAGGATTCGCATAAAGTTACCATATATGTGTCCCAACCCGATGTGAACCACAGTACTGGCGGATGGTATGGCAACAGTTTTATGGATACCGAGGAGACCGTTATGGCATCTACTCAGAATATGGTGATAATCCGTCCCGAGTCGTACGGCAATTTCGCCCCCGGTGACAAGATAACCCACATAAGATTCAAGACCAGAGTGCGTTACCCCGGCTACAACAACGCCACCTTCAACATTAAGATTTTCCGCAACGTGGACTTTACACAAAATCTTGCTCAGGGCGATTGCGACACTTCGAGAGTCCTTGGACGAATGGCTTACAATCAGGTATATCAGGTAGCCAATTCCGACATCGAGCAGATTGTCACTCTGTCAACACCATATACAATAACATCGGCTCCATTCTGGATTGCACTGCAGACCACAGGCGGAACCATTTACAAAGCACACCACACGCCCATAGCTGCGGGCGGTAGTCCTCAAGTGCATTACCTCGGCAATTTCACCGACGGACATGTATGTCCCGCTATGACCAGCGACCGCCAGTCGGAAATAGAATATTATTTCCAGTTTATGGTGGAACTCGGCAAGGACGGCATAGAACAGCCCGAAGCCAAGACAATGCCCAATGTGAAAGTTTATCCCAACCCGACAACAGGCTTGGTCAACTTCTCCGAATTTGTCAGCCATGTGGATGTGTTCGACAATATGGGACGCCGTGTGCTGAGCGCCGACAACACCACCTCTGTCAGCCTGTCGGATATGCGCAAAGGTCTCTACACCATGCGTATCACCACCGAACAGGGTACAGTGCTGCGCAAAGTGGTAAAACAAAGATGATGTAAGTGTTTCATAATTGCAATAGTGATTGACGGCGGATGCAAGTCCGTCGTCTTTTTTTGTTCCATCCACAAAATAGAAACGCATTTCCTGCGTTATTTCGTAAAACACTGACATTATGAACAAATATATGCAGATTGCCATCGATGAGGCGCGCAAGGGCATCCATGACGAGGACGGCGGCCCCTTCGGTGCTGTTATTGTCAAAGACGGCGTGGTGATTGGCAAAGGCCACAACAAAGTGCTGAAAAAGAACGACCCCACCCACCACGGCGAGATTTCCGCCATACGCATGGCCGCACGCCGGCTGCGCCGCTACGACCTCAGCGGTTGTGAGCTGTACACAACAGGCGAGCCCTGCCACATGTGCCTCTGCGCCTGTATGTGGGCCAACATCGACAAGATTTACTACGGCTGCACCATCGCCGACAACGGACGTATCGGCTTCCGCGACGACAAGTTCGACACTATCTTCGGCGGCCGCGACAAACTCGGCGACTATATGATTCAGATAGACCACGACGAATGCCTCAAACTTTTCGACGAGTACCTTGAACTCCACCACACCATATATTAATTACACCATCCGCCACGCCACCCCCGACGACCTGCCTGCTATTATGGAGCTGATAGCTCACGGTCGCCAAATGATGCGGCAGAACGGCAACCACTCGCAGTGGACCGACGGCTATCCTTCGGAAAACCAGATTCTTGATGACATCGCCAAGGACAATAGCTACCTTATCTGCCACAACGACACACCTGTCGGCACTTTTGCCATGATAATAGGGGAGGAGCCAACCTACCTACATATCTATGATGGTCACTGGCTCGACGACACTCAGACATACGCCACCATCCACAGGCTGGCAGGCTCGCCGCAGCACAAAGGCTTGGCAAAGGCCTGCTTCGACTACGTTTGGGGAAAGACTCACAATATACGAATCGACACCCACCGCGACAACGCCATAATGCGGCACTTGGCCGACACAAACGGCTTCATCTACTGCGGCATCATCTACCTCGCCAACGGCGATGAAAGACTAGCGTTTCAGAAAATTGAAAATTGAAAATTGAAAGTTGAAATTAGTTCGGAGTTTGGAAGTTAGAGTCTGAAAGTCATAGACCACCGACAACTGACCAGCGACCTTTGACTTTAGACCTTCGACCTTCGACTAAAAACAATTCTTCAGCACCTGCAGCACCTCGTCGGTGTTCACCACGTGGTAGCCGCCGCCTTTGATGGTGCTTTCGGCGATGAGGGGGAGCATCTCCTCTGTGGCACCCACTTCGCGCAGTGTCTGTGGTATGCCCAGCTCGGCTATGAAAGCCTCCAAACGGTTGATGCCCTCGAGGGCTATCTGCTCGTCGCTGAGGCCGGGTTTGTTCACGTGCCAGATGTTGCGGGCGTAACGCACGAACTTCGGCAGGCCGTACTTATATATAAGGCGGTAGTACGATGGTGAGATGATGGCCAGACCGATGCCGTGCGGACAGTCGGTGTAGGCTCCCAGCTGATGCTCTATCATGTGCACCTCCCAGTCCTGAGTCTTGGAGAGGGCGAGGATTTTGTTCAAACCCATTGTGGCACACCACATTATATTGCTTCGTGCCTCGTAGTCCTGCTGATTTACAAGGGCTTTGCGCGATGCGTTGATAAGCGACAGCATCACGGCCTCGAGCAGATAGTCGCTGGTGCAGTCGTCGTCGCCGCTGAAATACTGTTCCATAAGGTGCGAGAAGATGTCGAAGATGCCGCTCACCATCTGGTGTTTGGGCACGGTGTAGGTGAATTCGGGGTTGAGGATGGAGAACTTGGGAGACATAAGCTCCAACGGGAACACACGTCCAAGTTTCAGTTTCTCGGCTTCGTTGGTTATAACCGAGCCGCCGTTCATCTCGCTGGCGGTGCCGGTCATGGTGAGCACCGATGCCACGGGCACCACTTTGTTGGTGACAGGTTCCTGATTCACCCAGTAGCGTTGCCACGGGTCGCCTTCGCAGTAGGCAGCGGCAGAGATGCCCTTGGAGCAGTCCACCACGCTGCCGCCGCCGACGGCAAGTATCAGGTCCACAGCGTTTTCGCGTACCAGACGTGCCCCTTCGAGCACCTGTGTGTAACGCGGGTTGGAGTTGATGCCCGGCAGCTCCACCACGTTTTTGCCGCCTTCGTGCAGCATACGCATCACAGTGTCGTAGATGCCGTTTTTCTTGATGGAGTTCTTGCCATACACCAAAAGAATGTTCTTGCCGTAGTTGGCCAGCTCTTCGGGCAGTTTGTCCATGGCCTTGCGGCCGAAATGAATCCTCGTGGGATTGCAGTAGGTGAAATCGTAAATCATATCTTTAAATGTTTATTTTTCAGTAAGAAAGTCCTTCATCTGCCTCTCGTTCAGTTCGATGTATTTGTGGCATTCGGCCACCGTGCCGTCGTTTACGAAAGCTATCAGGGGCATCACGCCGTTGGTGATGTTGAGGAAAGTCTCGGCGTCTATCGTAATGTGTTCGAGTTCAGGGACTTCTGCTTTTTCGAAGAAAAGCGAGATAGGTTTCGATTTGTCGGTGTGCCAGAAAACGATGCGCACTTTGTCCGAAGGGATGTCGGCCTGACGCATGGCTATATGCACTTTCTTGGCCGACTTGCGGCAATATCCGCAGGCGGTGGAGTAGAAACATACAATCTGTCTGCCATGCAGGAAAGTCTCGCCGCCCTCGGTCTCGCCCACCGTGGTGCGGAAAAGCTCGTCGTCGATGGTGATGGTCTTGCCGTAAAGGGCTGTGTCGATATAGGATGGCGTTATCAGTGCGAACACCGCCACCAGCGACGCCACCGCCGCTGTTGCGAATGCTATCTTCGGCCAACGGAACCGCCAGCCCAACGTGGGGTTGTATGGTAGGAGCAACGCTATGAGTATCAGGTTTTTGACGATGGACTGCCAGCGGTTGAACGATATCACCTCGCCGAAGCAGTGGCAGTTCTCGCTTTCGATGCCGAAAACGGCGGGCAAAAGCAGCAGATACACCGTGAAAACCGTCAAAAACAGGAGCATGGTGTATTTGGTGAAACGCGGGAACACGCCCATTATCAGGAAAATGCCTAGACACAGCTCCGCCGCTACCAGACAGCGGGTGAGACTCTCGGTAACCTCATATCCGAAAAGTCCGTGCTCGTACACATACATGTCGAAACTGTCTATCGACAGGTATTTAAGCGCCGCCGTCAGCACGAAAACCAGTCCCGCCGCGATGCGCAGAATCCAGTTGAGGTATGTGTTTTTTACAAGCATCCGTCGTACATATATATAATGTGTAACCGAATTGCAAAATTACACAAAAAAAATGACTTCTACGCAGACGTGTCGATTTTTTTTTTTGAACACGGGCAAGGAACGTTTGAAAGTTGGTTGTGATATAAAAAATATAATGGATAGAGGGCGGTGTTTCTAATCAAGTTTAACACTTGTGTATCTTTGTGTTTTTTAGTTGATTAAAAAATACTTTCTTTTTTTTCGATTTTGACGCTTGGTTTAATGAAGAAAAAAGTGTAACTTTGCAACTCAAAATTGAAAATTATTGACTTAATGTAAGTTATTAAGATTCAATTTGATATAAATATAAATGAACGATAGCTGATTTCACAAAAAGTTGTTGGAATCGAAAAAAAACAAAAACAATAAAATACAAATGAAACAAAGAACTATCTTGGTAGCCGCTTTGGTTTTGGCTGCCGGTTTGAGCTTCACTTCGTGCTCAAAAGATGAATTGGACACCAACAATCAGGTGTCGGTGCAGTACGGTACGCCAAAGCACGTTACAATGCAGGCCGAACTGAAAATGCCCGTCCTTGACAAGACCATCATGGACGCTACAACAACATCCGCAGATTTCGGCAAGGTTATTTGGGAGTCTGGCGACAATATTTCCGTTAACAACGCCACAATGGATTTGACCGAAATCAAGGCCGACGACAACACCCACGCCTTGTTCGAAGGTACAGTGTCGCCTATAACCAACATCGAAAGCGGTAAGGACGTTTACCGTTCGGTATATCCCGCTAGTATCGTTTCCGACTGGACTCCCACTACCGGCATTAGGATTACAATCCCCGCCACCCAGACACGTACTCCTGGCGACCTCCGTATCACTGACGGTTATATGGCAGCCTACACGGCCACCGCTTCGGGAACCAGTAATTTCGTGTTGAAATACAAGAACCTCTGCACAATTCTTAGAATACAGCTTACGGCT
>JAEEGJ010027486.1_pt1 | contig 11421 bp, 7 predicted proteins | sample 8958761 | NCBI WGS metagenome assembly JAEEGJ01 (sample SAMN16246546, study PRJNA631951) | gut metagenome | biome: gut microbiome; feature: rumen; material: RS-attached | host: Bos | place: Iran: Karaj | collected 2018-10
CTTGGCCTTGCCGCCAATCTGGGCGCAGGTCTTGATGCTTCTCTCCATCAGGGTATAGATCTCGGGGGTCTTCTCCTTGGTGATCTCCATTCCGAAGGGCACATAATAGGCTGCAAGGGTGGAGTCGATATCCCAGACGGCATCGCGGATGGCGATGGCAGCACGGACGGAGTCGAGACGCTGGGTCTTGCCCCACATATAACGCATGATATCGTGAACGAACGCCTCGCTGGTAGTATCAGGAGGGGCAGGCAACCACTTCAGAAGGTCGGGCAGCTGTCTCACTGACAGATAGGGCTTGGATTCTTGTTTGTCGGCACTCTGGGCCTGAGCCGTCATACCGCAGAAAAGAAGGATGACAATAAGCATCCAGAGAGGTTTCTGTTTCATCGTTATTGTTTTTGTTGTTTTAATAATTAATAGTTGACTGTGAGTTGCAAAGATACGACAAAAAAAGATCTTATTTCACTTTTCCCCCAAAAAACAGATAAAAAGAGGATTTTCCTCGTTTATCTGATTCCTTTTTCGTATTTTTGCAACCGATATGGATATTACTGAACGTTTTTTAAACTATACGAAGTTCGACACGCAGTCATCGGAAGAGAGCGACAGCGTGCCCAGTACCCCCAAACAACTTGTTTTCGCAGAATACCTGAAGAAAGAGCTTGAGGACGAGGGTCTCAGCAACGTAGAGATGGATGAGAAAGGCTATATCTACGCCACACTGAAGGCCAACACCAAGGACGACATCCCTACCATCGGCTTCATCTCCCACTATGATACCAGTCCCGACTGTTCTGGTGCCGACATCAGACCCAGCATCGTCAGAGCCTACGACGGCTCAGACATCCTGCTCTCCGAGGGCATCATCAGCAGTCCGAAGAGATTCCCGGAGTTACTGAAGCACGTGGGCGAAGACCTGATCGTGACCGACGGACACACGCTGCTGGGAGCCGACGACAAGGCCGGTATCGCTGAGATATTGAGCGCTGTGGAATGGTTGCAGGAGCACCCCGAGGTGAAGCACGGCAACATCCGCGTGGGCTTCAACCCCGACGAGGAAATCGGCTTGGGCGCCCATCACTTCGATGTAGAAAAGTTTGGCTGTGACTGGGCCTATACGATGGACGGTGGTGCCGTTGGCGAGTTGGAGTATGAGAACTTCAACGCTGCCAGTGCCAAAATCACCTTCAAGGGCTTGAACGTGCACCCCGGTGCTGCCAAGCACAAGATGATCAACTCGATGCGTGTCGCCATGCAGTTCGCTATGATGCTGCCACGCTGGGAGACCCCCGAGCACACCGAGGGCTACGAGGGCTTCTACCACCTCATCAGCATGCAGGGTGGAGTAGAGCAGACCACACTCAGCTACATCATCCGTGACCACGACCGCGCACGCTTTGAGAGCCGCAAGCGTGAAATCGAGCACTTGTGCAACAAGATCAATGCCGAGTTCCCCGACTGCGCTTCTTGTGAGATCAAAGACCAGTACTATAACATGCGCGAGAAGATTGAGCCGGTGATGAACATCATTGATATCGCTAAGCAGGCCATGGAGAATGCCGGTGTCACCCCCAAAGTGCAGCCCATCCGCGGCGGCACGGACGGCGCCCAGCTCTCGTTCAAGAACCTGCCGTGCCCCAACATCTTCGCTGGTGGCATGAACATGCACGGACGCTTCGAGTACGTCCCCATCCCCTCGATGGAGAAGGCCATGATGACCATCATCGAGATCTGCAAGCTCGTCGCCGAGTAAAGACTCAAATGCCTTAAAGACCTTAAGGACTTTAGTGACCTTAGGGTCTTAAGACCCTTATTTCAAAGCGGAAAAGTAAAAAACAGCCAATAAATTTGGCTGTTAGGGAAATTTGCAGTACCTTTGCACCGCTTTTTGGGAGATTCGCTAGCTCAGCAGGTAGAGCACATCCCTTTTAAGGATGGGGTCGTGGGTTCGAGCCCCACGCGAATCACAAGAAGAAACGCGACTCTATTAGGGAGCCGCGTTCTTTTTTATTGAATGAATGCAATTGAAAAATAGAAGGGCCCCTGCCAATTGGCGGGACCCTTCTATTAATTCTCCGTAATGTGGATTAACCCATGATGAGGTCGAGTTCTCTGTTGATGTCGGCGATGTTGATCTCACCGTCTTGGTTCACGTCGGCGCGCTTCATGGTGCCCTCGTCGGCTGAACCACCCAAGATGATGTCGATGATGGTGTTCACGTCGGCAATGTTCACTTCGCCGTCACCGTTCACGTCACCGAGTTTATATTCGGGCTCTGTCATCTCGACGAACACGTTCTCGTCAAGGTAAGCCATGCGGCGGCGGATCCAATCCTCCACGTAGTCCATTTCCTCACTCAGGTCAAGCGTCTTTCCGGCAAGGTCTGAATCCTCGCTCCAGCGGCCTTCCTCACGAGCGGCTGCACCGCACTCTTCCAGGTTCTCGATGGCACTGCGATAGCGGTTCACCAGGCTGTCGGTGTTGAGAACGGTCTCGCGCAGTTCACGGTAGCGATAAACCACCTCGTTGTGGTAGTCCATCGTGTGCCACATGGTAATCATTGGCAGATGGAACACCCAGTCAAGTGGGCGCTCGGGGGCTACTTTCTCATCACGGGCAACCTTGGGGGAATAGCTTTGACCTAAGCAGATGTCAAGGTCCCAAGGGGCCATCGTCAGACGAGGATGGTCTGCGATGTCGTGGCAAGCGTAGAAGATGTTCTTGCTCTCGTTGTCAAGGGCCTGCAGGGCAGTGATGAAGATGAAATAGTCCTGCATAACAGGTACGTCAAAGTAGTAGCCCATGCTGTCGGTACGCAAACTCAAGCTCTCATCGGCACGCTTGGCAAACCATACGGCATTCTCCAGCGTGGTCCACTTAGCACGATGGATCTCGTCATAGTCGGGATACTTCAATTCAAAGCCGTCCCAGTAAACCTTGCTGCTGCGCTTGGCGGGATCACTCATGGTAACGGTGCGTGACCAAGTATAGGCCATCCACAATTCACCGTGGAATTCCCGGCTCTCCTCGTCATAGCGTTTCAGCTTCATCTGCTTGCGGTCAATGGGCTCGCACATGTTGTAGATACCGCGATACTCGCCGTTGAGCATCACCTCGACCATCTGGCCGCGGGAGCCGTTGCGAGCATTGGGCAGCGTGTCGCTATACCAGGGACGACGGGCCATGTCAAGCCACAGGTCGGTGCTCACGCGGTTGCGCACACGCAGGAAGTCCATCTGACCGGCGTCAAGGATCCAGCAGTTGTCGTTACGCAGACCGAAGAAACGGTGGTTCTCTTTGGTGCTGTCTTCCTCGTTGACAAATTTGATGCGGTAGTTGCGTTTGTTCTTACCGGGTACGTTAGTGGCGATACCACGGGTCTTCACTTTTGCCAGCAAGGGCTCGGCATAAGCAGAATCAGGTTCGTTCACAATGACGTCGCCATAAGTGTAAGACTTCTTGAACTCACCGAACAGCTCAACAATGGGGAGCCAAGTGAAGGTGATAGAGCCTGTAATGAGGCTGTCTCCAAGCATGGCTGTCAGGACATAGGGTTTGCCACCTGCGATGGAATCAAAGGTAATGGAATCTCCACTGTGGATAGCAACGCCTTCGATGACGAGGTCGTTCAACTCGTCGCCAAAGCTTACCGTGGTGGCAAAGTCTTGGCCAAACAGGGACTGAGGCACACTGCACAACCACATGTGGTTGAGGGTGTCTAAAGGTGCACGGTGACCGCCGATGTTAAGGGTCTGGGCCACTGACGTGGCTGCCGTCAACACGATGGCCAGAGCCAAAAGTAATTGTTTCCTCATGAATTCATGTATTTGGTTAGTATAATATTATTTCCTTTTTGATAGTAGCGCAGCAATAAACAACCCAAGGACAGGAATAAACTTTCCCGCCGGTTTGTCACAATTATCTGTGTCCTTGACGACTATTGCCGTTAAAATTCGCCGCAAAGATAGTAAAAATGTTGAAATGCTGTAAAGAATGCACATTTTTTCAAAGATATTTTATGCAAATTGGGATGATTGCTCAGCCAATGCGTCGGTTCTTGTCCGTATTTTTGAGTTCTGGTGGCAACATCGCTTGATCTGTAATCGAGACCTGCAGCAGGGCTGATGCGACACTGTTTCACTCTTCACATTCTTTAAGAAAAAAATCTTCATAATTTTGATTGTTTTTTGACTTGTCTCAGATAAAAAAGAAGTAATTTTGTTGGCTCAATTAAATAACACTTGAAAATTACTCGATAGCAATGAAAATATTTACGAACGATGGACTGCGTCGCATCGGCGATCGCACTGTGGAAAAAGAAGGCATCGACATGCTAGACCTCATCGAGAGGGCGGCTTCGGCGGTGTCCTACGAACTCATATCGCGTTGGAGAACTTCCAAGCGCTTCGTCTTTTTTGCTGGCCCTGGCGATAACGGTGCCGACGCGCTTGCCGTGGCCCGCATGATGTATGAGCAGGGCTATAAACCTGAGGTGTATCTGTTCAACATCAAGTCCACACAGCTCTCTCCCTGTTGCCTGGCCAATCGTGACCGCCTTTTGCAGACAGCAGGCGACGATATCGACTTTATCGAGGTAATCCAGAACTTTAATCCGCCCGAACTTGACGAGAGCGATGTCGTGGTCGACGGCTTGTTCGGTAACGGCTTGCGGACTCCCCTCAAGGGTGGTTATACGTCGCTGGTGCAGTACATTAACAGCAGTGGTGCATACGTCGTCTCGATTGACATTCCATCGGGAATGTTTGGCGAGTGGAACATGGGCATTGACCGCCGCAACATCATCCACGCCAACCTCACCCTCACTTACCAGAGCAAGCGCTTGGCATTCTATTTCGCCGAGAATGCCGATTGTGTAGGCGAGTGCCGCGTGCTTGATATCGAGCTTGACGATGAGAGCGTGGCTCGCACTCCCACAGACTTTTACCTCATTGAGCGGGATAACGTCCATGAAGTGATGAAACCGCGCAATCCGTTCATCAATAAGTATGATAATGGCACTGTTCTGCTCGTTGCCGGCAGTTACGGCATGATGGGCGCCGCAGTGCTGGCCGCTAAGGGCGCTTTGCGTGCTGGCGCTGGATTGGTGACCGTCCATGCTCCGCGTTGTGGCTATCAGGTGCTGCAGACCGCTGTTCCCGAGGCCCTCTTTGAGCCCGATCGTGACGAAATCGTGACAAGTACCATCGATATGCGCCACACCTACAGCGTTGTGGCTCTGGGACCCGGAATGGGCGTGAACGATGTCACGCTCGAGGCTGTTCACCAGTTTATCATGAATTTCAAGCGTCCGTGTCTGCTCGATGCCGATGCTCTTAATTGCATCGCTCGTCGCCCCATGCTCATAAAGAGCATCCCGCATCGCTCAATCATTACTCCTCATGCTATCGAGTTTGACCGCCTCTTCGGTGAGCACACCACCGATGAGGAGCGCCTCAAGAAGGCCCTCGATGTGTCCAAGATCTATAACATCACCATTGTCCTCAAGGGACATTACACGATGACCGTCCGTCCCGATAGCAAGATCTATGTCAACAGCAGTGGCAATCCCGGTATGGCAACACCCGGTAGCGGAGACGTGCTCACGGGTGTTATCTCGGCACTCATCGCCCAAAACTACCCTGCCGACTGGTCGGTAGTGCTCGGTGTCTATCTGCACGGATTGGCAGGTGACTTGGCAGCACAGGAACACGGCGCCTACGGTATGGTGGCAAGCGATATTGTCGATAACTTGGGCAAGGCCATCGTCGAAGTGATGAAATAGGGAACAGCTGTTCCTCCATAACGGAACTGAAAAACAAATATTAGGGGCTGATAATCAAACGATTATCAGCCCCTAATAGTACCTGAAGTGGGACTTGAACCCACACGGCCGCAATGGCCAAGGGATTTTAAGTCCCTCGTGTCTACCGATTCCACCATTCAGGCTTGCGGTTCAGATTCGGCTGCAAAGATACAACTTTTTGATGAAACAACGGCATTTGCCGTATATTTTTCATTTTGTTTCATCAGAAATGTCAGTAGTGCTCATGTCCATATCTGGAAGGTCCAGCAGGGAAATGTCGGCATTTGTTTGCTGTTGTTTGGCACGTGAAGCGGTGATGGCTGACCACACTTTGCCAAAGCGGGTGTTGGCCTTGGGGATGAAGTCACTGTTGCCGATCTCTGCCAGCCTGTTTGTGGCATCGTTCAGCGAATAATCATCGGGGTCAAAGGCGGGTTGATAAGCTTCGTCTTCCTCTTTTCCCGTATTGACGCGGTTGAGCAGGCCTGCCTGTTGAAGGGTTCCCAGTATTTGGTCGGCTAACAGACTGGGTATGTCACAGTTGCGGATGATTTCGCTGCGGGTGAGCAATCCTTGCTGCCTCTTGAAGCGCTTAACGGCTAGACTGAGCACCGCAATCGCGAGATTGTTGGAATAATTCTGGGAGATTTCCTTGGCTTTGTCACGATAGACAAAGCTGTCGAAATTCTGCCAGGAATAGGTCAGTACTACGCCCGCTAGGGTGATGAGCCATGACAACTGCAGCCATACGAGCAGCAACGGCAGGAAGGCAAAGCTGCCGTAGATGGCATTATACTTTGAGACATATACCTGGCCGCTGACGAACAGCCATTCTACTACTTGGAATAGGGTGCCGGCAAGCACTCCCGCAAAAAACGCCCCTTTAAACTGCACTTTGGTGTTAGGGATCAGGTAGTAGGCAGCAGTGAAAATGAGCCAGGAAATGACTGTCGGCGTGAAAGCGAGCAGACGGTGCATCATCGGTGAGATGGAATGTTCGCCAAACAATTGTTGCACGGCGTCGCTCAGGAAGATAGAGATACCTGCCGAGCACACCATCAGCACAGGCAAGAGCAGGAAAAGGGCAGTGTAGTCACTGAATTTGCGCTGTAGCGAACGCTTGGTTTTCACGCCCCACACGTGGTTGAAGGTGTCCTCGACATTGCTCATCAACGAAATCAATGTCCACAACAGGAAAATGAGGCCGATGCCGATGAAGATACCTTGGGACGCCTGGGCAAGATAGTTGTCAACATAGGTAAGTGCGCTCTCCAGTGCTTGTCGTTGGGCGGGAAAATACTTGAACAATTCGCTCTGCAGCAGGTTCTGGAACCCGAAGCCACGTGCGATGGCAAACAGCATAGCGAGTGCCGGCACCACAGCAAGAACAGTATTGTAGGTCAATGCGCATGAACGTACCTGAAGGTCGCGGTCCATGAAGGCACGCACGCTCAGGTTGATAATTTTCACCGCCTTGACCGACCACAGTGACCGAGTGTCATTCCACACGTCATTGATGCAGTACTGGACGTTCCGCAACACTCGTTCCCACAGGCTCTTGTCTTGTCGCTTATTCTCGCTCATTGCCTCGCATTTCGTACAGAGGGACGGTTCTTTTGTACGAAAAATGTGATTTTTTCGTACAAAAGAACCGTCCCTCTGTACGAAAGATTAGTTGTTGTCAAGGGCTTCCTTGATCAGGTCAAAGATGCCGTCGATGGTGCCCAAACCGTTGATGGAGCGATACTTGCCCTGCTCCTGATAAAAGGCCTTCAGCGGCGAGGTCTGGTTGTGGTAGGTCTCCAGACGTTTGCGGGCTGTCTCCTCGTTATCGTCTGAACGGCCGCTCATCTGGCCACGCAGCAGGATGCGCCTGATAAGCTCTTCTTCGGGAACCTCAAGGCCTATTACGGCATCAATCTGAGTGCCACGGTCGGCGAGCAGCTGCTCCAGAGCTTCGGCCTGTGGAATGGTACGGGGGAAACCGTCAAAGATGACTCCTTCGGTTGCCTTGTCCTTATTCTCGTCAAGCACTTGGGCCAGGATGTCAATGATCAGTTCATCTGGCACGAGCTGGCCTTGGTCGATGAAGCCCTTAGCAGTCTTGCCGAGCTCGGTACCACGCTTGATGTTGTCGCGCAACACATCACCGGTCGAGATATGGAACAGTTTGTAGTGCTCTATCAATTTATCGCTCTGGGTGCCTTTGCCCGATCCGGGTGCACCAAAAATGACAATGTTCAGCATAATCTTGATTTTTTACAGTTATATATCTGCTATCTAATAACTCTTATTGGTCAACGTTGCTCCTTCAAGGCATAGATGTCGGGCAGGTTGCGGGCCAGCCCGTCAAGGTCGAGTCCGTAACCCAGGATGAACTTGCTGGGAATCTCAAATCCCACATAGTTAGGAGCCTCACCGATAGTGAGGGCGTCGGGCTTGAAGAGTAGTGAGACCATCTTGACCGATGCCGGATTGTGCTTAGCCAGTTCCTTGCGGAGTTGTGCTGCCGTGATACCGCTATCGATGATGTCCTCCACGATGAGCAGGTTGCGGCCCTCGATGTCCTCGGTCAGTCCCATGAGCTGTTTCACCTCGCCGGTGGACTCCATGCCCTGGTATGACTTGAAGCGGATAAAGGCTATCTCAGCGTCACGAAGTTTGCATGCGCGGAACAGGTCTGATGCAAAGATGAAAGCTCCGTTAAGGATGCACAGGAACAAGGCGTTCTTACCCTCGTAGTCACGCTCGATTTCCTCGGCCAGGCGGTGAACCTGCTTGGCTATCTCTTCTCGTCTGATGTAGGGCTCAAAAGTCAGCCCCTGATAGGTGATCTCTTCCATTGGTTTACAGAATTAAAGTGCAAAGTTACTAAGAAGTTTTCAGTTTTCGGTTTTTCAACTTTCAGTTTTTTCATGGAAAAGAAAAAATAAGCGAGCCAGAGGCTCGCAATACTCCGACTGGCTGGCGGGTGGACGAGCCGCGATGAGCGCGGCGGTTACAACGGGCCAGTCGGGGTATTGCGAGGCTCCGCCTCGCTGTGGGTCATTGTCGGCTGGCGATGGCCCTTGCCAGGGCATTCATCTTGTGGCAGCATTCAGCGGTCAACCGTTGGTAATCATTGTGGTGCTCAAAGGGGGATACCATCAACACCTTGCCAGCGGCACAGGCGTCGAACAGTTTCCCTCCAGGCTTGGCCATCTCAGTAAAGCCGTTGTTGCTGATGAGGATGACAGGAACACCAGCCTCAAGCGCCCTGTTCATGATGGTTTTCTCTCCTGGACTGATAGCTGGGCTTACAAGCACGCCTCCCCGGTCAAGTAAGAGGTCTCCCTCACGTGCTATTTCTTCCTCACTCAGGCGTCGCGAGCAATAGACCTGTGTGATGCATGGGTGTTGCAACAAGCGATGGTTGCCCATAGCACTTACTGCAGTACCGGCAATCGTGAGATGATGGGAAACGGTGAAAAAGTCGTGATGACTCCGTTTCACCCACAAGCGTCGCGGGTTGTCATTAAGGTAGGTTTTCCAGCGCTCCAGTTGTCCCTTGCCACGGAGCACGCCATCGGTATAACCTTGTTCCCACAATGGGAGGTTGGCTCCCATTTCTCGTGCCGCACGGTTACAGCCAGCCTTAAAGCCGTTGATCACTTTTCCCAAATGGACAGGCAGCGGCTCGGTGATAAACAGGATACCGTGCAGGTGGTCGGGCATGACGGTCAACGCCTGCACTCTGATTTGCGGGTAGTAGCGGGGAATGCCCAACCACTCAGCCTCCACCTTCTTACCTAGAGGTGTGAGGCTTACCCAAGGCTGCGGGTGGCTCTCGTAAGGCCCGCATAGGGTCCCAAGCCGTGGCGTGCGTCCTTCCACGCACAGGGTGATCAGGTAGATGGCCCTGTCCTGGTAGTCGTGCCCAACCATCCGGCGCTTCATTGAGGTGGTGGCGGGTACGTCAGGATGCTTTTGAGCCCACTGCTTGCGGCCCTCGTTGCGCTTGTCGTCCATTGCTTGTGAAATTTTAAGCGAGCCAGAGGCTCGCAATACTCCGACTGGCTGGCGGGTGGGATGAGCCGCGATGAGCGCGGCGGTTACAGTGGGCCAGTCGGGGTATTGCGAGGCTCTGCCTCGCTGTGGGGTGAGTTACTTAGCGACTTTCTCCAGGCGCTTCATCATGGCGAACATGAAGATTGCTGCCACGAGGCAGACGCCCAGGAACACGCTCCAGCATACCCACAGGGGCACTTTGCCCCACAGGGCACCGCCCACGAGTACCAACTGGTTACCCAGAGCGGTGGATACGAACCAACCACCCATCATCGCTCCCTTGTACTTGGGAGGAGCTACCTTGCTGACAAACGAGATGCCCATCGGGGAGAGCAGTAACTCACCGAAGGTGAGAATCAGATACACACCGATGAGCAGGTTGGGCGTCATGTCGGCCACATGCTGGCCCACGAGGTTACCGCTGGCATCGGGTGCCTGTTGCGGCATGGGCAGACCAACCGAGGCAACCGCCATGATAGCATAGGCGATGGCGGCAACCACCATACCGTAGGCAATCTTGCGGGGAGCCGAGGGCTCTTTGCCCTTGCTGGCCAGCCAGCTGAAGATGGCCATCGACACGGGTGTCAACGCCACGACATAGAATGGGTTGAACTGTTGGAAAATCGGGGCAGCGATGTCGATGCTGCCAGTTGTGCGGGTATACTTGTAGTACAGGATTCCCAGCGCAGCCAGAATGATGGCACCAGCGATGCCTTTGCCCTTGGAGGTCTTGCTCTGGAACAGCGCGAAGCCTGCATAGACGATAAAGATAACCAGTACCAGGTTCCATACGTCAAAGGCCATGCTCTCCAGGCCAGTCGACGTGTTGGCTGTGAACTCGTCGGCAAAGAAGGTGAGCGACAGGCCGTTCTGGTGGAAGGCCATCCAGAAGAATACCACCACGGCAAACACGAGGCACAGCGCGATGATGCGTGCCTTGGTATCGTCTTTGCTCAGTTCGGGCTCCTTAACGGTGTTGACCTCATCCTTAACAGCGACCTTTTTGCCGCCCTCACAGTGGCGGAACGTACTGCGGAATGCGTAGTAAATAGCAATCGAAAGAACCAACGAAACGCAAGCCACAGCAAACGAGAAGTGATAGGCATCGTTGGACGAGAAGCCCCATGCGGTCTCAGCATACTCTTTGATCTTGACAGCAGCCGTCGGTGCGAACAAGGCGCCGATGTTGATGGCCATGTAGAAAATCGAGAAACCTGCGTCACGCTTTGCAGCATAGCGGGTGTCGTCATACAGATTACCCACCATCACCTGCAGGTTGCCTTTAAACAGGCCTGTACCCAAGCCGATGAGTAGTAGTGCTCCAATCATCACAATCAGAGCGAAGGTATTGCCTCCCAGGGGAACCGCCAGCAGCAGGTATCCCAGGAACATGATGATGATACCGATAGTCACCATCTTACCGAAGCCGAACTTGTCGGCCATCCAGCCACCGATGAGCGGCAGGAAATACACCACCATCAGGAACGAACTGTAGATGGTGCCCGCAACAGCGGGCGACAGACCATAGTTGGCCCTGAGGAACAGGGCGAACACGGCAATCATCGTGT
>JAEEGJ010027490.1_pt1 | contig 11419 bp, 9 predicted proteins | sample 8958761 | NCBI WGS metagenome assembly JAEEGJ01 (sample SAMN16246546, study PRJNA631951) | gut metagenome | biome: gut microbiome; feature: rumen; material: RS-attached | host: Bos | place: Iran: Karaj | collected 2018-10
AATTATTCAAAATTTCGTATTTTTCTTTTGTTTTTGCTATGTGTTGGATTATTTATAACTTTAGCCGTTTCATTTATTAATGGCTCTTATAAAATCCGTGCCAAAGAGAAAGAAGAAGAAGAACTTATTAATAGATTAGCGTCTCTTAAAGAAGAAGAGGAAAGATTAGATGGGGAAATATCGCGGTTACAAGACCCAGAGTATTTAGCAAGATACGCTAGAGAAAAATATTTTTATTCTAAAGATAATGAATTAATAATTCGTATTCCAGAAGATGAATAAGATGTGAAATATAAAAGTTATCTATTGCGATAACTTTTTTAATTAGATAAAATAGATGGAAAGGAGTTTTTATGGACTTAGTTTATAATTTCCTAGAGAAAACAATTTGTCTTACAAGTAAAGATATTATAGTTGTTGGAGTATCAGCTGGACCTGATTCCATGGCTTTACTATATATTTTAAATAAATTAAGAGAGAAAATTGGCTTTAAAATCATTGTTGCTCATGTTAATCATAATGTTCGAAAAGAAAGTTTTGAAGAAGAAGTATTTTTAAAGAACTATTGTGATGAAAGAAACATTCTTTTTGAAAAAATGATTATTGAAAAATATGGTGATGATAATTTTCATAATGAAGCAAGAAATATTAGATATAATTTTTATCGTAGTATAATTAGTAAATATTATGCTAATTATTTAATGACTGGTCATCATGGAGATGACTTAGTAGAAACCGTTTTAATGCGTATTGTACGTGGTTCTACGCTTAAAGGATATAGTGGCTTTAATAAGATTGTTGATATGAAGACATATAAGATTGTAAGACCTCTTATTTATGCTACTAAAGATGAAATCGAAAAGTTTGATATTGATAATAATATTCCTTATCGAGTTGATAAGAGTAACTATAAAGATGTTTATACAAGAAATAGATATCGAAAGTATATTCTTCCCGTTTTAAAAAAGGAAGATAAAGATGTTCATCGTAAATTCATTAAATTTAGTGAAACCTTACAAGAATATGATAATTTTATAGATCGTGTTACTAAAAGTGTTATTAATGATGTATATGTTGATGGCATAATTAAAGTAAATGAATTTGTTAAAGAAGATAATTTAATTCAAAAAAGAATTATTGATCATATTTTAGCTACTATTTATGCAGATGATTTGATAGAAATAGATAATCGTCATGTATCAATCGTTCTTAAAGCAATTTATTCTAAAAAAGCAAGTATTAAGTATAATTTACCTAATGATTATGAAGTTGTAAAAGAATATGATAAAGTATACTTTAAAAAGGTTGTTGATCAATTATCAACATATGATATTGAACTTAATGAAGATTGTATTTTGCCTAATGGAATGCATTTAAAAAAGATTGATAGTTGCGACACTGATGGTAATGATATTTTAAGACTTAATAGTAATGACGTTTTGTTGCCTTTACGTGTTAGGACCAGAAAAAATGGTGATAAAATGATAATTAAAAATATGAATCAACATAAAAAAGTAAGTGATATTTTTATTGATAGTAAAATTCCTTTAGGAATAAGAGATAACTATCCAATTGTTGTTGATTCTAATGATAAAATTGTATGGATTCCTAAAGTAAAAAAATCGAAATATAATAGACGTAAAAATGAAACGTGTGATATAATATATAAATGTTGTTGAGAGGAGATTATTTATGAATAAAAAAGATGTTAAAAAGAATATACTTCCATATGTCTTCTTATTAGTAGTAATGGGAGTAATCATTTATATTTTCTATATATCTAATACTAAAGTTCATGAATTAACATATAATGAACTTATGAATACCATTGCAAATGGTGAAGTAGCAGAAATGGAAGTAACACCAAGTAGAGATGGTGGGGTTTATTACATTGAAGGTAAATTAAAATCTTATGGTGAAGATGAAACCTTTACGGTAACAACACCTTTATCAGAAGAGGTTATTAAAGATATTGTTGATGGTTATGAAAAATATGATTATAAAATAACAGTTTATAAAGATCCTTCTTCAAGTACTTTCTTAGCAATCTTCTTAAATTTCTTTCCACTTATTTTGATATTAGTACTTGGATACTTATTCCTTACTAAACAAGCTGGTGGAGCTGCTAAATCATTTGATTTTGGTAAGAGTAAAGCTAAATTATCTGATAGTAGAAATAAAGTAACATTTAAAGATGTTGCTGGGCTTAAAGAAGAAAAAGAAGAAGTTAAAGAACTTATTGATTTCTTAAAAAGTCCAAAGAGATTCCAAAAACTTGGAGCTAGAATTCCTAAAGGAGTACTATTAGTTGGTCCTCCAGGAACAGGTAAAACGTTACTTGCTCGTGCTGTAGCTGGTGAAGCAAACGTTCCATTCTATTATATTAGTGGATCTGATTTCGTAGAATTATTCGTTGGTGTAGGTGCAAGTCGTGTACGTGATATGTTTAAACAAGCTAAAGCTAATGCGCCATGTCTAATCTTTATAGATGAAATTGATGCTGTAGGTCGTCAACGTGGTACTGGTATTGGTGGAGGTCATGATGAACGTGAACAAACACTAAACCAATTATTAACAGAAATGGATGGTTTTGGTGCTAATGAAGGAATCATTATTATTGCTGCAACTAACCGTGCTGATGTATTAGACCCAGCACTTCTACGTCCAGGACGTTTTGATAGACAAGTAACAGTTAATTTACCTGATGTTAAAGGACGTGAAGAAATCCTTGAAGTTCATGCAAGAAATAAGATTCTTGATAAGAAAGTTAATTTACGTGAGTTAGCTAAGAGAACCCCAGGATTTAGTGGTGCAGATCTTGAAAATTTACTAAATGAAGCAGCATTACTTGCTGTACGTCGTAATAAAGATTTAATTACTTTAGCAGAACTAGATGAAGCTACAGACCGTGTACTTATGGGACCTGCTAAGGTTAGTAAAAAATATACTGAAAAAGAAAGAAATATGGTTGCTCATCATGAAGCCGGACATGCGGTTATTGGTATTAAGTTATCAAGCGCTAATGTTGTTCAAAAAGTAACAATTATTCCACGTAGTTATGCTGGTGGATATGCCATGATGGTACCAAAAGAAGAAAAATATACACAAACTAAGACAGAATTATTAGAACAAATCACTGGTTTATTAGGTGGTCGTGTTTCTGAAGAGATTAATTTTGGTGAAATAAGTACAGGAGCTCATAACGATTTTGAAAAAGCAACTAAGATAGCAAGAGCTATGGTTACTGAATATGGTATGAGTGACTTAGGACCTGTTCAATTAGAACAACAAAGTGAGAGTGTATTTATTGGCCGTGACTATAATATGACTCGTAATTTCTCTGATACAGTAGCTCATGAAATAGATATTGAGATTAGAAAGATTATGGATGAATGTTATAAGAAAGCTACTAAGATTCTTAAAGAAAACATTGATTTAGTTCATTTAATAGCAAATGCATTACTAGAAAAAGAAACATTATCTAATGAAGAGATTATGTATTTAGTAGAACATGGAGAATTACCTGATACAACAACACTTGATGATTTAACAGTTGATGAACTTCGTGAAAAAGCTAAAGATGCAGATATTAAGAACTATTCAAAGATGAATAAAGATGAACTTGTTAAAGAACTTAATGATGCTATCGAAAAAGAAATTAAAGAAGAAGCAAAGAAAGATGATGAATAATCATCTTTTTTCTTTGTCATATTTATGTAAAATTATAGATAATGAATATTTTGTATGTTAAACTTAAATTGTACTAATGATGATAGGGGGGATATAATGAAAACTAACAAGCTTGGTACAATTATATTAATCTTAATTATGGTCTTTGCCGTTACTTTCGCAGCAGGTTGTGAAAGCAAGGAAGATCCTAAGACAGACCCAGGAACTGTTGAACCAGAACCAGGAAAGACTGATCCAACACCAGAACCAACACCAGAGAAACCAAAAGTAAAACTACTAAAGAGAAATGGTGTTGAATGGAAAGAAAACACTAAGATTAATTCATATGTTGGAGCAAAACAATACAAAGTTGTTTGGGGTGATACATTATCACTAATTGCTAGAACATGGAAAGTAAATTGTTATCGTTTAGCAAGATATAATGGTATTAAAAATATTGATTTAATAGAAGTTGATCAAATTATTAAAAATCCAGCTGCTAAGTAATAAAAATAAAAGAATGATTTAATCATTCTTTTTTTTATTTTATAATTATATTGAATAATAAGTAATTATTTAGTATAATTCGTAAGCAAAGGAGGGCATTATGAGTGTATTTATTGGTAATGTTGAAATTAAAGGAAAAACAGTATTAGCACCTATGGCAGGTATATGTAATAGTGCTTTCCGTAAGATTATTAAAGAACAAGGTTGTGCATTAATATATGCTGAAATGGTTAGTGATAAAGCAATATTCTATGATAATAAAAAAACTAAGGATATGCTTTATATGGAAGATGAAGAACGTCCTATTGCTCAACAAATATTTGGTAGTGATGTGGATACTTTTGTTATTGCTGCTAAATATATTGAAAAAACAATGAAACCAGACATTATTGATATTAATATGGGTTGTCCAGTACCTAAAGTTGCTGTTCATGCTCAAGCTGGAAGTGCCCTATTAAAGAATCCTGATAAGATTAAAGAGATTGTATCTAGCGTTGTTAAATCTGTACATTGTCCTGTTACTGTTAAAATAAGAAGTGGCTGGGATCAAAATAGCATTAATGCAGTTGAAGTTGCTAAAGTATGCGAAAGTGCTGGCGCTAGCGCTATTTGTATTCATCCTAGAACAAGAAGTCAAGGTTATAGTGGAAAAGCTGACTGGAGCATTATTAAGGCTGTTAAAGAGGCTGTTAGTATCCCTGTTATTGGTAATGGTGATATCACTGATGTTTATAAAGCTAAACAAATGTTAGATGAAACGGGTTGTGACCTAATTATGATAGGTCGTGGTGTTCTTGGTAATCCTTGGTTAATTGAAGATATAAATAATTATTTAGATAAAGGTATCATTCCTAATATGCGTACCGGAATAGAGAAAATAGATATGTGTATTAAGCATATTAATTACTTAAAGAAAATAAAACCTGATAAGTTAGTTTGCTTAGAAATTAGAAGTCATATTGCGTGGTATCTAAAAGGTCTTAAGAATTCCGCTTCAATTAAAGAAAAAGTATGTAAATTAACAAATTCATGTGATATAATAGACCTATTAAATGCCTACAAGGAGGATTTGTATGGAAACAAATAAAGTACCAATGTATAAAAGAATATTAGCATTCATAATAGATTTTCTATTAGTAGCAATATTATCAGCTATCGTTATGTATGTTATGCCACATAGTGATAAATATAATGAAACATTAGAGAATAGTGTTACTGTTAGAAAACTAATAAATGAATCTGAAACACCGTTAAGTAGTCAAGAATTAATAAATGTAAGTAATGAACTAACATATGATTCATATAAATATGGAGTTCTTGAAAATAGTTTAACAATAGTTATTATGTTATCTTACTTCACTTTATTTACTTTCTTTAACCATGGACAAACAATTGGTAAAAAGTTAGTTAAAACTAAGGTCGTTGGTATAGATGATAATGAACCTAAATTATTGGGAAGTTTCTTAAGATCATTATTTGTTACTAGATCTTTTGGAGATATTGTTACTTTTATCCTTGTATTATCAATGAAGAAACCAACCTTTGTTAAATCATTTTATTATGTTGATTTAGTATTAACTGCTCTTTGGATAGCTTGCCCTATTGTTGCAATATGGAGACAAGATGGAAGAGGATTACACGATTTAATTGGTGGTACTAAAGTATTAGATAAACGGAAACAAGAGTCTACACAAATTGTAGAAGCTAAAATTGAAGAGAAAAAAGAACCAAAGAAAACTAATAAGAAAAGTAATAAAAAGAAATAGGAGTTAATTATGAGAGAATATACAGAACAAGAATTAGTTCGTAGAGATAAATGTGAAAAATTAAGAGAATTGGGTTTAGATCCATTTGGACAAAGATTTGAAAGAGATAGCTATGCAGCTGATATTAAAGAAAAATATCAAGATGTAGATCATGATGCGTTTGAAAATATGGAAGATACTGCAACAATTGCAGGACGTATTATGTTTATCCGTAAGATGGGTAAAGCATCATTCTTTAGTATTAAAGATAAAACAGGACCAATGCAAGTTTATATATCAATAAATGATGTTGGTGAAGAAACATATGATTTATTTAAGATGGCTGATATTGGCGATATCGTTGGTGTATATGGAAAAATAATGAAGACTAAAACAGGAGAAGTTACTGTTAAATGTTTAAAATATACACACTTAGTTAAAGCTTTAAGACCCCTTCCTGAGAAGTTCCATGGTCTTACTGATGTTGAAGAAAGATATAGAAGACGTTATGTTGATTTGATAATGAACGATGATACTAAAAGAGTTGCTTTTGCGCGTCCTAAAATTATTAGATGTATCCAAAACTTCTTAGATAATCAAGGATTCGTTGAAGTAGAAACACCTATTTTAACTAGTTTATTAACAGGCGCATCTGCTCGTCCTTTCGTTACCCATCATAATGCTCAAGATATGGATATGTATTTAAGAATAGCTCTTGAATTACCACTTAAGAGATTATTAGTTGGTGGTATGGAAAGAGTATATGAAATTGGTAGAACATTCCGTAATGAAGGAATGGATCAACAACATAATCCAGAATTTACTATGATGGAAATATATCAAGCATATTCTAACTTAGAAGGTATGATGGAATTAACTGAGAATATGTATAAAGAAATAGCAACAAAAGTATTTGGAAAAACTGTATTTAACTATTTAGGTCATGATATTGATGTATCAGGTGAATGGAAAAGAGTTAGTATGGTAGACGCTATTAAAGAGAAAACTGGTATTGATTTCAAGAAAGAAATGAGTGTTGAAGAAGCTCTTAAATTGGCACAAGAACATGATATTGAAGTTGAAGAACATGAAAAGAGTGTTGGACATATTATTAACTTATTCTTTGAAAAATATGTTGAAGAAACATTAATCCAACCTACTTTCTTATATGGTCATCCAGTTGAAATATCACCACTTACTAAGAGAAATCCAGAAGATCCTAGATTTGTTGATAGATTTGAATTATTCATTTCAGGTCATGAATGTGCAAATGCATATACAGAACTTAATGATCCAATCGATCAATTAACTAGATTTGAAGATCAATTAAAAGAAAAAGATTTAGGTAATGAAGAAGCTAATGATATTGATATGGACTTCGTAGAAGCTCTAGAATATGGTATGCCACCTGCAGGTGGAATTGGTTATGGATTAGATAGAATGATTATGTTCTTCACAGAAACAGATACTATTCGTGATGTAATCTTATTCCCTACAATGAAGCCATTAAAAGAACAAAAGAAAGAAGTAGAATAAAAAATATCCACAATAAAGTGGATATTTTTTTTATGATAGGATATAATCTTTGTTGGTGATAATTATGGATATTAATATAATTGAAAGAGAATTATTGAATAATAAAAAAGAGATAGAAGATTTATGGAGGTCACTTTGACGTTCCTAGTAAAGAAGAGAAAATAAAAGAATTAGAAAGTGTTACTAATTCACCTGATTTCTGGAATGATCAAAGAAAAGCCCAAGAAGTTATTAATGAACTTAATGGTATAAAGGATATTATTAATAAGATTAATACTGTTAAAAAGAATAATGAAGATAATTTAGAAATAGTTGAATTATTAAAAGAAAGTTATGATGAAGAGTTATTTAAATCACTTGAAGAAGATGTAATTAAACTACGTAATAATTTAATAGAAGTATCAAAATATCTTCTTTATAGTGGTCCATATGATAAGAATAATTGCTTATTAGAAATTCATTCAGGAGCTGGTGGTACTGAAGCTTGTGATTGGGCAAATATGTTATTTAGAATGTATGTTAGATACTTTGAAAGACATAATTATAAATATGAAATATTATCATATTTAGATGGTGAAGAAGCTGGTATTAAAAGTGTATCAATGAAGGTAAACGGATTATATGCATATGGTAATTTAAAAGGCGAAAAAGGTGTTCATCGTTTAGTACGTTTGTCACCATTTGATGCTAATAATAAGCGTCATACTTCATTCGCTAGTATTGATGTTACACCAGAATTCAATGATGATGTTGATATTAAAATAGATGATAAAGATTTAAAAATTGATGTTTATCGAAGTAGTGGTGCAGGTGGTCAACATGTTAATACAACGGATTCTGCTGTTAGAATTACGCATTTACCAACAAAGATAGTTGTTACTTGCCAAAATGAACGAAGCCAAATTCAAAATAGAGAAACGGCAATGAAAATATTAAAAGGAAAACTCAAACTTCTTGAAATAGAAAAAAAACAACAAGAGATGCATGATATTAAAGGAGATAATGTAAATATCGAATTTGGTAGCCAAATAAGAAGTTATGTTATGCATCCATATTCTATGGTAAAAGATCATCGAACCAATTGTGAAACCAGTGATGTAACTGGTGTTATGGATGGAAATATTGATAATTTTATTGATGAATATTTGAAGTATAATGCTAATTAAATAGGTTTACTTACAAACCCTTTTTTGGTATACTTAATTTTATAGGAGAATATATGACAATAGATAGTATTTTAGAAATTTTGAAAAATATTCTAGACGTTTGTTTGGTCTGGATGCTTATATATTATATTCTTAAAAACATTAAGAATAACGTTAAAATGACTTTGTTATTTAAAGGAGTTTTAATACTTATATTATTAAAAATAGTAAGTAATTGGTTGAATTTAACAACCATGAATATTTTATTAGGATATGTAATTACATATGGCCCTCTTGCAATAATTATAATCTTTCAACCTGAGATTAGAGGAGCTCTTGAACAATTAGGAAGAGGTCAACTTCTAGGTAGACATAAAGTATTAACAGTTGATGAAAGAGAAAAATTAGTTTATGAAATCATTAATGCAGTTGATTATCTAAGAAGAAGTCGAATTGGAGCTTTAATTGTTATTGAACGTGATGTTAGTCTTCAAGATTACATTAATCGAGCAAAACCAATATTTGCGGATATAACAAATGAGTTATTAGAATCAATCTTCTTCCCTAATAACCCTCTACATGATGGAGCAGTAATTATTCAAGGTAATAAAATTAGTTGTGCGGGAGCAGTCTTCCCAACAAGTAATAGTATAAGTGTTAATAAGAGATTAGGTACAAGACATAGAGCTGCTCTTGGTATTGCTGAAGAAGCTGATGCCATTGCGGTAATTGTATCAGAAGAAACTGGCCGTGTATCTATCGCTGTTAAAGGTGAATTATATTATAACTTATCAATTGATGACGCAAGAATGATGTTAATCGATGAATTACGTCCAAAAGATAAAGTTGAAGATGATGTAATAATAAGTGAGGATGATGACGATGAAGAAGATAACTAGAAAAAGTCTAAACTTCTTTGGTGGAATCTTCCGATTCTTCGATAGAATATTGATTACACCAATAATGAAGGTAGTATTAAAAATTAAAAATGTCCTTACAGGTAATGGAAAATCATTTGAAAAAATTATTTCTTCAAAGAAAGCATTATTGATTATATCTTTATTAATTGCTTTTGGAGTTTTCTATTTCTTTGATAAGAACTCGAGTTCAATGTTAAATAATCATGCAGAAAGATTATATGGTATTCCTGTTAAAGCTGTATATAACGAAGAAGCTTATGTTATTGAAGGTTTACCAGAAACCGCTGATGTTATTTTGTTTGGTAATAGTAGTTATATAACTCTTGCTAAACAATATCCAAATCCAACGATTAGTGTTGATTTACGTGAATTATCTGTTGGAACGCATAAAGTGGCTTTAAATTATGAAAAATATTTTGATTTTGTTGAATACAAAATTGATCCAACATATGTAACTGTTGTTATAAGAGATAAAGTTAGTTCAACAAGAGAATTATCTTATGAAATCTTACATCGTGAAGCTTTATCAGGAAAACTTGATATAACGAATGTATCTTTAAATAAATCAGAAGTAACTATTAAGTCTGATGAAGACACTTTAAAGAGAGTTGCTTATGTTAAAGCTTTAATTGATGTTAACTTAATTGTTAATCCAGAAGTAGGAACAACAAGTGTTAAAGGTTCTAAATTAGTTGCTTATGATGAAGATGGTAAAGTAGTTGATGTTGAAATCTTACCTGAAACAGTTGATGCTGAAGTAACCCTTGCTAGTTCAAGTAAGATGGTACCAATTAAAGTTGTACCAGAAGGTTCTTTAGCAGTAGGATATGCAATAGATACAATTACACCAAGTTCAAGTTCAATTATGATCTATGGTAATGAAGATGCCTTAGCTAAGATTGATTCAATTCCAGTAGTTATTAATGTTAATGGTCTTAATGCTGATAAGACATTTAATGTTAATATTCAAAAACCAAATGGTGTTCGTGAATTAGGTATTAACTCATTAAGTGTTAAATTAACGGTAACAAGTGAACAACAAGAAGAAATAAAAGGAGTTCAAGTATCAACAGTTAATCTTGATCCATCATTAAAAGTTCAAGCTGTTAATGAAGCAAGTAGTAGTGTAGATGTTATTGTTAAAGGTTCTGAGTCTGCTATTAAAGAGTTAGATAAGAGTAAAGTTACAGCTACAATTGATTTAGCTGAGTACAAAAAACCAGGTGAATACGAAGTACCTGTAATTGTAACTGGTGAAGATACTAGATTAGTTTATTCATCAAAAACCTTAAAAGTTAAGATAAGAATTTATAAATAAAAAAAGCTAGTTTAACTAGCTTTTTTCTTTATCATCTTCTACTTCATATTTTTCTTTATCTTTATATTTTCCTATTTTAGCAACATATCTTGATGGGAACTTATGAATATAATGATTATATTTGATTGCAACCATATTATAATATTTTTTTAATGCTGTGATAGTTATTGAAATTTTTTCGATGTCATTAATGTTCTTTCTTATGGTATTATCTTTAACAAGTTTATTATTGTTTTGAAAGATAATATCTATTTTCTTTTCATAAGTATTAATTATATTATCTAATTTAAGAACATCTATTTCTTTTTTGTTAATATCAATAAATTCTTCGAAATCATCTTCATTTAATTTCTTCTTGTTTTTTAATAGTTTTATTTGCTTTAACATTAAGTCATATTTCTTTATTAAACTATCTTTTAACTTAGTATTTGTTATATCTAATCTACTTAAATAGAAATTAAATCTTTTCTTATAATCCATGGATTTTATTATTATTAAGCCAATAATTACTAAGATGAGAGAAACAATAAATTTCCACATAAAATCACCAAAATAATTATATCTAATTGTAAAACCTTT
>JAEEGJ010027493.1_pt1 | contig 11418 bp, 11 predicted proteins | sample 8958761 | NCBI WGS metagenome assembly JAEEGJ01 (sample SAMN16246546, study PRJNA631951) | gut metagenome | biome: gut microbiome; feature: rumen; material: RS-attached | host: Bos | place: Iran: Karaj | collected 2018-10
TGGAACACTTTTGTCATCTTCCTCGTAAGTGGCTTATGGCACGGTGCCAATTGGACTTTCATCGCATGGGGCGCTTATCATGCCGTTCTTTTCCTGCCACTGATTCTTGTGGGCAAGAATCGCAAATATACGAACCAGATAGCAGAAGGACGGATTTTGCCAACCTTGAAGGAGACTGTTCAGATGCTTTTGACCTTTTTCTTGGCGGTAATGGGATGGATTGTTTTCCGAGCCGAAAGTATTGGACAGGCATGGGAATATGTTTGTGGGATGATGCAGTTTGGGACGTTGAAGGGTTTGTATAAGTTTTTTATCCAACCTGATGTGCGATTGTGTTCTTATTCATGTTTGTTCATGTTGTTGGTGGAATGGGTTGGAAGAGATGAAGAAGTTGTCCTTCGTTTGGAGTGGATGAAAAGCCCGCTCTTGAAAACGGCAGTTTACTTGGCCCTTCTAGTGACGATTTCTTTGTTTAATCCTGGTTCAGGAAGTCAGTTCATTTATTTTCAATTCTGATTATGAAACGGTTTGTCGTGAGACTATTTGTCGTTTTGCTGGCAGCTTTAGTGGCGTTAGGTGTGGTTGATATGTGCGTTACCCAAAAGTTGCGGCATTCCCGAAAACTTCCTTATGCAGGTTGGAACGATATCGTTGATGGCAAGGCTGGCGCTGATGTGCTAATTATGGGCAGCTCAAGGGCATGGTCGCAATATTCGTCGGAAGTCCTTGACTCGATATTGGATGCCGAAACCTACAATCTTGGCATTGACGGTAGCCATTTCAATCGTCAAATGGTAAAGTATGCGATATATAGGCAGTTTAATAAGAAACCGAAGTTGATTATCCAAAACATCGATTTCTGTTCTACTTTACAGTGGACACACGGGTACATGACTTATCAATATTATCCTTTTTTCATGCGCAAGGCTTTCCGCAAAATGGTTTTCCCGATGGAGGAGTTCACTTTTGCAGAAAAATGGTTTCCTATGTATAGATATTCGAGTTATGGTGTAAAACGCCTATTTGAGGAGGAAGTGGATGCTTATGGACCGATGAAAAAAGGCTATTTTGGTGTGCATCAGGAATGGGACGACAGTCGTTTCCGGGAGCAGAATGCCATTCGATTCAGCTTTGATGCTAGGACTTTGGAATTGTTTTCAGAGTATTTGTCGACTGCCAAGCAAGAGAATGTCAAGGTGGTGATGGTATATGCGCCGGTTTATTCGGAAGTGACGGAGAGAATGGAGAATCTGAACGAGATGTATGCGACATTTGATTCATTGTCTAGAAAATACGATGTACCGATTTTGGATTTCAATTACAGTCCGATTTGTGTTGACACAACATGTTTTTATAACGCAACGCATTTGAATGAGAAGGGCGCTGTTCTGTTTTCCAAGCAGTTGGCACAGAAAATTGACTCATTGTTGTTGTGCCTTTAGTTGTTTTATTGAGATATGTTTTGCTATTCCATTGTCATCCCTCATTATAACGATATTGATGACCTCCAGCGCTGTTTGGACTCCATTCCGGAAAGGGAGGATGTTCAGGTTATTGTCGTTGACGATAACAGCGACCCTAAAAAGGTTGACTTTTCGCATTTTCCTGGATTGGGACGACCCAACACGGAGATTGTATTCTCCAAAGGGAAGGATGGGAAGGGACCGGGTTATGCCCGCAATGTGGGCATCGACCGAGCACAAGGACGTTGGGTCGTCTTCTGCGACTCCGATGACTATTTGCTGCCCGAGGCGAGTGCAGCCATGGATGAATATGCTAACCATGAGGCCGATGTGGTCTTTTTCAAATGTGCAAAGCAGAATGTGGAGGATTTGAGGTCGGACTATTTGGCGGTGAACAACCTGATTGATGCATCGAGTAGGGCAGGTTGTGCCGACAATATCGCTTATGGGTTCCCATGCCCATGGGGAAAGTTCATCAAAAAGGATTTCCTGCTGCAAAACGGTATCCGTTTCCAGCAGATTACGGGAGGCGATGACATCCTGTTTTCGGTCAGGATAGCTATAGCATTGAAAAGCTATGCCCTTTCCGATACGCGACTGTATTGCGTGGTTGATCGTTCAGGTTCCTTAACTAGAAACAACCAGTGGCGAGGCTTTCGCTCGTATACTTTGGCTTGCTGTGAAGCGTACAAGTTGATGGTGCCAGTCAAGAAAAGTGATTTGGCCTATTCGTGGACGGTTTCATGGTGGGGTTTCTTGTGGGCGGAAAATAGACTGAAAGCATTGGAATTGCTTCCACAAGTTATGAAGGCAATGGGTATTAATAAGGCTTTGCGCTGTTTTAGGAAAGCCATGAAAGTGGGTGCATGGGATTGGAAAAGCAGAGAAAAATGACAAAGAAACAGGATATTAGGGAGACAAGCTACGAGAACCAATCGCGGATTTTCAGTGACACATCCGATGAAGCTTTGCGATTGGCGGAGTCGTGGTTCGACGATTCGACCGCCGACTATTGGCGCCATCGCCGTATGTATGAGGCTGTGGACTGTGTTGCCGACAAGGGTAGCACAAAATGGCTTACCGTTGGCGATGGTCGCTGGGGCTTGGATTCCATCAGGATGAAGCGACTTGGTGTGAACGATGTGCTTCCCACCGACATTTGCGAGACTTTGTTGGTTGAAGCCAAGTCGCGCGGCCTGATTGAGGCCTATAGTGTTGAGAATGCCGAGCGGTTGAGTTTCGCCGACAACACCTTCGACTATGTCTTCTGCAAAGAGTCGTATCACCATTTCCCACGTCCTTATATCGCCATGTATGAAATGCTGCGGGTCGCGAAAAAGGCGGTTTTTTTGGCAGAGCCTAACGACGACCCCATGCCTGTATCGGTCAGTGTTAATAACTTTCTCAAATACAAGGTGAAGGATTTTCTCGCTCGACATGGTGTTGGCAAGAGGCCCGATTTCTGGGGCAAGCCTTGTTTCTATCAGGGCGGCTATGAGGAGAGTGGCAATTTTGTGTATTCCGTTTCACGACGTGAGATGGAGAAGCTTTGCCAAGGCTTGGATATGCCTCAATTAGTGGTGAAGGGCCTAAATGACCACTACATCAAAGGCTGTGAGTTTGAGCCTGCCGATGAAAGCAGGTCGCAGATATTCAGAGACATAAAAACAAGAATCGCCCAACAGGATGAATTGTGCGAGAGGGGCAAGGCGATGTATAGCATGGTGTTGTTAGGCTTGTTCATAGTACCAATGGACATGGCAACCCGAAAAAGTTTTAAGGATCATGGCTTTGAAGTTGTCGACCTGCCACGCAACCCTTATATGAGATGAGCATGGATGTGCCTGTATTGTTTATCGTTTTCAACCGCATCGACACGGTGAAGCAGACGTTTGAGGCTATTCGTACCGCAAAGCCCAGCCGTTTGTATGTTGCCGCCGACGGGCCGAGGAGAAATCGCGGGGACGAGGCAGCGCGATGCCAAGAAGTGCGAGAGTGGATTCTCTCGCAGATTGATTGGGACTGCAAGTTGAAGACCCGATTCCTTGAGGAGAACATCGGTTGCGGTTGGGGACCCTCATCTGCCATTAGTTGGATGTTTGAGACAGAGGATTGTGGCATCATCCTTGAGGACGACTGCCTGGCCAATCCTTCGTTTTTCCCTTTCGCCGAGGAAATGCTGGAGAAATACAAGGATGACCGCTCGATTTCCATCATTTGTGGCTCCAATTTCGACAAGAAACATGCTTTTCAATCCAAAAACGCTGACTATTTCTTTTCCAAGATCTCGTACACTTGGGGTTGGGCCACTTGGAAACGGAATTGGGAAGACTATGACTTTACAATGAAAGGTTGGGGCAAGGTGAACAAATCACGTTTGCTGAAGTGGCTGTTCGACGAGCCTGAATACCGTGAGTATTGGCGCTATATATTTGACTGCACTTTCAAATATCAACCACAAGACATTTGGGACTATCAGTTTTTTTTCTCCTGTTACCGCAAACGACAGATGGCCATCGTGCCTAATTTGAACCTCATCTCAAACATTGGCGATGGCGACGATGCCACGCATACCAAAAATAGTGACGGCAAGATGGGGCTTGAAACCACAGTCTTGGATTTCCCCATAAGGCATCCTTTGAGGAAAGAAAGAAATATGGCATACGATAACCTTTTGCAGGAGACCTGCTATGGGCGAGTTCCGGTTGTGCCGTCGCATATTAAGTTAAAAAGACAAATCAAAAGGATTATTCGAAAGCATTGAAGCCATGCGACGCTTTCTTCAGAAAATATTAATCTGGATTTTCCCTCAACTTTCCGTACTGAAAAGCGCGGAATACGACTTCACCAAGCTCCGCTCATGGCATCATAAGGTGAAGCGGGGCAAGAATGTCCGTATCGAGTCGGTCGCCTTGCTTACTGATGTTGAGATTGGTGATTATTCTTATTTGAGTGATAATGCCATAGTATCGAACACGAGCATTGGAAAGTTCTGCTCCATTGGTCCGAACTTCTTTTGTGGTTGGGGAGTGCATCCCACACAGGGTATCAGCACCTCGCCGGTGTTTTACTCTTCAAAGGCAAAATACACTTTTAGCAAGGAAGACAAAATTGAAGAGCATCCACATATCACTATTGGGAATGATGTTTTCATTGGTGCCAACGTGACGGTTTTGGAGGGTGTGACCATTGGCGACGGCGCGGTCATCGGTGCGGGAGCAGTGGTGTCCAAAGACATTCCTCCTTATGCTATTGCAGTAGGTAGTCCGATAGAAATCAAGAGATATCGTTTTGGCGAAGCCCAAATCGAACAATTGGAGCGCATCGCTTGGTGGAACTTCGATGACGAACATCTTAAGGAAGTGGAAAAGATGTTTTTTGACGTGGAAGGTTTTGTGGAAAAACACGACAAGAAATGAAACTCTCCATTATCACCATAAATAAGGATAACGCCGAGGGCTTGCGCCGCACGATGGAATCCGTATTGAGGCAGACCTTCAAGGATTTCGAGTACATCGTTGTTGATGGAGCCTCAACTGACGTCAGCGTGGCCGTGATGGAAGAACTGGTTGGTAAAAATCGGGAAGCGGGTATCCGTGTTGATGCCGTTTCGGAACCCGATTCTGGCTTGTATAACGCCATGAACAAGGGCATCCGCAAGGCGACGGGAGAGTATGTGCTCATGCTCAATAGTGGCGATTGGCTGGTGGATGAGCGCGTTGTTGAAAAGATGACAGCATTATTGGATGGCATTGACATTATTCAGGGTAATGTCATCATTTCCCAAAAAGGGAAAGAAGTGCTGAATAGAGGTTATGGCCGCTCTGAAATCAGTTTTATAGATGTGCAGCAAGGTCATTTTTTGCATCAAGCTTCTTTTTGTCGCAGGGATTTGTTTGAGCGGTATGGCTATTTTGACGAGAGTTACAAGATAGATGGAGACACGGTGTTCTATATCAAGTCGTTAGGCTTCGGAAATGCAACATTCAAATACGTTGACATCAATGTGGCTTATTTCGAGCAGGGTGGACGAAGCAGTCGGGAAAATGCCGTTTGGCAAAAAAAGAGGAAGGAAGAATTTCAAAGGTGGTCGACAGAATTGTTCTCGCCTCGTTTGTGGAATACTTGCATTGAATGTGACAAGAAAAGCCGGTTATACGACAAACTGCATCGGCACAAGTGGGCTTGGAACATTACAATGGTAATGGCGAGAATCATCGATAAGCTGGAAAAATGAATGTATTGAAAAAGATTGAGAAGGCACGCCTTCGTCCTATCCGCGTTTTCGTATTCCATTCCGCCAGTGATGTGTACAATCCATTGCTATGGTGGCAGTGTGATTGGACACGGACGGAGCAATTCAAACAGAATATACTGAAGCTAAAAAGCAGGTACACCTTCATTTCACTGCCTGAAGCATGGAAACATTTGACCGAAGATAAGTTTCGCTTGAAGAATTATGTGGTGCTGACTGCCGATGACGGTTACTTATCGTTGCTCAATGTTTTGCCATGGTTGGAGGAACAACAGATCCCCATTACGCTTTTCGTCAACACCAAATATCTTGACAAGAAATCTTGGAGTGCCACTAATGAGGAGCAAGCACGGAGGACAAAGCCTAATGTTGATATGCTGGAAGAGGTGTGCCCGGATTTGTATTTATCAAAAGAAGAGCTTTTTAGGTTGGATTCCCCATATATTACTATTGGTATGCACGGACATGAACATTTGGATGCCTTAAAACAATCTGCGGAAGAATTCAGGGCAAATGTGGAAAAGTGTGAAGAAGAACTCGTGTCTCATCCAAGATATGTCCCGTTTTATGCTTATACATGGGGGCACCATAACGTTCTAACGGATAATATCCTTAAGGGAATGGGTTTGGTTCCCGTACTGGTACGGAGAAACAAAAACTATGATGATGCTGGTTATATAGACCGGATATGTATTGATGGTAAAGTCTTGTAACAGGAAACAATATGTGTGGCATTTCGGCAATATATCGTTTTACCCAGGTCACAGAGGAGGATAAGCTGAAACTTGTTCAAATGAACAAGGAGATGCACTATCGCGGTCCCGATGGCGAGGGCTATTGGAACGACGAAGCCTGTGCTATGGCACATACACGATTGAGCATCATTGGTTTGGATAATGGATCTCAACCTTTGTTCAATGAAGACAAGACTGTGGTTTTGATTTGTAATGGTGAAATCTACAACTATACCGACCTCAAACGGAACCTTTTGGCAAAAGGGCATCGTTTTTCGACGGATAGCGATAGCGAGACTATCATTCACCTTTATGAAGACCATGACATGAATTGCCTTCAGTATTTGAGAGGCATGTTCGCTTTTTGTCTGTATGACAAGAAAAAGAAGCGGCTGTTTGTGGCTCGAGACCGAGTGGGAGAGAAGGTGTTGTATTATTCGCAATTGCCGACAGGTATAGTGTTCTCGACAGAATTAAAAGCCATTTTGAAATACTACGTTGAAAAGCCACAAATCAATATCCATGCACTGGCGGAATCGATTCGATATAATTACCCGATAGAATTGCAGCAAACGTTTGTTGAGCAGATAAAAAGGCTTTGTGCAGGGGAATTTGCTCTTGTGGATGAAAAGGGACTGGAGCTGCATGATTATTGGCAGTTGCGGCACCAACCCGTCTTCAAGGGAACCAAGGAAGAGGCAAAGAAGGAAGTTCTGCGTCTCATGCGAGAGTCGGTGTTCAATTGTTTACAAAGTGATGTTCCTGTGGCAGTGCTACTTAGCGGAGGCATCGATAGTAGTGCAATAGCCGCTTTTGCCAAGGAAACGGGTAAGGAAATACATGTCATCACTGCGGGTTATAAGGGACGTTTTTCACAGGACGAGCGTGAAGTCGCAAAAAGGTTTGCCAAGGAAAAAGACCTCATGTATCATGAAGTTGAATTGGATGCCAACGATTTCAAGCGGTTGTTTGGTGATTATATGCAGTATATGGACGAGCCTGTCTGTGATGTCTCGGCCATGTCGCAATATGCATTGTACAAAAAGGCTAAAGAGCTGGGTTTCACCGTCTTGTTGAGTGGCATTGGTGGTGATGAATTGTTTTACGGATACCCATGGCAGAACCAGTTGGCAAAATCATTGCAGCTGCGAAAGCAACATTTGGATCTTTTCCCATGGAAAGGGAAAAAGAAGGCTTTTGCAAAATACATGGTGAAAAACTGGAGGAATGTTTTGTTTGCCGGATATCCAACGGTCAAGCTTGATGATGCTGTGCCTGTGTTTTGGACATACGAAGACTATCATAAGTTTGCGCAAGATGCGATGGTCGGTTGGGGCGAAGATGACTTCAGTTTCCGCAATGTTGATGTGCATTATTCATTCCCAATAGATGCAGACATTGATGTGGTTTATGATTATATGTTCACTCGGTTTATGAGGAATCTATGCCTTTATCTCTCCGATAGGTTGGGAATGGCTAACTCCACTGAAATCCGTTCTCCATTAGTGGATTATAAGTTGGTTGAATTTGTTGCCTCATTACCGAAAGAGATGAAGTATGATGGGAATCCAAAGGGCTTTTATAAGGAGTGCTTGCGAGAAATAGTGCCCAATTATATACTTGATGCACGAAAGCGGGGTTTTGAGCCGCCTTGGGGCTTTGTCCATGAAATGAACGCGAGATATTCTTACAAGTTGATGCGTTCTTCTCATGTGTTTTACAATTCCATGTTGGCCGATACCTTGTTGAGTAATCTGATAGACAATTGAAGTGATGCTTGCACCGATAGTTGTTTTCTCATATAACCGTCCCGACCATTTGCGTCGAACGCTTGAAGCCCTTGCCAGGAACGACTTGGCCGAGCAGAGCGTGCTATATATCTATTGTGATGGAGCGAAACCAAATGCTAGTGAGGATCAAAAGTTGCGTGTGGCCGAAAACCGCGAGGTGGCCCATGCAGCATTGGGTTTCAAGGAAGTGCATGTGGTGGAGCGGGAGAAGAACGTCGGCCTCAAGGATAATATCGTTGGGGCGGTGACGGAGATTGTCAATCAGTACGGGCGCGTCATAACGCTGGAAGACGATGTAGTCTCGTCGGTGGGGTTCCTGCGCTTCATGAACGATGCACTAGAGGTCTATAAGGACGAAGAAAGAGTGATGCATGTTTCGGCTTACATGTATCCACACAAAGGCAGGTTGCCTGAAACATTCTTCTATCCAGTTCCTTATCCTGGTGGTGGCTGGGCAACGTGGCAACGGGCATGGAATAGCTATAATGACAACACCCAAGAACTGTATGAATATTGGAAAGACAAGTGGGATGAGTTTGACGTTTATGGCGGGAATTATCTTTCCAAACAGTTGAAAAGAAATTATAAGGGCACGATGAATACTTGGTTTGTGAAATGGCATGGGGTAATGATGCAAAAAAAAGCTTTAACTCTATATCCGGGATGCTCTCTTTCTAACAATTTTGGTTTTGATGATATGGCGACAAATTGTTACACAACCAATAAGTTTGATGTAATTCCGGTGAGTTATGTGAGAGTTGAGAAATTGCCTGTTGTGGTCAACAAGAAGGCAAGCAAAGTCATTTACGATTTCTATCAAGGGCATTGGTATAACAGGAGGCGTAGAAATGCCTTGTTGAAACGAGTCAAGCGAACAATCCTGTTTTGGAAATGAAACTCACTTATTACATACAAAAATGGCTGGGTAACCTATTGAACGCTCCGATTATTCCCAAGGGGAAAACCGTGGGCTATTCTTTGGTTCGGTCAGAAAAAGCGAATACGCATTGGGGAAAGTGCGTAAAGGTGTATCCACCTTATTTCCTTCATGATGTGCAATTGGGCGATTATTCTTATGTATCGAAGAATAGTACTATAAGCCGTTGCATGATTGGGAAGTTTTGTTCCATCGGTCCCAACTTTTGTTGTGGATTGGGCATCCATCCGACCAACGGAATCTCGACGGCACCAATGTTTTATTCAACGAGAAAGCAGAATGGAATGTCGTTTTGTGTTGAAAATAAAGTGGCCGAGTCAAAACAAACGTTTATTGGAAATGATGTGTTCATTGGTGCCAATGTCACGGTGCTTGATGGAGTGAAAATTGCAGATGGGGCTGTGATTGGAGCAGGTGCGGTGGTGGTTGATTATATTCCGCCCTATGCGGTGGCCGTTGGAGTGCCTGCGAAAGTGGTAAAATTTCGTTTTGATGAAGCTGTGATAAATGCGTTGCTGGAAAAGCAATGGTGGAATGGTTCGGAGGAGGAATTAAGACGAGTAGAACTGGATTTTTGGGATGTGGATGTGTTTTTGAAAGGAAAAAAATGAAACTTTCCATCGTCACAATCAATCGTAACAATTCGGCTGGACTTGAAAAGACCATGCAAAGCGTTGTAAATCAAACTTTTAATGAGTTTGAATATATCGTCATCGATGGTGCTTCAACTGACGATAGCGTTGGTGTAATAAGGAAATATGGACCAAGGTTCTCCCATTTGATATGGGTTTCGGAACCTGATTCGGGTATCTACAACGCGATGAATAAGGGCATCTGCAAGGCATCGGGCGACTACATCCAAATTCTCAACTCGGGTGACTGTCTCGCTGCTCCCGATGTAACTGAAAGGATGCTAAAATCTATTGAGGGAAAAGGCTTCCCAACCATTCTCTATGGCAATATGGTGAAATGTTTCCCTGACGGGCATCGGATGGTGGACAAATGCTTTGCTGGACAGGAAATCACGATGTTGGGTATGTATTCAAGTACGCTGAACCATGACCCCGCCTATATCCGACGTGACCTGTATGACAAGTACGGCTATTACGACGAGGGCCTGAAAATTGTCTCTGACTGGAAATGGTACTTGCAAGCCATTATTTTTGGCAATGAAAAACCTGTATACGTCAATTTGGATGTTACATTGTTTGACATGACGGGCATTAGCGAGAATGCGGAGAGCAAACAAAAAATAAAGGACGAGCGAAACAAAGTGCTGAAAGAATGGGTTCCTTCAGCTTATTTGCATGATTATGAGCGCTATTCTAACGACATTTATTTGATGCGCCGCATCCGTCGTCATCCTTGGGCATTCAAATTGGTGCGGTTGGTTGAAAGGAGCTTGTTCAAATTGGAGAAATGGCAGAATGCAAAGAAAAACATGCAATCATGGGGCTGAAGTTGAGCATAGTGGTTCCTATTTATAAGGTTGAGCAATATCTCCACAAGTGCATAGATGGTCTTTTGGATCAGAATTTGCCTCAAGATGAGTATGAGATTATCCTCGTTGACGATGGCTCGCCCGATAGATGTGGCGAGATTTGCGAGGGGTATGCTGCCCGCTTTGATAACATCAAGGTCGTCCATCGTGAAAACGGTGGTTTGAGTGCTGCCCGTAATAGCGGCATCGAAGTGGCACAAGGCAAATACATTCAATTCGTTGATTCTGACGACTATTTGGAACCCAATGTGTTGAAGATTTTGGTTAACAAGATGGTTGTTGACCATTTGGATGTGCTTCGTTTCAACTACCAGAATGTCAACGAGAAATATGAAATCTTTGAGCCTAACAAAATTAGCAAGCCCTTCGTCGATTATCGTGACGAGCCGTGCGACGGATTGCCCTTCCTTACCGAGCGTTTGGGCTTTGGTTGTTATGCATGGCAATTTATGATTCGTCGCGAGTTGATGGAAGGTTGCATGTTTAAGGAAGGCGTTTATTTCGAGGACACCGAATGGACACCGAGACTATTGCTCAAAGCTGAAAGAGTAAGCTCAACCGACACGATGACCTATAATTATTTGATGCGTCAAGGCTCCATCACAAAAAGTGTAGACGAGAAGCTGAAAAGGAAGGTGCTTGATGATAAGCTGTTGTTGATTGACTCGTTGCAAGAGCAAATGAAAGATGTGAAGGACAAAAGATGGTTTGAGGGGATGATAGCACAAACTGTCCTAT
>JAEEGJ010027497.1_pt1 | contig 11417 bp, 9 predicted proteins | sample 8958761 | NCBI WGS metagenome assembly JAEEGJ01 (sample SAMN16246546, study PRJNA631951) | gut metagenome | biome: gut microbiome; feature: rumen; material: RS-attached | host: Bos | place: Iran: Karaj | collected 2018-10
CGCGTTCAAACTCTGCAATCTGGAAATTAATTCTTTCAAGAGAATACTGGTCTGCATCATCGCGGTGATATTTAATTGTATAATATCCCGGCTTCTGGTCATCAGGAATTTTAAATGAACCGTAGAATCCACCTGAAGAAGAAAGTGTGCCAGAAATTTCTGGAGTGATTTTTTCTCCGTTCCACCAGCCTTCTTCTACATTAATTGTGTAGCTTCCTGAGTGAACATTAAGAGCGCCAAGAATCTGATCTCGGTCAATTCCCCGGAAAGTAACTGTTTCTCCAGGTCTGTAAACTCCGCGGTCTACAAACATAAAGGTTCTTTGAATTGCTTTACGTGCATCGTGTCTTGAAGCGGTTGGAACTCCGTCTCTCCAGGTGTTATGAGATGTAGGAGAGAACACTGCCTTATCATCGCCCTTTGCAACATATACAATAAGATTATCCTGATAGCTGTAATCGTAATCGTGATTTCGTTCATAAGCAGCAATCTGTTCTTCTGTATAATTAATTATTGCAAGACCATTCTTGTCTGTTTTTCCCTGAGCAAGAATGTGGTCCAAAGGATCATCAGTAAGCCTGCTGCATTCATTCAAAACATAAACATCTGCATCGGCAACGGGCTTGTTTGTAGAAAGACTTCGAACCATAACAACAGCACGGTTAATTCCCATACGAGTTGTAATTCCAAGGTCAGTTACCTGAATTGTGAGAATGTTGTCGTCGTCTTTTGTATATTCTTCGCCATCCCAATAATCAATGTCTTTGTATTCTGTATGTGCATCAAATCGAACAAAGCCATAGCCGTTTTTAAGATAAGGATCAAGTTCAATTTCTTCAAAGTGGCGTCTGTTCTTTTCTGCATCATTTATGTAAATAGGATTTTCACGAGAGATATTTTTATCGCTTGTATAAAGAGGATTTTGAACACCGCGAATCATATAATAAGAGCTGTCCAAAACATTTTGATGTTCATAAATTAATTTGTGCGGGAACTGGGCTTCGAGCATGCGGGCACCGTAATCAAGATAATTAACGTATGCTTTTACAGGACGGGTTTTGAAAGTGTAATAAAGAGTTCCGTTTCCGTCGTTGTACATCTGACCATAAATATCTCTAAAGCCATTCTGTATGTAAAGATAATATGTTGAGTTGAGCTCAAGTGGAAGACTGTGAATTGTAAGGTAGCGTCCATTTATTACAATATTATCTTTTGTGAGCTTATGAATATTGCCGTCTGTGTCGTGTATAGTTATGTTTTCAATTACAGAAGCTTCATCTGGAATTTGAGTGAAAATAATCTTAAGAGGATTTCCCATATTACCATCTGTGTAATCTGTATAATCACTTACTTTTACACGGTCAAACGGCTGAAGTGTTTTGAATGTGGAAGTTTTTGAATCATCTGTTGTGCGGATAGAAATAACGCTGTTGTGAGGAATGTATCCGTTGATTGTTACAATAAAGGAATTTGTTGTTTCTGTTTCTTTATTGCATTCAGGTTCGTTATTCCACCAGCTGAAGGATTTATTTGAAAAATCAGGTTCAACCGAAATTGCAGATGATGTATAAAGATTGTTGCCTGCTTTAATTACAAGCTTGTTTGCAAGCGATTCTGCTTTTAAAAGATAGTTAGTTCGAACAAACACGCGGTTTTCGTAAGCCGGCAGGGCTCCTGTTGTGTTGTCGTAGGCGCACATATTTTCTTTAATATAGCCGCCCCAGATTTGTTTAATTTGTACAGGTTCTGCGTCTGTCTTAAAAGTTGTTTCGCCGCGTATAGAATTTCCGTAAATTGATTTTAGCTGAGGGTCAACCTTGATGGTGTAGGTAACAGAAGGATCGGCTGCTTCTTCTGCTTCAAAGCTGATGTGCTGTGTGCCGTACCAGTGGAAAGTTCCTTTAAGCTTTGGTGTGATTGTAACAACATCTGATGTGCTTGAAGGAGCGTCTAAAGCGGTAAGGGCGCGCACTGGCTGAGTAAATATTACATAAAACTGTGGAAATCTTGCTTCTGATACAAGGCTCTTTTTTGGGCCCCAGTCTTCTACTTTTAATTCAAGACCTGAAAGATCTTCATCTTCTGTCTGCTTTTTTTCGGCGCTGTAAATATTAAACTTTTTGCGTTCAGAAGAATACTTTGTTTTATATTCATCAAGCTTTCTGATTTTTGGAATTACAGAAGTTGATTCTTTGTCTTTCTTTGATTTTTTATCTTTGCTGCTGGAAGTATTATTTTGAGACTGAAAATCCTCAGGCTCTTCTGCAGAAAAATCAAGGTTGAAGAATGAAGCCATTGAATCAAAGGTTGCTCGTCCTTCGCTTGCAGCAACGCGGATTGCTTCTGCCCCTTTAGACTTTCCTTTTGTTTTTATATCAAAAGTTGCTTCTCCCTTTCCTTGAGAGATTTCTGATTTTTTATTGCAGGAGGTTGTAAGAAGTGCTGCTGCAATCATTAATACAGATAAAACTGTGACTCCGTGTTTTGTTATCCTAAACTGTTTCATTTTTCAACTCCTGTTGTCTGATTATTTGTTATATTTTTTGCAGTCCATTTTAAAACTGCCATTGCATATTTCATTTGATTTTCAGGCATGAAGACATAATATTTTTTTTCACCTTCTTCAAACTTTGCTCCAATTGTCATTACAGTAGAAGTTGTTTCTGAAACAGAAAAAACTGCATCAATTGGAATTTCTATTCCTTCAGAAAGTGTCATGATCGCTACACGCTGATTTGTTATTACAAAGTTACCTTCATTTCCTTTCTGAATTGTTTCTGTTGCAAAATTGATTTTTTCACCTTCATTTAAATCAAGGCGAAGGAAATGAACCATAGGCATTTTGGAATCAGGGGTTAGCGGAAGCTTGTATTTGTTTGTGTCGACATAAGGATTTTCGTATGTTGATTTTCCTTTTGAAGGAAGGTTCTGCATTATTATAAGGAAGAGCATAAAGCCAAAGAACAAAATAGGATAAATGAATTTAGGGGAACCCTTGCCCTGTGACTGCTGAACACTTTTTGGAACCCGTTCACTTAAAGGCTGATTTTGATTATTTGATTTTTTTCTGCCGGCAGATGATTTTGAAGAACCTGAACCTTTTGCCCCGCCTCCGGAATCAAAGGCTGTATAACCGCTGTTTGAACCAAAAGGAAGAGAAATGCCTCCAGAATTAATTGCGGGTTTTACAAAAAACAAAAATGCGAGTAATGCTGCATAAAATGCTGTGAGCGAAATTGAAAGAATTATTTTAGTTTTTTTCTTCCACTGGGTGTAGTAAAACATGAGAACAATTCCAAGCGGAATGCACAGAATTGAAACAAAGCATGCTATAGTAACGATTGAAAATAGTTTACTTTTTGACATTCAAACTCCATACCGTATGTAAGTTTTAAGTTTTCTTTATTTAATATATCACTTATTTTACCACAAATAGGAGTAGTCAACAATGGCAGAAGTATGAGGGTGTCTGCATAAGAAGCAGCAAGGTTTATGTCATGCACAGATAAAAGAATTCCAATTCCTTTTTCCTGTGCAAGGGTATGAAGCTTTTTCAAAAGCCATGGCTCATAAACAAAATCAAGATTTGCTGCTGGTTCATCAAGTAAAATAAAATCGGCTTCCTGGCATATTGCTCTTGCAATGCGTGCTTTTTGAAACTCTCCGCCCGAAAGTGAATGAACAGGCCTTTGTGCAAGAGAATCAATCTGAAGCTCGCGAAGGGCATCGTCTGCAAGCTCTTCATCCTCTTGTGTATAAAAGCCGTTTTTTGTGTGGCAGAAGCGTCCCTGAAGTACAAGCTCGCGGACTGTAAAATCCCAGGTGGAATATTCGTTTTGCTGCATAAAGGCAACCGTTTTAGCAGCAGTTTTTCGCGGGAGTTTATGCAGACTCAGGGCATCAATTTGGCTGGGATTATTAAGCCTTTGTAAGGCACTTCTTTGAGAAACTGTTCCCTGTAATACCTTGAGACTTTGATCTGGAACCCCTGCAAGAATAGAAAGCAGGGTAGATTTTCCGCAGCCGTTTGGTCCGCACAGACAGGTAAGCTCTCCCTGTTTAATAGAAACAGAGACATTTTTGAGAACAGTTTTTTTCCCGTAATAGGCAGAAAGACCCCTAAGAACAAGCTCCCGGTTCATAAAAAATATTATACATGATATACAAAATCAGGGCAAACAAGAAAAAAAATTGCATTAAATCGTTTTAATTTTTTTTGAAATTGCCGGCAAATCTTGACGTGTCTGATGCTTGTAGTAAAATAAAATTACTATGAAAAGATCTGGGAAAAAATCATTTTTAATTTTCTTATTTGTAATTTTGACTTCTCTTGCCGGAATCTGGGCAGAAAATAAGACCATAGCAGTCGATTCTGAGCATGTTAAAAAGCTTGGAAGAACCTATGAACATTCAAAAGGATTAATTCTTGCTTTTTCTGCAAGCGGAATTGAATTTAATGTAAATGCAAAATATCTGGGAGTAACCATTGCGGGAGACAGTGGAGTCTCAGGCTCAGAAAACAATTCTTCTGCCAGAATTGTTGCTTTTGTAAATGGCCAGAGATTTCTTGATAAAATGATAAGTAAGAAATCTGAAACTTTTACAATCTTTGATGAAGATAAAAATGTAGAAGGACTTGTTCAGATTCTAAAGGTTTCAGAAAGTGCAAATTCTCTTGCAGCAATTACAAGTCTTACTGTTAATGAAAATGGAATTGTAAGCCCGGCTAAAGAAAGAGCGCTTAAAATGGAATTTATAGGCGATTCTATTACTTGTGGTTATGGAGTTGATGATCCGGTAAAAGAACATCATTTTAAAACTTCAACAGAAGATGCCACTAAAACTTATGCATTTAAAACCGCACAGGCTCTTAATGCAGACTGGTCTTTTGTAAGCGTAAGCGGCTGGGGAATTATTTCTGGTTATTCCGGAGACGGTAGAAAAGTCTCAAACTCTGTAATTCCAAGAATTTATGACAAACTTGGATTTAGCTGGGGGAATACAATTTTTGGAATTAATCCTGGAAATGTAAACTGGAACTTTGACTCATATCAGCCCGATTTTGTTGTTATCAATCTTGGTACGAATGATGCAAGTTACACCAAAAAAAAAGCAGACAGGCTGCAGGAATATATAGATTCTTATGTAGCTTTTTTGAAACAAATCAGACAGAAAAATCCTAAGGCTCAAATTATTTGTTGTTTGGGAATGATGGGAGATGATTTGTATATCAGTATGGCTCAGGCAGTTTCAAAATATTCTTCGGAAACAGGAGATACAAAGGTTTCTGCCTTAAGACTAAAACCTCAGCAAATGAGCGATACAATTTGTGCCGACTGGCATCCTTCGGAAAAAACACACGAAAAAGCAAGTAAAGTTCTTCTTGACATACTCCGATAGTCATAGTATGATAAATATAGTACGACAGACGTAGTACGATAGACAGAGTAACCACACAAGGAGGAGCTATGGTATCAATCAGCAGTGATGTTATCCGCGGTTATAACGACACGATGATATTGTTTCTGCTAAAAAAGGCGCCGTCCTACGGGTATGAAATTTCCAAAAGTATAAAAGCGATGACGAACGAAAAGTACATCATTAAGGAAACAACGCTCTATTCTGCTTTTACACGAATGGAAGAAAATGGTTATGTAGAATCATTTTCACGGGAGGCCGAGAACGGTAAAAGGCGTACGTATTATCGTATAACCGAAAAAGGGAATTTGTATTACAATGAAAAATGCGAAGAGTGGAAGCTCACTCAGGAAGTTGTAGGCAAGTTTATTGCAGAAGAATCTATGTAACAGGAGAAGACAAATGGAAACAATTAAAAATTATCTTGAATCAATGTTCAGAAATCTTCCAAATACAAGCGAAGTTCTTAAAGCAAAAGCAGAGCTTCTTCAGATGATGGAAGATAAATACACAGAACTCAGACGCGAAGGAAAATCAGAAAACGAAGCAGTAGCAACTGTAATTTCGGAATTTGGAAATCTTGATGAGCTTGCCGATTCTCTTGGAATTAAGCATGTTATTCATAACGATCAGGAACCACATCAGAGACGCAATCTTTCTTTGGACGAAGTAAAGGAATATCTTTCAGATTTGATTGTAGCAATTACAATACGATCTATAGGAATTGCGTTGTTCATTATTTGCTGCACTCCAGTTATTTTCTTTGAAAGTGTTGTTGGCAGAGAGGTTTTTGGAGTTTGCCTGATGTTTATCTTCATTGCAATTGGAGTTGTAGGAATGATTATTCCTCGTATAAGAATGGAGCAGTGGAGATTTATAAAAACAGAGCCTTGCTCAATAAGTCCTTCTACAACAGATTATGTTTCTGAAGAAAAACGAAAATTCAGAAATGCTTATACAATCATGAATACAGTGGGAATTGTTTTATGTATCTGCAGTGTTGTTCCGGCAATAATCCTTAATGATATGTCTCACAGAATAAATGAATCATGGTCGGGAATATTCTTCTTCCTGTTTATAGCAGCAGGTGTAGTTTGCTTTACTTACAGCAACAGACGCTATACAGCATATCAGAGACTTTTGAATTTGAATTCAGAATCTACAATCGGCGGAACTTATACAGGCTCTCGCGATAAGGAGCCATTCTACAGAAATAAAACTATGCGTGCTATAATGTCTGTATACTGGCCTACAATTACTTGTATTTATCTTTGTTACAGCTTCCTCACATTCAAATGGTGGATTTCATGGATTATCTGGCCAATTGCAGGAGTTATTCACAAGCTTATTATTAATTTAAGCGCCGACGAATAATGGGGGATAAAAATGAAAAGAAATATTTTCTTAATTATAATTACGGGCATAACAGTAATCTGTATTATTGCAGGTGCAGTACGTCACATTTCTATTCACGATAAAGATATGCGTTCTTTAAGATCGTCTATCAAAGAAGGAATCCGCAGTGGAGATTTTGACTTTGATTTTGACGATTATTATGAAGATAATGATTATGATGAAGACGATTCCTGGGATGATTCTGACTTTGATTTTGATGCAGCAGATCCAAAATCTTTTGATTCAGAAGTAATTGGTGAATTTACAGATCTTAGTGTTCGCCTTAAAGTAGGTGCTCTTAAAATAGAACGCGGCAACAAATGGGAAATAAAATCAAAATATAGTCAGAAGAATCTTAAGCCTGTATACACTTTGAAAAATAAAAAGCTTTCAATTTCGCAGCCACACTACAGAAATAATGTTCTTGGAAACAAGGATTGTCGTGTAATTATTACAGTTCCATTTGGTGTAGAACTTGATAAGCTTTATGCAAACCTGGATGTTGGTGCTATAGACTTGAGTGGTTTTGATGTTAAGACTGGCTCTGTTGATACAAATGTAGGCGCTATTTCAATTTCGAAAGTAGGTTTTAAAGATCTTGATGTTGAATCTGATGTTGGTGCAGTTTCTATTGATCTTATTGAATCTGTAGATAAATATGATGTTAATATCTCTTCGGATCTTGGCGGTATTACAATTAATGGACATAATGCTAAGCGAAAATACACTCATAAAGGTGATTCTTCCAAGCGTCTTAGAGTTAGAACAGACATAGGTGCAATTGAAGTTAATTGAATGCCCGTGGTGAATATGAAAAAAACTGCTTCAGCTAACATCATTATTTCTGACTTTCCGGATCCTGATGTAATTCGAGTTGATGATGTTTATTACATGGTAAGCACAACAATGCATTTTACGCCTGGTTGTGTAATCCTTCGTTCTTATAATCTTGTAGACTGGGAATTTGCATCTTATGTTTATGATAAGTTAGAGATGACTAACGGTCAGTTACTCATGGATAACCGGGGTGTGTACGGAAAAGGTATGTGGGCAGCTTCGCTTAATTATCATGATGATAAGTTTTATGTAAGCTTTGTTGCAAACGATACACATAAAACTTATCTTTTTACTGCAGATAAAATTGAAGGTCCATGGATTCGTTCAGAAATAAAAGGCTTTTATCATGACATGTCGCTTTTCTGGGATGATGATGGAAGAGTTTTTGTTGTTCACGGAAATACAGATATTCATCTTACCGAGCTTGAAAGTGATTTGACCGGCCCTAAAAAGGGTGGAGTTGATAAGCTTATAATTCAGGATGATCGTGAAAAGGTGAATCTTGGTTATGAAGGAAGTCATCTTTATAAAATAAACGACCGTTATTATAACTTTATGATTCATATGCCAAAAGGTAAAATGCGAACCGAAAGCTGTTATGTTGCAGACAACATTGAAGGTCCGTGGACTGGCGGAGATGTTCTTTGTTCAGACCTTGGTAACTGGAACAGCGGTGTAGCACAGGGCGGAATTGTTCAGGATAAAGAAGGCAATTGGTTTGGTATTCTTTTTCAGGATCACGGAGCCTTGGGGCGCATTCCGGTTCTTGTGCCGGTTGTTTTTGGCCAAGATGGATTTCCAAAGTTTGAGGTTATGCCTGAGCTTACTGTCCTCGATAACAACCCTGGTTACAAATACGCACCTTTGTGGAGTAACGACTTTACAAATCCTGCCTGGCAATGGAATCATATACCAGATCCTCGCGGATATACTTTGGAGAACAACCTTTACACAATCCAGACAAAAAAGGTTGTAAAGAATATTACTCAGGCTGCAAATACATACACACAGCGAACGCTCACAGAAAAATGCTCAGGCTCTGTTGTTATTGATGCAAGCCAGATAGGTGAGGGCGACTTTGCAGGTCTTGCGGCTTTAGAAGGAGAATACGGCTTTATTGCAGTAACAAAGCGCGACGGAAAATACTATCTTGTTGCCGCAGAGCATAAATCAAAAAATGAACCTTGGGCAATGGGCGTGTTTGATACAGAACCACCGACTATCAAAGAAGAAATCCCTCTTAAGTCTCCAAAGCTTGAGCTTAAACTGAACTTTGATTTGACTCGTGCAAAACAGCAGGTTGAGCTTTTATACAGGGAAAAACCAGGTAAAGGTGAGTATCAGACTCTTTCAACACCAGTAAAACTGCGATACACTCTGGACCAGTTTGTTGGAGTTCGTTTTGCATTGTTCTGTTATTCAACAAAGCAGGCCGGCGGAAAAGCTGAGTTTACAGATTTTAACTATTCTTTCTGGTAAGACAAAGAGAAATAAAGAAAGGCACTCCCAGTATTGAAGTAATAATTCCAGCTGGGAGTTCGCCTGGAGCAATTGCAGTTCTGGCGATTGTATCTGAAATAAGGAGAAGGGCTGCTCCAAACATCATGCTGTAAGGAATTAAGGTTTTGCTTTTAGGTCCCGAAAGCTTTCGCACAATATGAGGAGCAATAAGGCCTACAAAACCAATTGTTCCTCCTGCACAAACAGCAGAGCTTACAGCAAGCGCACCACAAATCAAAACAAATATTCTAAGGCGGTCTACCTGTACACCAAGGGAGGCCGCTGTTTTTTCTCCGCATGTAAGAAGATCAAGCGGACGTGAAACTGCAAATGCAATAATAATAGAAAGAGCAGAAGGAATTGCAATAAAAATAAGCTCCTTCCAGCCGCGTCCGTTAAAGCTTCCTAAAATCCAGGTATAAATTGAGTGAAGCTCTTTGTTGCTTGTAAGAAGAATTGCAGAAGAAATAGAAGAGTAGAGAGTTCCAAGAGCGGTACCGCAAAGTAAAAGCATTACAGAAGAGGCTTTTCCGGCTTTGCTAAATGCAAGGGCAGTTACAAAAAATCCCGAAGCAAGCGCACCCAAAAACGCACAAAGGTTTATTGGAGAAATAAACTTAAAAACCGGTTCGAGTGCCGGTGGTAAAGTGTGTCCTGCAAGAATGACTGTTGCAATTACAGCCCCAAGTGTAGCGCCCGAAGAGATTCCCATAATGCCAGGTTCTGCAAGCGGGTTACGGAAAAACAACTGGAATACGGCACCGCTTCCACCAAGAAGTAAGCCTGTAACAAGAACAAGCAGGCATCGTGGCAATCGGATTTTCCAAAGTATTATGTTCTGGAATTTAGTGCCCTGTCCGAATATTACTTGAAAAGGCAGCTTTTCGGCTCCAAAAATCAGAGCGGCAACAATCGAGAGAACTAATGCAATAGAAAAAATCAGAGCATAAAGCGGTTGACGTTTTGCCATTATAAAAAATCTACTGGTTTATAAGATCTGCAAGCTCAATAATTACATCTGCAATTCTTGGAACAGGGCGTGAATATAAGTTGTCATCAACAATAAAGATTCTATTGTTTTCAACTGCAGGAATAGAGCTCCAGCCCGGTCTTGCTTTTACATCAGCTGCGGTAATTCCTGTGCTTTTTGGAATAAGAATTACATCAGGTGCGCGTGCAATAATTGCTTCTTCACTAACCATTGGGTAAGCATCTGTAAGATCTTCAAAAAGATTCTTAGCGCCTGCATGAGCAATAATGTCATTAATAAACGATGAAGCGCCTGCAGTCATAAAAGGACTGTTCCAGACTTCGTAGTAAACAGTTATTGTGTTATCCAAAGTTTCAACTTCATCGTCTTCTGTTTTTTCCGGGGCAGGAACATATGCTGTGCTTAATTTTCCAGCCATCTGTGCAACAACAAGTGCTGCTTCATCCTGATGTCCTGTAATTTCTCCAATATCAATAATTTCTTTTTCAATTGCAGTAACAGAAGTAGGATTTGAAAGGTACCATTTAATTCCGTAAGTATTAAGGGAATCAATCAAAAAGTTGTGCATGCCTTCTGTAAGGTACACAAAATCAGGTTCATATGAAATGATTGTTTCAATGCTCAAAGTCTTTCCATCAAATCCACCTACAACTGGTTTTTCTGCTGCTTCAGGCGGATAATCTGTAAACTCACTTACTGCTACAATCTGGTCCTGAGCTCCAATTGCATAAAGAATTTCTGCAGCACTTGGAGAGAGTGTAACAATTGCTTTTGGATATTCCGGGGCCTGTACAGTTTTTTCGCTTGTACCCCTTGCATTTTTCTTAACCTTCTTTGTAATAGTCTTTCTTGATTTTGCGCTTAAACTCATACAAAGCAAAAGCATCAAAAATACAATTGAGATTTTTCGTACAAAGTATTTCATATGAACTTCCTCGTTATTTATTTAGCACCCCACTGGGCATAATATTCATCAAGTTTAGTTTTAATTTCGTCTGTTATTACAGATTTATCGCCGTTTGTGTAAAGAGCTTCCATTACATCTGCCATGCTAACAATTGCAGCTGTCTTAAAGCCGTAGTTCTGTGCAATAACCTGTAATGCTGATTTTTCTGAATCTGGCGCGCGTTCCTGACGGTCAAGGCTTACAATTTCTCCAAGAATCTTAATGCCGCCTTCTGTTGTTTCAAGCGCCTTGATTTTTGGATAAACTTCTTCAATTGATTTTCCGGAGGTTGTAACGTCTTCTATAATAACAACCTTATCACCATCCTGG
>JAEEGJ010027501.1_pt1 | contig 11415 bp, 10 predicted proteins | sample 8958761 | NCBI WGS metagenome assembly JAEEGJ01 (sample SAMN16246546, study PRJNA631951) | gut metagenome | biome: gut microbiome; feature: rumen; material: RS-attached | host: Bos | place: Iran: Karaj | collected 2018-10
CATACCCACCATCAAGCTGAGCCTGCCATATGGCGATACAGAAAGAGTTAAGACGCTATTCCTCACAGAAAAGCATCAGAGGATTAAGCCACTCTTCGACATCAAGGCCATTCTCGACAAGAAGCAAAATTAAATTAACAGGCGCACGTGCGAACAGGGTGACGCATCGCCGAAGTCAAGGCGAATGGCTTCTGATTGCCGGTGTTTGCATCATACCCTACCGACAAGAATCCCTTTTTTATCATTCTAAAAAGAGTCAATAAGAATGCACTCATTGTATTTTATTTGGCTTATAACCTATTTGAGTCTTGATTTCATCCAACAATTCTTTAGTATATATATTCATTGCATCAGCATCAGCCATCTGCGTATCCTTATTCTTCAGGCTATCAGGTAATGAGATTGTTGGCATAGCGCCCTCTAAATTATCTAATGACGCATGAGCCTCTTTACCTGCCTCATCCCTATAGAATACAATTACTTTATCAGTTATTGGATTATACTTTTCTACAACATTTTCAATCTGTCCCCTTAACTCCGACTCATAATTATCCATCTGAAACAAATCCTTCATCTTAATAGACAACCGGGACAGGGTAGTTTCTTTTCTCACTTGACTCATAGATGCAAAAACACCTTGTGCATTTGTCTGCTGAGGTTCATACTGAACCTTAATCTCATTGATTACACTACTTTTAAGGTATCTATCAACGAAGCCCTTAGGTATCAGCCTATTCCACATTGGCCGGTATTGAAGAGAAATGAACAAGTTCTCCATTTGCTCCTTGAATGATGCCACGCACCCCATATTCGTATAACTCTGAATCATTAAAATACCATCATCCCAATCATATGGAATCCATAGCTTATAGAAATAGTCGATTGACGGCACATCATCTTTCTCTATCAGTTTAATGTCATTCAATGCATCCCTTTGCCTGTAGACCTTCCTCTCCATATCCGTTTCACCACCTTTGAAAATTCCCCAGATGGTGCATTCTCTTGAGCCAAACTCCACCTTATCCTGACTCGTGATGGATACGGCCTTGTTACCTTCTGTGCCCAAAAGGAACTTATTATCAAAGAATTTTAGAACCTTAGCAAATAACACTTTCATATAATTGTATTCATCGGCATTCGGGTCAAATGATTTTACGAAGTCACCGAATAAGGTCGAATCATCCTCTGTATCATAGAAAGTTGCCATCTTGCCACTCATTTGCCTCTCGTACTGACGAAGTATACGATAGAGACTAAATCTGAATATGTTCAATTTTAATGTATATGCCATCAGTTTTTTATATTATTATTGGTTCGAATACGTATGCAGCCCCTTCATAATTCCGGGATGCAAATATATGGAAAGCATTCGGTTAAACGTTGACTGTTCATTGCGTATTATAGAGAAGTATTCCTCTTTCTTTGACTTAACATTGACGTTGTAGATAATACCTAACCGATACAACAAGTCCAACAACTCATTAGCGCTCATACCTATACGATCCTCATATTGCGAATATTGAGTACATGCATCATTATAAGTAATAAACCTATCACCAAGGTTGCGAAGGTAGTCATAAAGCGAATGTTTTGATTTTACAAATGGTCCAAACTCATTAGAAACCTCAGAAAGAAGCCATGTAGAGTAAGTTTTTTCTGAATCAAGTATATTTTGTGTATTCAAAGTCTTCCATTTGACAGAGTCGTCTTGTATCTTTTTGCAGAATTGGATTAAGTCTCTCGGACGTTGGAAAGACTTCCTAACCATGTATGACAACACGCTTATTTCATTTTTCTTTCTTGTAGAGAATTTAATTTCATTAAATATATAACGAAAAGGACTACTATACTTGGCCAGTTCCGGTATACTCCAAACAATTCTTCTATCTAACATTTTCAACAAATGCGGGCAATTCCAATCAGAACGATTAATAATTGCCCAATTAAGGTAAAGTTTATGCATATCCCAGCGAGCACTTTCTGCATCATAGTTGTTTATTTCATAAAAAATATCCGATCTCAAATATCCTATTATCTTTACCGGTATTTCAACCTGATAAAACGACTGATTAAGATCATATATGACTTTAAATAGGCTAATTATAGATTGAAAATATTCGTTATTTTCTATGTATATAGTATAATTATCATCCAACTGATCAAATTGAATAATGTAAGGAACCGTATTATGCAATTTCAGATAATCTTTTATCAAACATTCCAAGCGCGTGTTAACCATTGTAATGTTAGACAAATCATCTTCTATCTCGCGTTCGCTAACAGAAGATGTACCCACCCCTGTACCTTTTACAAATAGACCAAGATCAGTTTTGAATGTTTGTTTAGTAACTTTCTTATGTAAGTCTGTTAAATCCTTCCCGAACTTTAACTCTACATAAGAATGTATTTCTTTGTAAGTGTCATCCGGACTGGCATTTTCATCACACATAATCAACTTAGCTATCTCCGAGAGAATGATATTACGCCAGACACTTTGATACTGGTTCGGTTTGCTAAAGTCGTCATCTGCCAATTTCAACAATTTTTCAAAAGGGAAATTTTTGAATGACAAATTAGAGACCAGAACATGTTTATCTGCCTCATGCAGTTTTACCCAATTATAAATAGCAGATTTACCTGTGCCCTTCCGCCCTATTACAAAAAACTTCCTTCCCTCGACTAACTGCTCCCAATAATTATTGTCAAGGAAATACTCATTTATATTTTTATCATATAATCCATCAATATCACCGAAGTCAACATTACGGAACAAGTCATATGCAGATATTTCTTTCATAATCACCTTCCTTATCGTTATTTTTTTATTTTGCAAGAATTATTAAGCTCTCACGCAAGAACTCAATATTACCACTATAACGAGTTTTGCGTTTGCGAATCTTTCTTAATTCATTCACAGATTGCAATTTGAAACCCACTTTTTCACCAATCTTTCCAATAATAATATCAACAGGGATTTCAATCCCTGCATAAGCAGAAGTGGAAACAACAAGCCATACCTGTGCTCTCTTACCTGCTTTATCATACAACGCTTCTAATACCATATAAATATCCTCAAAATAAGCCTGGACCATTTGAGGAATCTTATGATGCATCAGTAATTCTGTATGTTTGTATAGATGCTTCATTACACTATTAAACTCTCTCCCAAAACGCATTCCGACAGGAGCTGCCCAATTAGCTTGAATATGAGAACGCACTGTTTTCATTCTTAATCGATACAAGTCATCATTGCTTTCAACGAATCCGCCCATAAACAATTCTGGGCGATAAATATCCGTATAATCAAACGTATTCAAATAAGGTGGAGAAGTGATACACAATGAAAATGGTTCTTGAATGAGACTATTAATTCCAGCTCGAGCATCTTGGCACACGATTCTTGGAGCCATCGGAACTTGTACTTTCCCCACATCCTCCACACAACATCGAGCTTTTTCTGTGAACGAACTCAAGAAAGATTCTCTACCATATCCAAGATTCATCCAATGTCGCTTGTATTTCAAGCATTTACCATCACGTCTTGCGTTAGCATTTGCCATTAATGCAGAAATCAGTGACAATTTCAGAATATCTGAGACTTCACCATTCGCATAACGCCGCAAATATTGTAATCCCGTTTCATAAGAATTGATTACTTCTTTATTGAACAACCATTTTTCAAGACCGGCTTTCTCCGTAAATGTCGAGAAACCTATTCGTGGAGACTCGAACTCATTCTCCTGGATATAAGCAACTAAATCTTCCGTCTTCCTCAACAAAAGCTGTCCATCCGCATTCAATGATTTTGTATTAGCAATAAAAGCTGTAAAAGGATTTACCTCAATACCAAGAGACCTCACACCTCGCATAGAGCAAGTCAATGTTACCGTACCGCTCCCATTGAAGGGATCAACCACAAGTGAGTCTTCTGCTATACCTAAATCATCTATTGCCTTGTTAACTAATTCTGGAGAGAATCCTTCTTTATAATAATACCACCTATGTCGCGGTAGATTTATAGTATCTACGGCGTTCGAGGCATTCGTATCCTTTAGTAAGTAAGATTCGTTAATCAAAATAGGCATCTCTATGGACTTTAATAAAGAACCGATATGTTTCTTTGTAATCTTTCCGAATCCGTTTATAGTCTGGTTTCATTTTTAGTTCCTTACAGGAATAATAGTCCCCATTCTTCCGGGTAATCATTTTTCCCGCAGGGTTATTATTCTTTTTTCTTCGCAAATCATAAACAACCAAATACCCCACAGTTGTCTTACCCGGGAAGGATTCTTTATTGGCATCAATATAATCAACCAATTGTTTAGCTCCCACATTAGCTCTTGAATCAGCATACTTGTTAGAGAAGCCATCCTCACTCTCATTGAGTGATTTCCCGACCCATTTGATTTCAATCAGTGCAATATGATTTGTGGATTTAAACGAGACTGAAATATCAACGGGATGAGTTTCGTCAACCGTAAATTCTCTCTTAACGGCGGCCTTCTCCCTTAACGTCGCAGTCAAGTACTCATATAGTGCTTCCTGTAACAAATCCTCTGGAGCATTCCTAAAAAACAATCTATTCTGTCTCATTGCTTCACACAGAGCTTTCCCTTTTGCATCCAAAGCCATAGAGTCTCTATAGAAAATAAGAGCTTCATCAAGATCTTTATACGTCTTAACAGCGAAATAACTTAACCCATTTGCACACGGATCATCACTATATGGTATTTCTGTCCCTTTGACAATAAACACATCCGTCACTCTTGCTTTCGGATTCCACTTATAGACAAACGAATCATCTGAGATTAATGACATATCTATTGTTTCGGCACAAACCTCCACATAACCATCATCAAGGAAATTTACAACCAATTTATTGGCACAATGCTGATATACATTATCCTCCAACACCTTGACCCCACCTCCAACTTCAATATGTCTATAGATTGCAATGACAGAAGAAAACTGCGATAAGTCAATATGACGATAGAGATTCCTCAACCTTTCAATAAAGATCTTAAAATCCCGAATGATCTCCTCTCCATATGCCTCCTGAATTTTCAACAGGATGTCAGTCTGTAGCAATTTTACAATTTGATCTTCTGATGTCATCTTCATTACTAAGTTTTAAGTACTGAATCCATATATGTGCAGGCACAAACAGTTCTCTCTGTAATCCCACTATTTTTCTGATGATATCAAACTGAGAATGTAGAGATGCTAACGAGTCATTGTCATCACTATTTAGCATTTTAAGGGAATGGACTGTTGATTCTTTGATAATAGGGTCAAGAGATAATGTTGACGCTAACGAGACGATGGAGTCAGTCAAAAGACAATCGCACGCCGCATCTAAATACCTCATTCTTTTATTTAGAAGAGAGAATCCCTTATATACCTCTAAACTGCATTCGCCATTAGGCATAATTCCAAAATACCTCTCATATTCCTTCATCTCACCACTCTCCGACAAAGCCGTTACTGCCTCTGCGATTGCAGAAGATACGGGAGCGCCATCCTTGTTCTTATAGAATGAATATCCCCATTCTGCCGTGGGATTTCCATCATATAATGACATCAGGCATGCAAAATACGACAAGAAGTTCAACTCATAGAAGCCCAGATCAGGATAACTGCGCTTCGTTGAACTTGCAATATACAAAATGTCGAAAGTAGCGGAAGAGTTAATTAACATGACTTGACAATCTTCTTTCAATATCATCAAAAGCACCCTCTATACTACTCTGCTCCTCCTGCTGAACGACAGACAGAATTGTCCAATCCGTCATCCGTTCTATTTTCATTCTTTCTTTTCCACATTTCTCAGCCATCCTAAGCAAAAGGTGTGAAGTATTTATATTTGCCGTCATAATCACTGAATATCCTTTGGAAACAAAATCAGCGAACATCTGTCCTGCACGGCTTTCATATGCGATATCCAAAGACCCTTCTGGTGTATCTATTAACATATAAGCATTCTTGGATTTCGTATATTCTATCAAAGCAAATCTAAGTGCAATATCCAAGAAGTACTGTTGGCTTTCTGATAATTGGAACCTTTCCCGTCTGTCCGAACCATTCACATTTAGAACCATACTAGTAATTCCCCCCACCTCTTTCATATCTACATCTATATCCATTCCAATAAAACTCTTAGCATAGTTCTTAAAACAAGGAATAAACTCAGTTGATACAGTAGCAAATGAACACTTCAGTTCTTGCTCTAACGGGAGCAATTGTTTCAGGCTATTGTTTCTGTTCTTCTCGGCCTCATCCTTTTCTTTTTGCTTTTGTTCTATTGACATTTTTAGGGAATTCATTTCTGAAATGAGTTGCATAGACTGCTGTATTTCCGGCGTTCTCTTTAATATAGAACTATTGCTCTCCAAAAAAGATGCTAGTTGGCTATTCAATGTATTTAGTTCAGTCCTTTCGCGTTGTATGTTCGCCAGTAAACGGTTCTCTTTGTTAACAAGATCTTTAGAAAGATTATCGATTTCAACGATTTGCATATCGAGATTTTTAAGTCTGGCTAACAAATCTTCTCTTTTCTCTGTCTTTTTATCCTTGATTGTAGTGATAATAACGCTCTTAAGACCATCCATTAAATTTGAAACATCTGCAGCTTCATCATCTGTCAATGTTACAATAATCCGTTTTACTTGTTGTAAGATATTTCCATCTGCCTCAATTTCCACCTTGCCCTTATATAAGGTAGAAAAAGACGCATCATACTCGTTTTTAAGGGAATAACGCCTTATCGCACAGTCAGCGATTTGTGTCTTCACTCGCTTTAGATCTTCTTCTGTCGAGGTAGCTTCTTCTTTTTTTGCATCAATTAAGTCTCTAATCTCCTTCTCCTTATTAACAGCATCCCTGATACTTCTTTCGTCCTCTTCTGAAAGCATACCCTTGTTAGAAAGAATTGACAATTGTTTCTCCGATTGTGATATTTGCCATTGGATATTGCGCATATATGACTCATAACGCTTAACATCCTTACGCAGTATATCTGCATGTTGAGCTTTTTGCGGATCAACAGAGAAAAACAAGTGCATCACACGATTCATAGAATCAGAATCCCAAAACAGTAACTTTTTACTTTCATCAAAGGTCAAGACAAATCCTTGAATAAACACATATTGGTCAAAAGATGCGAGATCAGCATCTTTCACAAAAAATAATTCATATTGATCCGACAAGGGTTCATTATCTTTTGCCGTGTTTATACCATCTGCACCAATACGACTAAAAAATTCAAGACCTGAATTATCAAAAAAGCCTCTTGTAATCCTATAATTATATCCTGCAAGTTCAAATTCCACAGAAACTTTTGCCAAGTCTCTTTCTTCCTCATCAATCCGTCCGTCAAAATACTTATAGGCAAAGCCTGAATTATTTTTAACGAACATTGAAATTGAGTTATCTGACTTAAATTGCTTTCCTGGTTGAATAACATATCCTGTCATCGCATAAGATACAATGGAGATAAATGTAGATTTCCCCAATCCGTTTGCTCCAGCAAGGCAAAAAACCCCATTAGCAAGATCAAGCGTTATCTGCTGCTTGGTTTTATAAAGAGAGAAATGGCTAATAACAATTTTGTTTATCTTTGGTAGTTGCATAATATATCATAGTTTATCTAAAAATTCAATAACTGTCATACCCAAATCCTTACTTTGCATAATCTGAAAGGAAAAACCTTTGTTTCCAACAACAGGAACATTACCAGAAAATAGCACAGCGAGACCCGGCCCCAATGTGCTTGTTAAAAAATGACTGCTTGCGAGTATGTTCATCTCGCCATCTTGCGGGTCTTGTCAATTTTGCAATATTTCTTCAAGTCATCAAGCTTTAATTCGCTTAATCTAAAATACCTCTCATTAAAATCATTTCTCGATTTTCTCACAATGTCATCATAGTACTCTTAGGATGGTTTCACATTGAATACCACTAATAGAGAGCCCGGGACGCAATACTCTCTTAAGATACCAGGGCAAAGTTTCATACAGATAGAACCTTTGTAGCAAAACCGCACAGCGGAACCTGGCCCCCGGGTGTGCTATAACACATGCATAAAAAAGATCAGATACGCTAATATCGCTAATCCGATAATTTCTAAAGCTAAAAGGCCATAGGCCATGAAATGTCTGCGATTCATAATAAACAGCGAGTTACTTATACATTAATTATTTCATCAAGCAGCCTACCAACATTTTTCACAAATTGTGCTTCTGTGAAATTATCCAGCACTCTCTGTCTGCCTGCTTTTCCCATATTCTCTCTTAGAACTGCATCGTTTGCCAATTTGCTCAATGCTCCGGCATAGGCTGAGCTATCGCAATTGGGGCATTCGATACCCGTAATACCATCCTGGGTTACATAGTTTACCCCACTGCCCTTTATCGTGAATGTTACTACAGGTTTTTCATAATACATTGCCTCTGCCTGAGCCAGTCCAAATCCCTCATTACGCGTTATTGAAGGGAAGCAGAATATATCACAGGCGTACAGATATGACCTCCACTCGGAATCCGTTACACGCCCGACAAACTCAACCTTTGGATCATTTGCCGACAAGCGTTTTAGCTCTTCCGTCAGTTCACCTGTGCCTGCTATTAAGAAATGTATTTTATCACCATCGATTTTTGAAGAAGCCTCTATCAGATAGCGCAAGCCTTTATATGGGACATGCCTGCCAATGAAAAAGCCCAGAACCTTACCTTCATATTTCTTCCTGATGTCTTCTGCCCTTTTCTTTTCTTCATCAGAGATAACCAATCGTTTCTCGTCAATAGCATAAGGCAAAATATATTTCTTATTCCCCATAACTTCTGAATAAGCGGATTCATTCACATGGACGGGAGTTGCCCCGAGAATCTTCGATGACCGGGCTATCAACTTCTTGTTTTGTCCATTAAATAGATGCTTCAGGACTTTTTGTTTTGTTATATCCAAATGCCAATAAACAGCCAATTTGCAATGAGGCTTGATGTATTTCAGCAGATAATATGTCACAAAAGGATTGGGGTAGTGAAGAATGATCAGATCCGGATCAAACTCATTGATTACCTTCTTCAACTCACGGCCATAAGATGTTGACAATGCTTGTGAAGCATATTTTGCAACATACCCACATCGAATGACCTCAACGCCATCTACTTCCTCTTTTACTGTTTCTTCATGGTGATTTACATAACCATCCAGTTTTGCATCCTCATTGAAACAAATGATTTTCTGCTCAACATCTTCATAGTTGTTCAAAGCCTTTGCGATGTCCCTGGCAACCTGTTCTGTACCTCCAAGGAACGGGAAATAATACTTTGATATCTGCAGTACTTTTCTCATGATTATTTGCTCATTATCTATTAACTAAAATATATCATTTTTAATTCACACTCTCTTCGATTCTTTTTCAAAGGTGACACCGACAAAGAGAAACGTGAATTTTGGTGTATTAGCCTCGCCTCCGAGGAATTGGGATCAGCCAGATTATTATGTATTATTTGGACCCTCCCCTCGGGTAATACCTTACCCAACCAACATAAAAGGGAAAACACTGAATGTGAAAGATAAGCACTTACACATAATACAATATCATATCCTGATATTTCATCTCTGCTCTTTTGTAATACTAAGCTTATATTCTCCTTATCCCAACAAGGAATGACAAGAAGCTTAGAATTCTTATTATCCAATACCTTATGGCAAGCTGCCGCCAACTCATATTGCCCACTCTTGAGGATTGTCAATTCTTCAGAGGAGAAGCCCCAATCAGCTCTCATAGCTGGCCATAGCCAATAAGGAAAGCCTGTATAACTGACAAACAAGGGTTCAGATTCTTCAGAAAAGCCACCATCACAATAAAAAGCGGCCATATACAGCAAGCTGTCATCAGATGGTTTCAACTCCATCTTATTCAAGATATCCATATTCAAGAGATAATACCCATCCTGCTTTAATGGGATAGGAGGACGGTAATTCTCCAGTTGGACAAAGGACCCTCTGACTGGCGACTCTACTGTGATGTCCTCATAATTGATCTTTTCCAATCCAAAATGGTTGGCAAATTCAAGATAATCACATTGCCTGACGAAGTCAAAAGATATCAGCGTTGACTGATCATTACAAACGACCTCATCGATTAACACCAAAACATTCATATTATCTGAATGAGAAATCACAAACTATAGGGTTATGGTCTGAGACATCAGAATGAGGAACAGAGACATTAACCAATCTCAAATCCTGACTTGAATATAACATATGATCCAACCGGAATCTTAACCCCATCCCGTGAAAAGTGAATCCAAAGCCGAAGCCACCCTTCCACCATACATCAGAAAGGCCGAGCTTCTGTATGAGATTCAAAGGCGAAGAACCACTGACATCATTGAAGTCTCCACAGATTAATGTTGACATACTTGAATCAATGTGGGAACCTATCACCTTTGCCTGTAGTTCACGAGCCTGACTGCCAAAGTCCATTCGGTGCAAAACAGGGAAGATGCCTGCAAATATGCTCTTACCTTTCTTTCGGAGATTCCTGATTACAACTGAATAGTTATTCGACATCAGGTGGCAGTTGAATATCTGTACCTGTTTATCCCTGACTCTCACTTTCAACTTGCAGATGGGCAACACCTCCATATCATCATACTTCTTCTTGCAATAGATAGCATTCTGGAATAGTTCAAATTGCGGATCATTGGCATCCACCATCAACTGTTCACATGATTCTATGGGAAAATGAGAGAATACAGACTTAAACCTACTGGTGTTTTCTGTACCACAGCCAAAAGGATACATTTTACAAAGCCTCTCTTGTACTTCTGGATACAACTCTACGTTATATTCCTGAAGAAGCACCAAGTCTGCCTTTTGCCGAAGGATGAAGCTGATCAGTTCCTCTGTGGTACCCTTGTTAACAGAAATCTCATGAGCTCTGTTAACATTATAGGTCAAAACTCGGAAATCAGGTTTTTCTTGTCTATTTCTGAATAGATGCAGCGCAAATGTCTCGGTCCGCCAATTAAGAATGATAGCGAAAGCCAATACAATGGCTGCACATATCCATAATCCCGATAACAGCAGCAAAACCGCCGCTGCGATCAAGAAAACAATCAATAAAGGTACAGCCAGTACTAACTTGTTCAACTCTCAACTCTTAACTCTATATTCACGACCATATTAATCATGCCACTCTTTGATGCGCTGCTCTTCACTCAACTGGCAAATCAGCAGCACGTCATTGTGCTCTGCCACGATACAGTCTTTCAGTCCCTGAATGACTACCTGCTTCTGCTTTGGCATACGAACCATACAACCGGAGCACTCAACCATCTTCACGCCATCGCCCACGACGGCATTCTCCTGACTATCATGTGGCGTCAAGGTATGAAGCGAGCCCCA
>JAEEGJ010027502.1_pt1 | contig 11415 bp, 18 predicted proteins | sample 8958761 | NCBI WGS metagenome assembly JAEEGJ01 (sample SAMN16246546, study PRJNA631951) | gut metagenome | biome: gut microbiome; feature: rumen; material: RS-attached | host: Bos | place: Iran: Karaj | collected 2018-10
GAACGTTTGCCGGAATGTCCTGATGTCGAGGCGAAATGGGAAGAGATAGCCAAAGCCTACATCCCCGATGGCATCCGTGAGTTCCAAGACTTCCCATCGGCATCCCTCGGTTGGATGATGTATATCGGCATGGCTGTGGCCAAGATGTGGGACACGGAATGGGAGATATATTCCAAGATAGATGATCTCTATGCTTATATGCGCGACAAGCGGGGTTATGACCAGATGGATGAGTATATCCGTGAAGAAGTCCTCTTGCTACAGGGCGTTGACTATACCATTCTGGAGAAAGTGACTGGCGAATGTGCCTCACGAGTTTATAATGCCTTGATGCACCAACATTTGGAGCCTGGAACAAAAGAGGCCTTCAATGGCTATGTTGCATGTCTGCATCAGCTTTACTTGTTTGGAGCTGCCATGCAGCTGAAGCGTATGGGTTATCGCATGACAAAGATGAATTGAATATGAAGATTATAGACGAACAACTAATTAGTGGTGTAGTGGAACAAGCGAAGCAGTCACCACGACTGCGCATGAACTACAACTTCCACGAGAGTCTGCAGGACAAGTGCCACCGTTTCCTCAATGCTTTGGAACCTGGCACATTTATCCCAGTGCATCACCATCCTGACAAAGACGAGACTTTTGTAATCCTAAAGGGCAAAGTCAGAGTGACGACCTATAAGGATGACGGCAAGATACTCGCATCCTGCGTCATCAGTCAGGAGAGCGGAACATACGGTGTTGACATTCCTAAGAACGTCTGGCATGGATTGGCCTGCCTTACACCCGCCGTTTTGCTCGAATGTAAGGTTGGTCCATTCATTGAACATGAGGTGGACGGAATCTTGGAGATAAAAGAAGGAAAGGACATCTTTCTTGCTGGCGGCTGTTTCTGGGGAACAGAGCATTACTTCAAACAGATAGAGGGTGTGGTGGAAACTGAGGTGGGATTTGCCAACGGTCATACTGCGGATCCTTCGTACAAGGAGGTCTATACTGACACGACGGGCTATGCCGAGACAGTACATGTGAAATACAATCCCGATGTGGTCAGCCTTGAATTCCTACTTCAGATGTTCTTCAAGGCCATCGACCCGACAAGTCTCAACAAGCAGGGACATGACGAAGGAACCCGTTACCGTACTGGCATCTACTATACCAGTGACGAGGATTTGCCTGTCATCGAAAAGGTGTTTGCCGAAGAGCAGAAGAAGTATCAGCAGCCTTTGGCAGTAGAAAAGCTTCCGTTGCAGAAATTCTCTTCAGCCGAAGAGTATCATCAGGACTATCTCGACAAGAATCCTACAGGCTACTGCCATCTGCCAGAGTCACTATTCGAGTTTGCAAGGAAAGCTAAAGAAAAGAAATGAGCATCAAGCAAGAAATAGTATTGCACAAGAAATCGTTCAAGGAGTTGACGGTAGATGAATTGTACGAACTACTGAGGGTGCGTAGTGAGGTATTCGTTGTAGAGCAGGATTGCGTCTATCAGGATATGGACAATGATGACCAGAAGTCCATTCATCTTTGGCTCACTGTTGCAGACAAAGTGGTTGCCTTGGCTCGTGTCTGTCCTGCTGGTACTCACATGAAGGGAATATCCATCGGCAGAGTTATCACCACTGAACGAGGCAAAGGGTATGGCAAGCTGATCATGCTCTATGCCATTGATGCAGCAAAAGAGCATTTCGATGCAAAGCTTATAGACATTGAGGCACAGGAGTATGCCAAAGGCTTCTATGAAAGTGTCGGTTTCAGACAGTCATCCGACACCTTCATGCTCGACGGCATCCCTCACATCAGAATGACATTAAATATTGAATAATGAGAAAAGCAAGTAGAGAGATGGATGCCGCCTTCGCACTGGAGGTATTAGACAAGGCACCGTATATTACCGTCAGTTTCGTGCGACCCGATGGCACACCCTATGGTGTACCCTTGTCGCTGGCTCGCACAGACGATAAAACATTCTATTTCCATTGTGCCTTGGAGGGTGATAAACTGGACTGCATTGCGGCCAACCCCCGTGTGGCGCTGTCGGCAGTCACTAAATGTGCTCCTACTGTAGGCCCCAAGGATGGCAGCTTCACACTCCAGTATAAATCAGCAATGGCAGTTGGCAAGGCTGAGATAGTAAAGGATAGAGACGAAAAGATAAAGGCACTCCGTGCTATCTGCCAGCGTTTCCTTCCCTAGCACATGGATGCATTCAATGATGCCATCGCCCGCAGCCTTGAACGTACAGCTGTCGTAAAGATTACTCTTACGGCACCTCCTACGGGTAAGCGAAAGCAGTATGACAAAGAAGGTGAAGAGATGAAGTATGGACGAATGGAGTAGAATATGACGTGGACTGTATTATCTGATAACCGCACATGTAACGACCTGCTACAGACGGAGCATGGTCTGTCAATCCTGTTAGAAACAGATAAACATCGCATTCTGCTCGACACAGGAGCAAGCGATGTGTTTATCCGCAATGCAGAGAAGATGGGCATTGACCTCAGAATGGTGGATTATGTGTTCATCTCCCACGGACACAGCGACCATGCAGGAGGGCTAAAACACTTCATGGAGATTAATGACAAAGCTAAAGTCATTGTGTCGCCTGATGCTCTCAAAAGCAGATTCTACTCTAAGCGCCGCTATCTACATAGCATCACTACAGAATGGCCTATGATTCCACAAGAGCGATTACTGACGGTTGAACGAAGCAAAAGTATCGATGATGACATTTTCATCTTAGCGCACATACCTCAGATCCATCCGATGCCAGAGGGTAATCAGCATCTGTTTGTGGAGAACCCTGACGGCAGCTATGTGAACGATGATTTCCGTCATGAGTTGGCGCTATATACAGACGGATTGCTCTTTACAGGTTGTGCGCATAGAGGTTTGGAGAACATCCTTGCAGCATGCCCTTTCCCTGTGAATACCGTTGTGGGAGGGTTCCATCTGCTTGACAATCATGAGAGCGAAGACAAACTTTCAGAACTTGCCTACAGGTTGATGGATGCCTATCCCCAGACGCAGTTCTACACCAGTCATTGTACGGGAGACGCTGTATTTGCTACATTACGTCAAGTAATGAGTGACAAAATACATGCTTTTTCTTGCGGAACAACAAATATCGATATGACAGACAAAATAAGATTAGTTCCTCTGATTCCTGATGAACGAGAGCAGTTCATTCTCGATAATCAGTGGGCGTTCAAGTATGGGGCGCAAGAAGAATTCGGGATGCGTGACGACCGCGTGGAAGAAGGCGAAGAGGTCATTTCACGAAAGACCATTGAGCGATGTATCGATGGTGACAAGGCAGAAACCTATCGTATAGTCTGTGACGGAAATGTGGTTGGTGGCATGATTCTACAGATTGACAAAGAGAATGCTAAAGGCGAACTGGAGATACTGTTTATCAAGCCAGAGGTTCACAGCAAGGGCTTAGGCCAGGCAGCATGGAAGGCCGTAGAAGCTATGCACTCAGAAATCAGAGTGTGGGAAACGATGACTCCCTATTTCGAGAAGCGGAACATCCACTTCTATGTGAATCGTCTGGGCTTTCATATTGTTGAGTTCTGGAACAAACATCAGCATGGCCCTGCGGTTCCAGAGGATATTGATGAGAACTGGAGCGAGGATGACGAAATGTTCCTGTTTAGGAAGATAACAAATGAGTAATATGAAGATAGACCACATAGCACTATATTGCCTGGATTTGGAAGGAATGCGTGAGTTCCTCATTCGTTATTTCAATGGTGTGTCGAATGAAATGTACTATAATCCCAAGACAGGACTGAAAACGTACATTCTGAGTTTCCCTGACTCTGATACAAGGCTCGAGTTGATGACACGACCGGAAGTCGTGGATGAAAAGGAAAACATCTATCGTCAGGGCTTCATCCATCTGTCCTTCTCTGTCGGTTCTGAAAAGATGGTTGACAGTCTCACAAAGGTTCTGAATGAAGATGGTTACCAAGTATTGAGTGGTCCAAGAACAACAGGCGACGGATATTATGAAAGTTGTATAGTTGGGCCGGAAAAGATTTTGATAGAAATAACAGTATGATTATGGAAACAAGGAAACATATAGCAGCAGAGAAGAAAAGGTGTGGCTCCCATAACTGTGCCCAAGCTATTCTCTGCACCTATGCCGACAAGATAGGCATAGATGAAGAGACTGCCAGAAACATTGCCAACTCTTTTGGTGCAGGTATGGGCAACATGGAAGGAACATGTGGCGCACTCGTCGGAGCTGGTATCACATTGGGAATGTTCACCAAGGACAGGGCAAAATCCATGAAGGGCATGAAGCAGATGATGACTCAGTTCAAGCAACGGAATGGAGCTACCCAGTGCAAACTGCTTAAAGGTGTCGGTACAAAGGTCGTTTTACGCGAATGTCCTGACTGTGTAGCTGATGCTGCTGAGTTTTTAGAAGAACAATTGGAAGAAACTGTTTGATTAGCATGAATAGAGTACGAATTACTGCTATACGTCAGACGGTCTATCCTGACTTGATGGCAAAGTATGAGAATCCCATCGAGCATACATGTGATGTCATGGAGGGTCAGCAATGGGTCTCTGAGAATGGTGAATGTCCTGAAGGAATGTGTCCTGCAGCATGGTACTCTATGCGTGAGTTCGTGGAGTCGTTGGCCAGAGGCGAAGGGAACTTCTACGACGGCTGGATGAAAAACCCCATGAGTGCGATGATCAGCTGCAACGATGGCTTCCGTCCGTTCAGCTTCTATATTGAGGTGATTGAGTGATTATATCTCAATCTTTATATCTCTTATGGCATCGAGTGGGATTTTCTTCCCGTTTGTAAACTCGATGAACTTTTCATATTCATCGATGCGCTTGACATTACCTGTATAAGTCTGATAGGAACCGCCAACCTTATGCTCATCAGGCACGAAATACTCGATGGTCACTAAAGGATGTTCTGGCAATATGGAAACAATCATTTCCATCTTACGATTCATTTCCTCATTGCCGGACTCACTCAAACCTACCCAGTCATCTGTATAACGCCCAGACTCCCGAATGGCAGCATCATAGCCAGTCAGTGCAGCGAACGGTGCAAACTGGGCTGCTCGGTTCCACATCGACATCCTCGGATGATGCTTTGGCTCGTAATGAGGCAGATTGATAATATCGTCGTAGTCGTGATTGACTTTGTCTTCCTCTGTCACGACTCGGCCATTCATGCGAGCCTGATGGCTCTCGCTGTTCCATCGGTTCATGCCTTGTGTCCTCCTATCTGTTCGTTGCGCTCTTTGGCAGTGGCACCTTCCTCGAAGTTTAGTCCTCTGAGTATGGCGTTTTTGCCGAAACGCTGTTTGATTTTCAATTGTGCCTCCTGCATGCGACGCTCTTTGTCGAGTTTGGCTTGCTCCTCTTGACGTTGCTTTTCCAAAGCCTCGTAGTCGGTGAAGAGGTCAAGCTGTTGGGGAGTATTCTCCTGTGCTGCCACAGATGCCTCAGACACCACATGGTTTGTTGTCAGGTTAAGCCTGCGAATCAGCAAGTCTGGATTCACATGGCGGTCAAACAATTCTGTTGTTCCATCCATGATAAGCCGTGAGGATGATGTCGGCTTCTTGAAATTGAAGGAGCCGTGAGCATGTTTGGGCACCTGTTTGCCATAGTAGTTGGCGGTTATCTCCCCATGATACTTGGCACGAATCTCTGGGTTCGTCAGACTCTCGGCATCATAGCCAACAGTCAGCACCAACTGGTCTGTCACCAATCGCTTCGATACCAAGTCGAGGGCCATTCCTTCAGCCATTTCCAAGATAACTACACGGGCTTTCTTGAAAGTATATGGTTCCTGAAGAACCTGTCCGCTACTGAAACTATTCGTCTCAGGCCGATAGGCTTTCATAGCCTCCATTGTACACGGTTCCCAGCCCCAGGCATGGTCTATCAGCAGTTCGGCATTCACGCCAAACAGCCGATATAGCAGCCCTTCGTTCTGTACTGACATACGGGCCAATTTACCCATCGTATCGATGCCATAGACAGCAAGTTTCTCGGCTATGCCTTTGCCTACACGCCAGAACTTCGTGATGGGCTGGTAGTCCCACAACTCCTGACGATACGACATCTCATCCAGTTCAGCTATGCGCACACCGTCTTTGTCGGCAGGTGCTTTCTTGGCGACAATATCCATCGCTACCTTAGCCAGATACATGTTTGTACCGATGCCTGCCGTAGCCGTGATGCCTGTAGTGGCCAGTACGTCACGGATCATCTTCATGGCCAATTCGTGAGCCGTCATCTTGTATGTTCCAAGATAGGCTGTAACATCCATAAACACCTCGTCGATGCTATAGACATGAATATCCTCTGGAGCAATGTATTTCAGGTAGGTCTCATAGACCTTGGTACTCACCTCCATGTAGTGAGCCATCCGTGGCGGTGCAGCGATATAGTCGAGTTCGAGGCTCGGATTGGCTTTCAGCTCAGGGTCGTTGTAGGATTTACCTGTCATCCTCCAGCCAGCAGCTCTTTTTCGCTCGTTGTTCACCTCGCGCACTCTCTGAACCACCTCGAACAGTCGCGCACGTCCACCGATGCCGTATGTTTTCAGCGACGGAGAAACGGCTAGGCAGATGGTTTTCTCAGTCCTCGACACATCTGCCACGACAAGGTTTGTGGTCAGCGGGTCAAGCCCCCTGTCCACACACTCCACTGAAGCGTAGAACGACTTCAGGTCGATGGCAATATACGTGCGCTGTTCTGGCATTATTTGGTTATGACAGGCATGTTGGCCTCTTTCCAGGCAATGATACCACCTTTCAAGTTCACCAGCTTGTAGCCGTCTTTACCCAGTATGCCAGCAGCACCGGTAGAACGTCTTCCGCTTCGGCAATAGACGGCAATCTTCTTGTTGAGAGGAAGAGTTGCCTTGGCCTTCTCCACGAAGTCGCTCTGATGATAGTCGATGTTGATAGCTCTTTCAAGATGTCCTTCTGCAAATTCTGCAGCAGTTCTCACGTCAAGCACTATCACATCGGTATCAGCAACCAGTTCCGCAAAACCCTGAACGTCCGTATTCTCAAAGTTCCCTTGGCCACATGCCGTATTCAGTCCAAGCACAGCCAATAAACAAGTCAAAATCTTCTTCATATCCCTAATTATTCTCAAATTTGGTCACAAAATTACGAAGAAATCCCCGTATTTTATCAGAAATGACTAATTTTGCAACAATTATTAAGTATCATCGATACCAAAAGAGTAAAAAAAGAACAGTGATGACAATACAAGAAGCTATTGTAGCCCGGCATAGTGTGAGGGCATATAAGGAACAGCCATTGACTGAGGATGTAGTCAAAGTGCTGGAAGAGAAGATTGCGGAGTTGAACCGTGAAGGCAACCTACATATGCAGCTGATTCTGAACGAGCCAAAGGCTTTCCAAGGGACACTGGCCAAATACGGGAAGTTCCGTGGAGTCAATAACTATATCGTCGTTGCTGGCAAAAAGGCTGATGACTTGGATGAGCGCGTCGGCTATTATGGTGAGCATCTGGTGCTGTTCGCCCAAACTTTGGGCTTAAACACCTGCTGGGTAGGACTCAGCTACTCAAAGGTACCTGGAACGTATGTTCTTGAAGATGAAGAGAAGATTGCCTGCTATATCGCCATTGGCTATGGTGAGTCTCAGGGTGTTGGTCACAAGATTAAGACTGTAGAACAAGTAAGCAATGCGAGTGACACCACTCCCTCATGGTTCAAGAAAGGTGTTGAAGCCGCTTTGCTGGCCCCGACAGCCGTGAACCAGCAGAAGTTCTCCTTTGAGTACGTTGGCGTGAAAGATGGTCACCATCAAGTACGAGCCAAGAAAGGTTTTTCCATGATTGGCTATGCAAAGATGGATTTAGGTATCGCCAAGTATCATTTTGAGATTGGCGCAGGGAAAGGCAATTTTGAGTGGATTTAAGATATGGAAGAGCAAGAAGTAAAAGGCCGTATGGTTACCATTGACATCGAAAAGGCAAATATTTTTGCGTTATGGATAATGGTCATTTCTGGCATCATTTTCTTAGTACCGTTCTTTATAATATGGTTTGAAAAGAATAATTTCAGAGAACTCTTTGGCAGCTTTGGCGATTGGGGTATTACGTTTGTCCTTGCTATCGTGGGCGTCGTGATACACGAACTGATACACGGCCTGACATGGGCCTGCTATGCCAAGAAAGGCTGGAAAAGCATCAGCTTTGGCGTGTGGTGGAAGATGCTGACTCCCTATTGCCATTGCGACGAGCCGATGCACATTCCAAACTATATGGTGGCTGCCATGATGCCCTGCATCGTATTGAGCGTATGACACAGACGATTGTATATATCCTCATTGTTATCAATGTCCTGACTTTCGTTATCTATGGCATTGACAAGTGGAAGGCCAAGCAAGGCAGCTGGCGTATCTCAGAAGCCACTTTGCTAACACTCGCTGTCCTTGGAGGTAGTATCGGCGCATTATTGGGCATGCAAGTATGGCACCATAAGACGATGCACAAGAAGTTCAAGTATGGTCTTCCGCTGATTCTGTTAGCTCAAATAGCCCTCATATATTTCATAAACAAATAAGAAACAAATGACGATAGAAGAGTATCTGAATAAGCCATATTGGGTAATCGACATACTGCCCAAACAAGTGCCCGCCGATAGCAAAGGGCAGTACTTCAGAATTGAGAAATACTTTCTGGAGCATCCTCAGATTGACACCATCTACAGGAAGTTCACCAATATCTTGCTGAAGCTGAACTGCTATGAAGATATCGATGTGAGTCGCGATGATGATGAATGGATAACGAATCCGGCCCCACATGAATTGGAGGCTGCATTATTGAGGTGTATGACCGACAAACAGATGTTCTACATCATCCTGAAATCAGCCGATGTCATGATAACAGTCAGCGGTGATGATACCTATATGACTGTCTATAATCCGACAGAGGAAATGACGGAGTTAATAGGCTCTTTGGCTGGTTCTGAGGGATTGGCTATATGGCAACCAAATAACATATAAGTAACTAAAGGATCAAAGATATATGGACGTAACCGAGTTGCACGATGAAGAGAATCTGCTTGTGCAGATGCAGGACAGATGGGAGAACTACGGCAGTCTGGATGGGATTGCCGATACTCATGACCCGTTTGATTTGGCAGGTGCGCCAAGATTCGAACTATATGAGAAGATTAACAGCCTGCTGAATCATGCACTCACCGCCGATGAGAACCTGCTGCTTCGCCAGACTCTAGGCATGGCATGCAAACAACGGTCTATTAAGGATCTTGCCCAACAGATGGGAACAACCCAGAAAGCCGTCCAAAAACAGCTTGTAGACATCGTTGAGAAGTTACGTCATCATGACGATTCCATCGAACTTTGGAAATATTTGAACCGATAAAATTGAATATTTGAAGAGTGAATAGGATTATCAGAGAAGCAAAGCCGACTGACATGGCCGCTATTATGCAGGTCATGGATGCTGCAAAGAAGATTATGCGGCAGTCTGGCAACATGCACCAATGGGGAGAGGGCTATCCGTCGGAGGCTGTCATCATGTCTGACATTGAGAAAGACGGTGGCTTTGTCATAGAAGATGGTGGGAATGTTGTCGGCTATTTCGCTTTTCTACCCTCTCCTGAGCCTACTTATCAGAAGATCCATGATGGCAATTGGTTGGATGACGGGAAGCCCTATCATGTCATCCATCGTATAGCCAGTCTGCCTGACGCACATGGTATCTTCAGCAGCATCATGAACTTTTGCTTTGCCCGTGAATCCAACATCCTCATCGATACTCACCGAGACAACACTATCATGCAGCACAATATCGAGAAGCATGGTTTCGCCTATTGCGGCATTATCTATCTAGCTTCAGGTGACGAGAGGCTTGCATATCAGAAACTCAGACAAACTTTGTGAAATGCTTGAAAAATGACGCTGACCTACATCTTCCATAGTGGTTTCGTGCTGGAAACAGAGAAGTCCATCCTGATATTCGACTATTGGCTGGACTTGAATGGAGTCGTGCCACCATTCCTGAAGAAGGATAAGCCCGTCTATGTCTTTTCCAGCCACTTCCATGAAGACCACTTCAATAGTGACATCTTCGAGTGGAGGAAGCAGCGTGAAGGTATCACTTACATACTCTCCAAAGACATCTATAAGCATCGGAGAGCCAGCAAGGAGGACGCTGACGTATGGCTGGCAAAGGGAAGTACATGGTCTGATGGCACATTATACGTTTGGGCATTAGGCAGCACAGACAGCGGTGTTTCTTGGATTGTCGAGACTGAGGGTAAACGAATCTTCCATGCCGGTGACTTGAACAACTGGTATGCGAGATTCCTGCCTGAAGCCATGCCAGGTGAGAGCATCTATAGTGAGGAGTTCTTCACAGAGCGAAGCGGCAAAGCCGAGCGCGATGAAGAGATAGACCCTATAGCCCATGAGAAGCAATACCTGGGAGAGTTGAAGGACATCCGCAAGATTACCGACAGCTTCGACGTGGTGATGTTCCCTATTGACGGGCGCATCGGCAATGGCTATACCCTTGGTGGCCGACAGTTCATCGAGCGTTTCAAGGTCGGTCTCTTTGTACCCATGCACTTTGTGGCCAGTGGCTTCGAATCCTCATGGCGAATGAAGGAGTTTACAGACGAGAAAGGTATTCCTTTCTGGGAAATCAGCAAGAAAGGAGAAGCAATAGAGATATGAACGTAGAAGAGTTCCGTGAATACTGCCTGTCGTTGCCCGATGTGACCGAGGCGACACCTTTCGAGAAATTCTCGAAAGGAAAGTTCACCATTCTTGTATTCTACGTCAACAGTCACATGTTCTGTTACTTCAATGTTGACGACTTCTTAAACATCACCATTAAATGTGAATCGTCTGAGATGGTAGAGTTGAAGGAGCACTATCAGGCTGTTGGGGAACCGTTTAATGGCGACAAGCGATATTGGATAAGCGTACAGCCAAATATGGACTTCTCCGATGAGAACTTGAAGGAATTGGTTCGCAAGTCATACGAAATAGTCAAGGCGAAATACAAGAAGCATGGATGAGATGTGGAATCTGTGGCACGGATGCCACAAGAAGAGCGAGGGCTGCCAGCACTGCTATGTGTTTCGGCGCGATGCGGAGTTCGAGAAGGACTCCAACGTCGTGACCAAGACCTCCAGCTTTAATCTTCCCATCCGTCGTGACCGTAGCGGGAACTGGAAAGTGCCGTCGGGCACACTAATGTGGACTTCCTTCACGTCTGACTTTTTCATCGAGGAAGCTGACCAATGGCGCGAAGATGCCTGGCTGATGATTCACAGGCGCAGTGACCTGCATTTCTTCATGATCACAAAACGGCCTGAGCGGATTCTCCAATGCCTGCCGGAGGATT
>JAEEGJ010027508.1_pt1 | contig 11413 bp, 10 predicted proteins | sample 8958761 | NCBI WGS metagenome assembly JAEEGJ01 (sample SAMN16246546, study PRJNA631951) | gut metagenome | biome: gut microbiome; feature: rumen; material: RS-attached | host: Bos | place: Iran: Karaj | collected 2018-10
GAAAGAGGTGCTGAACATGAACATACTCATGATCGAAGATGATCTGCAAATTTGCGAGGTCACACAAAAATATTTCAGCAACAAGGGCACAGAGATCAGAACTGTGACAAACGGCGATGATGCAATGGCGCTGATTTACGGCGGTCTGGAGGAGTATTCTCTGGTGCTGCTGGACATCATGCTGCCCGGTGCGGACGGCTTCACGATCTGCCGGAGCATCCGCAGAAGCAGCAACATTCCGGTCATCTTTATCACGGCGCGGGGACTGGAGGACGATATTCTGCGCGGCTATGAGCTCGGCTGCGACGACTATATTGTCAAACCGTTCCTGCTGTCTGCGCTGTATGCGAAATGTGCGGCTCTCGTCAAGCGGACAGAGGAAATAACGGATTCCCTGCTCGTCTGCGGGGCGATCTCACTCGACACGAAAAAGCAGGTTTGCTTTGTCGGGGAAAACGAGGCCGAGCTGACGCCGAAGGGCTTTGCAATTCTGCGCTGCCTGATGGAGCATCAGGGCTGGGTCGTTTCCCGCGATACACTGCTTGACAGCGTCTGGGGCACTGATTACTTCGGCATGGACAGGGTCGTCGATAATCACATCAAACGTCTGCGCAAAGCGCTCGGCTCTGCCGGAAAGCAGATCCATACTGTTATCGGCCGGGGCTACAAACTCACAGAATCATAAGGAGGGGATCACAATGAAACCGCTGTTCAGAAAGAAAAAACGAAATACTCTGCCTGTTCTGCTGGCGAAATACATCTGTTCCGCGCTGCTGCTGACCGCTGCATTTGCAGTCGGATTTCAGCAGTGGATCGGCATGTATGTTACATCGCAGGTCAATGAGCAGATCGAGTTCATGACCGCTGATACGTTGCAAAACATCAGCAGACTGGCTGCGCAATACGACGGCGAAGCGCTCATGCGGGAAATTGACTGCCGCCTGACGGCATATCAGTATTTTGACATTATCGTTGAGGATCCGCTTGGCCGGAACGATAAGGATGTGCAGCTTGTTTCGCGGTATTCGCCGAAGTGTCACAGCGGCGCGGCGCTGATTGACGAAGCCGGCAATATTGTCGCATCCAACAAGCTCAAATTCATGGCGATTCTGAAATTCTCGGATGACGATACCGATCCGGCGAAAGGGTGGTATCTCTGTGACCGCGATGCGCTGAATCTGCCGGAGGTTGATCAGCTGTATGCCGATTACCGGACACTTGCGGCACAGGAGGATTACAGGCATCTTGCGGAAATCAAAATTGATACTGCCTATGTCAACAAGGAAACACACAGCTTTATCCCGCAAAAAGGTACGATGACACTGACCTGTGAGCCGGTCTTCGGCGAAACGCTCATAGACACGGAGAATCAGAAAAAGGTAGTTGAAACAAAAGAATTCAATATCAGCCTCGATCTGGCGGATTATGAACTGATCACGCTGCATCAAGGCGCTGGCGCAGCGTATCCGCTGGCGAATCTGACCTATCCGCAGGGCGAGGAACCGGAAGCGCTGAAAGCGTTTGAGAAGGAATTCATTTTCCGCAATGAGCAAAGCTATTCCAGCTACGGCCATCAGGCACACAAGGACGGTACCGAAACCTACGTCCGAAGCTGCCCGATCTATATTGACAAGCAGAAATACTGGCTGACAAACTGCTTCACCGTCAACTTGAGAGACCCGCAGCTTGTTCGCTTCTATTGGCGCTGGACAGTTGCCTTTGCAATCGGCGTTTTCCTGCTGGCACTGGCGCTCTGCTGGCGGCGGTATACGATCAGCAAGACGAAATATGCCTTTGAGGACTATCAGCGCGACCTGACAAATCATCTCGCGCATGACATCAAAACCCCGCTGACCGCAATCGGCGGCTACACGGAAAATCTCATGGAGGGGCAGCTGACAGCGGCTGAGCAGCAGCAATACCTGCAAGGGATTCTTGATAATGTTACGTTTACGGATTCGCTGATCAACCGTACACTCAATCTCAACAATATGGACGGCAGCAAAAAGCCGGAGCGTGAAAAATTATCTGCGGGCAGTCTTGCAGAGGAAACATTCTCCAAGTATGCACCGATGCTTGCGGAAAAGGAAATCCGTTACAGCGTGCAGGGCAGCACGGAGGTCAAGGCTGAACGTGCATCCTTTGTCAGCATCCTTGAAAACCTGATCGGCAATGCGGTCAGGTATACGCCGAAGGCGGGCGAGATCAAGGTAACAATCAGCAAAAAGCACATTGTCATCACCAATACGGTCACGGAGAAGATCCGCACGAAAGACCTGAAACGGCTGTTTGTCCGCGGGGACAAGGCGAGGAGCAATTCAGGCGGTGCCGGACTGGGACTTTCCATTGCAGAACGCGCTGCACTGCTCAACGGCTTCACACTGAAAATCTCCTGCAATGATACTGCATTCAAAGCCAATCTGAAACTGTAATGATAAACAAGCAGCCCCGGTGTGCCGGAAACGCACCGGGGGCTGCTGCTGTTGTATCCGGAGAAGTGTTTTGGGAAGCGGGAAAGGGGTCGGGAATGTCCGACGCTGACAGAAAAGGTCAAGAAGCATCTCAAAGTCGGCAAATAAACACAGAATGGAAATTGAGTGAACAGAGGGAACGGATCTGATGTGCCTCCTGTCAAGTGGACAGAGCAAAAAAAGAAAAAATCTACGATCTGCACAATAATCTGTATAAGTAATTGTGCATTCAATACATCCAATTCCTGAAATATAGAGCCGCCGGTGTGTTCTATGCACATCGGCGGCTGTTATTCTGCGGCATTATTTTACAGATTCGGATATGAAAAAACGCCGATGCTTTCACACCAGCGCTGATTCATCTTCAGTTTACGACCTTCGGGCCTTTTGTCGGCTTCTTGGTCTTCTTCGGCTTCTCTTCCTTGACTTCCTTCTTCTCCTCAGCCATGTTCGCGCCTCCTTTCTTATGGCATGGAAAAACCGCCTTGATTACTCAAAGCGGTTTTTATTAAGCATACAATTCGCCGAGATCCTTTCGTGGGATTAGGTAAGATTTGAGATTAACAATGTTGTTCTGCAAAGGAGCAAGCTCTTCCGCAAGCGCAATTTCGTTTTCGATGTCTCCGTCATTCCATCCGAGCTCACGCATCTTCTTTCTGAATTCGTCAAGCGGCATCGTATACGTGAACTGTTCCTTTTCCTCGACCTTCTTGCCGGAGAAGACTCTCTCGATCTTATCGTCTGACCAGCCTTTGCTCTTCAGATACTCAACTCCGCCTTCGTTTAACATTGTTCTCACCTCCCGAATTTCTGATCGTAAATATATTCGATCCTTTCTCCTATTGCCTTTGCAGTGCCTCTGCAATTTGGATTGTTGCAGTATTCAGACCACGCTTCAGCAATAGCCTCTTGGTATCTGTCGCCGCGATCCTTGCTTGCAGCGTTGTCCCACGAATATTGTGACAGGTTCTCTGTCAATTCATTGTCAGTCATGCTGTCAATGACGTCTCTGATTTCTTTGTCTTTGCGAAGATCAAGCAGCGCGTCAAGTTGATGCCCGATCTCGTGGTCAAAGATTCCGCGGATCGACGCAGTGCCTACCGGATGGAATTTTATAAGAACCGCTCTGGCAATCTCTGCCTCAAACGAAACTAGATCGGAAGCCCACTTGTCTGAAACAGCCACACTGTTCGCAGGAGAAATAAGTTTGTCTGCTGTGAAGAAGCTTTCTGCCAAGTTTGGATTGCAAAACCATTTGGCGACTTCGTTCTGAGCTCTGAAATCCGCGACCTTTTCCAATACTCTTGGATCATATCCCGGCAAAGCGTTCTTCTTTTCTTCTTCAAGAAACTTTGCGTAATATCCGTCATACACGATCTTGTTTCTTTCAGAGATAACTCCTGTGAAGCCGAGTCTCGTCCTAAGCTCCGGGAACCTGTTGAATGTTTCGAAAAGGCCTCTGTTCCATTCATTGGCGACATATATGTCTGCGCCTTTGTACGACGCATTTGGAATGCCAAGGACATCCTTTGCATACTTTTCTGCGCCTTCAATGCTCTTTGCAGGAGCAAACGTCTGCTCCTCTGTTTTAATATTACCATTTTTCTGTCCAGATGTCAATGCATTTTTGTCTCCGCTTTCAGTGCCTGTCGCTTTTGACGCATCCGGCTTTGGTATCTTTGCCTTGCGGAATCCTTCAACCGTCATCCGCTCCCGTCTTGGCGTCAGACCTGACGCATCGGTAACTCTTCTATAGACATCCGACAGATCTTCAAGGCTGATCTGCTTAGCAATGTATTGCAGAATCTTGGTCGTATCCTGTCCGTCCACATTGCCGTCATGCGTGACGTCTGCGTTCTGCTTGCCCTGATCGGTGATGACCGCCTCTCTGTCCTCCGTTGCAAATCGTGCAACGAGCACGGCGTCCGAAACGTCAACGCTGCCGTCTAGATTCACATCTCCGGGTTTGTCTTTTGCAAACTGATACGGATAGGCATTCAGCACATTCAGTTCATTCCGCGCCGAAACCAGTCCGGGGGTGTTGTCGCTTGCACCCTCCGCCACATGCACATCGTAGGCCGGAATACAGAAATCCAGCGTCAGGCTGTCGTAATACAGACAGGAGCCGTCGTTCAGCTGATCAGGGTAATTAGAATCCCAGACCAGAATGCGGCGGTCATAGTTCCGGCCGAAGTGCGACCATGTGCCTTCCTCCAGTCCATAAGCGACAACTCCGTGCGAGCCGTCATAGCAGTCGAAAACCAGCAAAAACGGTGATTCCCCATGTTTCACATTCGGGAGATGCTGCGACATGTAATATACCTTCTGATAATCCGACATTCCGGTCGAGGAACTGTCGCGTCCCTGCGTACACTGATAGTAGTTGATGAATGAGCGCACTGCATCGGTCGGCTGCACATCCGAGAGCGTCTGCGCACCGCTTTGTAAATCAGACGGTGAAAAGATGCCGTTTTTCATGAGAATCACGGTAAGTGCCAGCCCGACACAGGAGCCCTCCCATTCCTTGTCAACGCCCTGCGTGTCACGGCCGAAGTCAAGTAGCCGTTGCCGGTCTGCCTCGGTCAGGAAGTATTCACCGCCGAAAACGTCCCCGGAATTGCCGAAATACCAGCCATCCTTTTCGTAGTCGATTGTGAGATCTTTGCCAGAAAGTGTCAGTTCCGATTCATTATGAAAACGAATCCCGTTTGCTTTGGCAAATTGCTCCGTAGCAGAACCAGGTGTGCCGTATATATCGGTCAGGCTGTGTTTTTCTTGCGGTTCTATCACACTGACGGTCGAAGGAATCGACAGCGTATGCAATAACTCACATCCGGAAAAAGCATTTTCTCCGATTGATTTCAGTCCAGAATTCAACCAAAGCTCCATCAAATCCGTGTTATTTGACAATGCATTGGCGCAGACATACCTGAGCGAATCTGGGCAGGTGATCTCAAACACACTTGTTTTGTTTAGTGCATTGTTTGTAATTGTCACGACACCGTCCGGGATCTGCCAGAACTTCGATTTCGGCGATGCACTAATCAGAACATTTCCGAGTATAAAGGAATCGCCGACCATATGTGTTTCTTTTAGTAAAGCACAGTCGTTAAAAGCATCATTGCTAATATATCTTATCGTTTCGGGAACAGTTATTCTTTCTAATTGTGCGCAATTTAGAAACGCTTTTTCTTCGATTCGTTCTAAATTTGTACCTGTATACACATTTTTGAGTGATGTACAATTAGCAAAAGCTTCCATATCAATCATTCGTACCGAATCAGGAATTGTAATATCATTAATTGCACAGTTCGAAAAGCACTGATACGGGATTATTTCTAATGTGTTTGGTAGCTCAACCTTAGTTAAACTACTACAACCTGAAAATGTTACCGCTCCAAGTTCATTAACAGCATCAGGTATCTTCATCTGAGTCAAAGATGAGCATTGCGCAAATGCCCCGATACCAATCTTTGATACAGTATCTGGTATGTCTATTGATTTCAAATTCGTGCAGTTTATAAAAGCAACAGATTCAATTTCCAATAATCCTTCCGGCAAATCTATACTGACGATCTGTGAACTGTTCTTTATACAGTTACTTTTGATTTTTTTTATTTGTGAAGGAATTTTAATATGGCTTTCATTGCCAATATACTGTACAAGTGTTGTTCCATTTTCAATCAAAAAGTCTTCTTGTGAATTTGCATGTATATCCACGATTTTAGTCGAATTCTTGAACGCCGTTCCATTGATACCGCTATCATGATTTATCATTAAAATACCAAACAATAAAATCAGTATCTTTTTTTTCATATATTTACCTCCAAAGAACGAAAGTGACATCGTGCAAATAAATTACAATCGATGCCACTTTACTATAATAGAATTAGAAATGGTTGACGGATCCACCCAGAACCTGAATAATTAACGTTAGATCATCAGAATCAACATTCCCGTTGCGATCAACATCCGCAGAAATCATTCCAGCAGTCGAAATATTTGCCGTTGTATCACCAACAAGATATCGTGCTAACAAATTACTGTCGTTGTCATTTACATACCCGTCACAGTTAATATCACCTGGAATACGCGGTGTCATATGAATAAAGCTAGAAGCGAGGGCAGTAAAATCAGATGAACCAACCAGGAGACTAGATATTACAGGAGTTGGCGCTGTATATGCATGAAGACTACTACCGATAACACTTGCACGAAGTCTAATCGCAGTAACTAGTCCTGTATAGGACGTTTGAGGAGTGCTGACAAGCGAAAAAGAACCGGTAAATGAATTGACAGAAGATGTGACAACTGTATCATAAACAGAATAACTATTTACAATAGATGCATCTGAATGTGTCCAATAACTGTAATTGTCACTATTGTAGTTCATAGAAATTGTAAGCGAATCATTTGATGAAAAAAAGGGAAGAAGTGTTGAATCTACATAAATATACAATTCTGCAGGTATAGAACTTCTTGAAAGTTGTTCAACTTTCTCTTGATCAAAGCTCAGTTCCTCATAGATCGCTTCCAGAAGAGACTCAGCGTTATCATAAGATAAATCTGAGTCCTCAATACTTCCAGTAGCAAACGCAGTTATACTTGCATTAATCATTAACGTTAAACTTAATAATGTAGAAAATAAAACACAAATAACTCTTGTTTTCATGGTGTTTCCTCCAATCAATAGAAATGATAGTATCATTTTTTCTTTAAACAGCTCGACTCTTTCGGTGGGTAGGTTCTGGCAGAAGAAATCAAACAAACGTTTTTTCGATTTCGATAGACATAGTGGCAATAAGCAGCATTTGTGGACAATCCCTTCATTATTATAAAAAACGAACGCTGTTGCTTTTAATCCAGCCAAATATCAAGAGCATTCCGATACATCCCATTGACATTGTCATGCAACACACCATATTTACGAAACTTAAGCTTTGGCATATTGCAATTATTATCAATTCTGCAAATGAGATTATTTGTACTCGGCGCTTATAAATTGTTCTCTCTTCAGCATCTAATGGTTTGTTTTTGTCAGCTTGAGGCGACAGCACGAAGACTATTAGCATTGAAAAGAGAATTACAATGTCACAAACAAAACAACTTACAGGAAATAGTTTCATTACCGAGAGCACTGTGATCATCATAATGCTGGAAAATAAGTAACAGTTCATTGAGGTTCTCGCATGAAATCCGCCTGAATAATGTCGCAATGGAATATAGGAGAGAATAAAGACAATACTTTGCCATAACATACCACATACTATTCCAATCGCTATCGTTGTTGCTAGATTAAGCATTACAAATAATGATTGCTGAATTCCAAACTGATATAACACACGATCATCTTTTTGAATCACATGATTACATATAAGGAATTCTGTTGTTTTTTCAGAAACGACTTGAAACATTAGAACTTACGAAGTTTCTTTGCACATTCAGGCATAACAGGCTGATATGTCAGCCATGTACATGTCGAATTTGCAGCAATTGTTGCCACAGTCAATGCAAACGCTGCGACGACATGCGCATACTTTTTGACAAAGCTCTTCATTTTCACACCTCCTTATATTTCTTCTCGGCAATCTTATCATAGCACAAATATAAATGCTGTGCGGCTAACTGGTACGAATTGTATCACATAATGGTATGAATTGTTTAATGGATTGCCTCAATAATCTGATTATACATTTTAGTTGATTGCTTAACTATTATTCACTCTATGAAACCTATAATCTGTTGAAGAATATTGAAGCACGAGTCGAGCGCTCTATGATTCTTAGTACGCAATAATGAAGAAAAGGCACGATCTACTGGAAGGAGCCAATCCATGACGTTGATAAGGAAAGAACTTGACACGGTGTGGAAGACAATGTTCCTGCGCTACAGAGACACTAAAGCGGTCAAGACCGAAATTCTTGTATATGCCGGAATAAAAACCGCAACGACACGAACTCGGTACCGCACCTCGCCAAAGGAAAACCGCACCAGTTTCAGATCCGTGACTATCCATTCTTCACACTCAGCACAAGTGAGCTTTTATGCCGCAAAAGCCGCTTGACAGTGACTATGTTGTGGTAGGTTGGTGGCCAGGCAGCAGCCCTCATGGCTGCCTGCCTGTGCTGCCGGACTACCGCGCTCATAGAGGCTTGCTGTCAAGTGGACTGTGAAATAAAAGCGAACGAACTTTACAAATGCCTCGAAGAGTATCTATAAAATTAAAGTGCGGTTATTTTCCGGCAGCGTGCGGTTCTTGTTCCGACAATTTGTCAAGTGGCTCGCTGCTCCTGCAGCATGGATCACAAAGTACGTGACGGTGGCTCTCGTTTGTCGGTGCGCGTATACAATTAGTATATTCTGCAGCGAATTATTGTATGTTATTATTGGCTAATTCTGTACGTTTTATTATACTATACCACATACAGGAGATCCCTGCATCTTTTTTGTCGGGATGGAAGAGCTTTCCGAAGCTCGGCGTTTGTGCATGTCATCAGCTAATTGCCATTCTATCCCGTGCTGTGCGGCAAGATCCAAGTCATTCTTCACCGTATGATGTGAATGACAGACACTTGCTGCGATCTGTCTCAGGCTATAGTACTGCTGACTAAGCCTGAGAATCTCTTTGTAGTCTACCATGTGATAGACCTCCTTGGTATGTAGTCACGTCATTGACGTGCCATACCAAGTATATCATAATTTGCCGGGCAGTGCCCGTGGGCAGTCTCCGGCAAGGGTGGGCAAAAACTCCGTGCAGCTGCGGCAGTGTGAGCGGCATACACAGGCAGTGACTACGTGCTGTCACCAGCAAGATGTGGCAAAATATAAATGCCCTTTGCCGCTGTGGCAGTGTGAGCGACATACACAGTTCTGATGCTTTTATAATAATATTTCATTTGCCGTGTAAAAAGGTATCTGCCCCACACATTGGACTGCGTGAGGCAGATTATGATTATGATGTGGGTTTATTTTATCTTACACTTACACATCATTTTTGACACAGAAAAGGAAAACGCGGAACATTTACACTTATTTCAATAGCATTATCTTCATGGAATATCTTTTTTATCGCCGTTCTGAATTGACAGTGACATATAATCAGCAATTTCCTGCCACTGAGCGTTAGTCTACAGTTTCTAGTCTGTCTATGCGAGAATATCTTCCAAAAGCTATCTTGCATTATTAATCTCCGCTGGAGTATCAAGAGACAGATGTCTCTATTCCTAAGTGACATCTATTTATGTATGCCGCTCACACTATTCTTATACTTCTCATATAGCTGGTGAACGAGAGGTGATTGAATTAATTTATATACATCAAGACCGTAACAGTAAAAACGCCACTATCGCATGTGATTTTCATATTTCCATTATATTTTTGGAGCGCATGGCTGATGCTCTTTAATCCGATGCCATGATTATTAGTCCCTTTTTTAGTGCTAAACGGGATACCTGCTTTTATTTTGATATTTCGTGTACATGTGTTTTGAACTGTAATAAACAATATTTTACGTTTAAAATCTATGCGAACTGATAACGATGGGTTTTCTTCTGAGGTGATTGCTTCGATCGCATTATCAAGCAGGTTTCCGAGAATTACGCTAATATCAAAAGAGTCAATTTGAAGGCCATCAGGAATACGGACATCCGCGGAGATTCTTGCTCCGTGTTTTTCCGCAACTGCAAGCTTGTAATTCAGAAAGCTGTCAATATCACCATTTCCAGAATGAACGTAATCCTTTGGACTCGCTACTTCTTGTGTCGAACGACTTATATACTCACTTAGTTCATCGTATTTATGTTCCTGCAGCAACATCTGCATTTTCTGTAAATGATTTTTCATATCATGCCGTAAAAAACGTTGCTGTTCCTGAGTCTGATACACCAAATCCAACTGGTTCATATATGCTTTCGCCGATTGATCTGCCATTGCTGCTTCATGAATTTTCTGATATGCAGTATCTAGTATTGCAAAGAGATAAAATACTATAATATTGATTGCAAATAAGATTATAGAAATCATCAACATTTCTTTTTTGTATTCATACATTGTCAAAACAGCTATCAATATGCTTCCCATAGGAATGATGATAATAGCCAGTAAATTGATACTACGGATGCTTTTAAATGTGCGCGACTCAAAGATGAATTCTAAGATAAGTGTAAAGAAAAAGAAAAGTAATGAGGTCGCCATTCCACTTTGAACCACTATAGAATAAGACGCGAAAAAGTATAATGCGCAGTCCGCAATGATATTAATTGCATATCCTAGGGTTCCTATTCCAATATTAAATACAATATTTCTTCTATATAAAAAAGGAATCAAATAAATAAAAAAAAGATTAGAAAACAGATTCAAGAAGGTGCTATGCCATCGAAAAAAAACAAAACTATTTATTACAAAAAAAGTCGAATATACAATCCATTCCTTCCACTTGGAAGTCCGTTGTTCTTTAAAAAACACATGAAAAAACTTCATGTAGGTGTAAATTCGGAATGCATTTGCTAATAAATATAGAGTATTTTCTTCAGTTATCATGATTCATTCAGCCCCGATCTGGATAGTATTTTATAGTGTTCTAGTGATAACAACTGTTCACTCACATCCTTTTGCAAAGGGCGGCTAATTGGCAGCCGTTCACCATTGGTCAGCACGACATCTTGAAAAGAAAATTCTGTAATATGCTGAATGTTAATTGCATAACATCTATGGATACGAATAAAAAGAGCTGAAAGCTGTTTTTCTAATATTTCCTCTAATTTTCCGTATATCTCAAAACTTCCATCGTCCGTTACAATGGTAACCTTTTTCCGATTGCTTTGTACATACAGTATCTTGCTGATCAGCAGTTTATAATTTTTTCGTTCAAAAACATATTCAAAATACAAGTGTTCCTGCGGGAATTCCAATAAATATTCATTTAAAACAGCTGAAATATGGTC
>JAEEGJ010027509.1_pt1 | contig 11412 bp, 13 predicted proteins | sample 8958761 | NCBI WGS metagenome assembly JAEEGJ01 (sample SAMN16246546, study PRJNA631951) | gut metagenome | biome: gut microbiome; feature: rumen; material: RS-attached | host: Bos | place: Iran: Karaj | collected 2018-10
TACCTTAGGCATTCCCGTCTATCGCGATGCCAATGGCGAGTTACAAATCAGATACCGCTCAGGCACAGTTACGCGAGCGATGCAAGGTCCAGTCATTTTCATCGACGAGTTCCGCAGCAACATGGAGGAATTAATGATGCTTCAGCCCGAGACCATTGAGTCCATCGAATGGTTCGACCATGTCGGTGCCGCCAACATGACCATCTATGGCTGGAACGTGTCAACCTCGGGACTATTGCTTGTCCGGCAGAAACCTGGACTGAAGGGCAGAGCCTTCCGCCCGATCTCCATGGCTACCGTCCACCAGCAAGGTTGGAAACCTTCCGTTGAGTTCTATTCTCCACAATATCCTGACCCCTCTGCCAAGACGCGTCCAGACCATCGCACAACGCTCTATTGGAATCCGAAGGTGGAAACTGACGAGAAAGGGCATGCCAGCGTAAGGTTCTATGCCTCCGACATCTCCAAACGCTACCTCATCACCCTCGAAGGTGTCAGCGATGACGGAATAGTAATACACAAAGAAGCGATAATTGAATAATTTTTAATATCTTTGCAACATGAAACGACCTCTGTTGCTACTATTATGTATAGTTTCGCTATTGCATTGCAAGGCACAGGCCATTGTCTGTGATGTGCAGGATGGACAACCTGTTATTCAGGCTTCCGTCTTTGACGAGCAAGGGAAGATTATCGGTGTGACGGATGCTGATGGGCGACTGCCAGACTTAGCTGACGCTACCAGTATCCGTATTACACATATTGCCTATCATACTCTGCAGATAGGGGTTGGTGCTATTAAAGATGTGATTCGTTTGCGTCCTATGGCATACGCTCTGAAAGAGGTCGTCATGGAGAAGAAGTCTCCCTATTGTCTGAAACTGATGTGTTATCACCGCCAGTATATGGTGAATGGCAAAGGAACTCTCGACGAGCTGCCGCCAGTAGTGAGTTTTGTCGATGGGCTGTGCAACCTGTATATTTTTGTTAATGGCTGGCATGAAGCGCGTCGAATCACCCTGGCTCGTCGCGAGGTCATTACTGGTGACATGTTACAAGCATCGGCTCTTGACGAAGTCGTGCCTACGATGTTACCACAATCAATCCCCGAGTTGAAAGAGGATTTCCCGAGCAACACCACCATTCAGCGCGACTCACAGATTATCCGTGCCACTTTCGACGGACTATACCTTGACAGGAGTCGTCGTGTCAGCCTGCGCATTGCCGACGAGGACGGGAAGTACAAAACGGTTGCATCAGCCTTACAGGTTAAAGACCTGCGACAGGGCGTCTATCGGATCACCCCTTATCCTCGTGTGTCCCAAGGCGACTTGCTTGCCTATTGTGAAACCAGCCAACTGAAAGGACGCATGAAACAACGCCACCATGAGAGTTATACCATGAATCTCTGGCTCTTTGACGAATATTATCCCATAGAGGCTGAATATCTTACAAAGCAAAAGTATAAGGCGGAGGACACACAACCGCTTTCCATGACTATTGACGACATTGACCATTATATGCAAGAAGTGCAAGTTCCTGCTCTCTCTGACGACATGCAGCGAAAGTTGGATGAGACACGCAGCCAAAGGAATCTTCAAACACAAATACCTTTCATTGAAGTGGGACAGCGGAAGGGAAAGCTGCTGATAAAATTACACGACTATGAGGGTACAGATTCGCTTATTTGTACTGTCATCGGGAATGGTAATAATCTGGTTTCCGGCTATAATCAAGGAAAGGTGTTGCGTATTGACAGCGAGATGCTTAAGGCGGGGGAAGTGACCATCAGTATCAAAAGCCACCAGACGGGCACACTTATTGCAGAGACCCCTATCACTATCCGTATGGAGAATGCAAGCATTGAGCTACAGGAGGTATCTGTGACAGGCAATAAGAAGAAAAAGGACACACCGGTTCTTAACCGCTATAATATGGATCCTCCTCGTGGCTTTAAAACAGGCGACCCAAGGATTGGGCAAGCTGCGTCTATGGCGCAGTTGCTGACGTCATTAGGAATAAGGGTAACCTACTTTAATGGTGATCCTTATATCACCACACCCGACAATGCTGGACTGGACATCTATGTCGATGATATGAATATGAATGATGACCACGACTACGTGCTAAATCTGGTGCCAGCCAACGTCAAAGCCATAGAATACTTCGCGCCAAATAACGCTACTAACGGCATCTTTGGTGTTCGTCCACAGTCGTTTACTGGCAAGGTTCCCGGTGTGTTGTTCATCTTCCTCAACGACGGATCGGAGGTTGTAAACCCTTAAACAGCCGCCACGTCGCGCTTGGAAATACCTGGCTTCAAATACTGATAGAGTATAGACATTGTACCAAACGATGTCACTTCGAGCGTCATCCAGCTTGGTGGCAAGGGGTCACTGTATTTCCGCTTGAAGGCCCGTACAAATTGCTCGTCACTGCGATGGTATTCATCAGCGATGCTTTGAAGCGTTTTGGCGTGTTGCGCGGTATTGTTAAATAGTGATGCATCAGCGAACCACGTGCCGCCTTTAGCCATCGACATCACATAAGCCATCTGCGTACGCACTGCCACCTCAATCCGTCCGATATTTCGAAATACAAGCTCGCGCAAACGACTATCAAACTCATAGAGGCTAACGGCCTGTTCAAATGTGGCACCTGGCTTGAAAGTGTGGTTTACACGATCGACTAACAACGGATACCAATAACCGCTCATGCGATAGTAGCTCACACGATGCAGCCATGCTTCAGCAGCCGCCTCGTCTGCGAATGCCATACCACGCTGTTTCAGGATGCCAATCTGGCTGGCAAAAGTCTGTATTTGTTTTGGATAGGGAACCTTGGGCATAATTCTATAAATGAAAAGGCTCACCCTGAGCGCGCTGATCTGACGAGAAGCGGGGTGAGCTTGTTGAGTGCAAAGATACGAATAATTTCCGAACTACCAAAGAAATCATTGAATTATTTGCATGTTTTAAGGAAAATCCATACTTTTGGAGCGGCAAGAGAATCATTCTATATCCAGGGCAGCACTGGCTAAGGCACTTGGAACCAGTGAGCGTCAGGTGAGAAAGGCTATCGATGTTTTGCGTGATAAGAGAATACGGCGCAAGGGTGGTGACTCAGGTGAATGGGATAATTTAGGATAGAAGAAATCTTGAAACCACACTGTCATTGGGTAATAGGACGTAGTCTAATACGCATCTTTCTGGCAAGTGCCACAAAAGATGCCGCAGTATATGAAATGAGCGTTGAGCAAGCTCAGATAAAAAAGATGTGGATAGATTTGGTTCTTTCAAAAGGATTGATTACCTTTGAGACTGCGTCTCGAAGTTACTCACGTTCGAAAATACTCAAATAAATTTGGTGTTTTGCTCACTTATTCGGGTGACTGAACCTGTCCCTAGTGTCACTTCTATTTCGTCAAACTCACGTTATATTAATATACTTCTTAGCCCTTGCCACCTGCTCCTCTAACTTGCGTCGGTTCTCAGCACGCTGTTCCTTACTCATGTGATCCACCGTCAACCTTCGCCATTCGAAGTTGAAAGCGTCTTCACCTTTCAGCACTGGTGTTTCTCTAATTGGTCTTGCCATAACTGATCCTCCACTATATTTGCGTTGGTAAAATTAGTCAAAAAATTCCAAAGTAGCAAGAAATAAGCAAGATTCAAACCCAAAAAGAAAGAAAAATGAAGTAATTTTTGTAGAAATCTGGCAAAGTTGTGCAAGGTTTCAAGAAAAATCATTATCTTTGTGGCGACTTGGGGGAGAAATTCCGAGTCGCAGATGCAATAGCTTTTATTTCGCACTTACCGAAAATGTCTGGAAAACTAATTTGGAATAAGTTCGATTGAGAAGCAAGGGAAAGCCTCGAAAGCGGTATTCCCACCTAACGCATTAGCTATGCCCACGCCATTATTTGTATCCTGTCATTTGCATTTTTTCTACTAACAATAAATGATATAAAATCATGTCTAACAAAAAAATTACGACTATGAAAAAGAACTTAATTTGGTGTTTTCTGGCCGTTATAACGGCTGGTTTACTATGTGTTAGTTTAGTCTCGTGCGATAAGGATGATTCCTTTAGCACACCTGTAAATGCATCGCATCTTGTTGGTTGGTGGAAATTTACCAATGGAGGATTGGAAGGGGAAACGATACAATTCGATAGTAATGGGACGTATAATGCTAGTTTCACGTACCTATATGCCGGTTACTACACATTGTCAGGAAACGTGTTAACACTAAGGTCTTCTCGCGGAAACAAATATACTGTGAAGATTGCCATCAAGAATCCCGGTTTGTCGCTTGCAAAAATGACGATGGAAGGAACTTCTGACAGTGGGCAAAAAATTAGTTATACGTTAGAAAAAAATTAGTAACAGTCAAATAATTAGAAACAATCCAAAGTATTACTACAATGAAAAGATTCAATTTCATAGTCCTGATGCTTATAGCAAGTATCATGACATTTACATTCACCGCCTGCGGCGGCGATGATGATGATAGCGGTGGAAACAGCGGAGGTGGTACTCCTTCTGCCACTTTTAACATAGTGGGCACATGGCGGGCCTATTACCAGAGCAATGACCCTTCGCGCGGGCAAGTTTATGACCTGGTGTCATTCAATGCTGACCATACGGGTTACGTCATTGAAGAGGTGGGCTATGGAAGCGATGACAAAAACCCTATTAATTGGACGATGACAGGCAATGTCATCACGGTCACGTTGGACGGCACCTATGTCATCACTTGGACCATCCAGGAAGTCATCGACGACAACACGGTGATTATTAGTGACGGCAAGAGAACCTACAATGTAGTCAGAGACGGCACAGGTGGCGGCGGCAATAACGAAGGCGGTGGAAGCGCAACAGGGTCAGGAACACTCAGCACTCCATTGACGGTGGCTCAAATCTATGATATTGTAAGTGCTATGCCGCCTGACAGCATTTCTTCGACCGACTATTATGCAAAAGGAAAGATTAGCAGAATTAAGTACTCCTTCTCTTCACAGTATGGAACGGCTGTGTTCAACATCTCCGACAACGGACAGACCAGCGGAAAGCAGTTTACCATATATAGTGCTTACTACAAGGCCATGAGGCAGAATTGGACGGATGGAGACACGCAAGTAAACGTAGGCGACGAAGTAGTGGTATGCGGAAAAGTTGTGAACTACAACGCCACCACACCTGAATTTGCCGAAAGAGAGTGTTACGTCGTCACCATCAACGGCAAGTAGCAATTATATTAAAAAGAATAACATAATAAACCAATCGATTATGAAAGCAAAGCAAACAAAATGGATGATACTTTTAGGTATCATAATGACTGCAATTACCTTCACTGCATGTGGCAGTGATGACGACAGTGAAAGTGGTGGTAACGGTAGTGGCGTAAACGGATATTATATCAGTGGAAACCTATATACAAACGCTGATTTTAGGAATGATGTTGTATGGGAATATATGCGTATCAGTCAGGATGCCGCTGCTCTTTTTGGGAATCCTGTCCCCACATGGACTCTCTTTGATTCGAATGGATTATTTTTCCCAAAAAGTTCGGATGGAGAACGGGAGTATTTACGTAGTGAAATCGAAGTTATCCGTGTCGATGACAATTGCATCTATTCCTATTCAGGTGTTGATCTCTACCAAATAGGGGCATCTGGAACAAAGGGAATGGAACTCCTCTATAAGTTCGATGCAGGGGAGTATGGAACTCTGGGATTCTACGGGCACACCGATGTCATTTATGTTTATAGACGCGATGGCAACAAACTCATTGTGGATGTGGGCGACGGCAAAAGCACCAACACATTCCTTATTACCGATGGTGGTCTCATACTGAGCGGCGGTGGCAGTTACACGAAATATAATCCAAACACCACATACTAACTTGAAAGTAAAACTTATGAATAAGAATATGATTTTGAAATTGCTATTTGCTTGTTGTATGGCAGGTAACCCATTGCTTCTGCTGGGACAGGTGCAAGCAGTAGATTTGGGCTTGAGTGTAAAATGGGCCGACAGAAACCTTGGATCTGTCGAAAACAAACATATGAACAACACGACTGGAGACTATTCTTTCAGTTGGGGTGAACTGGGTACAGCAGGGACAGGGACACATCTCGCCTATAACGTATGTTGGCTGATGTAAGATATGCCGCGCCTTACAGCGCGGCATATTCCGTTTGGGCATCGAAGCAGGGACAGTCCTTGTGCACGCCGGGCAGGTCGCGATGACCCAGGATGCGGGCGCCGAGTGCACAACGGAACCGACCCTATTGTGCACTGTGTCAAAGGTGATTTTTATCCAAAACAGGAAGAAAGCATTCCAATACCGATAGCAGCAGAAGAATAAATCTAAAAACACTCCACCTTTGCCAAGAGCAGACGGCAAGGGTGGAGTGTTTGATATTGGGATGTGATTTCAGCCTATAGCGTCCAGCCGATTTTCGGCAATATCGTACTTGATGGGATGGGCGAAGCTGATGGTCTTACCATCATAGATAGCTGAGACATCAATGCCGCGACGTTGGAACTCGTCGATGAGTGCCTGGTCGTGATAGGCACGCATGCCAGTCCAGCCAGTACTACCGACCTGACGATTGAATACTGTTACTAACTCGGGAATCTGCATGTCTGCGAACTGCAGGGCATACTTCGTGTAATAAATGTGCTGTTGCATAACTTTTTGTTTTTGAAGTGAATAATAATCTTCCGCATCGTACTGACCACCGTGGCTAAGCTAAAGCTCGGTTGGCGAGTCACCCTTTCGGGTACTGCTCTTGATGCTGGGTGCAAAGGTACAAAGAAAAATAAGGACGCACAAATAATCAACAAGAGATTTGGAATTAAGAAGAATAATTTGTATCTTTGCGGTACTATTAATTATGGATAGAGCAACGTTTGAAAGCCAAAAAGCATTTGCTGGCGAGAAGAAAGCCTCGATGCAACGACGCTGTGTAGATAACGACTACACGGCGCGACGGATGTATATGATAACGATGGTAACGGAAGAACGGAGGCCACTGTTTGGTAAGGTGGTAGGGCGAAGTGATGCCGTAGAGCCTTCACCAGAGGCGCCTCATGTTGCACTGTCACCATTGGGTAAGGCTGTGGCAGAGATTTGGCAAACGATAGGCAGCCATCATCGAGAGATGAACGTGGTGGCACTTCAAATGATGCCTGACCATTTGCATGCTATCCTGTTTGTAAAGGAACAAATGGATAAGCCGCTGGGGAAGGTGTTGCTAGGCGTGAAGCAGGCTTGCAACCAGGCTTTTAGAGAAATGATGCCAGTGGAGTTTGTTGCTGTGGCACAGCAACACGCACAACAGAAAAGGGAGAACGGGCTGCTGTTTGCGAAGGGCTTCAACGACCAAATACTGCTGAGGAACGGACAGTTAGAGCGATGGCTGAACTACCTAAAAGATAATCCTCGGCGACTGCTTATGAAGCGAGAGAACCCTGATTTGTTTAGAGTGCAGAGGGGACTGACTTTTGGAGGCCTCAGCTTTTCGGCTATTGGCAATCGGTTTTTGTTGGAAAGGCCATTGAAGATACAAGTACAGTGCTCAAGGAGCATCAGCGAGAGTGATTTACAGGCGAGGACGAATGAATGCCTTCGTGCCGCACGGCAAGGGGCTGTACTTGTTTCGCCCGCTATCTCAAAAGGCGAGAAGGCTATCATGAGGGCAGCCTTTAAGGAGGGGCTGCCGTTGGTTTACTTGCAAGAAAATGGTTTTACGGACTTAGCAAAGCCTGGTGGCATGAGAATGGATGCCTGTGCGAGAGGGCAATTGCTGATACTAGCACCTTGGGAACATCATAATGAGAAGATAGCAATTAAGAGGGGGCAATGTCTGGAGCTGAACGAGATGGCGAAGGCGATTTGCGAGATGTGAACAAGTGAGGGTAAAAACATGTCGTTATTCTTTTTGAAAAAAAAGTGGCGTTGCAATCATAATTCATAATTATTATGTATCTTTGCAACAGTTATCTGAAATCAATAATAAGAACCCTATGAGAAAACTGTTATTTTTACTACTATTCGTTGTGCCTAGTCTGTGTTTTGCCCAGAAGAACGTGGGTGAACAGAAAGAGGAGTTAAAAGATTACATCGAGATTACAAATGTCGATAACTCTGATTCTTATATAAGAATAGATCACGGAGGAAAACTTGAAAGATTTTTAGCCCTTGACGGCAAGAAGTACTACTTCGCTTCATGCATTTCTGCCGTAAAGTTTCTGGAAAATAAAGGGTGGAAACTGGAAGAAGCTCAAGTTAGTGGAAGCCATCTTGGTTTCGTCAGATATTATCTAATGAGTAAGGTCGTAACAAAAGAAGAACTCGAGGCAGGAATAACTGGTGTAACAGAAAAATGAAGGCCAGGGCTTGATGTCTTTTTGTCTGTCAGGGACAGAGGAGAGTGGCATGCCAAGAAGTATATGACAACAGATGGCTGAAGACATGTGCAATAGTTAAAAACACCAAAAAGAGTTAAATTAAGTTATTTTAGAGATGCCTGCTATTGCGTATGTCATATAATATGTGTACCTTTGCAGCCGCTAAAGTGAGTATTGCGCTGGCCAACAGGCTAACAATACGCTGACAAAGAGCAACTTAACCTTCAATTGCGAAGAAGTGGGGAGCGTCTTTTTAGGTGTGTTTTGCAAGCGCGGTAGTTACGGCGGCACTTAAAAAGAGAATATATTCAAACATTACATTATTATTTTAAATTATTAAACTGAAATGCCAGGATTAATTGGAAGAAAAATCGGAATGACTTCCGTTTTCAGTGCCGACGGTAAGAATGTGCCGTGCACTGTTATCGAATGTGGTCCTTGTGTTGTTACTCAGGTGAAGACCGTCGAGAAGGACGGTTATGCTGCTCTTCAGCTCGCTTATGGCGATAAGAAAGAGAAGAACACCACCAAAGCAATGATGGGTATCTTCAAGAAGGCAGGTACAACACCAAAGGCCCACTTGGCCGAGTTCAAGTTTGACGAGGAGCACAACCTCGGAGACGTGATTACTGTTGACTTGTTCGCTGACAGCGAGTTCGTTGACATCGTAGGTACCTCAAAGGGTAAGGGTTTCCAGGGTGTTGTTAAGCGCCACGGTTTCGGTGGTGTTGGTCAGAGCACTCACGGTCAGGACGACCGTCTGCGCAAGCCAGGTTCTATCGGTGCTTGTTCTTATCCCGCCAAGGTGTTCAAGGGTATGCGCATGGGTGGCCAGATGGGTGGCGACCGCGTAACAACGCAGAACCTGAAAGTGTTAAAGGTAATTCCGGAGCACAACCTCCTGCTCGTGAAGGGCAGCTGCGCCGGATGCAATGGTTCAACTGTTTTAATTGAGAAGTAAGCTATGGAATTGAACGTATTGAATATCAACGGTCAGGAGACCGGACGTAAGGTTACGTTGAACGAGTCTATCTTCGGCATTGAACCCAACGATCACGTCATCTATCTCGATGTAAAGCAGTACATGGCCAACCAGCGCCAGGGTACCGCAAAGGCTAAGGAGCGTTCAGAGCACGCCGGTTCTACCCGCAAGCTCGGTCGTCAGAAGGGCGGCGGTGGCGCTCGTCATGGTGATATCAACTCACCCCTGCTGCGTGGTGGTGGTCGCGTATTCGGTCCTACACCCCGTGACTATGGTTTCAAGCTGAACAAGAAGGTAAAGGCTCTGGCTCGTAAGTCAGCCCTGTCATACAAGGCACAGGAGAATGCCATCATCGTTGTTGAGGACTTCAACATGGATGCTCCTAAGACTAAGGAGTTCCTGAACATTCAGAAGAATCTGAAGGTTGACGGCAAGAAGCTCCTGATGGTATTGCCCGAGTCTAACAAGAATGTATATCTGTCTGCTCGCAACCTGCAGAAGGCTGAGTGCATCATCGCAGCCAACGTGAACACCTACAAGGTGCTGAACGCTGACGTGATGGTTATCACAGAGAACTCTCTGAAGGCTATTGACAGCGTACTGGGATAATTGATAATTAATTAGAAATTGAGAATTATTATGAGTTTCATTATAAAGCCTCTGATTTCAGAGAAGATGAACAACATCACGGAGAAGTCTTCTGTTGATAAGACCTACAAGCCCAAGACTGGTGCTCACCGTGGTGAGGAGGTAACGAAGAAGGCTCAGCCCAAGTACGGCTTCATTGTTAAGCCTGAGGCTAACAAGGTGGAGATCGCCAAGGAGATTGAGTCTCTGTACAACGTTACAGTAGAGAATGTAAACACGCTTCGCTATGCTGGTAAGCGCTCTAGCCGCTACACCCGCGCTGGTCTCGTGAGAGGTCAGAAGAATGCGTTCAAGAAGGCCATCGTTACTCTTAAGGAGGGCGACAGCATTGATTTTTATAGCAATATTCAATAATAAGAAATGGCAGTACGTAAATTAAAGCCCGTTACTCCGGGTCAAAGACACAAAGTTATTGGCACGTTCGAGGATATTACTGCATCCGTGCCAGAGAAGTCTCTCGTTTACGGTAAGCGTTCTACCGGCGGTCGAAACAACACCGGTAAGATGACTGTCCGCTACATGGGCGGCGGCCACAAGAAGAAGTATCGTCTCATCGACTTCAAGCGAGAGAAAGATGGTGTTCCAGCTGTAGTAAAGTCAATAGAGTATGATCCGAACCGTTCGGCTCGCATCGCCCTGTTGTACTACGTTGACGGTGAAAAACGTTACATTATCGCTCCTAACGGACTTCAGGTAGGTGCTACCGTGATGTCTGGTGCAGAGGCAGTGCCTGAGGTAGGCAATGCACTCCCACTGGCAAACATTCCGGTAGGTACCGTTATCCACAACATCGAGCTGCGCCCTGGTCAGGGAGCACTCCTCGTTCGTTCGGCTGGTAATTTCGCTCAGTTGACTTCTCGTGAAGGCAGTTACTGTGTTATCAAGCTTCCTTCAGGTGAGACCCGCAAGGTGCTCTCAGCCTGCAAGGCAACGGTTGGTGCCGTAGGCAACTCCGACCACGCTCTGGAGCAGTCTGGTAAGGCTGGTCGCTCACGCTGGCTCGGTCGTCGTCCACACAACCGTGGTGTAGTAATGAACCCAGTAGATCACCCAATGGGTGGTGGTGAAGGACGTCAGTCAGGCGGACACCCACGCTCACGTAAGGGCTTGTACGCTAAGGGTCTCAAGACACGCGCACCGAAGAAGCAGTCTAACAAGTACATTATCGAAAGAGCTAACAAGAAGTAATCCACAAAAAACTAAGTAAATTATGAGTCGTTCACTTAAAAAAGGTCCATACATCAACGTCGCCCTTGAGAAGAAGATTCTCGCCATGAACGAGAGCGGCAAGAAGAGTGTCGTAAAGACATGGGCCAGAGCTTCTGTAATTTCTCCTGATTTCGTGGGTCATACAGTAGCTGTA
>JAEEGJ010027510.1_pt1 | contig 11412 bp, 9 predicted proteins | sample 8958761 | NCBI WGS metagenome assembly JAEEGJ01 (sample SAMN16246546, study PRJNA631951) | gut metagenome | biome: gut microbiome; feature: rumen; material: RS-attached | host: Bos | place: Iran: Karaj | collected 2018-10
GCCGCCCCGCAAGCTGCTTCAAAAGCAAAATCACCCAATGCTTTTTCAAAATACTTATTGTTATCTTTCATGCTTAAGATCAATCAACATCCGTAAATCTGTCCATGACCGAATCTCTTTCGATGAATTCGCACGGTATGGCCACCACATTATTCTTAGGGGTTATATTGCTGTCAATCCCTTCTATTTTTTCCATAAGAAGTCTGGCCGCAACATCTCCTATCTGCATAAGAGGCAGTGCCATCGTGGTCAGTCCCGGTAAAAAATACTGCGATATGTTCTGTCCGTCATATCCCATCACCGAACAGTCTCTGCCGATCACCAACCCGTTCTCATGAAGGTATTGATATACACCTCCGGCCATTCTGTCAGTCATACAGAAGACTGCCGTTATCTTTCTATCTTTTTCAAAGAGCCTCTTCGCCGCATTATAGCCGTCAGTTCGGTTCCATGAACCGTATATAACTCTGTCTTCAGGTATATCAAGATCGTATTCAGCAAAAGCTTTTCTTGCGCCTTTAAGTCTTAATACAGTATGAAGATTGTCCTCTCTTCCTCCCACTATGGCAATCTGCCTGTGTCCTTTTGCAAGGAGGTATTTCATCGCTTCGTACGAGGACCGCTCATCATCTATCATGACTGAGGGGATATCCGGATTAAGTTCATGTGCATAAGTCATGACAGCAGGTATCCCTATTGTCGACGGAATCTTCTGTACGTCTCTGGCGTGAACTGCCACATATATAAGCCCGTCAGCCTGCATGGAACTTATCTCGGACAAAGACTGTCTGATGGTCATATCCAACATTGATTCATCCTTAAACCACGTATCAGACCATCTTGCATAAAGTCTTAAGTTGATGAGGATCGACTTGTATCCGTACTCCTCGATATGATGCATTATGCCCTCAACAATATCCGGCGTAGAGAACTGTGCCATATCTTCTACGATGATCCCGATCATCCCGGATCTTTTACTCCTCAAGCCTTTTGCGACCTGGTTGGGCTTATATCCGTACTTGTCTATGACCTCGAGTACTTTTTTCTGTGTCTGTGCCCCTACCTTATTTTTGCCGTTAATGACATTGGATACTGTGGCAATGGAAACATTGCATTCTCTGGCTATATCTTTGATCGTTACCATTTAATTCTCCGTTTGTATTTACCCCTCTTTAAGTATCTGAAATGCTTTAAGAATGGCTACCTGTGTCTTTCCATCCGTTATCTTACCTGACATAATGTCGTTCTTAAGATCTTCTAACGGAACCTCTATGATGTTTAAGAATTCATCATCATCAAGTTCTCTTTCACCTCGCCTTAAACCTCTGGCAAGATACATGGTTATCTTTTCATCACTGTAGGCCGGTGCCGGATAGTATATACCCATGTCTATCCAATTGTCAGCCTCATATCCGGTCTCTTCTCTGAGTTCTCTTTTTATCGCATCAAGACGGTCTTCATCCTTGCTGTCAAGCTTGCCTGCCGGAATCTCGGTTATGACCTGATCTATCGGATATCTGAACTGTCTCTCCATTATGACATTACCGTCATCTGTAACCGGAACAACACATACCGCTCCGATATGTCTGATCAGTTCTCTGCTTGCCGTATTACCGTTAGGCAATCTCACAATATCCTTCTTCACATCCAGGATAAATCCCTTGAATATATCCTCGGATGATACACCGACTTCTCCAAGTTCTTTTAATTCATTCTCGTTCATCAGACCTTCGCCCTCATAAAGTATTCTTTCAGTTTTTCCAATAATTCGTCCTTGCTTATATCTTTTAAGAAATAGCCTTCAGGCTTAAGGTCTACGACCTGCAGCACGCTGTCTCTATCCCTGTGACCCGTAAGGAATATGACCGGGATATCTGCCGTATCATGTTCACTTCTTAGCATCTTAAGAACCTGCGGACCACTTGTGACAGGCATCTCATGATCGAGTAAAATAAGATCCACTTTGTTCTTGCTAAGCATCTTAAAAGCCTGCATACCGGAATTGGCTATGACTACCTTATAGGTATCCTTAAGCCATTCTCTGACAAGTCCAAGATAAGTCGGATCATCATCCACTATCATTATGCTTTTTTTGGTATCACCCGATTCGATCGCCGAACTTAAAGTCTTAAGTTCATCTATAAGCTTCTCATAATCCAGAGGTCGTACAAAACGGTCAAGGATCAGTTCCTTCGTAAATCTCTGCGATTGAGTATCGATATCATTCTTCTCACCGACAAGGATGATCTTCTTATCGTGCTCGGTAAGGTGATCCTTAACAAACTGCAATACATCTATGGCTATCTGCTCATCCGTATCAAGATAATACAAAACTGCGAACGCATCCTTGATGACCTTGTTGATACTGTCAACATGCGTCCCGGCAAATTCCGTCTCAAATCCGGCATCGTTAAGCTTTTTGATAAGAACACGAACAAGATACACTTCTTTTTGAGCCACTATCAGTAACTTACCGATATCGCCTGTATTGCCCATGTGTTCACCCCTTCCCTTTAGTTATTCAATGTGGCAGGACATCTTAAGATGTCATATATTTCTGCCTTTTCTGATAATCTGACATATAAAGTCTGCTTGGAATGCGGAGCCGAATCCTGCAAACTTCCGTCTTCACTGTATATACCCAATACTTCCGTAACCGTATTACGCCCGTCAGGCTTCATGATCTCGATCTTATCACCGATACAGAATTTATTGCGCTGTTCGATCCGTATAAAGTATCCACCCGCAGAAATATCACTCAACTTGGAAGAATCCGCATTGTCAAAAGGACATCCTTCATATGTCTCATATACAATGCCCAGATATATATATTCATTGATATATGTATTGGATCCGTAGACCTGAGCTTCTTCTTAAGTCTTGCCAAAATAGAAGCCTGTCGTAAAGTCTCTGTAGGTACATTTTCTTATCTCTTCCCTGTACCAGTCCATATTGGATCTGTATAAGTCCGGTGACTTAAGATAGTCATCTATGGCTTTCCTGTAAGTACGGGCAACCGTCGCTACATAAAGTGCCGTCTTCATGCGGCCTTCGATCTTAAAAGAATCTATTCCGGCTTCAATTAGTTCCGGGATGTGCTCGATCATACACAGATCCTTGCTGTTAAATATATAGGTCCCCCGTTCATTCTCATATACCGGGAGATATTCACCGGGACGCTGTTCTTCGACCACCGCATACTTCCATCTGCAGGGATGGGTGCATTCTCCGTGATTGGCGTCTCTTCCGGTAAAATAATTACTCAAAAGACACCTGCCTGAATATGATATGCACATTGCACCGTGTATGAAACTCTCAATCTCCAGATCATCGGGGATATTGTTTCTAATCTCCTTAATCTCTTCAAGACTGAGTTCTCTTGCCGATACAACTCTTTTTGCGCCCTGTTCATACCAGAATCGATATGTCAGATAATTCGTATTATTGGCCTGTGTGGATATATGAATATCTATATCCGGGCAGATCTTACGGGCTAACGTAAACATACCCGGATCTGCTACAATAAGCGCATCAGGTCCAATATCTCTAAGACCTGTCAGGTATCCTTCCGCATCCTTAAGATCTTCGTTATGAGCAAGTATATTGACTGTAACATGAACTTTTACTCCATGTTCATGCGCAAAAATGACCGCTTCTTTCATCTCGTCTGCCGAGAAATTCTTGGCCTTTGCCCTTAAGCCAAATACCTCTCCGCCTATATATACTGCATCGGCACCATAATATACCGCTTCTTTCAACACTTCCGGACTGTTGGCCGGAACCAGTAATTCCACTTTTTTCATATAAATAGGATAGCATAACTACCGTTCTTTGCAAGTTATTTCTTTTAGTGGTATCATCATATCATGCACTTTCTTTGGAGGACAGAATATATGAAAAGAATCAGTATTATCCTAATATCAGTTGCAGCAATGTCAGTGATCCTTACGGCATGCGGACATGAGCATGATTTTCAGGTCGTAAGCTGTGATGCTCCGCTTACCTGTTCTATCTGCGGCAAGACCGAGGGTGAGCCTGTGGGACATGATTTTGCAGAAGCTACATGTACTGAACCAGCCAAGTGTACCAGATGCGGCGAGACACAGGGCGAAGCTTTGGGACATGACTATGCAGAGGCTACATGTACAGAACCTAAGACCTGTAAAAGATGCGGCGATAAGCAGGGTGAAGCATTGGGACATAAGCTTTCCGAGGCGAACTATCAGGACGCACCGACCTGTTCCGTATGCGGTGCCACCGAAGGCAGTCCTTTAACTCCCGGCTTTGAGGAGCACGGTCTTAAGATCAATGCCGAACTTGATAAAGATATTCCTTATATCACTGATACCTATGAAAACAGTAAGATGCAGACGACAGCAACTGCTCGATTCTCTGACTTTAAGATCTTTAAAGGGGATGACAGATTCCCGGAAAAAGAAGGATATATCTGGATGTCAATACACGAAGATGTTGAATATACAGATGATGCGGCATGGGATTACGGATACATGACAGGGGAATGTCTTGAAGATTATTACGATATAGAAGGACATGATAAGTCCGTTGTATATTATGAGGAAAAAGACATTCCGGAAGAATATAAGAATTTCTCTGACTACACGACCTATACGATAAATTTCCATGGAAAAGATTATGACTGCGAAAGAATCTATGTGGCAGATGAAGAAAACGGTTGGATCGCAGAAAAGCATGCCCATTATGGCTGCACATATTACTTCCACATTCCCGAAGGCTACGACGGATCAGTTGTTGGTTTCTATCACAGAAAACAGGATCATCCTTGGGAAAAAGGAATGTATATCTACGATATGGCCGATGACGATGCAATATTCATAAGACTCGATCCTGCCAAAGCGAAAAATGACCAGAATGCGTAGAATGAGTTGAATCAAAAATGTATGCTGCTGGGCACACTTAGTAAAAAGGGACCGGATTCCGGTCCCTTTTACTATGATCGTTTATCTATTCCACTCCCTTAAGAGCTTCTACCATGTCAATCCCATTAACTTTGGCACTGATGAATTTGTTGACCAAAACCGAGACAAAAAAGGTCCCCAGTACAGCCACCAGTACCGGAAGCGGAGTCACACGGACGATCACGTCCCCGTCTTCACCCATATAGAAATCCGCCAAAGTATACAGCGATATAAGTCCCGCAGGTATCCCCAATATTGCTCCGATCGCGGTTATGGTAAGATTCTGCTGCATCAGTATGTATCTGATAGAGATCGATTGAAATCCCAAAACTTTCAAAGTCGCTATTTCTCTTACTTTTTCAATATATGATAGGAGTCCCAGATTGTACAGAACGACCGTCCCCATAACAACTGCAAAAACTATCATCAGTATACATACAGTGTAAGCGAGTTCATTTATGTTCTCCAGCGATTGTTTAAGATCTGCAACCGTATTCACTGCCTGTATCTCTTTTCTGGAGACTATAGTTTTCGGAACAGTCTTATTGGTGTATATGATATTGGGTGCAAATGTCCCTCCGGCCGCTTCAAAAGCATTTCTGCTTAAGACAAGTCCCTGGCCGGATGCCTGTCTGCATATCTTAACTATAGGAAACTCATAACTTTTGCTGTCTCCCGAGAATTTTACCGTGACCGTATCCCCTTCTTTGACATCAAACAGATCAACCAGTCTGGATGTAAGAACTGCACCGTATTGCGGAAGTTCCATATAATTCAGATCCTCATCCATGACCCTGTACATATTACCGTTATCCACTATCGTAACCTGTCGCACGGTATCAACCCCATTGCAGACTAAAGTCGTATGCTCTTCCAGAATCATCTGACCTGCATATTCTCTTGAATAATCATACACTTCAGTCAAACCGGCGGAATCTTCAAAGGTGATCTTGGTACCGGCCTGAATGATACCGCCATACATCCATGATGGTGCAGCATCAACACATTCATAGAATCCAACGGCAGTAAACAAAAGCATACTACAGACCAGTATTCCCATAATACTCATAACACTTCTTAGCTTGTTCTTATAAACGTCCCTTATATTCCACCTTGTGGCAAAACGAAGTTTATCCCATATAGGACTGTTCTCTATAAATCCCGCGCCACCTGACTTGGGTGCTTCCGGCCTTAAGATCTCCGATGCATTCTGCACAAGAAGCGTCCTGGTACAGAAATAAGTCACCACAGCACAAAGGATCACAGCAGCCAAAGTAAGATAGACAACACGACTTGACAATTCAAGCCGTATATATGGGTTCTGATAATAGTAATCCATCATGTCGTTACTATAACTGCCAAGGGTCAATGGTCCGATCACTATACCTGTAAGACATCCCAAGAAAGCAATGATCACCGAATAAGAAAGATAATGGATGGTTATCGTCTTGCGGGAAAAACCAAGTGCTTTCAAGGTTCCTATCTGAGTACGCTGCTTACCGGTAAGTCTTGTCATGGTCGTAAGAATACCTAATAGAGCCACCGTCATAAATATCATCGGAAATACCGTTGAAAAAGCATTATTCTGGTCAAGAGATCCTACTGATTCATCGTATCCGTCATCCTCAGTCTTAATCTTTATTAGCAGACCGGGTTCATCCATTTTCCTCTGGATCAGCTCACGATATTCGCTCATGATCGCTTTTTCTTTTGCAGTCAAAGTCTTTCCCTGTCCGACTACATCCCTAAGATCGATGATAAGTTGATCATAATGAGTATCCTCATAAGGTGCCTGAGAAATATCCATCACAACAAAGCCGTGTGTTCCATATTCCGGCTCAGTGTATGTCTCATTGGGAACATAGTAGAAAAACTCAGGATAATAGACAAGTCCCTTTACTGTCTGTGAAATCATTCTCCCGTCAGTATTGATCTTAAGAGTATCTCCGACACGTATCCCCATAGCCTTGGCAAAGATATCCTCAACCCAGACTCCGGTACTGCCGGGAACATAGTCCTCACCTTCAATAAGGTACATACGTGACACATTATTGCTGCCAATATAACCGATCGCCAAAAGGCGTTCCTTATCAAGAGTGGTCTTTCCCGTAGCATGCAAAAGACCGTCTACATGAGATACACCGTCTATATTGGTAAGCCTTCTTATGTCTCTTTCATAAAACTCTCTTCCCTGGATATCCAGATCCTTGTAATTGGTATCTGCAAGATATTCCGAAAAAGAGTTGTATATTCCGATATCGCTGGAATTAAATCCCGCTGCAATTAAGAGAGCCAACGTGGTCATAACATATATAGCCAGAAATTGTACAAAATTCTGACGCAGATCTCTTATTATCTTTCTAAAGAGCATCATATAGTATTCCTTTATCTGGCTGCGACAACCCTGGTTCCTATATCATCATCCGTCTGCGGAGCAGTTATTACATATTCTCCTTCGGATATTCCTTCAAGTACCTGAACTCTGCCATCACCTTTAGTTCCGGTAACTATGGCTCTCCTGTTAACTTTTCCGTCCTCTATGACATAGACATAATCTCCGTCGTCACCGGTATATAAAGCCTGCTCCGAGATACTCAATGTCGAATCTTCCGTCCCGGTAAATATTACTATATCAGCTTCAAGACCAATGGTTGGTGCGATCGTTGCATCATCCAGTGAGATCTCAACTCTGACCCTTGGCTTACCGGAAGTATCTGTCTCTGCAACCGGAACTATCCTGTCTACCATTCCGTTATAACTGGTCTGACCAATCTTTACCGTGGCGCTCTGACCTTCCTTAACCTGTTCAATATCAAGTCTTGAAACCTTTACTACAGCCTTGTAATCTCCGAGCGGCTGTATCACAAACAGAGGTGTTCCGGCTTCTACATAGGCACCTTCATCTACCAATCGTTGCGTAACAACAGCCTTTACCGGAGAAATAACCCCATTCTGTGCAGTCGTAAGATCCCTTTGTGCCTTCTCCTGCTCTACCTTGGCAAGTTCAACGGAATCCGCATACTGTTCGATCTGATCCTCACTAACAACTTTTTCCTCTGCTGCCTGTTTCTGCTGTATATTAAGATTCCAGGCCTTTTCCATTACATCCAGTTCTCTTTTCATCTGTGAATACTGCTCATATGTAGCATTATCCATACTGTCTGTGGGAAGGGACGCCAATGCTTCCCTGCTGGCTGCAATCTTATTTTTCAAATCATTAAGTTCGGATTCTGAGGCCTCGTTATGCTTTTTGAGTTCCAACTCATCAGACATATTGGCTATCGCACTTTCAATTCCCTTCATGGAAGACTGGATATAATTACTCTTCTTATTCTGTTCCAGACCGATCCTGTCCATATCTTCTTCTTTATGTACATAAAGAGCAAGAAAATCATCGGCAGTTTTCTGCGAATAACTCATCTTTGCCTTATTCTTTTTATTATCAGACACCGCTGCCTGATATCCATCTTCATGGTAGTCAATGTTAAGTTCAGCTATCTTAAGAGAATTTTCAAAAGAAGTCAGATCATATCCCGCCAAAACGGATCCCGAATCCACTTCATCATTGGTCTTGATCGCAACCGTAGATATTCTTCCGCTTACCGGAGCATATATGGTGATGGGATCATCTGATGCTATAACTCCTACTTCGGTAAGAGTCTGAGTTATCGAAGCCTGCCTTGCAACATCTGCCTCTACTTCGTCCGGTGAAAGGCAATAATATACAACGCCCAGTACTATCGCCAATACCAGCACTGCTATTATCGCTTTTTTCACGATCTTCTTATCTGTCTTAGTCTCTGTTGTCTGCTTGTTCTCTTTCATATGTCCCTCTACTACCAAGTTATTTCGTCAGCATCCTTAGGATGTTCGTTGATCTCCACATCAGTAACCGTTCCGTTTTTTACATATATCACTTTATCAGCTATTTCGGCAAAAAGACTGTTATGCGTGACCATGACAACTGTTCTGTGATCTTCCCTGCTCTGTGTCTGCAAAAGCTTAAGGATCTCTTTTCCGGTATTGGTATCCAATGCACCTGTAGGTTCATCACAAAGAAGCAGTCTCGGCTTTTTGGCAATGGCTCTCGCTATGGAAACACGCTGTTGTTGTCCTCCGGATAATTGTGAAGGGAAGTTGTTTTTTCTGTCTTCCAAGCCCACCAATCTTAAAGCCTCAACCGGATCCATTATATCAATGTTAAGCTCATTCATAAGAGCAACATTTTCCATAGCAGTAAGGGTTGGAATCAGATTGTAGAACTGAAATATGATCCCGACGTCAGTAGCTCTGAATTCACCCAACTCTCTGTCGTTTAAAGCAGTCACTTCCTTCTCTCCGAAGGTGATCTTTCCGCTCGTGGCGGCATCAAGTCCTCCTAACATATTAAGAAGCGTACTTTTTCCGGCTCCTGACGGCCCTAAGATCACAGCCATCTCTCCTTCATTGATCTCAAGATTAACATTCTTAAGGGCTTCATAGACTATATCACCGGTATGGTAAATCTTTCCGACATTTTCGAATTTAATTAATACACCCACTATGTACCTCCGTAGTATGAATTTATTGTACTCCTTGCATATAAACATGTCAAAAAAATACAATTCACACTATAAAAATATTATGTCACGTGAGAAATATCCTCGGATATCAGTCATAGTCCAGCCTGTTTTCTATATGGCTACATTTTTTATCTCTTCACGTATCAGTGAAAATTTATTAAGATCTGTCGTTAAGAAAACCATCGGAACCGCAAAAGAAAGAGTCATGTTCATATACCTAAACAGCCACAGACAGACCGCTATGACCATTGTCGAAAGCGCGTATATAAATAACAACGCCATAAGTATGTAATTAAAGAAGAATTCATACTCTGTAAAATAATACTCATCTATGGAAAATAGAAGTGTTCCCCGATCTGCTCTTCCGGTTCCGGGCCGTCACTGCATTCACTTCGCCTTCTAAATAGCAAACGCCATGTCATACATATCTTTTGCATCGATGGTGTTTCTTATGTAGTTGGGATGATCGGGCTCATATCTTACATATTTTTCCACTTCTTCAATAAGAGCAAGGTATGCTACTGCGCAGGCATACCTTATCTCGCTTTCGCGGTTAAGTTCGATTTTTTCTTTTGCGGTACTGTTGTAAATCTCTATTTCTTTAGACTTATCCGAAAGTGGCGTTTTCTGGCCCGATCCCAAAGTGATAAAGTCAGCTACGGGATCACCCCAGAAGCCTCTCTCGGGATCTATCCATACAAGATCACCGTTGTCATACAATACATTACTGTCCCAAAGATCGAAATTGACCATACGGCAGGGAACACCTCGCAGAATATCCTCGTGTTTATCGATCAGCGTAAGGAATTGTTCTCCATCATGAGTCTCATGCCCGATCTTTTTACAATCTTTTACGAGGTTCTCTGTCATTGAACGCAGAGCCTCATACCATGAACCGTATAATCCTGACTGTCTGTACCCGTATTTATCATTCTTGATCGCATGGATCTTTGTAAGCATCGCTATCTTTCCGGCCTGAACTCTTTTGCTTTCTTCCGCCGAAAAATCACATTTCCATAACGGTTCTCCCTTCATCATCTGCATCACAAAACAGTTGCTTTTTATGATCTTTTTCGAAAAATCAACCGCATATATATCCGGACACAGAATATCCGTATTTTCCTTCATCATGCGATACCAAAAGACCTCAGAAGCCATCATGTTTTTCTCATAGCCAAGTACCGGGGCATCATCAGGCGGTGCTATCTTTAAAACATAGTCCTCTCCATCTTCACATGTTACCTTAAATGCTGCATTGAATTCACCATCGCCAAGCGGTGCAGTCTTTATAACTTTACCAATCTTATGCGTATTAAAAAGATCTATTATCTCTGATTCAGTTGCCTCATATTTGGTTCTGCTCTTTATCATAATGTTCACCTCCGAATTGTAACACAGCCTGATTGTATTCCCATTATCTTATCTGTAGTTACATTCGTAATTGAGACTTCTGTATTTCCGTCCGGGTCAGTCGTCTTTGTCCCGGACAAATGTATCTCAAAAAGCATTGTATCCAAAGTTTTATCATTAAACCAGAAGTTGCCAAGGCTGTATACAACTGGCTTGCCTTCAATCTCGGTTGTTTCCTGAAGACAGTGGGTATGAGCTCCTATTACGGCATCGGCGCCGCCTTCAATGTATTCAACGGCGCCTTTTATCTGTGCTTCTTCCAAAATTGTTGAATACTCAGTACCCCAATGAGGTAGTGCGATCACATAATCCGCATTTTTTGCTGCTTCTTCAATAGACTGTAAAAAAAGTGTATTGTCATAACACCTGAGTATACCCGGTTCCGTGTCAGTTGCTTGCGGAGTCATCTTTGTCTTCTCGGCACGAGAGGCTGCAACGTATGCTACAGGCACACGATCTGCATCAAGGTATACCGGAGACTTTGCCTCATCCACATCATGGCC
>JAEEGJ010027511.1_pt1 | contig 11412 bp, 8 predicted proteins | sample 8958761 | NCBI WGS metagenome assembly JAEEGJ01 (sample SAMN16246546, study PRJNA631951) | gut metagenome | biome: gut microbiome; feature: rumen; material: RS-attached | host: Bos | place: Iran: Karaj | collected 2018-10
CCTGCGATACGGACATGCTTCTTGGCGACGCCATCGACGCATTGGCCGAGCGTCATCAGAAAGACTCCCTCAGAAGTCTCACGACACATACCGAGACCAATAGGAACCTGTCCTTCTCTGGCGTACGACTCAACATCAGCACGCCTAAGCACCCCATGCCATACGACCCCGCCAACTTTACTTTCGGCTATAGTCGCTCCAGACAAAACACGGAAGGGCAGACCACTGTTTACGAGCGCGATTTGAACTGGAAAGCAAGCCTTAACTATTCTTGGAGCCCGAACTGGAAGTCGTGGGAGCCCTTCAAGAACCTCAAAGGCAAGAGCAAATGGCTCGACATCATCAAGGCGCAGAACCTCGCATTCGCTCCGCAGAGCATCACGTTCTCCACCGACATGAACCGCAACTACTACGAGTTGCAGGAGCGTGACCTCGAGAACCCGGGCGACTTCTCTGCCCTGCCCGCAACATTCAGTCAGAACTGGACTTGGAACCGCAACTTCTCGCTTAAATGGGACATCTTCAAGGCGCTCCACTTCTCCTTCCAGAGCGCCACTCAGGCCGAGATTGAGGGCGCGCAGCAGATCAAAGCCATCAACCCCGACCTCTATCCCGACGACTACGAGCGCTGGAAGGACAGCATCAAGATCTCCCTGCGCCAGTTCGGCCGCCCGCTGACCTACGGCCAGCAGGTGTCGCTCTCCTACAAGCTCCCCATCCACCGCATCCCCATCTTCGACTGGATCACGGCCGACGGCACCTATTCGAGCAACTACTCCTGGAAGCGCGGCACCGACGACGCCAACGGCAACACGTTGGGCCACACCATCGGCACCCAGCGCACGATCAACGTCAACGGCAAGTTCGCCATGGAGACGCTCTACAACCACTCCGACTTCCTCAAGGAGGTCAACAAGAAGTTCTCCGCCAGCAACGTGAAGAATGAGGCCAACAAGAAGAAGACGGCCAAGAAGCGCGAAGACGACATCAAGAAGGCGCGCAAGATAGCCGACGAGCAGGCCCGTGCCGCCGCCGAAGCCGAGAGTAAAAAGACCGGCATCCCCGTCGACTCCATTCTCCGCCGCGACGCGAAGACCCAACCCGCCACCGCAGCGCAGAACAACAGCAAAGACGCCGCCAAACGCTCCTCCAAGCGCGGCTTCGTGCAGGAGGTGGCGCTGAAGCCCGACACCACCATCGAGATCTCCCACGGCCAGAAGTCCAAGCGCCTCATCGTGAAAGCGCTCGACTCTAAAGGCCGTGAGGTGAAGGTGCGCTTCAAGAAGATCGACGAAAACAAGATTGCCCTGCAAACGGACGCCGACGACACGGCCAAGATCCGCCTCAACGTGGTGGCCAAGCAGCCGCGCGAGGAGCAGGGCTGGTACAAGTGGGCCGAGGCCGGCACGCGCTTCCTCATGATGCTGCGCAACGTCTCCGTCTCCTACCGCAACACCTACAACCTCAACGTGCCGGGCTTCAGGGAGTCCGTCGGCGCCCTCCTCGGCCAGAACACCACCGACCTCGGCCTCACGCCCGGCATCGGCTTCGGCCTGGGCCTGGTGGACGACAGCTACATCGACCGGGCGCGCGAAAACGGCTGGCTCATGACCGACACCGCACTCTCCACGCCCGCCACCTCCGCCACCACGCAGGACGTGCAGATCAAGGCGACGCTCGAACCGTTCACCGACCTGAAGATCGACCTTAATATGTCGCACACGCGCAACGACAGCAAGAGCATCCAGTACATGTTCCCCAACCGTGCACCCTCGCTCACGGGTTCGTTCAACATGACCACCATCACCATCTCCACCGCCTTCTCCTCCATGGGCACCGCCGACAACGGGTATTCGAGCTCCGTCTTCGACCGCTTCCTCAGCAACCTCGACGTCATGCAGCAGCGCATCCAGCAGCGCTACGAAGGCACCTACTATCCCGCCGGCATGCCGGGCCACAGCGGCAAGTACGACGCCTCCAAGACGCCCGTCAGCCGCTACTCCGCCGACGTCATGATTCCGGCCTTCCTGGCCGCCTACCAGGGTCGCGACGCCAGCTCCTCCAGCACCGACGTCTTCCCCAACCTGCTCAAGATGCTGCCCAACTGGAGCCTCTCCTACAAAGGCCTGGGCAATCTGCCCTGGGTGCGCGACCACTTCAAGAGCGTCACGCTGACCCACGCCTACAAGAGCCTCTACAGCATCGGCGCCTACAACTCCTACAGCAACTACATCCAGGCCATCGGCGGCAACGACATGGGCTATGCCGGAACGGCTGCGCCGGGCGTCTATACGGCCTCCTCCGTGTACGACATCTCCACCGTCTCCATCAACGAGACCTTCTCTCCCCTCGTGGGCCTCAACCTCACGTTCAACAACAACATGACGCTGAAAGCCGAGTACAAGACCGCGCGCGTGTCTACCTTATCTATTACCTCCGCCCAGATCAACGAGACCAGCAGCAAGGACTTCGTCATCGGCTGGGGCTGGAAGATCAACGACTTCCGCCTCTCCTCCCTCTTCGGCGGCGGCAAGGCGTCGAAGCAGGCCGCCAAGAGCAACCGCAACCGTCGCGGCAGCAGCGCATCCTCGCGCAACACGTCGGCTTCGTCGCGCGACAAGGCGTCCTCTTCTTCCGCCTCCTCTTCGAAGAAGGCCTTTGCCCACGACCTGAACCTGCGCTTCGACTTCTCGCTGCGCGACCAGGCGGCCATCCGCCGCGACATTCAGTCGGGCCTGTGCGAGGCCACCAGCGGCCAGCTGGCCATCAAGGCTTCGGCTCAGATCGACTACACCATGTCGCGCTACATCACCATGAGCATCTACTACGACCGCCAGCACTCCAAGCCCCTGCTCTCTTCCCAGTCGTACCCCACCGTCACCCAGGACTTCGGCATGACGATGAAGGTCTCCCTCACGCGTTAGTACGCTTGCGTGAGCATTTTTTAAACAAATTACGTCACTGAAAAGGGCCTCCGAAAACCGTTCATTAATGAAATCGATGAAATTCATTAATGAAAACGATCGAATTCATTAATGAGTACGATAAAAGTCATTAATGAAACGGATTCTGTGCATTAGTGCGCAGAGTATTCAACCAAAACATGGGTTAAGAGAGAATGATTCCACTTTTTTTAGGGAACGATACAGTGTGAATTAACTCCCAAAATCGCGTGAGTTAACTCGATTCATCGTGTGAGTTAACTCGATCGATCGTTTGAGTTAACTCAGGTTTTTGACGGCGCCACGGGACGGAGGCCCATCTCGGCCGCTTTCTCCAGCATGAAGCGGAAGGCAGCCTCGTGCGTGTTGGGAATCTTCGAGTCCCAGATGGCATCCTTCACCGCCTGCTTCAAATCGCCCACGGGACGCGAGGGAGGCAAGCCGAAGGTCTCCATGATCTCCTCGCCGGAGATGGGGTTCTGCCAGGTGCGGTAGTCGTCGCGCGCCGCCAGGTCGGCAATCTTCTCCCTCACGAGTTGGAAATTCTCCAGGAAACGCGCCTTCTTCTCGCGGTTCTTCGAGGTGACGTCGGCCTCGCAGAGCAACATGAGGTCGTCGATGTCCTCACCGGCCTCAAAAAGCAGTTTGCGCACGGCGTGGTCGGTGACTTCGTCGTCGGCAATGGCGATGGGGCGCATGTGCAGCCCAACGAGCTTCTCCACGAAATGCATGCGCTCGTCCATCGGCAGCTTGAGGCGGCGGAAGATGCCCTGCACCATGCGCTGTCCGATGAGGTTGTGATTGTGAAAGGTCCAGCCCGCAGAGGGATCCCAGCGCTTGCTGCGCGGCTTGCCGATGTCGTGGAGCAGAGCCGCCCAACGCAGGAAGAGCGAAGAGGTGGTGCGCGAGATGTTGTCCAAGACCTCGAGGGTGTGGTAGAAGTTGTCCTTGTGGGCCCGGCCGTTGCGCGTCTCTATGCCGCGCATGGCAGCCAGCTCGGGGAAGATGAGCTCCAGGAGGCCGCACTGCTCCAGCAGCACGAAGCCGATGGAGGGCACGGGAGCAAGGATAATCTTGTTGAGCTCGTCGATGATGCGCTCGCCGGAAATAATCTTGATGCGCTCCGCCATGCGGCGAAGGCCCTCGAAGGTCTCCTCCTCGATCTGGAAGTTGAGCTGCGTGGCAAAACGCACGCAGCGCATCATGCGCAGAGGGTCGTCGGAGAAGGTGACGTCGGGGTCGAGCGGTGTGGCAATGATGCCGTCCTCCAGGTCGTAGAGCCCGTCGTACATATCCACCAGACGGCCGTAGCGCGCCTGTCCGTCGGCGTCGGGCGTGTGGTTGAGGCAGATGGCGAGGGCGTTGACGGTGAAGTCGCGCCGGCTGATGTCGTCCTCCAGCGTGCCGTCTTCCACGACGGGTTTGCGCGAGTCGCGGGAGTAGCTCTCGCGGCGCGCTCCGACAAACTCCACCTCGGTCTCCTCACCGGCGTGGCGCCATTTGACCTGCGCCGTGCCGAAGTTGCGGAAGACGGAGAGCGTGGCACCGCGACCCAGACTTTTCTTGAGGGCTTTGGCCACTTCGATGCCGCTGCCCACCACCACGACGTCGATGTCCTTGGAGGGGCGCTCCAGGAAGAGGTCGCGCACGTAGCCGCCCACGACGTAGCAGTCCACCCCCAGCCCGTCGGCCGCACGGCCGATGGCCTCGAAGAGGGGACGGTGCTCCTCGCGCAGCAAGTCGCCGCACAGCGTGCCGTCGCTATAGTCGGAGAGGCGAATCACTTGGTCAGATCCTCCGAAAGTTTGCGCTGAAAGAACTTCACCTTCATGTCGAGGCGCTTGAACTCCTCGTTGTGGGCGCGCTCTTCGTCCGGGGTCATGCCCTGGGGCACTTTGCGCAGGGCATTGAGCGAGTCCGTGGCGGCCTGCAACTCGACGCTGTCGAGCACGAGGATGCCCTGACGGCGCGCATCGATGGCTTCGGGGAAACGGCGGCGCATGGCAAAGATGGTGTCGCGCGCCACGTCGTAGCGGCGCAGGGCCATCGCGTTGCGGGCCTTGTCGAGATAGTCGTAGGCCTCACTCCGTTCCCGGAAACATGCCGAGAGCGTCAGCAATGCTGCAAGCAAGAGAAAACAGATCAGATGTCTCATGAGAACAGAGGGAAAATAAATCGGACAATGTCGTTGCCGAAGGCCAGACACATCAGAGCGATGATGAAGCCCAGGCCGATGCGCTCGATCCACAGCATGGCCGTCTCCGAGGGCTCGTGCCCCGTGAGGCCTTCGTAGAAGAGCAGCATGATGTGGCCGCCGTCGAGACCGGGGATGGGCAGGATGTTCATCACGGCCAGGATGATGGAGAGGAAGGCGGTGATGTTCCAGAAGCGCAGCCAGTTCCACGCATCGGGGAAGATGCTGCCGATGGTGATGAACGAGCCCACGCTCTGAGCCCCCTCGCGGGAGAAGACGTAGCGCAGGTCGGAGACGTAGCCCGTCAGCGTGTCCCATCCGTAGCGGATGCCGGCGGGGATGCAGGTCAGGAGTGTGTAGTCGCGATGGGCAATCCACTCCTCGGGCAGGATGCGGGGCTTGCCCTCGGGCAGCACGATGCGCATGAAGGGCGGCTGGGCCTGAAGCATCTCCAGCAGGCTGAGGTCGTCGGGCATCGTGAGCGTCACCTCCCGGCCCTCGCGGCGCACGGTGACGGTGGCGGCGGTGGAGATGTCGCGCAAGACGGAGGTCTGCCACTCCAAGAGCGGCTCGCCGTCGATGGCCACAGGGAGGTCGCCGTCGCGGAAGCCGGCGGCACGCGCCTGCTCGTTGTATTCGAAGCCGTCCCTGATGTTCTCCACCGGCAGATAGTCTTCGCCCCAGGAGAACATGATGGCGCTGTAGATGACGAAAGCCGTGATGAGGTTCATCATCACGCCGCCCGCCATGATGAAGAAGCGCTGCGGGATGCTCTTGCTGCGGAACTCGTCGGCCTGCGCCGGCTGCTTGAGCTGCTCGGTGTCCATCGACTCGTCGACCATGCCGGCAATCTTGACGTAGCCGCCCAGGGGAATCCAGCCGATGCCGTAGTCCGTCTCGTTGTCCTTGAAGCGGGGAAAGAGGCGGGTGAACCACTTCATGCGCGTGGAGAACAGGCGGAAGCGGTAGTCGAAAAACATATAGAACTTCTCCACCCTCACCCCGAAGAGCTTGGAGAAGGCGAAGTGTCCGCCCTCGTGGAGGACGATGAGAAGGCTCAGCGAGAGGATGAGCTGAACGGCTTTGATGAGTACGGTCATAGAAGGGATGTTGCTAGTTGACGGGTGTCACGGTCGAGGGCCAGATAGTCCTCCAGCGTGGGAGCGTCGAGGCGCGGCATGCGCGAGAGACACTCACTGATGACGTCGGCCATCTGCAGGAAACGGCAGCGGCCTTCGCGGAAGGCGAGGTTGACCACCTCGTTGGCGGCGTTGAGCACACAGGGCGCCCCGCCGCCCATGGCGATGGCCCGATAGGCCTGCGCCAGACAGGGGAAGCGCTTCAGGTCGGGCTCCTCGAAGGTCATCTGCCCGAGGCGGTACCAGTCCACACGGGGGAAGTCGCTCTTGAGGCGCTTGGGATAAGAGAGGGCCAGCTGGATGGGAATCTTCATGTCGGGCATGCCCATCTGGCCGACCACGGCGCCGTCTTCAAACTCCACGGCGCTGTGCAGGATGCTCTGCGGATGCACCACCACCTGGATGCGCTCGGGCTCAACGTCGAAGAGCCAGCGGGCCTCGATGACTTCGAAGCCTTTGTTCATCATCGAGGCCGAGTCGATGGTGATCTTGGCGCCCATGTCCCAGTTGGGATGACGCAGCGCCTGGGCCGCCGTCACCGTCTGCATCTGCTCGGGAGAGAAGGTGCGGAAGGGACCGCCCGAGGCCGTGAGGATGATCTTCTCTATGGCGTTGTCCTCCTCGCCCATGAGGCTCTGGAAGATGGCCGAATGCTCCGAATCCACGGGCAGCACGGCCACGCGGTTTTCCAGACAGAGACGCGTCACCAGCTCGCCGGCCACGACGAGCGTCTCCTTGTTGGCCAGAGCGATGGTCTTGCGGGCCTTGATGGCAGCCACGGTGGGCCTGAGGCCGGCAAATCCCACCAGCGCCGTGAGCACCACATCGACGGGCTCCATCTGGCACACCTGGCAGAGGGCCTCTTCGCCGCAGTACACCTGCACGGGCAGATCGGCAAGCGCCTCCCGCACTTCGGCGTATTTCGTCTCGTCGGCAATCACCACGGCAGCGGGCTGAAAGCGACGCGCCTGACTGATGAGCAAGTCGGCGTTGCGTCCGGCCGTGAGCACGTAGGCCTCAAACAGGTCGGGATGGGCCCCGATGACCTCCAGCGCCTGAGTGCCGATGCTGCCGGTGCTGCCCAGGATACATATCTTTTTCTTATTCTCGTTGTCCATATCGTTGATCGTTTCTTATGTGTCGAGCAGCCCTTCGGGCAGCGTCATGCGGATGCGGCGGGCCTGAGCGTCGATGTCCTGAATGAAGGGCTCCGCCGCCGGAATCAGCCGGCCGTCTTCCAACTCGAAGAGCGTGTTGACGGTGGCGGTGTCCACGCGGGCGATGCGGCCCACTTCCACCCCGTCGGCCTCCAGCGTGTAGCCCGTGAAACGCTGCGGAGAGACTTCGGAGAAGGCGTTTTCGCCGGTCTCCTCGGGGGTGAGCTCTTTGGGGAACCACACCTCGCAGCCGCACAGCTCTTCGGCCCGCTCCACGCTGTCGATGTCGCGAAACTTGAAGAGACACACCGTGTCGCTGCGGAAGCGCCACTCCTCGAAAAAGAAGGGGATGAAGCAGCCGTCGATGAGGAGGAAGACGTAGTCGGCATCGGCGCGGTCCCACACGTCATCGGTGAACGTGCACGAGACTTCGCCCTTCACGCCGTGCGTGCGGGTGATTTGGCCTATCCTGTAAACGTCGTCTTCTTTAATCATTGAACATTGACCATTGAACATTGAACATTGACCCTTAATCTTCTCGTCGTATCACGGCGCCCAGCGCCGAGAGTATCTGCTCTATGTCCTGATAGCCCCGGTCGATCTGGCCGATGTTGTCGATGCGCGAAGTGCCCTTGGCCGACATGGCGGCGATGAGCAGGGCGATGCCCGCACGGATGTCGGGCGAGGTCATGCGTCCGCCGTGCAGGGGAAGCTGCTTGTCGTGACCCACAACGACGGCGCGATGCGGGTCGCAGAGGATGATCTGCGCGCCCATGTCGATGAGCTTGTCCACGAAGAACAGGCGCGATTCGAACATCTTCTGGTGGATGAGCACCGAACCCTTGGCCTGTGTGCTCACCACGAGGAGCACGCTCAGCAGGTCGGGCGTGAGTCCCGGCCAGGGCGCATCGGCCAGCGTCATGAACGAGCCGTCGATGAAGGAGTCTATCTCGTAGTGATCCTGTCGGGGCACGACGATGTCGTCGTCCTGCTGCAGCACCTCGATGCCCAGACGGCGGAAGGTGTCGGGGATGATGCCGAGCTGGTCGTAGCGCACGTTGCGGATGCGCACGCCCTCGCCGCACATGGCGGCCATACCGATGAACGAACCCACCTCGATCATGTCGGGCAGAATGAGGTGCTCGGCACCGTGCAGACGCTCCACACCGCGTATGGTGAGCAGGTTGGAGGCGATGCCGCTGATGTCGGCGCCCATGGCGTTGAGCAGACGGCAGAGCTGCTGGATATAGGGCTCACAGGCGGCGTTGTAGATAGTCGTCTCGCCCTTGGCCAGCACGGCGGCCATGATGATGTTGGCCGTGCCGGTGACGGAAGCCTCGTCGAGCAGCATCCAGGCACCCTTGAGACCCTTGTCGGCCCGGATGTCGAAGGTGCCGCGCACCCGGTCGTAGATGAAGTCGGCGCCCAATTTCTTGAAGCCCAGGAAGTGGGTGTCCAGACGGCGTCGTCCGATCTGGTCGCCGCCCGGCTTCGAGGTCATGGCGTGACCGTAGCGCGCCAACAGCGGCCCGAGAAACATCACGCTGCCTCTGAGCCTGGCCGAGCGCGAGAGGAACTCGTCGCTCTCGAGGTATTCCGGATTGAGCGCATCGGCCTGAAAGGTCATCTCGCTGCGCGAGTGTCGCGTCACCTTCACGCCGATGTCCTCCAGGAGACGTATCTGGTTGGCGACGTCGGCGATGTCGGGGATGTTGCTGATGCGCACGGGCTCCGAGGTGAGCAGCGTGGCGCAGAGCACCTGCAGGGCTTCGTTTTTCGCACCCTGGGGTGTGATGTCGCCTTTGAGCGGATGACCGCCTTCGATGATGAATGCACTCATGAGGTCCGGGCTTTGCTTTCAGTGTTAACGCTTTTTGCGACGGGATGAGGTCTCCTGCTGCTGCGGCTGGTTGACGGCAGCGTTGATGAGCTCGTCCACCTGACGCGAAAGGGCTTCGCGGCGCTCGTCGCGGGGCAGGGAGTTCACGTAAGCCACAGCCTGCTCCAGCAGATAGCCGAACTGACGGCGGCGGATACTCTTCATGGGATAGCTCATCGGCTGCGGACGGAAGTCTTCCTTTTGGGGGTCGATCTCCACGGGATAGTCCACATCGAGCTGATAGCCCGACATCTCGGCCAGATGGTTCCACAGCTTGCGGCGCACGTCTTCCTGAGTGAAGCGCTCCTGCACCACGGAGGCCATGATGCGCACGATGTTTTCGGCACAGGCCTGACGCTCGGCGCGGTCTTCCAGGCTGAGACAGTAGGCCACTGCCTCGTGCACGGCACGGCCGTATTCGGGCAGGATGAGCTTGGGACGCTCGGTGTTGTATTGCATTTGTCTTTCCATCACAAGAGTTTTTTTGATTTCAGGGCAACGAATTCTTTGAGGTAAAAGGGCTCGAAGTAGGCGGTGTCCTGAAACTCGCCTCTGAGGAAGGCCCTTTCGGCCAGCGGCAGCATGTTTTTGGCCAGAGGCACCTGATCGGCCACAAAGTGCGCATTGGGGCTCTTGATCACCTCCCGGCACTTGTCGGCGCCGTCGCCCAGGAACCATACGGGACCCTTGGCGAGCTCTTCTTCGAAAGCACCCTCTGCGATGATCTCCGCCGTGACGGGACGCACCTGGCGCAGCGCACGGTCATAGACCGCCGAATAGACCTCCATACGTCTGGCGTCGATCATGGGCACCAGGAGACTCCCCTCCTCCACCGCCTCGCGCAGCAGCAGAGGCACGCAGAGCAGCTCGAGCGTCGGCACGGCGATGAGGGGCACCCCTCTGCCGTAGGCGATGCCTTTGGCCATCGACACGCCGATGCGCAATCCCGTGTAGCTGCCGGGACCCTGGCTCACGGCAACGGCGTCCAGCGGGATGGCGTGGCTCTCGGCAAAGGAGAGCGCCTCCTGGCAAAACACGCCGCAGAGCACGGCGTGGTTGGGGCCTTCGCGATCTTCCTGATGGAAGAGCAGAGCGCCGTCCTGACTCAACGCCACGCTGCATGTGCGGGCGCTTGTTTCAATATGTAGAATAGTTGCCAATGTGATACTAATACACTTATTCGGGCACAAAATTACGAAATTAATCACGATTATTCCTTTTCTTCCGAAAGATTTCTCGGACTATGTGACTTTTTTTTCGTAACTTTGTCCCAAAACACACGCAAGCATGATACTCTCGATGACCGGCTACGGCAAAAAGTCCGTACAATTTCTGAACAAAAAAATCACCTGCGAAATCAAGTCGCTCAACTCCAAAGCCCTCGACCTGACCACCCGTGTGGCCCCGCTCTACCGCGAGCGCGAGATGGAGGTGCGCACCCTCGTCGGCGGCGCCCTTGTGCGCGGCAAGGTGGAGTGCGCCCTGTGGTTCGAGCAGGAAAGCGTCTGCGAAGGTTCGGTGCTCAACGTGCCGCTGATGAAAGAGTATCTGCGCCAGATGCTGGAAGCGGAGCAGGACGGCATCCCCGCCCCCCACGACATCGGCGGCGCCCTGTTGCGCATGCCCGAGGTGATGACGCGCCACACGGAGGACGCCCTGAGCGAAGAGGAATGGCAGGCCGCCCTCGAGGCCGTTCGCGGCGCCTTGGAGCAGCTGACGGAGTTCCGCCGTCAGGAAGGCGAGGCCCTGGAGCGCAAGTTCCGCGAGAAGGTGGACAACATCGAGCGTCTGCTCGCAGAGATAGAGCCCTTCGAGAAGGGCCGCAAGGAGCGCATCCGCAGCCGCATGCTGGAGGCTCTGGAGGCCATCCCCGAGGCGCAGTACGACCAGAACCGCCTGGAGCAGGAGATGATTTTCTACATCGAGAAGCTCGACATCTCCGAGGAGAAACAGCGCCTCACCAACCACCTCAACTACTTCCGCGAGACGCTCGAGGGCGAAGTCGGACAGGGCAAAAAGCTCGGTTTCATCGCTCAGGCGATGGGCCGCGAGATCTACACCACGGGCAGCAAGTCCAACCAGGCCGAGATGCAGCTCATCG
>JAEEGJ010027512.1_pt1 | contig 11411 bp, 6 predicted proteins | sample 8958761 | NCBI WGS metagenome assembly JAEEGJ01 (sample SAMN16246546, study PRJNA631951) | gut metagenome | biome: gut microbiome; feature: rumen; material: RS-attached | host: Bos | place: Iran: Karaj | collected 2018-10
TTCCGCAGGCGTTTCCGCGGTTCCTATGGCAGCACGTGTATCTTCCAAGGTCGGTCAGAAAGAGAACCCTTCGAACTTCCTGCTCATGCACGCCATGGGCCCGAACGTTGCAGGCGTTATCGGTTCTGCTATCGCAGCAGGCGTTCTCCTGACACTCTTCGGTTAATCGAAAAAATAATAAATAACCAATCGAGGCTGTCTTCAGACGAAGGCAGCCTCTTTTATTTGGTAGATATATTTACTTAATTGCGGGCTCTTATTCTGCACTCTCCGATTGTCGGTTTTTGTCGGTATTTGTCGGTTGTTTTTCACTTTTCGCGCGCCATAATCAGGGCATGGACATGACTAACCGCTACATCCCCCGCGAATACCTCGCCCTCAAGATCAACTACTGCAAAAAGCAGCTCGCCGAGCTGCCGGAAGTGAAGGTTCATAACCATATAGTTGATGGCGTGGTAAACAAGAGATTTATTGTAGGCAATCGCAGGTATGAATCCGGTTCGACAACAGGACAAAAACTCAACAACATCTTTGCTTTGCGATGCGAATTGGATAGCCGTCTTCAAGTCTACGATGCTCTTTGGAACAGTTGTTTCAAAGGCACGCCTCCGCCTGCATTCATGCCTCACAAGATCATCCGCACCTTAGCAGTTGATTACGGCAGACAAGTTATACTGGATAAGAACTACTTCAACAGCCTTGCCAATGACAGCAACACAAAACACCCTAAACACACCGGCTATTATTTCAATGGAATTTACTACCGTTCCGCATCAGAACGTGACATTGCAATTCTCTATACCGAATTAGGAATACCCTTCAAATACGAACCCTCCGTAAGTCTGGCCGGATTACCCAACCCCATCAACCCCGATTTCGTGCTGTATATTGAAGAGCTTGATACTTGCAAGTTCCATGAACATTACGGTATGAAAGATTCTTCTGACTATCTTCGAGTAACCAAGATTAAGTATGGCAACTATACCAACGCAGGTCTGATCCCCGATCTTGATATCCTGTTCACGCACGATACTGAAGAAATGCCGTTTGATATCAGGTATCTGCTGACAAAATTGAATGCATCCGTATATGGGTCTTTGATTTCCGGCAAGTAATCTTCTTCCATTCCCAAAAATCTACACTGAATTGGCTTATTTAGTGTAGTTTTTAGTGTAAAAACGCCGTAATTACACAAAAATCTACAGTGAAACAGCCGTTTCAGTGTAGATTTCAGTGTAAGTGTTTTCGCGTACACCGAGCAAACCGCGCGGCGCCCCCAACTCAGCCGAAGAAGTATACGAAGCCCAGAACGTGGAGCACGACGCCGGCGAGGGCGAAAAGGTGCCAGACCATGTGGGAGAACTTGAATCTTCTTGATGAGGGCGCGAAAAAGATTCCTACCGTATAGACGATCGCGCCGGAAATGAGAAGCCAGAAGCAGCGGAATGACGCATTGTTGTGGAACTCAACGATCCTGAAGATGATCGCCCATCCCATCAAAGCATAGATGAGATATGAGAAGCGCTTGCCTGCCTTCGTGTGATAAGCGAGTGCGGTAACAAGGACGCCTGCGAGTGCCATTGCGGCTTCGAGCGCCCAAAGGACGGCGCCGGATACCACGCCCATGAAGTGGATGCAGATGGGTGTGTAAGCACCGAGGATGGCAAAGTAAGCAACCGAGCGGTTGATCTTGTTCATGACGCGCTTGTGCGGCGTGCCGTGCTTCATGAAGTGGTAGATCGTCGAAAAAAGAAGCGTAAGGAACAGCGTGATGATGAACGCTGAGATGCCGAGGACCGCCATGACTATTGAGGTCTGGGTGGCATTGGGTTTTGCGGAAGCCGTCAGATAAGTGTTGATGGCTGCGAAAGGCAGAATGCCGAGAAGATACAAAGCGGGAACGCCGGCAGTTATCGAGTTGCCGACTTCTTCGCCGAATGTCTCGTATGTCTTGTGAAGACCGCGTTTGACGGCACGGCGGGAATTCTCAAACCAGGTAAGTTCCTTAAGACCCTCTTCGAGCGGATCCTCTCCGGTCGTAGCGGCATACTTCCTGTCGTCGCTCTTCGCGAGGTGGGTTTTCCAGAATTTTGTATTCTTTGCCATCAGATGAGAACTCCCTAGTCTGTAATCAACCGTAATATTTTACAAGGTGTCTTTATTGTTTTCAACATTATCATTAGAAGGCGCGCCGAGCTCAATGACGCCGGGTGTCTCCGTTGTATCAGCGGAAGGAACGGCCACGACGGTGGGAGCGGGACGCACAGCAGGCGCGGGCGAAGGATCGTGCGAAGGCGCAGCGAGAGGGATCGCCTCGGATTCGGAAGAAGCCGTCTCAGGTTCAACAGCAGGAGCCGGCGCAGCGAGCGGGATCGCCTCAGTCTCGGGCTCGGCAGAAGGCGAAGGAGCAGCAAGCGGGATCGCTTCAGACTCAGTCTTCGGAGCTTCAATCTTTTCGGACTCAGGCTCAGAAGAAGGCTCGGGATTCTTGGTTTCCTTCTCGGCAGCGGCACTTCTCTGCGACAGTGCGGCCTTGCCGGTGACTTCGTCAGGAGATGCTGCGACAACGGGCGCCGTGATGACGGTTCCCAATACTTCGGGCTTGACCGCGGGACCGGAATGGGCTGCTGCGGGAGCGGGCTTGACCTTCGGCATCGGGTTGAGCTGCTCGCTCAGGTAGGCGCGCTTGTAGAAGCGGAGGACCTTAAAGACGAAGGGCCAGATGAGAGCCGTCGGCAGGATCCAGTAGACCAGCGAGGATGCGGCTTTGTCGCCTATCAGCGGTGAGAGCGCGGCGAAAGGTGCCTGCATCATGCCGTAGATGCCGCGGAGGATAACCGCGATGAGCATGCGGACAACACTCGGGTCATTGCCGCTGATCAGCTCCTCGGCAGGATAGAAATATACAGGCAGGTAGATCAGGACGCCGTATGCCGCAAGGCCCCAGTTGACCCAGACTTTGCTGCGCAGAGCTGAGAAAAAAGGCAAAAAGAGGATGAAGAACACTGCATAGAGCAGGCTCATCAAGCGCTCAAAGAGCGTGAAATCCCTCGGGATAACGGCGCTGTACGTGAAATAAAGCGGGGCAAAGCAGACGAACATCAGAGCGCCTGCGATCAGACCTAGGAAAACGCATGTGAAATAGTCTCTGCGCAAGGATCCGTCCCCTTTCTTAAACTACCCTGTAAAAAGGGCTATGCGGAAACCGGGATTTCCGCACAGCCACTATTTTATAACAAAAAGCTTTCTTATTAAACCTTAAACGTCAAAGCGTGTCGTTCTCGGTGAAAGGCCTGATGTATCTGATGACCATCTTCTTGAGCTTGACGCCGGGCGCTGAGAAATGCAGGCGCATTACGCCGTTTCTGGTAAAGAGGACTACCTGCTGCTTGAGCGTGACATCTTTGCCGTCTGTTCCGTTCCAGGTAACGACTGCGAACGGGATACTCGATACGTACATCTGCATCGGTACCTGGGCAAGGCTGTTCAGATCGCTGCTTCCGGTCATTTCGAGCTCGAAAAAGCCCTGCTTCTTCGCCGTGATACCGAAAACGAAGTCCCTGTCGGTCCATGTTTTCTCGGGACGGTCGATCACGAGCTCGTCATCGATCTCGAAGAACATGTCAACATCAACGGAAACGTCGTCCTCCTTGAACGGATCGTCAATGTGGCTTACCGAAGCGGGTTTTCCGCAGATCCTGTCCATTGCGGGCGTGTTCATCGCGAACTTAAGAATGTTGGCGGCATTTCTCTGGAGCTCGGCACGGGTGATCCTTGAACCGTCGCCCTCAGTCAGGGCCTTGAAGGTATCGGCCTCATCGAGGTGCTCTAACTCCACGCTCGAGCAGACCATATAGATATCGTTCTGGGAACGGGCCATGACGGAATGATCCGTGAGTGAATATTCCGCTGTATCGCCGCCGGTCACGCCGATATATGCCCACCAGTCGCTCATGACGATACCGGTGAAATTCCACTGCTCGCGGAGAATCATGGTGTTCATGTCGTAGTTGTTGGCGCTGTATATGCCGTTTACGCGGTTGTAGCTGGTCATTATGCTGCGGGCGCCGCCTTCTCTGACGGCGATCTCGAACGCGGGCAGGTAGATCTCGCGCAGAGCTCTCTGGGAGATGACTGAACTCATCTCTCGGCGCATGGTCTCGCGGTTATTGCCGCAAAGGTGCTTGATCGTGGGCGTTACGCCGTTTTTCTCGAATGCCCTGACCTGCGCGCATGCCATCAGTCCGGTGAGAAGCGGATCCTCCGAGAAGTACTCGAAATTCCTTCCGTTCAGCGGATGCCTGTGAATATTGATACCGGGCCCCAGGAGCGAGTCGATCTTGTTGGATACCATCTCAATGCCCAGATATGTATAAAGCTCTTCGATCAGCTCAACATTGAAAGTTGACGCGAGGCATGTGCCGTTGGGAAGCGAAAAAGCCTTCTTGCCGGAGTCGATCCTCATTCCGGAAGGGCCGTCGGAGCAGCAAAGCGTGGGAACGCCCATTGCTTTGAGTCCCCTGCTCAGGCCTCCGAATGCCGCGGCCGTGCCAATCGTGGCCTTTGAACTGCCCATTCCCTCGCCTCTGATGATGAGGCAGAGCTCCTCGTCGGAGATCTGGGCAATGAACTCGTCCAACGTATTCTTTCCGTTCTTTACGTCTACAAGCTTTATTCCGGCATCACCCGTCTGAGGGATCTCGGAAGGAACGCGGGACATTCTTGTTTCGAGGAAGTTTACGGTCTGGAGAGGGGTGTCTTCACTTCCTTTTACAAAACCGTTTCCTGAAGGTAAAGGAACCGCGGTCATGCGCTTAAAGGCCTTGGTCGGACCCATGGCGTTTTCGAGCGCTTCGAGCATGACGGGAGCTTCGAGGTCGAAATTGCCTGCCTCGAGATCTGATGTCACGTCGCCGCCAAGGTAGAAAGAATAATGGCCTGCGTCAAGGATGAAGCCTGTTCCGAGACCGGTCCTGCCGTCGTCGTCATAGGAAGCGAAAGTGCGGACAGGCGCAGTTATCTCTACCGTCTCGCTCTCACCTGACGGAACAAGGCCCGTCTTCGCAAAGCCGGCAAGAACGCGGGCAGGCTTGGAGAGCTTGCCCTGGGGAGCCGAAGCATAGAGCATGACGGCCTTCTTGCCCGGAACGCTGCCGGTATTGGTAACGCTGACCGTAACCTTAACCGTCTTTCCGTCAAACACGAAGGATGTGACCTTCAGGTCGAAATCAGTGTACGAAAGGCCGAAGCCGAACGGATAGAGGACCTTTGAAGGCGCAAATGTCGAAAAGTATCTGTAGCCTACGAAAATATCATCCTCATAGATATCCTCATGGATGTCTTTGTTGCCGAAATTGTCATTTGAAGGATAGTCGGCAAGGTCATAGGCAATCGTATCAGTAAGGCATCCGGAAGGGTTCACCTCGCCTGTTACGACGCGCGCGACGGCAGTGCCTCCGATCATACCGCCCTGCCATACATAGAGAACGGCTTTGATGTCGTATTTGGATACAAACTTCATGTCGATGATGTTGCCGACGTTGAGAAGGACAATGGTGCGCTCGAACGCGGAAGATACTGCGGCAAGCATCTCCTCTTCACTGTCGCTTAAGAAGTATGACCCCTTCTCAGCGGTGTTGTCACGATCCTCGCCGGCCGTGCGGGCAATGATGATAACTGCCGCGTCGTTGCGGGAAGCGAGAGATGAGGCAAGCTCATCAGAGATGGGCATTTCCTTTTGTGACCAAGCTTCCTGGCCCCAGCCCAATCCTTCGTCGACCGGGTTCTCCTCATCCCACTTGTCATAGATATCCATGAGCTCGGGGTCCAGTGTGAGCGCAGGCGATGCAGCAAGGCCTTCGCGGATGTCGGTGACGTGACTGACATTGACCATGCCGCCGCTTCCCGTGCCGCTCTTGTAGTAATGCGTCTGCATCCTTCCGAAAAGGGCAACCCTCGTGCCGTGCTTAAGCGGCAGGGCCTCCCCTTCATTTCTCAGCATGACGGTTCCTTCAGCCGCGGCCATTACCGCCGATTCAATATATTTATTCCAATCAAGGACCAGTTCAGACATATGCCGTCCCCCCGCTAAAAACTCTTAATCTGAATAATAACCGAAACCACCGTCCGTTTTCTTTATAGGAACGTGGCTTTTATATAACCTTTAATGTTTTTCGCAAATGTATTATTATTATAAACAAGCTGAAGTATTAAGGCATCCTACCCGAACAGACAGTATTTTCAAGCCGTTGCGGCTTAACGATTGCGAGGAATCCAGATGGGCGGCATATCCGATTATTTCTCTGATGAGAACAGCTTTTTCGACCGTTATATACTCAATGCACCCATTTTGAGCGCAAGTTATTTCAACGTTACCCGTGACGAACTTGTCAGCTGCCTTACTACAGGCAAGGTCTTCCAGGCCGATCCTCCCGAAGGCTTTACCGAATACGCAGAATCCTTCTGCCCGAGCATCAGGAATCAGGGAGAACAGACCCGCGAGCAGCTCCTTAAAGCAGCCGCACTGGTTGGCAACAAAGAGACACAGATCCAGTTCTTAAGACATTTCAGTCTTGAAGGCATGAGAAAGCTCTACGAGTCCGGCCATAACGAATACTACCTTGTCTATGACATGCTCACCCCGAAAGTCACCTGTTTCGTCCTGACGCAGCTCGTCCTGATGAAGGATCTGAATACCGGTGATCTCGTCGCAAGCTTCATGACCAAGGACATCTCGAGGCTCAAGCATTTCCGCAAGGTCGCGACGATGGCCGTCAACTCCATCTGCGACTGCATCGCAGTAATCGACACCATGGACGGATCGGTCACCTTCGAGACAGTATCCGCCCAGCTCATGAGGGTAATGCCCGAACTCGGCAGCGAAAAGAAGCTCGATTACGACAAGACATTTGTCGGGGTCATAAACGCCATGGCCAAGCCGGGGGCAAACGGCCCGCTTTCCGATGCGATATCCACGGATACGATAATCAAAGAGCTTTCCGAAAAAGATGAATACATCACGGTCTTCGATCTCGAGACAAAGCCGGGCGAGGTCTCCCGCAAGCAGGTCATGTTCCAGTGGTTCGACAATTCCCACCGCTATATCGCCGCCCTGCAGTCTGACATCTCCACGACTTACCATGAGGAGATGAACCAGCTCGACAAGCTTAACCGCGATCTCAGCATCAAGCTCGGAAGAGACCAGGTCACCGGCCTTCCCAACAAGAATTCAAGCGAGATCCAGATCGGGGACAGATTCGATCCCAAGGACAGCGTATTGTTCCTTTTCGATCTTACGAATCTTATCTATATCAACAACACGGTCGGAAGAGATGTCGGCAACATGCTGCTCTACCAGTTCGCTCACATCATTTCCGCTGCTCTGCCGGCAGGCACGTTCATAGGACGTTACACCGGCGCGGAGATCATAGTACTCTGCAACGGCATCAGGCACAGCGACGCTGAGGAATACCTTGGCAGGATTGAGAACAAGATCGCCCACTACAATGAAGAGAATCCCGACTGCGAAGTCGAATACGTCAATTCGGTCATCTTCGCTTCGAGCTTTGAAGACTGCACTTTCCCCAAGCTCTATTCAGAAGCTTTCCGTCTGCTTAACGAAGCCAAGAATAAGAAGGGCATTCCTGCAGCCGCCGAAGGCGATCTGTCTTATCAGCTTCAGGAAATGAGCAGCAAGAGCAAAGAACTCGAATACACTTCCCGTCACGACGGCCTTACCGGACTTCTCAACAAGACCGCAGGTTTAGACGAGATCGCCGACCGCGCGCTTTATCCGCCGCACAGATATCACGTCATGTTTGTCATGGACATAGACAATTACAAATATATCAACGACACGTTCGGTCACGAGTTCGGTGACGATATCTTAAAGAAGCTCGGCGCAATTATCCGCAGGCAGTTCCGTCCGGGCGACGTCCTGGTGCGTTACGGCGGCGATGAGTTCATCGCTTTCATGACCAATGTATCAGGTCCCGCGCAGATCGAAGACAAGGCATGGAGCATTATCGAAGCAGTAGACAACATGCTCTGCGAATCAGGCTGCCGCAAAACCGGATTCGATCAGTCAAACAGCCGGAGCGACTTAACGGGTATCTCGATCGGCATCGTCTGGACCGACAAGTCCGCCGACGCTTCAAAGATGTTCGCGCAGGCCGATTCCGCCCTTTACGACGCGAAGCGCGCAGGCAAGAACAGATTCGAGATCACCAGAAATATGGGATTTAACGATTAAGAAGCTAAGCTTCAGTTGTTGCTGTAGTATTCCTCAAGTCTGGGCTTTGCAGCGACATAGTACTTTTCGAGCCTCTTGTCGAAATGCTTTCCGAAGCTTTCCATCATGATCTTATCAGCATCTTCAAACGAGAACTTGTCCTTGTAGACACGCTTGCTTACGAGCGCGTCATAGACGTCCGCGATCGCCATGATGCGAGCCTCGATCGGGATCTCCTCGCCCTTGAGTTTTTCGGGATAGCCCGAGCCGTCCCACCTCTCGTGATGGTAATGCGCGACGTTGACCGCGACCTTGTGGAATGACGTGTCCTCGGTGCCTTCCAGTATCGCATTGACGATCCTTGCGCCTTCAGCCGCGTGGGACTTCATCTTTTCGTACTCTTCGGGCGTGAACTTTCCGGGTTTTCTGAGCACCGCGTCATCGACCGCGATCTTTCCCAGGTCATGCATCGGGGCCGCTCTGACAACGTCATCACAGAACTCATCGGTAAGACCCTCGCGTCCGAACAGGAGGAGCATGTTCTTCTTATCGGAAGAGTCCTTCTTTATCTCGTCTATCAGGATCCTTACGACATCGCTCGTTCTCCTGATGTGACCGCCCGTTGAGTTGTCGCGGCTTTCAACCATGGTTGCCATGCCGAGGATAAGCCTGTTATGCATTGCAACGATGTTTTCCGTCTTCTCGGCAACCTCTGCCGACAGCTGGTCGTTATAGTTCGCGAGGAGCTTCATGTACTTACGTGAAGCCGTATCATCGGTTATGAAGAACTGGTAGCCTACCTTTTGTTTGCCGTCGTACAGATGGCTTATCGTGACCAGATAGATCTTGTCCCCTGCCTCGTAGTAAACACGGTCCTTTGTCTCGTTTCTTTTGAAGTCATCGAGCCATTTGAGCATGGTGTTCTTAATCTGAAGATGCCTTCCCGCATATGAATCCACCCTGAGTTTTCCGAGCTCCGGGAAGACCTTTCTTGCGGGCTCGTTCGACCCCAGGTAATTGTCATCGAAATCGAATGATATGAATCCCGTTTCGCCCTTGTTTACCAGCGAATCGACAGCCAGATCGGTCACGTCATACAGGCAAAGGCGTCTTACGATGATGAGGTATATGACCTGCGCGAAAACATAGGACAGCGGCATCGCGTCGATCCCTTCGGGAAGCGCTTTACCTGCGAAATAGCTCAGGAATGATACAGTCGCGGGGAACATCAGGAGAATGATCGTCTTGCTCGATACATCCTTCTTTTTGACAAGGCTGTATACCATCGCGATGAAGCTGATCACGATGAAAAATGTAATTACGATATACGTAAGAGTATGCGCGAAGCCGTAGGTCTTTATGAGCCTGCCCATGCCTTTGTCGATCTCAAAACTTACCGTCTTGTAGAACCACGGCCTGTTGCCCATTGTCAGCGTAAAAGCATAGCTGATGAGAGAAATCAGCATTAGCGCGACGTTCATCCAGCTTTTCAGCCTGATGCGGCACAACCCGAAGATACTCTGGGTAATGAACAGTGCAAGAAAACAGCCGCCGATATAAGTGATCTTTGCTGACGCCAGCGCAGCATCAAGGCTTCTGGAATGCGCAAGCATCGCATAGCCTAAGTTCGCGACCGGAATGAACGCGAAGATCAGCGAGATATGCGTATCGAAATGCTTATGCCAGATGAAGATATATATCAGCGTCAGAAGTACTGACAGACCGAACAATATTTCATAGTACGCGACCACTTATTAACCCCTCTCGTTTTCTTATATTATTGATTTTACTCTTATCCTTTAAGAAATGCTTTTATCTCATCCGTGAGTTCAACGGGACGCTGTCCCATCGGAGAATGTCCGCAGCCGTCCATGAGTTTTACCTTTACCGAAGGTGCCTTGATCTTCTCTGCATATTCCTGCATCAGGCCGAACGGGCATGTCCAGTCACAAGATCCCGAGATGAACAGTACAGGCATCTGATACTCATCATTTGTCTCAAACGCATTGAATCCCATCATGTGATCTTCAAGAGGCTTTTGCAGCTGTTCAAATCTTTTGTCACCGGCAAGAGTCATTAAAATCAGGATAAACCACCTGACATCATCGACTCCGATGTACGGGCTTGTCACTGTCGGGAAAGTCGATGTATCAGCCGTTTCAGTCACAGGATGATATGCTTCGACCAGTTTTCTCTGTGCCTGAAGATTGGCCATGCTCATGTCGGACATGAATCTCCTGTATGCCGCTTCCATTTCGGAAGTATCATCGCCTCTTTCTTTTGCGATGCGCAGAGCATCCTCATATGAATAGGTCTCGCTTGCATAATCCTTCTCGTTTACGACCTGGCCGATACCGATATATGCCGAGACTTTTTCGGGATGAGCGAGTACATATCTGCTGCCCAAAAGACTTCCGTAGGAATGGCCCATGATGATGACCTTGTCCTGCCCGAAACGTTCTTTTGCGTAATCGACAAGAGCATCCAGGTCTTTAAGCTGCTGCTCAAAAGTCAGTGTCTTATTGTCGGGATCTTCCTTCTCGTTCCTGTAGTAAGACCTTCCGCATCCTCTTTCGTCCCAGGCAATTACCGTGTACTCATCGGTGAGAAGATCAAACCAGGAAAAATCAGTATATGTCGTTGCAGCTCCGGGGCCACCGTGAAGCGAGATGATGACCGGATTGGATCTGTTCTTTCCGCAGATCGTAATGTATTCCTGCTGGTCGTTCAGCTGCACATAGAGCTGTTCGTTGACGCCGTCCTTATAGGTAACCGCGCGGCTGATCTGTCTGTAATTGCGGACCGCGATGCAGAAAACGAATGAGCCTCCGATGACGACTGCCAGTATGATGCAGACCGCTTTCAAAAAACCTCTGACGATGCGCACACCAAGACTCTTCTTTTTCTTCGGTCCGTTTACTTCTTTTTCATGCTGCAGGTGGATTCCGATGTGACCAATTCCCAGAACGATCGTTCCAACGAGCATCACGATGTTTCCGCCGTAGATTCCGAGCAGGAAAAATGCAATGACCGGGAGCGTAGCGCCTGCTACAGGAATTCCCAGGAAGCTTCTGTAATAGTCCTTCATGGTCTTTTCGCTCCTGAAATACCTGATCCAGGAAAGCTCGTAGAGCACCATGAGAATGAAAGACACAGCAAGGACCGTGAACCAGAAGTTGAA
>JAEEGJ010027513.1_pt1 | contig 11411 bp, 9 predicted proteins | sample 8958761 | NCBI WGS metagenome assembly JAEEGJ01 (sample SAMN16246546, study PRJNA631951) | gut metagenome | biome: gut microbiome; feature: rumen; material: RS-attached | host: Bos | place: Iran: Karaj | collected 2018-10
AAGAACGTCGTCTTCTTGGGCATCCTTTTTCCGATCATGGAGAGGTCCCAAATGGTCTGGAGCTTGGGCTCGTTGAGGATGATGGCAGCATCGTGCTTGTTGGCGTCCATCTGCTTCTTTACAGAGTCGTATTCGGCATCGTAGGAGATCGTTGCCTTGCCCTCATCGGATTTGTACACTCCCTTGAGGATCTTCTCCTGAGCGACGTAGGTGTCGAGCTTCCACATGGGATCGTCACCTGCATCGTAGTCGGCCAGGAGGCACTTTCCGGACCTGAACATGATTCCCATCATGTGGTCCTTCAGATTGGATTCCATCTCATCTCTGCTGACCTCTTCGGTCTTCAGCGCTGCAGAGATTCCCTTGATCGCATTTTTCTCGGAGATGTTCTCTGTGTCGATGATCCTGTGCGTGGGCCAGATGACCAATCCCTCGTTGTTTGAAGCGACCAATGTCGCGAGGACGAAGGATTTCTTCTCGTTCCCGGGGTTCTCTAAGGAGTAGTTCAGGGCGGTTTCGTATCTGTGGTGTCCGTCAGCGATGAGCATCTTCTGATCCTTCAGCTGCTCCGAGATCTCCTTGCAGATGTCCTTGTCGGAGAGCCTGTAGTACTTGTGCTCAACACCGGCTTCGTCCTTGTACATGTAGATGAGCCTGGCGTTGTCATTGATCTTCTTGTTGAGTTCAGGTGTGAGTCCCTCGAAAATTCCGAAAATGGACTCAAGGTGGGCCTCCATGTCCCTGAGAAGGTTGAGACGGTCCGCCTTGACCTTGGAGAATGTCTCCTCGTGGGGGATGATGTTGCCTTCCTCGTACTTCTCAGTCTTCAGTATACCGACGATCCCGGTGCGGACGCGCTGTGTGCCGTTGTCGTCAAAGGTCTGCTCGTAGATGTAGAAAGAATCCTCGTCCTGCTTCAGAACGCCGGACTCAATCCAAGAGTCCAGTTCCTTCCTGGCGGAATGGTATCTCTTGTCCGCATCCTGCTTGAGGGTGAGGTTGGTGACGTTATGGGGATGCGATTGAAGCTCCTTGAGATAATCGTCGCTGATGACATCGTAGGGAGGCGAGATGCGGTCCACCTCGTGCTCTCCGTTGCTGAGATTCGGTCTGTATCCGGCGAATGGAAGGAATGTTACCATCTTTGCACCAGAGCACTTGATGTGTTGCTCATATTTGTGCATTCGCGGAGGATATCCACTCCATGCCCCTCTGATACTTGCTTTTGGTGACGGATTCGAAGCGAAGTTTGTCGGTCACGAAGCGTGAGAGACCGAGGCTGTCGAAACCGTTCTCTGCGCTGTCCCCCATGAATTCAATCTCAATCTCCAGGAAGTCTTTGGAAAGGTCTCCCGAGACATACTTGCAGACGTCGAGGGACAGCATGATCTCGTTGCCTTCGTCGATGTAATAAAATGCGACACGCTCGGATTTGAGGGTCAGAACAGGCTGTTTCTGTATCTTGACTCCGGGGAACACCATCTTCCCGAAGGCCTCGAGCGATCTGAAACTCCCGTCAGAGCTGTCCTCTATCTCTTCTCTGGACATGACACCCTTTTCGTTGGAGATAGGTCTCTTCGCCGTGAGCTTGAACTTCCCTTTAGAGGATGCTTTGTTCCTGAGACTGCAGCCTGAGCGATAAAGATCGAGTTCTTTGGAATCGTAGTATGTGTCCACCGACGATCTGGTCCTGACCTTGTACTTGACATCATGGTCCTCCAGGAAAGACTCGAGACCATCCATTATCGCCCGTTTATCGGATATGCGGTCTGTGGTGAATTTGAACTCGTTCTCTACTGCTTTGGACATGTGTCTTATCAAGCCATGTAAAGAGTCCATATCATAAATCTGTCGGGTAGTATTCATATTAAGTCGGCGTTCCTGTCCTTGAGTAACATGGATATCATCACCAGGGAGATCGATGGCCGCGAGGTGCGTATGACTGACAGTGCCAGCGATATCTGTGTGATCACATTCTTCGCAGATTTCGATGAAGGTTCCCTGAATGAATTGATGCAATCCATCCCTGAGGCGAAGGTCGCAGCTCTGAAGGTAGGCGATTGGAATCAGGAGCTGTCCCCATGGAAGGCAGATCCCGCGTTCGGGGACGAGGGATTCGGCGACGGGGCCGAGGATACACTGTCCTATATCGTCGGCAGTATGATGCCTGCGATAGGGTGCAGCAGGTATGTGATAGGCGGGTACTCCCTGGCAGGACTGTTCTCCCTCTGGGCCTGCTATCAGTCTGATAGATTCGAAGGATGCTGCGCGGCATCTCCGTCAGTATGGTTTGACGGATGGGACGATTTCATCGAAGGGAATTCCTTCAAGGCTTCCAAGGTATACCTGAGCATGGGAGAGAAGGAGTCCAGGACCAGGAATCAAAGGATGTCCAAGGTGGCCGACCGTATCGCAGAACAGGAAGGACTACTCTCCAGACAGATAGGTCCCGGCAATACAGTGCTGGAATGGAATAAGGGCGGCCATTTCCAGGATGTGTCTGCTAGGAAGATCAGATCATTCAGATGGATGTTGGAGAAGATGGACCTGTGCTAATCGTAAGGACCTACAACAAAATTGTTGGAAGCAATCCTTTAAAGTATGAATCGGGGATGTGAATCCCGGTAGACATGTCCAAGGTCATCAGGGTCGGTTATATGGGGATCCCATTCTCCAACAGTGAGGAGATGGCCATGATATTCTCCAAAAAGTTCGACCTCCATGATGTGGAGCTCGTTCCCCTGATGTCCGCCCAGAGGGTCATGGATGAATTGGTGGCCCGCAGGATCGAATACGGCGTACTCGCGGTGGAGAACAAGTTCGCGGGCATCGTCGAAGAATCCCGTGTCGCCAAGCTCGGAGTCCGTAACTTGAAGGAACTGGACCTGATGTGGTCCCCCATACACCATTGTGTCTTCAAGAGGAACAAGGATGACAAAGTGACTGCGCTGGTCTCACACATCCAAGCCCTTCTGCAGTCCCAGAACAATCTTAAGAGGCTCTACCCCGGTGCAGAGATGATCGAGTGCGAGGACACCGCATATGCGGCCGAGATGCTTTCCAAAGGTGAGCTTCCTGAAGGCTCTGCGGCCGTATGCAGGAGGGATGCCGGCAAGCATTACGGACTCTATCTCGATAACGAGAATGTAGAGGATAACAAGGAGAATATGACTAGGTTCTCGCTTGTGAGATTAGAATGAGAGCTTTTGGTCCAGCACCGTAATGGCGGCCATGGCCTCAACGACGGCGACCGCACGGGGAACTATGCAGGGATCGTGCCTTCCCTTGATCTGTACGGTGTCGTCGGCCATCTTCTCCAGATTGACGGTTCTCTGTTCCTTGGCGATCGAAGGTGTCGGTTTGAAAGCGACATCGAATGTTACCGGAAGGCCGTCGCACATGCCTCCGCAGATCCCGCCCATGTTGTTGGTCATAGCGGATATCTTATCGTCTTTCATGCAGTATTGGTCGTTGCTTTCGGAACCCTTCATGTAGGCGAGGTCGAAACCCTTGCCGAACTGCACACCTTTCACCGCAGGTATGGAGAACATCGCTCTGGAGAGCGATACATCCAGTGCATCGAACCATATGCCTCCGAAACCTGCTGGCAGCCCTACTATGGAACATCCTACGACACCTCCGACACTGTCGCCGTCCTTGGCGGCGTCTACTATGGCATCGTTCATCAGACGGTCGAAAGTGTCGTCGATGGCACGGGTTTTGTAGTTTCTGGAACCGCGGATGCTGTCGAAGTTGTGCTCCGCTTCATCTTTGACGCAATGGATCTGTTTGGAGTATGCTGCTATGCATATGCCTTTAGATTCGAGGCACTGCTTGGCCATAGCCCCTACGGCAACGAGCGGAGCGGTCATCCTTCCCGAGAACTGGGCCCCTCCGGCGACATCGAAATCCTTGAACTTCATCAATGCGGGATAATCGGCATGTCCGGGTCTGGGCGTGATGTTGAATCCCGAATAGGAAGAGGAGTTCCTGTTGGTGTTCATTATCTTCAGTAGCACATAGCGGGACGATACCTTCCCGTTTGTGACTCCCTCCTCGAAAACCACTGCATCTGGTTCCTTCCTGGGGGTACCTATCCCTTCGGAAGGTTTCCTGAGCGCCAGCTCCTCCTGGATTCTGTCGAAGTCGATCTCCATACCTATCGGGAGACCTTCCACGATGCAGCCAATGCAGTCGTTGTGACTCTTGCCGAACAGGCTTATCTTGAATCTGTTTCCGAGGGAGTACATGGGATCATCTCAGGCCTATAGAACGCATCTGCTCCACGAAGCCGGGGTACGACACGTTCCAACATCCGTCGTTGGGCATGGTAACGGGTCCATCGGATATCAACGATGCGACCGCGGCCGCCATGAAGAGCCTGTGGTCCCCGTGATGCTCTATCTTTCCGCCCTTAAGGCGTTCCACGCCGTTGATGATGCATCCGTCATCCGTACCGGCGATATCCGCTCCGAGGGTCTTGAGCATCTTCTCCACCGAGGCGATCCTGTCGCTCTCCTTGAATCTGAGCTGGGGCGCTCCGTAGAGACGGCTCCTTCCCTCCGCCGTGCTCATCAGCACCGCAACTATGGGGAATAGGTCGGGTATATCGGAGAGATCTATCTCGCAGGCCTTCGGCCTCCCGTTGATGGAGCTCGTGATCACGCCGTTGCTCTCCGTTATGAAACAACCGGCATCCTTGAGGATCTGCACGATCTTCTTGTCCCCTTGAGGGTCGTTCATATCCAGGCCGTCCACGGATACGCTCCCCGACAGCCCTCCTGCGACCAGCGGGAACGCTGAGGACGAGAAGTCGGACGGTACCCTGTAGTCGCATGGCCTGTAGCTCTGCGGCTCCACATGGTAGCCCTCGGGAGTCGTGACGATGCAGATTCCGAAGCTCTGCATCATGGAGATTGTGATATCGACATACGGTTTCGATACAAGGTTCCCTTCGAGGATGATATCCATAGGTCTGCCGACCAGCGGGGACATCATGAGCATCGAGGAAACGAATTGAGAGCTCATGCCTCCGTCGATCCTTATCGTATCGCCTTTGACTGGACCCTTGATTTTGATAGGTGCCTTCCCTTCGTTGGAGTCGCATGTCACCCCGCAACCCTCAAGAGCTTCCAGAAGCGGACCCATGGGCCTCTTCCTGATGGATTCGTCGCCGGTGATTGTGACTTCCTCGTCGAACAACGCGGCGATCCCTGTCATAAGCCTCATGGTGGTGCCTGAGTTCTGAACATCGATAGTCCTGTCCGGTGCGTGAAGTCCGTTGGACTCTACGGTGAGTTGATCATCCTCGATAACTACCGAAGCACCCATGCTTCTGACCGCCTCCGCAGTGGCCAGGGTGTCGAAGGACAGAAGCGGATTGGTTATGACGCATCTTCCTCCGGAAAGGGCTGCCATGATGATCGCCCTGTGCGTATAGCTCTTGGAAGGGGGAACGGTGACCTTTCCGAGCACCTTTCCTCCGTTGAATGTGATATCGGACCTGACCGAAGTGATGATGGTCTTGCATCCCATGGCATCCGCGATGCGCTCCCCATCCCCTTCCTTAGCGACGATGGCGACCGCCGGTCCGGTTCCTGTGACCCCTGCAGCCAGTGCACCTGATTTCATCGCCTTTTCGGGCAGATCTTCAATCCCTATGATCGATCCGACCAGCGAACCGTTGGTGTTCAGGACACTCAGGTAATCGCCCCTGATCCCGGGGACCATGCATTCGTATTTCTCACGCAGTTCCCTGTACTTCTCCACAGGGACCTTGCTCTTAGGTATGGAGCCATCGGGAACGCAGATCACGACATCGTATCTGGGGATATCTGTCTTGGAAAGTAGCTCGTTCTTGGAGTTGTCCGTGACAACCAGACCTCCAAGATGGCATCCGCAGGCATCGTCGAATGCACCGGTGATGGTGACCTTGCATTCCTTGGCGCATTCCACGCCTAGCCTGATAACCCTGAGAGGTTCCCATTCTTCGTCGAAATGGTCCAGCACCGCAGATATGGTTGCGTTGCAGACCGAGCTTGAGCTCTTGAGCCCCATCGACGGAGGGATGTCCGTCCTGACAGTGAGTTCGTAATCGAAAGGTTCCTTTCCGAGAGCCTCAAGCGTCCTGGCGACACATGTCCTGACAAGGCCGTCATTCGTGTTAGGTCTGTCCACCAGTGTGATCCTGGTGGAATCGGCGGGTGCGAAATCCACTTCCGTCTTGAGTTCGATGCCTATCGTCGCCCCTATGCCGCAGGGTATGGCGTTCATGACCGATATGGCCCCGTATGATACTCCGTGACCGGTCATTCCAACGCACCTCTCATTATGTCGCAGTCAGGTTCCTTGCCGAACCACATCCTGAATGATGCTGCACCCTGGCCGACCAGCATCTCCTTTCCGTCCACCAGTCTGCAACCAGCGGCCTTAGCTTTCGATGTGAGTCCCGTCTCCCTTCCGTAGACCATATCGAATACCGTCTGTTCCTTTGTGAGGGCGGAGATGTCCGAGGGATAATCGCCTTCGACCAATCCTATGGGTGTGCAGTTGACGATGATGTCGAACCCTTTCACATCGCCGGTATGGGGTTCGCATCCGAACTCATCGCATACCGATGCGACCGTTTCTTTGTTCCTTCCGGAGACCGACAGTCTGCATCCCAGAGAATCCAAGGCATAGGCTGCTGCCCTCGCAGCTCCTCCCGAACCCATGATCAGGGCCTTTCTGTCCCTGAGGGGGACATCCAGGAGTGCATATTCGATCCCTATCACATCGGTGTTGTCTCCGATTAGTCTTCCGTTATCGTTGATTATGGTGTTGACGGCACCTACCTTCTCTGCAGGTCCAGAGATACTGTCCAGATGCTGCATTACCTCTTGTTTGTAGGGGATCGTGACATTGAGTCCTCTGATGTCGTAACCTCTGATGACATCCTCTAGCCCTGTAAGGTCAGGGGAGTCGAACACGAGGTATTTTCCGTTGATCCCCGCGCTCTTCATGGCAGCATCCTGCATGGCAGGTGATTTGGTATGCGACAGGGGATGGCCTGTGATACCTATCAGCTGGCAGTCATCGCCTAGTTCGTTCATACTGTCTGCGCTGAGCTGTCCGGGTGCTGTTGAGACGCCCTCGAAACCGAATGTGAACTCGTTTCTGAGGATTTTCTGTCTGATGCGTGTGACCTCTCCGATCTGACCCATCCCGAGAAGGACGTGCTTCCTATCCAGTCTCTTCGATGCTTCCAGGATGGAGCAGAGGTCCTTGAACGATGATGCTTTGAACGCTCCCTTGGAGATCTCCTGATCCCCTTCTGACAGCATCGAGACTATCTCGTCGGCTGAAGGAGTACGGTCGAAATCATGTATCGACCTGATCTTCCTGTACTCGGTCCTGATGTCCCTGTCGCCCACATCGACCAGTCCTCTGAAGCCTTCGGGCACGGAGGAAATGTCGTTGCCGCACAGCGTCAGCAGGAAATCTCTGTCGTCCCCTTCAGGTATCCTGTCGAATACGTCGAGGCGGATCTCATGCATCTCCGCATCCCTTTTCAGCGGGACGGCGGAGCCGTAAGTGGTACAGACCTTCATTTACTTCTCCGAGATGGTCTCTTCGATGGCCATTCCGAAGTGTCTTCCTCCGGTGTCCAGTTTTGCCAAGAGCTTGTCGCCCACGACCACCTTGGTGACCGATTTGGCACCCTCGGGTCCGACCATCTTTATGGTCTCGGCGTTCTGCAGCATGACTGTGTATTCCCTCTTGCCGTCGGTCGCGGTGACCATGAGCAGAGGTCTCTTCTCTATCTTGCATCTGCCTACCGAGGCGACCCTAGTGTTGCCCTCCCTGTCGCAGAGCAGTACGGGATCACCCGCGCTGATCTCTGAGAGGTATCTTGTACCTCCTCCGGGAACCTCCATGTATGAATGTACCGCGCCGGCATTGACCCTGAAGGGCCTGCTGGCGACGTATCCGTTCTCCTCGCTCTCAGACTGGATGAGGAAGAGGCAGTTGGAGTATGAGCCGATGAGCATCCCTTCTCCGGGGACCATCATGCTGCATGTGTCGATGCATACCCTGTCGCCCATCTCCACCGCTTTGATGGATGTGACCGTTACCTCGGAGAGCGTCTCCTTCCCCGTTGCGGACAGCTTGTCACCGAACTTGCGGACCATCAGAGGGTCCTTGACATCTATGACTATGCCGTCCACACCCTTCTCCATGGTGGTAAGGAAGAGCTTGGTGTCCTCTGGATCGGATGTGACTGTGTAAACCTCAGTTCCGGTCCCGCCGAACTTCGCGATCATGTTCTCCAAGGGGATGATCGTCCAATCAGAGGTGGTGACCATGACGGCCTTCTTCTTTCCCGCAAGGGACATGGCCTTGCTCTGGGAATCGGGGTCGTCGATGTCTATCATCTCGTACGCATCGTCGAGGATCCTTCCGTTCTCGGTGTAGATGACCTCCATCTTTCCGAGCTGTGCAAGGTTCTCATCCTCCTTTCTCAGGATGAACATGGTCATGCCGGATTCCAGTCCGTTGGTCACGAAGTCCCTTCTTACGGATGGGTCGTCTGATCTGTCTGCTCTCACGATTAGTTTCTTCATCATTATCACTCAAAGGAATTTGGCCGCTTCCTCGACGGAGAATCCGTCAAGGACTATGCTGGAGATGGCCTTGGTTATGCCCATGACGTTCTTGTTCTGGAAGACGTTCCTTCCGATGGACACTCCGTGGCCTCCCGCTTCTATCGAATCATGGACCATGTTCAGGATATCCATATCGGAATCCATCTTAGGTCCTCCTGCGATGACTATGGGCGCCAGTGCGCCTCTGCAGACCTCTTTGAAGGAGTCTATGTCGCCTGTGTAGCTTACTTTGACGAGATCGGCACCGATCTCCGATGATGCTCTGGCGCAGTGAGCGATGGCATCGGGGTCGAACGAGTTCCTGATCTCGGGGCCGCGGGGGTATGCCATGATTATGAGGGGCATTCCCCAGTCATTGCACTGCTCTGAGATCTTTCCGGCCTGCTCTAGCATGCTGGGCTCGTCCTCGGAACCGAAGTTGATGTGTATGGAAACCGCGTCCGCACCGTATTTGATCGCCTCTTCGATCGTGGTGATCTGGACCTTGCTGTTCCTGGTGGGTCCGAGGTCCGTGGAAGCGGAAAGGTGCATGATAAGACCGACATCCCTTCCTGACTGACGGTATGAGTATCTGATGAGTCCTTTGTGCATCAGGACAGCGGTGGCTCCGCCGTTAGACACGTCATCGACGGTCTTCCTCATGTCTATCAGTCCGTTCACGGGTCCGACGGATATCCCGTGGTCCATGGGTACTATGACCGCGTTCCCGGTCCTTCTGTCGGTAATCCTTTCCATACGAATGCTCTTTCCATACATCATGTCGATGCCTCACCCCTTTGTATCCTCTTTTATATTTTAATCTACGTCAGCTACTCTCAAAGTACTTTCTTCCTGCGTTCATCATATCAATGAATCCCGCAGGGTCATCATCCAGTGATTTCTGCATTAGTTCGTTAACCGTTTTCCTGAACAGGGACCACATCTCGTCCCTGTGCAAATTCATGTGCTGGATCTCATAGTACAGCATCGGGTTCTCAGATGCTACGGACCTGTTGGTGTCCAGACCCTTGTTGAATGTGGTAGAGGATACCGTCAGCAGGTCCTCGAAGCTGTAACCGCTCCTTTCCAATACTGTGAATAAGGCTATGTTGACAGCATGCGTCAGTCCGAGGACGTAGGACATGTATCCGTCGTGCTCCTCGATATCCATGACCCTGATGTTGCCTCCCCTGTCGTCGAACAGTTCCTTGGCTTCGTCCACTGCCTTCTGGCATCCGCAGTCGCAGATGATCAGGTTCCTTCCGTACAGCGAAGTCGCGGAGGGCCCGAACATGGGGTGGACGGAGCAGACCTTCCTCCTCGAGGCCATGTCCCTCAGCCTCCCCTCGACCGGGGTCTTCAAGGAGGTGAGGTCGAATATCAGGGTGCCGGATCCACAGATCCCGTCCAGCTCGGACAGGACCCCGTCGGCGGAATGGATCGGGACGGAGACCACGACGACGTCGCACCCGGCGCACTCGGAGATGTCATGGCTGTCGGGAGATGCGGGATCGACCACGATGACGTCGTGTCCGGAGTCCTTGAGGAACGAGGCGGTCCACGCCCCCATCTTCCCGGCCCCGCCGACCACGGCTATCCTGAGGTTCCCGGAATCCGTCGGGAGGGCCGCCTCCGCGTCCACCGCCTCCTTTATGACGGCGGAGGCCAGGCTCCTGGACACCTCGTCGCTGAGACCGCAGGCGCGCCCGTTCTCCAGATATCTGTCTATGACCGCGCCCTCGACGGCGACGTTGCGGATGGGAAGGCCCTCGCGCCTCTTGACGCGTCCGATCTCCTTGGCGATCTCGGTGCGCTCGGCCACCAGCCTGGCTATCTCCACGTCCTTCCTGCGGATCTCGTCCCTCAGCGCGTCCAATTCCATAAGTTCACCCTGGGCGCGGGACTTCCTGCCCGCAACCGTGCTACGTGTTAACACGGAGCACTATATATCGGTAACGGCGCCGCCCCCGTCCCTGGGGAGGAGGCGGCTTTGGTTTCAGCTGTGGATGTCCGAGGACTTCAGGGTGCCGTCCATGTACTGCTCGTAGCCGTACAGGTCGAGCAGGCCGTGTCCGGACAGGCAGAACACGATGGTCCTCTCCTCGTTCTTCTCCTTGGCCTCCAGCGCGAGGTCGATGGCTCCCTTGAGGGCGTGGCAGGACTCCGGAGCGGGGATGATTCCCTCGGTCCTGGCCATCAGGAGCCCGGCCTCGAAGGTCTGGGTCTGGTCGTAGGACCTCGCGGATATCAGGCCGGTGTCGTAGGCGGCGGAGACCAGCGGGGACATCCCGTGGTACCTGAGGCCGCCGGCGTGGATGGCGGAGGGTATGAACTCGCTTCCGAGGGTGTACATCATCAGCAGAGGCGTGAATCCCGCGGTGTCTCCGAAGTCGTACTTGAACTCGCCCTCGGTGAGGCTGGGGGCGGCCTTGGGCTCCACTGCGACGAACTTGGTGTTCTTGAATCCCTCTCCCCTGATCTTCTTCCCGAGCATCGGGAAGGTCATTCCGGCGAAGTTGGACCCGCCTCCGGTGCATGCGACGACGTAGTCGGGCTCGATCTCGCCGATGGCCATCTGCTTGATGGTCTCCTGTCCGATGACGGTCTGGTGGAGCATGACGTGGTTCAGGACGCTTCCGAGGGAGTAGCATATCTCGGGGTCCTTGGCGGCCATCTCGCACGCCTCCGATATGGCAATCCCCAGGGATCCGGAGGTCTCGGGGTGCTCCTTGAGGACCTTCCTTCCGAACTCGGTGTACTCGCTGGGGGAAGCGTAGATCTTGGCCC
>JAEEGJ010027514.1_pt1 | contig 11411 bp, 12 predicted proteins | sample 8958761 | NCBI WGS metagenome assembly JAEEGJ01 (sample SAMN16246546, study PRJNA631951) | gut metagenome | biome: gut microbiome; feature: rumen; material: RS-attached | host: Bos | place: Iran: Karaj | collected 2018-10
AAGGAGAAGATGTCTGCAGGCATGCCCAATACTTCTCGATCTTAGTTATGTCAACCAGCCCTCCCTGCGCATGCAAAAGCGCTGTCTGAGTCATGGCGGCAAGAGTCTTGTGAGTGCTGTGGATAACAATATCCGCGCCGTATCTTATCGCTCCGTTCGGGTACTCGCGTGACAGATCAAGATGAGCTCCGTGAGCCTCATCCACTATCAGTATTGTGTCGTATCTGTGGCATATATCCGCTATAACTTCTATGTCGGATATGATCCCCTCATATGAAGGAGAAGTGATCACCACAGCCACATATGGTCTGCCCTCATCTTTGGCTTTTATAAGTCTGTCCTCAACTTCTTTTGGTGGAACTCCAATGTCTATACCTGATCCACTCATCCGTGGAATATCCAGAATATCCTTATTCAGTCCGGATATATCTGCAGCCGCATGGACAGATCTGTGACAATTGGATGCCATTAAGAGTCGGTTCAATCCGGTGTCAATCGCAGTATTTTTTTCTGCCGCATGCTCCCTGTACATATCCGCTGCTGCCAGTATGGCGATCTGTATTCCGGCGGTAGAACCGTTAACAAGATAATACGTGTGCAGTCCCGCTTTGCTATCTTCCGTGTCTTTGGTATCTCCTGCATACAGACTGTTGGCATAGTCCATTGCTTCACGTAGGATTCCATGTGCGTCATAGAGATTGTCAAAACCTATGATCTCCGTTATATCAAGACCATAGATATCATCCATGGCATTGCGTCTTTTATGGCCCGGCATATGCATTGGGTATTCATCCGAACATTTAAGTTTTTCCAGCTCACTAAGCAATGTTCCCATTTTTCTCTGCTCTTATGATCAATTAATACACATGATACTTATGCCTTAAAACATATCTGTCATTCTCAATAAGCTCCGGATAAACATTCATATCTATGGCCCTGCCACCGATCCGCTGCAATACGGGGCCGAGGAGATTATCCTCAATCGTGCCGTTATTAAATGCATCTGCGATCTGCGCACAAAGAGCAGGATCATTAACAGCAAGATCAAAAGATCCGTCACTTCCTCCTATGGCTGCCACCATATCCGCACACTTATCATAGTATGTCCATATGTCATGTATAACATCGTCTTCGGATAATCCATAATCCGAAAGTGATTTTCTGTCTTCTTCCTCCACATCTTCCTCCTCCGGTTCAAGATTACCGTATTTTGTTCCGTTACAGGGAGGCAGATAAACGGACAGATTCTTTCTTATATGCGTATTACCGTAATCTGAATCCGTCTTATTAAACCATTTATAGTTATATCCGGGATCGGTATCATCCCATGTAACATCCACATTATAGAATTCATCATCAAGGCATATTATATTCCATGCATGATTCTCCCCGGCATAACCCGAACAATAATAGCAGGGAATACCGGCAAGCTGACAGACATATTGAAATGCTCTCGAATATCCGGCGCAGACCGTTGAACCGTTAACAAGTGCACTGTATGCACTCTGATTATGAGCAGATCCCAAGGAGTAATAATTCATATCTGCCAGCGCATCATGAGCCGCTTTCTCAATATCATATGCGGATCCGTCCGATGCATTCCTGACCGTATCCGCTGCCGATTCAAATCTGTCCCTTGTCGAATCTATATCATCCGCAAGTGAATTAAAATATTCCCTGATCTCAAGACATGTTCCGTTATTCCTAAAACCCGCGCTGAACTTCGTATCCATATAGAACAATTCGGGATGGTCATTGAATACTGCCATGAACGCATTATTAAGCTGCTGTCCCGTAACTGATGTCTCTACAGCCTTAAAGTCATCAATAAGAGCAAGCGCATTGGCGTATATCTGCCTGTATAGATGCTTGGACTTATCGTCAAGCATCTGATAGTACGGATACATCAAAGGATCAAAACTCAGATCATCTCCGGTCTGCCCATAGTCAAGTTCATCCTCTAACTGATCCGCCCTTTCCTCCGAGAGAGTCTCTAATGCAGCATCTATCGGATCATCACCGCCCGATCTGATCCGCAGATCATCAGGAACTTCCAATGTCTCTTCTGACGGCGGAATGTATCCCATGTTAAGTTCAGGAGACAAAAAAGTATCCGGAGTTACCGGATCTGTCATAATCGTATCGGGAACTGACACCTGTGATACTGATGGATCGTCCGGATCGGACTCAGTCCCTTCGGTTTCCTTATCTTCAGTCACCCATCCTTTTCCATGAATAAGACCGTCAAGACCTGTCTTGAATGACGGGACAAAAGTATAAAGTCCTATCATCAATAAAAGGAGCGCCAGTATAGTCGATATAAATGCAATTATCTTCCAAAAAATGTTGTTCATAAAGCTATATCCAACTCCACGGGACAGTGATCCGACCCGAATATGTCGGTATGAACCTTGGCATCTTTAAGCTTATCCGAAAGTGACGCAGATGTCATAAAGTAGTCTATACGCCAGCCCGAATTCTTCTCACGTGCATGGAAACGATAGCTCCACCACGAATATATCTGCTCCTTATCCGGATAAAAATGCCTGAAGGTATCTATGAATCCGCTGTCTACGATGTTCTGGAACTTTCCGCGTTCCTCGTCGGTAAATCCCGCATTGTGACGGTTGGTCTTGGGATTTTTAAGATCGATCTCCTTATGTGCAACATTTAGATCTCCGCAATAAATGACAGGCTTGTTCTTCTCAAGCTCCTTGATATACGCAAGGAAATCATCTTCAAATGTCATACGGTAATCAAGTCGTTTAAGTTCATCCTGCGAATTCGGAACATAGACCGTGATAAAATAGTATTCAGGATATTCCAGAGTAATGACTCTTCCTTCGTGATCATGAACATCCACTCCGATCCCATAGGTCACATTCAAAGGCTTCTCTTTTGTAAATATGGCCGTACCTGAGTATCCCTTTTTTTCCGCATAATTCCAATAATCATAATAACCGTCGAAGGTGATGTCTATCTGGCCTTCCTGCAGCTTGGTCTCCTGAAGACAAAATATATCGGCATCAAGACTCTTAAATATATCCTCAAAGCCTTTCTCTCTGCAGGCTCTTAATCCGTTAACATTCCATGATATAAACTTCTTCATATGTTCTCCATCTGACAAATCTTGCCGTATATTCCCTCCGCTAACTGCTTATGGCCGTCCTCCATAAGATGAAGACTGTCCACATCTCCTGCTTTACAGATCAAGGCGGCATCCAAAAAATCGCAGTCAAACTGCTTGGCTACCAGCTCATACCAATAAGCCAGATGCTTGGAGTTCTCGATCACGGTATTCACATCAAAAAATGAAGAAAAAGGGGAAGATGCCAGTTTATCACCCAGATAAGGCGGGGATACTATAAGGATCTTCGGATTAATACCACACTGATACTGAAGAAAACTCTTAGTCTTCATGATCATATTTTGCATACTGCCGGCAATATCTCCCGCAGGCAGATGAAACTTGGCCTTTAAGTCATTGGATCCCAACATGATTATCAGCATATCAAAAGGCTTATGACTCTCCACCATGGGAAGGATATAGTCCATACCGCACTTACAGCCCCATTCCCACGGATCTGCATTGGCGATAGTCCTTCCATTCTGACCTTCTTCTATGATCTGATAATCGTTTCCAAGCAGTTTCTGCAACACCATTGGCCATCTGGTATTCTCATCATAACGGGTTCCGGTCGTAGGATCATACCCCCAGGTATTGGAATCTCCAAAGCATATGATACGTTTTTTCATTCTTCACTCTTCCTCTGCTTACTATTCCACACGGAATGCAGCGATCTCATTCTTAAGTCCGTTCATGTCTCCGTCAAGTTCATCTGCAGTACTGCCGAGACGCTCAACGCTTCCTAACAGTGATCCTGCAATATCCGCTACCTTTCCGGAGCTTTCTGATGTACGGCTTATGATCTCAGAGATACGTGATACGGCGTCAACAGCTTCTTTACGTTCATCATCCGCAAGAGACGCAGAACTTTCGATCTTCTTTAGTGCCTCTATAAGTACTTTCATCTGTCCGCGGATCCGGTCAAATATCGCTGTCACTTCACCGACTGCCTCCTGCTGGAGTTTAACCACTTCCTCTGCGTTCTTTGCGCTTTCCATACTTGAACGTGAATGTTCACCTATATTGCCGATCTTGCTGTCGATCTCTACAGTAGCTGCCGAAGAACTGTCTGCAAGAGAACGGATCTCTTCCGCCACGACTGCAAAGCCTCTTCCGGCCTCACCTGCTCGCGCAGCTTCAATCGATGCATTGAGCGAAAGAAGATTTGTCTGATCGGAAATACCGCTTATAGTCTCTACAAAGCCACTGATAGTCTCTGCATCCTGCTGAAGCTTTTGGATATTTTCGCCAACCATTGCGGAAAGCTCTGAAGTCTTGGCCGCTTTCTCAGAAAGATTATTGACAAGATCTGTTCCCTCTCCGATCATCTCTTCTGTCTCACGGATCACTTTCTCTATCTCATCTACATCCTGACTGATCTCCTTTATGCGCTCGGAGAGCTGTTGGGTAACATCAATGCACTCAGACGCATGTTCTTCCTGACGCACGATACCTTCATTGATCTCATCTATCGCTGCATTGATACGTCCGGAGTAGTCGGACAACTCTGTTGACGCTGCATTTACACTGTGCATGGTGTTCTGAAGGTCATTCGCCGTCTCTGAAAGCTTGAATATAAGCTTCTTATTATGTCCTACCATATTGGCGGCAGAACGTGCAAGGAAACGGAATTCATCGCGTCCCTTCACAGTCACGTCCACGGTAAGATCACCCTTGGCAACTTCATCAAGCTGCTTGGAGATATGTCTCATATTGCGCTGGATGCCACCTGCGATAAGAGTTCCTATAACAGCCGCAAGTACTCCGGCGATTATGATCATGACGATCGTCACTGTCTTAATACCTTCTGCCTGTGCGGTAACCGTTGAAAGAGGAATAAGGGCACAAATATTCATTCCGTTTAATTCACTCTTTTTATACAGGAATATATATTCTGAACCATCTAATGTTACCTGCTTGCTGACCACTGTCGGTTCCTCTTCTTCAGCATCAGCCTCGGCCGGTATCTCTTCCTTTTCTGCTTCCGCAATGTAAAAATCTTTATCAATGAATACGGGATCAGTGATGATCTCACCGGTATCGGAATCAAGAGCAAGCTCTATACCGTCCGCTGTTACGATTGCTACACGGCTACCGGAACCGAAATCAATCCCTGAAAGCAGATCAAGAATGGCTGCTTTGTCTACATCGATGATGATATATGCAAGTTTGGAAGCATCCTGGATTTGGAACGAATAGATATAATCGTCCTTTTTAAGATTCAAAGCCGCATCCACTGTATCATGGCCTGATACCCAGCGTGGAAGCTTGGCAGGCTCATTAGTTTCCAAAAGCTTTGCCAGATACTCATCATAAACGCCGGGAAGCTTATCGGAAACTGCCGTACTTATCATGTCAAATCCTTCCTTGGTCACGATATGTATATCATGAATGAAGGGATTGGAACTCTGAGAAGAAAGAAGGATCAGTCTCTGGTCCGAATAGAACTTGGCCTTTTCCGTATTCTTTTTGCCGGGCATGCCGATGACATAGTTCTCAACCCCGGCATCCACCATATAACGCATGGCTTCTGCCTGGATGAACGTATTGACATTGTCCAGATAATCAAGGCCCATCCCGACAGTCTGAGATGAGGATTCTATGAACTTCTCATTCAGTCCTTCGGCAGCGGTCCGATATGAGACATATCCAACGATCGCCATAAAGATTACGGGAATGATAAAGCAGATAAAGATCTTGTTACGTATGCCGAATAAGCCGGCTCTGTTCTCCTTGTTTTTCATAAAGATGTACCCTCCATGTTTATACCCTGATACAATACTAACATACTTTGACCGGCCGGGATATAACAAATGTTTGATTTATAGTTCCATGCTTCTCACATCTTCATGGGGATTGACTTTTGAGAGTCCCAAGCAGACGATCCCGGCATCGAACAGGGCGAATCCGTTCTGCATGACTTCAAACGCTGTCTTCATTTGTTCTTTCGTCAGGGTCTTGGCAATCGTAATATGCGGAGGAACAGAATTATCAAGCAAAAAAGAGTTGCCGGTCTTAACCGCAACTCTCTCGATATGCCTACTTATTATTCTGTCTGCTCTTACCTTATTCTTCCTTATAATTCTTTAGCGCGCTATTTAATACATTGGTTTCCTTATGTGTCAGGATAACGGATATCACGGTAGTGAATACATACACGAAAGCCACACTGAAGACAACCTGTAAAAAATCGTTTGCCGAGGTTTCAAACCAGCCGAAACTCGTTCCCCCAAAGAATACGATTACACAAAGGATCAGAAAATGGCACAGAAAGATAACGGCGATCATCGGTATTCTTAATGGCTTCTTAGGCTCGATTGAAAATACTGCTGCAGTCACCAGAGCGGTAAGCGCCGCCAACAGCATGATCCTCCATATCGATACTACATAAATGGAGCCTTCATTTCCGGAAAGGAAGGCAAAGATTATGGTTATACCTGTATATATGATAAGAAAAAGAGTGACAAATTTCTTTATAAACTCTGTCATTTCACACCTACTTTCCAATTCCAAGTTTGCGCTTTAACATCGGAACATATCCCCTGGAGATCATTATGCTTTCACCGTTTTTTAGTCTTGCTTCATATCTTCCGTTAAACTCCGGTATCAACCGCTCGATCTGACGGATGTTAACGATGGCGTTCTTGGAGATACGAAGAAATGAGGTCCTGGTGTAATCCTCTTCCAGTTCAAACAGTTTTCGCCTAACCTCGAAGGTCTTGTCCTTCGTATATGCAAATACGCGATTATCAACGGAATCAAAGTACAATATGTCCTTAAGAGGCAGCATCACTATATTGTCATCCTTATATGCTGCGATGCTGTCTCTGTTATCCCCGTCTTTAATCCGTTTTATTAGCTTTAGCGTATCTTCGTCCAGATCCCTTATCTTAACGATCAATTCATCTTCTTCATCGGGTCCGGGCTCAAGAATGGTAATCTTCATGGATCATCTGTCTTTCTTTTTGCTATAGGTTAAATAAAGTGTGGAAATAAGCATAAATATCAATCCCACTATGATCAGTATACCCACTTTACTACCTGCGGACAATTCTTTTTCAAAAAGAGTCATTTTCATGCCCATTTCAAGGTCCACGGTTTCTCTTATGATCTCAGGTGTTCCGTCAAACAGTCGATCCTCTACTCCTTCTAACATGATCTGTCTGAAAACCGAAGTTCCATAGATAAAAGGAAAGCACTTTATGACTTTTACTACACCTTCACTTAAGCTTCCGATAGGAAGATATATACCTCCTAAGAATCCCGATAAGGTTCCAAGTACGATCCCTATTCCACTCCATGCATTCTCACTCTTTACGATGGATGCAAGAAAGAAGATGATTGATGCATATACAAAGGAATTGACGCATATAAGTCCCAGTATCCTTATGTGTTCAGCGCCCGAGAATGCTCCAAGTCCTTTTGTAATCCCGATAACTTCGGTAATCGCAAGAGTCAGGATTCCCATGATAACGCTGACAAACCACGCACCGAAGACATAGGCTGATACGATCACATTCCTCTTTATAGGCATCACAAGTATCGAATTCAGGCGATTCTCATTCCTGTCTTTGATCATATTGGAGAAGAACGCATGTGTTACGCTTGCTGCATTGATCGTTATTATTCCGGCCACAGTCCAGAGATATACCAGTCTGCTTACATCTTCACTGTCCTTAGCCGCATCTCTTCCCGGCAGATCCTTTAGTACGTCTAAGATTGCATCATTATTAAAATCACCCAAAAAGAATACCATCAACATAATCACTATGAACATTGACAAAAGGGAAAAGAAAACAGCGGATCTGTCCTTAAAGTATATCTTTACATTTCTTGTGTTTAGTGCCCAAAACTCTTTCATGCTCTCTCATTCTCCTTTCCCGTTACGTTTAAGAAAACATCATCCATATTACCCTGTATGACTTCAAATCCGTCTATCTTACCCTTAAGAAAAGTTATAATGTCAACTGCATCATAAGGATTCTTAAGTGCTATCTGTGCTCCATAAGCTGTCTCTGAAATATGCTCATCCTTGAACATATTTTTTATCTTATCCGACTGTTCCTTGGCATAATAGAGCTTAAGCTTATCCCTGGCGTAAGATTCCTTTAGTTCAAAGGGTGTTCCTTCAGCCTTGATCTCACCGCTGTCTATGATGATGATCTTATCAGCATCAGCCGCTTCCTCCATATAATGTGTGGTGAGAAAGACTGTCATATCTTCTTTTTCTCTAAGCTTCCTCACTGTCTCCCAGACATCTACTCTCGTTGCAGGATCAAGACCGGTCGTAGGTTCATCTAAGAACAGTATTTTCGGAGAATGCATAAGTGCATTGGCTATCTCACATCTTCGTTTTTGTCCGCCTGATAAAAACTTGTATCTTTTCTTTAATATGTCATCGAGTTTAAGGTGTTCAGTCAGTTCCGAGAGTCGCCTCTCAGCAGCTGTGGCATTAAGTCCGGCTATTTTTGCCCGTAAAAGAAGATTCTCTCTTACGCTAAGCAATTCATCAAGGACATTGGATTGATAAACAACACCGATGCTCCTACGAATATCCATATCTTCCTTACCAAGTCTGTATCCGCAGACGTATGCCTCGCCTCCGTCAGGGGTTAAGATTGTTGAGAGCATATTGATCGTCGTTGACTTGCCTGCTCCGTTTACCCCTAAAAATCCTAGCAATGATCCTGCCTCTGCCTCGAAGGAGATCTCTTTGACCGCTGTAAAATCTCCGTATCTCTTTGTAAGACCATTAATTCTGAGAATACTCATTTTTCGTTCCTTTCTGCGTCTTATGTCATTCGCTTTTTTCTATGTCTGCATAATAAAAAAACTGCTTCCTTTTGGAAACAGTTTTTACGGTAAGTTGCATTTTTTGGCATGTAAGATGCAAAATTGTACTCTATCTGGTTTTTTTGATCAATTCACTGCGGATCTCTTCTACTCTGCTTATAGCTTCATCACACTGTTTTTTTGCATTTCCGATCTTTGACTGTACCATTACATCCGCTAAAAAACCGTCAAATACAAAATCTGCAAATGTAAGGAATTCGTTTATATGAACAGAACTGTAACCGTCAACATCTCTTAATTCCTTGCTGAACTTCTGAAGAGAATTCTTGGCAGCCTCAATCTCCCTTTCCGCCTTTTCCATCTTACTGTGCTTGGCTATACCGGAGATAAGTCCTCCGCCCAACAAGTCCAATATGCCCCAATTGCCGGCGCTTCCCAGATAATTCTTTGCCGCTCTTAAATGGCTAAGCGCATCATCTGCCGCCTGTATTGCCTCCTGTATCTCTCTACTCTCAATATCGTTCATATCCTGCCTCCCTATAGTGAATTCTTATTGAATATATCCGCATCGGTTTTTCCCCGATCCATCAACCTCGGATACATAGTGTGCACTGTATTCCATGTTTATGTCCCTCAGTTCTTTCCTGCCATCAATATAATCCTGATACATGTCGGCCAATCCGGGCATACAACCATCACAGTATCCGTTTATATTTCCGAGAGATTCTTCGACTATCTTTTCACGCTCTTCTTTGGTTGTTTCACTTATTAAATATCCCATACCTTATTTTTTTCCTTTGATCATTGCAACACTGACTAACAGCATATGCATCCCATCCGTAACATATTTATTATATCATAATAAAATATCGCCAAAAGGCAGTTTTAAGTCTTAATGAATCCATAATAAAACCTCCTGTTTCTGTGATTTGTTCACATACTACAGGAGGTAATTGCCTATGCTCACCATTTGTGACCTTATGCATCTATAAGTACAGAATAACCGTTAAGTGTCTTGCACTTATGATGACAAACAGCCAACTTGAAGTGATGCCTCAAATTCCTCTATGCTTTTGGCTTTTGCTGCAGCTTTATGTAATCGGCTCAGTTCTTTCGAATCGGTTATGTGCTCCAACGAATCAATGATACTCTCCGGAACTTCGCCCAAATCTTCCAATAGTTCTATAATGTCCAAGCGCTTTTGTGCTTCTCTCTCTATATCGAAGTGTTCTCCTAATGTCATGAGTCCCTCCATGATAGTCGGATCTGATTTTACGCTATTGACGTATTCATCGATCTCTTTTGTTGCTTCGTCCGATACCCTGCTTTTCTGCATATAGTCTAGCATATTTTTAATATCTTTACTACCACCCACTGTGCCCTCGGTATTGAAATATATGAACTGTAATCCATCTTGATACTCCATGTCCGGGACTTCAATACAGTGATTTTTTATCGTATAAACCATCCTGTCTATAGACCGGATTCTTTGATGATAATTCACAAAATATGGCTGTCTTTAGCAACATACAGATGCTTTTTCTAATTCCATTATTCCATGTTATAATAGATGCGGCGCAATACATATAAAAGGACCGGAGATTATTAGTCTTCGGTCCTTTGTTGCCTTCGCATACGTGTATAGCAATGTATTTTATGTTAACTATTCCTTTTGAACAGATCAAGTAAATGATCCGTTATCCTTCAAGTCTACCACTCTCACATAAAAATCCCGCATATGGGAACTTGTAAAGAAGCACTTCTTTTCCGAATCTGTCAACCGGACTTCCTGTTGCTTTACCATCCATGATCTCTTTGGCACCTGCCATAAGATCCTTTATAATGTCCGGATAGACCGGGAACGACCCGTGCATCGGATATATCTCATCATACTTACCCTCGAAATCTGCAAGATGCTTCAGGCTGTCAATGTACTGAGCAATATCACGCATCGGCCCGAACATAAATATGACCCCGTCCTGAACGGAATCGCCACCTATGAGCACTCTGTTTGATTCATCCAAAACAGCAATACTGCCCGGTGTATGACCTGGGATATCGATGATCTTAAGAGGCCTGTTGCCCAAATCTATAACATCTCCCTCTTTTATCGGGATTATCGTACCCTTACCGCCAAAAGCTCTGTAGTTTTCTTCCTCTGCAGGACTCATATAGAATTCATCAAAGGCACCATTACCCGAAATGTGGTCAGGATCTCCATGAGTATTTATCAATATGATTGGCAATTCTGTAAGTCCCTCTGCGATCTCCTTTGCATTCGGGACAGTCATTCCGGTATCGATAAGAGCGGCCCTCTCCGTTCCGCAGATCAGATAAAACCGCACATCCCCGTCTTCGATCCTGTATGTGTCCTCATTGATCTTAATAACCTCTGCCATCTTTTTACCCTCTACCCTTCCAATCACCCATGAACGCTCTCATGGGATTGACCTCTTTGGCTAGCGAATATATCTTATCCTGCTCGTTATTG
>JAEEGJ010027516.1_pt1 | contig 11410 bp, 10 predicted proteins | sample 8958761 | NCBI WGS metagenome assembly JAEEGJ01 (sample SAMN16246546, study PRJNA631951) | gut metagenome | biome: gut microbiome; feature: rumen; material: RS-attached | host: Bos | place: Iran: Karaj | collected 2018-10
GGCATTGAAACGTTTCATTAGTGCTTTGCAAACATGAAGAGGTTAGTGAAAGTGTGTGGCATGACACAAGGCGATAATATCCGCGAAGTGGAAGCATTGGGTATCGATCTCATGGGGTTTATCTTCTATGAGAAGTCGCCACGCTGTGTTCGCCAGAAGCCTAATTATCTGCCTGTTCATGCCCAACGGGTAGGTGTCTTTGTCAATGCTTCCTACGAGGTGATTACCTCTAAAGCAGAGTCCTTTGGTCTGACATACATACAACTGCATGGGAATGAATCGCCACTGCAGTGTGAGCAACTGAAAGAGGCTGGGTTTAAGGTCATTAAGGCGTTCTCCATAGCTTCTGAGGCCGACCTCAAGGTCACAACCAACTATCAGGAAGTGTGCGATTATTTCCTCTTCGACACCAAGACTCCTGCTTTTGGAGGCAGTGGCCAGTCGTTCGATTGGGACATCCTGTCGCACTATAAAGGAGCCACCCCCTTCCTGCTTAGTGGTGGCATAGGGCTAGAGAGCGTAGATGCGCTAAAACGTTTCTCCCATCCCGCCCTTACTGGCTATGATCTCAACAGTAAGTTTGAAGTGGCTCCTGGTATTAAGGAGATTGGCAAGATTAAATTATTTAAATTCACAATTGACAATTCACAATTATAGCTGAGCTGCCCTATCCGACCTCACTTTTGGAGCGTGAATAAAATCGGGAAAGTTTTCCGTTAAAAAGCGCGGGCTGTTTGAGCAAGTGAAACTTGCGAGTTTTCGCGCTTTAGGAAAACGTGAGCGATTTTTAGCGGAAAAAGTGCAGTCGGCAGCCTTTCTTGGTTCGTTCTTTCCCCTGCGGGAAAGAATGAACAAACAGAAAACTAAAAAACAAATTAATAAAATATGAAAGAATACAATTACACAACAGCATCTTGTACGGTACTAGGCGACCTATACACGCCTGTAAGTACCTATTTGAAACTGCGTGACCAATTCACGCAAAGTGCTCTGATGGAGAGCTCGGATTATCACAGTGGAGAGAACAACCGCTCGTTTATCGGATTGTGTCCGTTGGCCAGTGTGAGCATCGACCATGGGAATGCCGTGTATCGACTTCCTGATGGGTCGAGAGAGATCAAACCTATCACGGAGGAGTATCGCGTGGAGCATGCGCTGACCGACTTTCTGAGTCGTTTCCATGTGGAAGGCGAAGGGAGCAACTACTGCGGACTCTATGGCTATACGTCGTTCAATGCAGTGCGATATTTTGAGCAGATCTCTGTGAAAGACAGCACAGAGAGTCGCAACGATGCGCCTGACATGCACTACATTCTATATAAGTACATCATCGTGTTTCACGACTTCAAGAACGAACTGATGCTTATCGAAATGCTGGAAGGCGGGGAGCAGAATCATCTGAAGGAAATTAAGAACTCCATCAAGAACAATACTTATCGTGTGTACGACTTTAAGGCGGTGGGGCCAACGACTTCCACATTGACGGATGAGGAGCACAAGGCGAATATCCGACGTGGGATTGCCCACTGTCTGCGTGGCGATGTATTTCAAGTGGTGCTTTCCCGTCGCTTCGAACAGCATTTCGAGGGAGATGACTTCCGTCTGTATCGTGCTCTGAGAAGCATCAATCCTTCCCCTTATCTCTTCTATTTCGACTTTGGGGGCTTCCGCATCTTTGGTTCTTCACCAGAGACGCACTGTCGCATCGAAGGGCGCAAGGCGTTCATCGATCCTATCGCTGGAACGACGCGACGCACGGGGGATCCTGTGCAGGATGCACTGAATGCGGAGGCTCTGAGCAAAGATCCTAAGGAGAATGCAGAGCATGTAATGTTGGTGGACTTAGCTCGTAATGACCTTTCGCGCAACTGCCATCATGTGAAGGTAGAGTTCTATAAGCAGTTGCAATACTACAGTCATGTGATTCACTTGGTGAGTCGTGTAAGTGGCGAACTAGATGAGGATGCCAATCCTATCAAGGCGTTTATCGACACATTCCCTGCTGGAACATTGAGTGGTGCGCCAAAGGTACGTGCCATGCAGATCATCAGTGAGCTAGAGCCTCATAACCGTGGTGCGTATGGTGGTTGCATCGGCTTTATCGGATTGAATGGCAGTCTGAATCAAGCCATTACCATCCGTACCTTCGTCAGCCGTAACGGCGTGCTTTGGTTCCAAGCGGGTGGAGGCATCGTGGCGAAGAGCAACGAAGAGAATGAACTGCAGGAAGTGAACAATAAGCTCGGTGCGCTGCGTAGAGCTATCGATAGAGCGGAACTGGAGTAACAATTCACAATTAACAATTCACAATTGACAATTATGAAAACCGTTATTATTGACAATTATGATTCGTTCACTTACAATCTGTCACACTTGGTGAAAGAACTGGGGGCTGAGGTGGACGTGCTGAGAAACGATAGATTCCATCTCAGCGACTTGAGGCGATACGACAAGCTCATCCTCTCTCCAGGACCAGGTATCCCTGAAGAGGCAGGACTGTTGCTTGACGTGATAAAAACCTATGCAGGACAGAAACCTATGTTGGGCGTATGCTTAGGAGAGCAAGCCATCGGACAGGCTTTTGGCGCTACACTGACTAATCTCAGAGAGGTGTTTCATGGGGTACAGACGCCCGTCAGCCTCTTGGATGAAGGAGAATACCTCTTCGATGGACTAGGAAAAGAGATCAATGTGGGGCGCTATCATTCTTGGGTAGTGGATAAGAAAGGATTCCCCGATTCGCTGGTGATTACGGCAGAAAGTCAGGAAGGTCAGATAATGGCGCTGCGTCATCGTCATTACGACATTCACGGCATCCAATTCCATCCAGAAAGCGTGCTCACTCCTGATGGAGAAAGGATTGTTTCTAATTGGCTTAATACTAATTAATTCTTTTCTTCGATCATTATTCATTTCTTTTGCTCGACCAAAAGAAAAAAGAACAGTAACTTAGGAACACAAAAATTAATATTATTATGAAACAGATATTATCAAAGCTCCTTCATAACGAGGAACTAACTCAAGAAGAAACAAAGAAAGTGATGCTCGACATCACAGAAGAGAAATATCCTGCAGCTCAAGTTTCCGCCATGCTCGCCATGATACAGATGAGAGGTGCAACTGTAGATGAAGTGTTGGGATTCCGCGAAGCACTGTTGGAACTACGTATTCCTGTGGACCTCAGTGACTATAAGCCTATCGACATCGTGGGTACTGGTGGTGATGGTAAGAACACATTCAACATCTCTACCTGTGCTTGCTTTGTGGTAGCTGGGGCTGGGTATAAAGTAGCCAAGCACGGCAACTATGGAGCGACTTCCGTCAGTGGTGCCAGCAACGTAATGGAGCAGCACGGAGTGAAATTCACCAACAATGGTGACATCTTGCGTCGCAGTATGGATGAGTGCGGCATGGTGTATCAACATGCCCAGTTCTTCCATCCAGCCATGAAGTATGTGGGACCTACCCGTAAGTCACTCCAAGTGCCAACAATCTTCAATCTGCTGGGGCCGCTGATCAACCCTTGTAAACCCGCTTACCAGTTGCTTGGGGTAGCAAATCTAGAGCAGATGCGTCTCTATGCCAATATCCAGCATCGCATTGGGATAGGATTTGGCATCGTGAACAGTTTGGATGGCTATGACGAGATCTCACTGACTGCAGAGTTCAAGGTCTTCACCAACCAAGGCGAATACCTCTACCTGCCTGAAGACATCGGCTTCATGAATGCCCGTCCTGAGGAACTCTACGGAGGAAACACCAAAGAGGAAGCTGCCCGTATCTTCGACGACGTGCTGATGAATCAAGCCACAGACAGTCAGAAGAACGTGGTACTGATCAATGCAGCCCTTGCCATCCATGTGATAGAGCCTGAGAAGGACATAGAGGAATGCATCAACATTGCACGCGAATCATTGGAAAGTGGCAAGGCATACCAGGTTCTAAAGAAATTCATTGCAATAAACAATTAAGTTATGAAAGATATACTGACAGAGATCGTTGCCCACAAACGAAAGGAAGTCGCAATGTACAAGTTGGCAGTCCCTACCGAGGGATTGAAGGAGCTGGTGGACACGCTTTCTCCTTCTCCACGTAGCATGAAAGCCTCCTTGGCAGCCTCCTCCACAGGCATCATCTCCGAGTTCAAACGCAAGTCACCCTCCAAAGGATGGATCAATCAGGAGGCCCGTCCTTCTGAGGTAATTCCAGCCTATTGGGGAGGTGGCGCATCGGCACTCTCTATCCTGACAGACGAGCACTTCTTCGGAGGATCGTTGAAAGACATCAAGGCAGTACGACCACTGATACAACTACCCATTCTCCGCAAAGATTTCATCATCGATGAGCATCAGCTCTTCGAGGCTCGTCTGGCAGGCGCCGATGCTGTGCTCCTGATTGCAGCTTGCCTCACAATAGACAAGTGTGACGAATTGGCAAGCATCGCCCATGCCATCGGCCTCGAGGTACTGTTGGAAGTACACAGTGAGGAAGAACTGCCTTATGTCAGTTGCAAACCTGATATGCTAGGTGTGAACAACCGTCATTTAGGGTCGTTTGTGACGGATGTACAGAACTCTTTCCGCCTGGCAGAAGCACTGAAACAGACGGTGAAAAATGTGGCTGACGCTCCGCTCCTGATTTCAGAAAGTGGTATCTCGAAACCTGAGATCGTGCATCAGCTTCGTGAAGTGGGCTATCAGGGTTTTCTTATGGGTGAAGCCTTCATGAAAGAACGACTTCCAGGTATGGCATTGAAACGTTTCATTAGCGCTTTGCAACCATGAAGAAGATAGTGAAAGTGTGTGGCATGACACAAGGCGATAATATCCGTGAAGTGGAAGCATTGGGTATCGATCTCATGGGGTTTATCTTCTATGAGAAGTCGCCACGCTGTGTTCGCCAGAAGCCTGATTATCTGCCTGTTCATGCCCAACGGGTAGGTGTATTTGTCAATGCTTCCTACGAGGAGATGGAGGTAAAAGCAGCGTCTTTTGGTCTTACGCACATACAGTTGCATGGAAATGAATCACCTGCGCTTTGTCGGAAATTGAAGGAGGCAGGCTTCAAAGTCATCAAGGCATTCCTTATCGCTGAAGACAGCGACCTTGAATCCACAGAGAACTATCAAGGTGTGTGCGACTATTTCCTGTTCGACACCAAGACCCCTGCATACGGTGGCAGTGGTCGGATGTTCGATTGGGAGATATTGTCATGCTACAAAGGTACAACTCCTTTCCTGCTCAGTGGTGGCATAGGACCAGAAAACGTCGAAACCTTGAAGCGCTTCTCCCACCCTGCCCTCATTGGCTACGATCTCAACAGTAAGTTTGAAGTGGCTCCTGGTATCAAGGATATTGATAAAGTATTATCATTCTTTTCTTCGCTGCAGCTCGAAGAAAAGAAAGAAAAGAAGTGCAGTCGGCAGCCTTTCTTGGTTCGTTCTTTCCTCTGCGGGAAAGAATGAACAGAACAAAAAAGAATATAAAATATAAATAATATGAACAGAATTAATGAATTATTCCAAAACAATCCTCAGAAATTACTATCAGTATATTTCTGTGCCGGATGCCCAACACTTGATGGCACCGCACAAATCATAAAGGAATTGGAACAAGGTGGCGTCAGCCTCATTGAGATAGGCATTCCCTTCAGTGACCCTATGGCAGATGGTCCAGTGATCCAAGACGCAGCGACACGTGCATTGAAGAACGGCATGACCCTCCGCGTGCTCTTCCAGCAGTTGCGTGACATCCGAAAAGAGGTGCAGATACCCCTTATCCTCATGGGATACCTCAATCCTATCTATCAGTTTGGCTTCGAAAATTTTTGCAAGGAATGCCAGAATTGTGGCATTGATGGTGTTATCATTCCTGACCTTCCTTTCCGTGATTTCGAGCAAAGCTACAAGGCGATCGCTGCGAAATATGACATCCGTGTCATCATGCTCATCACACCAGAAACCAGTGCGGAGCGGGTGTTGGAGATCGACCGTCACACCGATGGTTTTATCTACATGGTTTCTTCCGCCTCTACGACGGGGGCCCAAACTGATTTCAACGTTCAGAAGCAAGCCTATTTCAAGAAGGTAAACGATCTGCACCTACGCAATCCTCGCATGGTGGGCTTTGGCATCAGCAACAAGCAGACTTTCGATGCGGCCTGTGCCAATGCCTCTGGAGGCATCATCGGCAGTCGCTTCGTCACCTTGTTGAATGAATACGAAGGGAATGCAGCCAAAGCCATCCAACAGCTAAAGCAAGATATCGGAATAGTTTAAGAGAATAAAAAAGGGCGTGCCACATTTCTGACACGCCCCACTTTTATTACTAGAAAAACTTATCTGCTCAGATAGAACTTCTCCAATGTGCGATAAGCATTTTCCATAGCAGCATCTGCCTTTTCACCACTCTCCACATCGATATACATCACAGGAGCCACATCCTGACCGTTGATAGGTGTCCATGTGGGCAGACCCTCACCATTCGGATTGCCATACTTGCAGAAGTTGGCATAGTAAGTAAGGAACAACTTAGAAATAGCATAATCCTCAGGCTGCCAATCGTAGAACTCGTTAGTATCAAGAGTCCCCATCGCATACTCGATATCAGCTGAGTGTACAGCACCAGCAGGGAACTTAGGACGCTCAGCAAGTGCCTTCTTTTCCTCGTCAGTCATCTCACGTACGCCACCAGCCAATGCACCAACCATGTTGCCCATCTTTGCAGATACCTGAGGACGTGGATGCATGTACTTATAACGATATACAGGCTGGCTTGAGGTCTTAGCATGATAGTCGGCCCACTTCCATGTTGGGAAACCAGTGAAGAGGTCGCCTGCCAAATTCAGACTCTTCATACTGAACAGATCTGCATCAGTCTGCAATCCGTAAGCCTCGAAGATTTCATCAGTCATATCACCAAAGGTAGCAGTCATGGCCTTCTTATAGTTGGCCAAAGTCTGCTCCTGACCACGCAGTGCTGAAGCAGGAGAACCCTCTTGTGAGTTCCAACCTACAAGCAGAGGCACCTGAGCCTGCTCACCCTTCTTAAATACATCGTCAGCACTCTCCTTCATGAAATAGCCATCGAGTACCACGTTGGCCATACCCTGTGGAGGGATCAGCTTCTGCAGAGAATCTGCAGGAAGAGCACGAGCCTCAGCAAGTGACTTGAGACCTCTACTCTCAAGCAGTTTCACGCCAGCCTCATCAGCATCGGCCTGCGCCACAGCGCCATAAGGCAGCACCTCAGCACCACTAGAACCCATTACACCAGCCAAGTTGCCCTTTGACAATGGAGAGCACATCAGCAGAGAAGTAGAGAAAGAACCAGCACTCTCACCCACGATGTTGATGCGGTTAGGATCGCCACCAAAAGCAGCAATGTTGTCCTTTACCCATTGGATGGCAGCTACCTGATCCAGGAAACCATAGTTACCACTACCCTTATAAGAAGACTCGGCTGTCAGCTCAGGATGTGCGAAGAAGCCAAACACGCCCTCACGATAATTGGCAGTCACGCCAATCACACCCAACTTTGCAATAGCCGTACCATCATAGCGAGGTTCGCTACCGCTACCAGCCATTAAGCCACCACCATTAAAATAAATCAAGATAGGCAGACCCTCATCCTCAAAGTTGGCAGGAGTCCAGATATTCAAATACAGACAGTCCTCGCTGCGGCTAGCGCCACGGAAATTCATGTCACCAAATACGTTAGGCTGCATAGGATCGTTGCCAAAAGCCTTAGCCTCACGAACACCTTCCCAAGCCTTCACTGGCTGTGGAGCCTTCCAACGCAAATCACCCACAGGAGCTTCAGCAAACTGCACACCAAGGAACTTCTTAATGCCGTCCTCAGCGATACCTTCTACCACACCTGCCTGGGTTTTCACCTGCAGGGTTACCTCTTTCTTCTGCTGTGAGCATGCCTGCAGAGCCATGGCAACCACTGCTGCCATCAAAAGTTTTACTGTTTTCTTCATAAGTCAACTATTTAATTGATAATTTGTCTCAATCTCTTAAAACGGGCGCAAAGATACGTATTCTTTTTGAAAAAAGAATAGCATTACTTTAAATAAATACGATCGCCCACCTCTGGTACATAGTCGCCACTGACCGCATTGAGCTTATAGAGACTCTTGAGACGTACCCCATAAATCTGGGCAATGGAGTGCATGGAGTCACCATCGCGCACCACATGGTATATCTGACTGCCTTCCCACTTCTTGTTCTTCTGATTCAAGTAGATGATGTCGCCATCCATCAGAGTATAGCTTTTCTCCAGCTCGTTGTATTTTACGAGTTTGCTCTTGCTGATGCGGAACTCTCCACTGAGCAGGTCAAAAGTATCGCCATCACGAGCTATCACATAAGCAATGCCATTGGCAATATAGACATCGTGAGGATTGGCCAGCCAAGGTTTCTTCTTGAGTTCCTTCTGCCACTTGCGTTCCTCACGCTTGCTCATGGTCTTGGTCTTGGAGTCGTACTTATAAAGCTCATAATCCTCAATAATGGAGATAAGTTTGGTGGCATACGATTTATCCGTGGCATAACCAGCTTTCTTCAAACCTTGTGCCCAACCTCGATAATCGGTCTGCTTGAGAGTGAAGAGAGAGGCGTAACGACGGTTCTGAGTAAGGAATTTAGAATGATCTTCGTAAGAATCTTTCACGTGACTATAGGCACGAAAACACTCGTTAGGCAAGTCGTCATTGGCTCGTACAGAACGCCCTGTCCAGTTGTTTCCACACTTAATGCCAAAGTGGTTGTTGCTCCGTTTAGCCAGCGAACTTTGTCCCGCACCACTCTCCAAAAGTCCTTGAGAAAGCGTAATACTGGCAGGAATCTTATAACGTTTCATCTGGTCCACAGCTAAGTCTGCATACTCTTTTATGTAATTGTTGTATGCCGTATTTCGACGTTGTGCCTGCAGTGGAGAACATACAGTCAGCAGGACTGTCAACAAGCTTAGAAGGTATTTATTGATGCACATTCTTTTCATTTTTTCAACTTTCAGTTGCAAATATAGCAAAAAATCAATCTCTTTTGTATCTTTGCTTTTAGAAACTAAAAAATATGCTATGAAAACTCTTAAACCTGATATCTCTTTCCATCTTTACGACTTTGAAGAGTTGAGTGAGGAAGATAGGCAACTGATTGACGCGGCCAAGAAAGCGACCTATCAGAGCTATGCTCCCTATTCCCATTTCATGGTAGGCGCAGCGGCAAAACTGGCCAACGGAGAAATCGTCTGTGGTTCTAATCAGGAGAATGCGGCCTATCCCAGTGGTACGTGTGCAGAGCGTACCACCTTGTTTTACGCCAATTCCACTTATCCAGATGTAGTGGTGGAAACCATTGCCATTGCTGCACGCCACAACAACGATGAGTTTACCCCTCATCCCACTGCGCCTTGCGGAGCTTGCAGACAGGTGATGTTGGAAACGCAATGGCGCAACAAAAAACCCCTCCGCACCTTGTTGTATGGTGAAGAGGGGGTGTTAGAAGTGACTTGTGTAGAGGATTTGCTGCCCCTCTGCTTCAATGCTTCGTGCATGTAATCACTTCACGATATACACAGCAAAGCTATAAGGCTGTAAATCGGCATGGAGAGACTGTCCGCCGACGCGTATGGTCTGTTCTTGTGGGACAATCAGGGTAGGATTTTCAATGGTGTTCTCCACATCCATTTCTGGAGAAGTAAGCAGGATTCGTGAGCCTGTTGTCAAAGACGTTCCCTTCTTCATACCTTTGAATTGAAGATGGATTTGCTGATAACGGTCGGATGTATTAGCCACCTTCACGATGTATTCACCCTTATCCGCATCATAGACAGCACTCGCAAATAAGCCATTTTGTCCTTCAGCGCCAGTAACATTCTTCCCATCCATCGTCAGTTTCAAGGTATGTGTGCCCTTATGGGTACCATAGAGTTGCTGCACATAGTAACTCACAGTACGTACGGTACTCAGGTTATCAAACCAGATGAGGTCTGGTCGCCACTGCCACCCTTCTACATGGGCGAAAAGTGGAGCATAAGTAGCCATGTGTACCACATCGGCATTGCGCTCCAAACCAGTCATGAAAGCAGCTTCCAGCAAAGAGGTATAATAATGGTTCCACTTTTTCCCTGTTCCATGACATGCATACTCCCCTGCAAAGACCTTAGGACCCTTGCGGTCGTAATTGTCATAACGAGCCCCTTGTGCCAAGAACCAAGACTCAGGACGATAGAAATGCTCATCCACCAGATCGGCACCAAGTCGACGCATCTCTGGCCACAGGTAATCAAACTGTTCCCCTTCTGAGTTAGGGCCTGCACTGCCCACAATCTTGATCTCAGGATGCTGTTGGCGTATGGCTTTCACAAAAGGCTCCAAATGCTGAGGATAAATCTCGTCCCACTGCTCATTGCCAATAGCCAGGAACTTCATGCCAAACGGTGCAGGATGTCCCATTTCTGCACGGACCTTACCCCATTGTGTATCAACAGATCCATTGGCAAATTCTATCAGATCAAGGGCATCCTGAATGTAAGGATCCAGTTCTGAAACAGGCACATGGGCACTTAGGTCATTGTTTTGGAACTGGCATGCTAAACCCACACTAATTACAGGAAGCGGCTCTGCCCCAATCTCTTCAGCCAACTGGAAATACTCATAGAAACCCAAGCCATAGCTTTGGTAATAGTCTGGGAAGAATTTGTAATCAAAGGTATATTGCCAACGGTTCTCATTCAAGGGACGGTTCTCGACAGGCCCCACTGAATTCTTCCAATTGTAACGCGTATCCAAATCAGTTCCTTCAACGATACATCCTCCTGGGAAGCGGAAGATTCCCGGATGCAAGTCATAAAGCGCTTGTGCCAAGTCCTTACGCATGCCATTCTCATGACCTCTCCACGTATCTTTAGGGAAGAGGGAAATGTGCTCCAAATCCACAGTAGCGTTTCCTCGCAAGAAAATGCGTAGATGTGCCTTTGGCAAAGTGACATTAGGAGTCAGTTCTACTTCATATTTGGTCCAATTTGCCTTATCTACCTTAAAGGTAGCAATGCTGATAGCCTGACGCTCACCCATGGAGTGAGGATCAATCAGTTCCACCCTAAGATTGGCCTCTTTATCTCCTTGTGGCAATCGAGCCCAAACAGAAAAACGGTAGCTCTCACCAGCCTTTACACCAATGCCAAAATAGCCCTCGTTCTCCAATCCGGTATGCTTCTGGTCATGTCCAGCATAGGAAAGGCGCACATAGTGAGGATTCCGCTCAAAGGGCCCGTCATCACGCACAGCAACCTTACCAAAAGCCTTCCATCCCTGCAAAGCTTGAGGAAACTCAAATGAACGGTTCTTTACCAATTCTCCATACAGACCGCCATCGGCAGCATAATTGATATCTTCAAAGAAG
>JAEEGJ010027517.1_pt1 | contig 11410 bp, 4 predicted proteins | sample 8958761 | NCBI WGS metagenome assembly JAEEGJ01 (sample SAMN16246546, study PRJNA631951) | gut metagenome | biome: gut microbiome; feature: rumen; material: RS-attached | host: Bos | place: Iran: Karaj | collected 2018-10
CATATACAGCCGGCAACCATGGGTCTCTCACTATTTCCAGGACAGAAATATCACTCCAGCGACCCTTCACCGTATCGTAGGAAAGCTGATATATCCACCATTCATCAACAACTAACGGGTGATTCACCTTTATCGTATCATGGATGGAACGCTCGTCCTGCGCATATACATCCACAATACTATAATACTGCTTGTGTGCACGTTGGGGCATGGCCATTATCAAATGGTCGTCAAGGCTCAATGTCTGGAACGGATACTTGAAATTACCGCATGATATCCACCCTACCCGTTTCTGTCCATCTTTTTTCCTGGCCCCCACAAGCACCGCAGAAGTGGCACCGTAAGAATTGTCAGGGACGTATTTCACAACAGAATCCTCCTTTACACGGCTGGCAAAGTCGAGAGTGTCAAACGCAGCTATCTCCCAATCCACAGCTTCACATATTTCACCCGTGTTCTTGTCGATAACAACGATTTCCGGTGGCTATTACTCTATGCCGAACTTATGCAGTTCCACAGATATCGGGAGCCCCACAATACGTCGTTGCTCATCCACTGCACGCCACTCCACGTTATTCTTCTGCGCCGTCATCCTCAGTCTCCGCATCTCCCCGCTGCCAAGCGTTGCACAGACGAGAGCTATCCACAGTCCCAAATGGAAACTGCCAAACAGGAGTGCTCTCCACAGAGGAGCACCCATACGCCAGCGACTCATTGTGGTCATCACCGCCAGTCCCACCTGATACATCGCATACACTTGAATCAGCACAAAAGGCCAGAATCCCAGCATACGCGTCACACCTACAGCATCTGTAGGAGGCATGCCTGCAGGCACCTGCCGTGTCACACCCATCACTGTCATAAAGGCAACGGCTGTAATCATTGTCGGCACGGCAGCAGTGGACTTGCCCAACCATTCAAACAGATAATACTGGCTGGACAGCACATGTCCCAATATTATCAATGCCGAAAAGACGATGAGCAGTATCCAGTTCAACGGACGCTCCAGCTGTCCCCAGTCTATCGGACCTACAGTGAACTGCAACAATAAACCAACACAAAGAATTGCGAAGCAGATTGCCGCACCCTCTTTATATTTCCAAGGTTTTGTCCACATACCGGCCATTGTGTTATCCAAAAGCGCTTTTTAATGCGTTTGCGAGTGCAAATATAGCAATTTTTAATCTATACCGGACACAATGCCAATGTTTTTCTACTTACATTTCCGTGTTTTTTATCAAAAGAGATTCTTTTTCACTATTTTTGTAGTGCCAAGAAATGAAGACACGTATGAAACAGCGCATTTTTCTTCTTCTACTTCTCGTTTTCTGCATTGCATCATCTGCACAGCACGTCCTCAACCCCGTCTCCGTGAAGACATCTATTGCCAATGTGGTTGAAGGAGAGGCTGTCATATCGTTTGATATAAATATTTCACCCGGATGGCACGTTTACAGTGTGGAGGAAATGAACGGTCCCACGCAGGCATCCATAACCTTCGAAACCATTCATGGAGCTCAACTCATAGGAAATCTCACCCCCACCGCCACACCGCAAAAGCAATATGAGGAGATGTTTTCCAGCGAAGTGTTTTATTTTGAGAACAACGTCGTCTTTCAGCAAAGAGTAAAACTACTCGGTGGCCACTACGCACTCAGCGGATACCTGACCTATGGAGCCTGCAATAACGAAAGCTGCACGCCACCCACAGATGAGGAATTCTCCTTTTCGGGCGATTACATCGTAAAAAAGGAAACGGGGGACTCTGCAGAAAGCCATCCTTCTGTCAGCTATAATAAAGAGACGGACTCTGTCCCCGAAGAAAATGCTGAACAGGATATTAACAACGTTGACACACCTGCCGGAACATATACATTCGTCGGAACAGAGCCACGTGAGGACTACGCCTCACTGCTATGGCTCTTTGCACTTGGTTTTGCCGGAGGCCTTGTGGCACTGTTCACACCCTGCGTATGGCCTATCATACCGCTCACCGTGAGCTTTTTCCTCAAAAGAGGTGCGGGCGGACGCAAAGGCACACAAGCCGCGCTGCTCTACGGCGTAAGCATTATTATCATCTACGTCACCCTCGGACTTGCAGTCACAGCCGCTTTCGGGGCCTCTGCACTCAACGACTTGTCAACAAATGCATTTTTCAACATACTGTTCTTTCTGATGCTTGTCGTATTCGGCATCTCATTCATCGGAGGCTTCGACCTTTCGCTACCCTCCTCATGGGCAGGAAAGGTGGACAGCAAAGCGACACAGGCCACGGGGTTCCTCTCTATCTTCCTGATGGCATTCACGCTTGCACTTGTGAGTTTCTCATGCACAGGTCCCATCATCGGTTTCCTCCTCGTGGAGGTCGTCACCTCAAATATAGCAGGCCCCATCGTGGGTATGCTCGGATTTTCCCTGGCACTGGCACTTCCGTTCACCTTGTTCGCCCTCTTCCCCGGTTGGCTCAAGTCTGCGCCTAAGAGCGGCAGCTGGATGCAAATTGTTAAGATCACACTGGGATATATCGAACTCGCATTCTCCCTTAAATTCCTCTCGGTTGCCGACTTGACCTATGGATGGGGCATCTTGCCGCGAACTCTCTTCATTACCGTTTGGATAGTGCTCTCCATTGGTCTGATTGTGCAGTTGCTGATGCAATTCCGTAACGCTCTCAAACTGCGGCTCACACTTTGCATCCTCGCTTCCTGTTTCGCCGCCTAGTTGGTGCCGGGACTTTGGGGAGCACCCGTAAAGGCTGTCAGCGCCTTTGCACCTCCCATGCCGGAAACGGGTCGCGTCATATCCGATTATGAAGAGGGGCTGGCTCTTGCCCACAAGGAGGGAAAACGCGTTTTTATAGATTTCACCGGATATGGCTGTGTTAATTGCCGCAAGATGGAAGCCACCGTATTTCAAGACCCGCGAATTACTGAAACGCTGGAAAAAGACTACATCGTCATACGTCTCTACGTGGACGACAAGACCGCACTGGACACTCCCGTCCGTGTGGAGCAAAACGGAAAGAGCCGCACTCTGCGCACCATTGGCGACAAATGGAGCTATTTACAGGCATCACGCTACGGAACCCAGACACAGCCTTTCTACATCATAACGGATGCCGAGGGAAGAATGCTCGCTCCCGCCCGCAGTTATGACGAGGATGCGGAAGCCTTCCTCAAATGGCTGAAATAAAAAGAGGGTCTCCCTGGGAAACCCTCCGTAAACGGATTGCTGAAAGGATGTGCCCAGAACGGGACTCGAACCCGTACGACCGCTATGGTCAAGGGATTTTAAGTCCCTCGTGTCTACCAATTCCACCATCTGGGCGCCTTTTCGGGCGACAAAATTACGATTAAGTGCGCACAAAACAAAGGAAAAGGCGAAAAAAAATCTTTTATTTGTCGAAAGTGAGGATTCCGCCTGCGCCTGAGCCCCTACTGGAACGCAAGAATTTTGACCGCAGGTATTGCTTAGGTGTCAGACCTGTGAACGTCTTGAACTGACGGTAGAATGTCGAGCGGGACGAGAACCCCGAGTGTGTGGCAACTTCTTCGAGCGTGAGCAATTCCTGAGTGTTGTCCATCAGGCTGATAGCATGGTTCAGCCGGTATTCTGCCAGCCAGGTGTTGAAATTCTTGCCGTCTGAGAAGCGGTTTATCGCACGAGACAGGGTAGAGCGGTTTGTGCCGATGAGCAGGGCCAGTTTGCGGACGTCCAGGTTTGCGTCCGTGTAGTAATGGTTCTCGGCCATACCCTTCTGTGCAAGTTGGTAGAGTCTTCTCAGTTCCAGCTGGTTTGCCTCCTTGTTTGTGGCCGCGGGCGTTTCTTCGTCTGGTGATATCGTTTCTTCCTGCAGTTCAGTTTCGGTGTTGTCGCCTGGCTGTTCTTCCTCTTCTATGGTATTTTCCTCTTCCTCATCTTCGGCTTTTTCTGCCTGTATGATGTCAGTTGCTTCTTCTGTTTGTTGTACTTTGAATTCCAGGATGCGTTGCTGTTGTCCTTCCCACAGCTCATGTTCTACCAGTAGTTTCTGGAAGAGAAGCAGTGTCTGGCGTCTGCGGAACCGATAAAGTAAGATGGCGTTGATGAGTAGCAGGGCCAATAAAAGAGCTATGATGCCTATCAGTCGCAACTTCACGTTCACAGCCTTCAGGTCTTGCTCATACTGGTCGAGTTGCTGCTCGGCGGAGTAAATCTCGTTGCCCAGTACCTGATAGAATATTCTTCCGTTCTGCAGATCCTCGAAGTTTACCTTCTGTGCGCCATCGAAACCACTCTTTATGTCGTTTACGTAAAAGACATTGTGCAGTTTCACGTAGCTGCGGTCGTGGCTTCGCACCACAGAGTTCGAGTTCTCGTCCGTGCCCAGTTCGGCATGACAGATGGCTATACTATTCTCTATGCGGGTGCCTGGGTCGTCCACCCATCCCACCAGCCCTCCAACGCGCTTCCCCAGTGGAGCTTTGATGGAACCCGCATAGACGCAGTTTCGTATGAGCGAGGTGCTTGTGGTGAAGCCCGAGATGCCCCCGTAAGTGCAATCGCCCGTATAGTCCGAAATGATATCTACGGAAACCAGGCAGTTACTGATCGTTCCGCCTTGCATGTCTGCTACAAGGCCTGCCGCGTATTGTTCGTGACTGTGTAGCCGGCCTGTCACTTGCAGGTTCTTCACTTCTCCGCCACTGCCGATGAACTGAAACAGGGCCAGGTAGTTTCCGGGTGAATCATAGTCAACCGTTATCTTATGGCAGCAGCCGTCGAAAGTGCCCATGTAACGCTGCTCGTTTTGCCCGATCATGCCGTTGTATGCGCTGAAGTCGATGTCAGCTGTCAGTGCTGCATTGGCCGTGTTATCTTCCTCTGCTACTATACGGACGAATTCATTCAGTTCCTGGGCGGTGGCAATCTGATAGACCTCGTCTTCCTTCTTTATTCCAGAAGAATGGACTATTGTGCAAGAGAGGAACAGCAGGGCTACCGACATCCATAATTTGCCATGAAGGCCTGTTCTGCCTTGCATTTTACACCATATCGTGCAGCTCTTCCTTATATTTATATCGTATCGTTTCAGGTCTTTTATGCCCATTTGTGTGCAATTTCTTCAGTTTTCAGCTGCAAATGTACAAAAAAATGATTTGTTCTCCTTCGCTTATCCCATTTTTTGCGTCCTTTTTTCCCAAATTGTATCTGAAATTTCTCAAATCGTATTTTTTGTGGTTAATAACTTTGCGCGAATACAAAATAATGTATAACTTTGTCCTCGAAACGTGTGTTGTATGCACGTGTAACCTTGAATTTTAATCCTTAACAATTATTTTATTTATTAATCAAAACTAAAACATCATGCTTAAAAACTTACGTAAAGCATTTCTACTCGTTGCCCTGTTATTGACAGGGACGAGTTGGGCAATTACGCAGGAAGACGGCGTCTATCAGATTAAGACGGCTGCCGACTTTAAGGCGTTTGCCGACATGATCAACAATGGTGAGACGGACATCAATGCTGTCCTGACTGCCGACATTGATTTTACGGGTTACAACATGTCCATTGGTAACAGCAACAACAACACCTACAAAGGTACGTTCGACGGCCAGGGCCACAAGATCACCATCAAGCGCGAGGGCGGTAACGGCCTCGGCCTGTTCGAGTACTGCGGCGGTACCATCCGTAACCTGATTGTTGACGGTGAAATCAACAGTACAGGTGAGCACAACGGCGGTATCGTAGGCGATGCCCGTCAGGGTCTGCGCATTGAGAACAGTATTTCCTACGTGAACATCACCAGCACCATGGACACCAACATCGGTTCCGGTGGTATCCTCGGTAATGTGGGTGGTTCCGACACCAAGTTGCTCAACTGCATCTATGCCGGTAAGATTAAGGGCCACGACCGTATTGGCGGCTTCGTGGGCTGGTATGACGATCCGGGCAGTGTGATTGAGAACTGTCTGATGATTGGTGAAGTGGAAGTAGGAACCTTCGAAATTACATCGGACAACAATCTGGCTTCCAACGTGATTTGCCGTTACGGTACGCACCCCATCCGTTGCTCCATCCGCAACACCTACTATGTACGCCAGGAAGGTGTGCCCGATCAGTTCTATGTAGGCCGTCAGGGCGAGGTAATGGGCGACAGCAATGGTGAAGACAACATCAGCAACATGACCCAAGGTGCCTTTGAGGTAACCAAGGAACAGCTGGCCAGCGGTGAGGTTTGCTTCGCCTTGAACAACAACCAGCAGGAAATCAACTTCTATCAGACCATCGGTACGGACGAAGTACCCACCACCATTGCCAACGGACATAAGCGTGTGTATGCCAAGGGTGAGGTGAAGTGTAACGGTCAGAAGTATGGTGAGGCTACTTACTCCAACGTAGCTCCCAACAATATCGACCAGCACCTGTTTGAGGACGGCGTTTGCGTGGTTTGCGGCGCTACCGAGGGCGAGGCCGAGCTGCCTATGGATGAGGACGGCTACTATGCAGTGGCTACTGCCATCCAGTTCAAGCAGTTCTGCGACCTGGTGAACGAAAAGAATATGACTGAGGTCAAGGTTCGTCTGTATGACGATATCGACCTTACTGACGAGAAGTATTCCAAGACCCGTCTGAGCATCTTTGCCGGTGAGTTCGACGGTCAGGGACATGTGATAACTACTGCATGGAATCTTCCTGGTGCTGCCGGTCTGGTAGCTGCCCTGAAGGGTGAAGTGCATGATGTGATTATGCGTGGTACGATGATTAACTCCCAGTCCTACATGGGTGCTATTGCCGGTACTACTCTTAGTGCCCGCATCCGTAACTGCGTGGTGGAGACAGAGATTACCTCTACCTATAACGGTCACAACGGAAGCGTGGAAGGCGGCGGTTTCATTGGCCGTAACGAAGGTGTCAATACGCTGGTGGAGAACTGCGTATTTGCCGGCAAGCTCATCCAGGGCGAGGCCGAAGATGCCAACTTGTCTGCTGTGGGCGGTTTCCAGGGTAACAACCGTGGTACAACCACTATCCGTAACTGTATCGTAACTGGTACTGTTGAGGCACGCAGCACTGATGCTGCCGTATTTGCCCGCGACGGTCAGGCAACTGTGACCAACAGCTACTACATCAATGACTTCCCTGGCGGCAACGCTGGCTATGGCACCAAGATGACTCCGGAAGAACTGAGCACCGGTGCCCTGGCTTATACCCTGAACGGTGGCGACATCAATCCTGCAACCGTGGTATGGCGTCAGAATACCTACGAGTACGAACCCAGCATCCCGATGCCTACGGGCGGCGACAAGTTCGGTATCGTCTATCGTCTGAACGACGGCCGCTACATGGGTGTCTATGACGATGAGTCCATGAGGACCTTCCAGTATGCCTTCCAGGCTCAAGAGGAGAACTACATGGAGAACGTAGTGGCCAACGCCGAGGTTATCGACGAATACCTGCCCCACATCGAGGAGCTGGTTGCAGTTGACAACTACAAGAAGTTCTGGACAGAGTACGTATCCTTCAACGACAAGAAGAAGGCCCTCGAGGCCAACATCGCTGCATACGCCGAGTTCTTCCACCAGGCGGCAGAGGCCCGTCAGTATCTGGAGGACAACCAGCTGGCAGGCGAGGCAGCCGGCGTGCTGAGCAGCTATGTGAACGACAAAGTGAACCCCAACGACCAGTTTAAGAACGGTAGCGCCTCCTACATCGAGGAGAACCTGCAGCTGGGCACCGATGCCGTAAGGAACGAGATCGACTTCCTGAAGGCTCTTTGGGGTAAGGCCATCGGCGACGGCTATGTAGCCGGTACCGACATCACCCTGCTGCTTACCAACGGCGACTTCAGCAACGGCTGGAACGGATGGGGCGGCAACGGCGGCACCAATACCGCATCGAGCCTGAAGCCCGCTGTGCGCGAGGCTTGGAACGGCACTATGGATCGCTACCAGACGATTACCGGCCTGAAGAACGGTATCTATGAGCTGGATCTGAACGGTCTCTTCCGCGCAGCCGGCAACGACCACAACACCAGCTATGCCGCATACCTCTATGCTTACAGCGGCGACTCCAAGAACTGGGTTCCCTTCATGGGTATCAGCGAGGATGCCCTGCCCGCAAACGAGGCTGTGAACTACGAGAACTGCTACATTGTGAACGTGAACACGCATCCTTATGACAACGAGTTCCAGTTCACCGACGAGGGCGAGTTCTTCTACGTGCCCAACAGCGTTGACGGTGCCAGCTACGCCTTCAAGGGCGGCCGCTACCAGAACCGCATCCTGGTGAACGTAACCGACGGCTCTCTCCATGTAGGTGTATATGTTCCCGGCACGGGTGCCGAGCGCGACTGGGCTCCCTTCGGCGGTACGAAGCTCATCTATCAGGGCGAGTTCGAAAGCGAGACAGCCAGTGAGTCTCTCGACGCTGTGCTTGCCGGTCAGGCAGCTCGTGCCCAGACGTTGATCGACTTCCAGCCTCAGGTTGACCAGTACGTTGCCTACACCGGCTTCAGCAAGGTCGAGAAGGATGAGCTGCAGGCTTGCATCAACGACTGGAACGGTGCAACTACCGCTGCTGCCAAGTATGCCTTGGTTGAGCGCTTCTCTAAGGTGTTCCAGAGCATTGAGGATACGAAGAAGGCCTATAAGTACATGGTTTCGACAGCCAATACAATCCTGGAGGCTGTAGGTAATCTGACCGATGCCGGTGCCATCAGCCAGCAGGAGGCAGTGGACATTGCCAATGCCATCGACGCCATCAACGGCGGCTTCGAGAGCGGTGCCTATACGGCCGAGGAGGCTCGCAACCTGTCTGCCCTCGAGGGTCTTGTACCTCGTCAGGATGCAAACGGCGTTTACCAGGTTGGTACACTCACCGAGTTTGCCATGTTCAGCGGCTTCGCCCGTTCGAATACCGGCCTGAATGCCAAGCAGACGGCCGACATCGAAGGCGTGACGAACAACATGTCTCTCATCGACTATACCGGCACCTACGACGGCGACTTCCACACCATCACGGTTAACATCAACGCCGAGCAGGAGTATGCAGGTCTCTTCCGCAGCACGAATGGCAGCGCCCTCATCAAGAATCTGATTGTGAAGGGTACCCTCAATACCGGTGCCAAGTATGCCGGCGGTATCGTGGGCGGTGCCAATGACAACACTACCATCCAGAACTGTGAGTCCTACGTAGTCATCAACAGCACGGTTGACGGCGACGGCACCCACGGCGGCATCATCGGTTTGGTAGGCGGATCTGGCACGATAAAGGTGAACAACACTCTGTTCGCCGGTGCCATCAACGGCGAGAAGACCACTTGCTGCGCAGGTATCAGCGGATGGAACAACTCTGCCCTCTCGGTGAACAACTGCCTGCTGATCGGCGAAGTCAACACCCTGACGGACGGTTGCTCTACCTGGAGCCGCAACAGCGGTAGCTTAACTGCTACGAACAGCTACTACAAGGAAGGCTTCATGGAAGTGGACGACCACGGCAAGGGCACGAAGGTAACCGATGCTCAGCTGAAGAGCGGTGAGATCACCTTCAAGCTGAACGGTGAGAAACAGGGCGAGGGCGTTGCATGGTACCAGAACGTAAGTGCAGGTGCCTATCCCACCATCGTGCCCAACAACGACTTCATCGTTTACCAGCAGGCCGACGGCACCTTCAGCAACACACCGACCGCAATCGAGAGCATTGCTGCCGACAAGGATGCCGAAGCTGTTATCTACGACCTGACCGGTCGCCGCGTTGACAAGGCTCGCAAGGGCTTGTACATCATCAACGGCAAAAAGGTACTGGTTAAGTGAGAGTAGGAAACCGAGCTTGCTCGAGTTCCCTACCGAACGGAAAGGAGCTCGAGCGCAGCTCAAGGTACTGGTTAAGTGAGAGTAGGAAACCGAGCTTGCTTAAGTAAGTAAACACGTCCGAAAGGACCGACTATAAGAATCTCCGCGCAGGCGCAAGAGCCTGCACGGAGATTTTCCCTCAGAAGAGTCATCCGCAGGGAGACTCAATAATCAAAGATGAACGAGATAGTTGTTTATCATAATTGAATCGAGTAACCTTTAAATCAGCAAACAGTGCTGATGGGTTGATGTTTACGTAAAAGGGTTAGTTAAGATAGTTAAGTAAGGATGATAACGGAGGCAACGGTGCTGAGACAGCCGCAGTTCGCCTCCGTTTTTTGTGTCTTTACCCATTGATTACTATATTGTCTTCTGTCCGCTTTTGGACACATTGTCCAAATCCGGACAATTAGGAAAAACGCCAAGTTATTGATAATCTTTACTTTAATAGTTTGGCACGCTTTTTGTTACATCGTTAGGCATGAACGAACAGAAAAGTATGCAAAGTACAAAAGAGTATAGCTCAATGGACAGAACACTCAGCAGGCGCGAGCGATTCAGTATGCGCTTGCGTGCCTGGCTGCGCCCGGCAGCAGTAATGATGATAGCCGTACTGGCAGCGTATGCGGTTGTACGGATGCTTGCACGCCGATATGATGTCAGTCAGTTCACCCTTTCAACAGCCGAATACGGTCAGGTCGAGGCGGGTATAGGTACCAGCGGGCTGGTAGAGGCCGAGGTGCAGCAGATTGTCACCTCGCCCATCAGCAGCCACATCATAGCCGTTCACCACAAGACGGGTGAGCGGGTAGAGGAGGGCACTCCGCTGCTCAGCCTCGACCTCCAGCAAGCCAGCGACAACTATAAGAAGGCCGTCGAGGAGGAGAAGATGCGCCGCCTGAAGCTCGTACAGCTCGAGGCAAGCCAGCAAACGCGGGAGGCCAACCTGAAGATGCGGATAAAGGTGGCCGAGGCGATGCTCAACAGCCGGTTGCGCCAGTTGCGTGGCGAACAGCAGCTGGACAGCATAGGGTCGGGCACCACGGAGCGCGTGCGCCAGGCACAGGCCGACTACGAGACGGCACGCCTGGAACTGGAGCAACTCAGGCAGCAGTTACAGAGCGAGCAAACCTCCGCCCAAGCAGAGAGGGAGGTGCAGCAGCTGGAGATGCAGGTCTTCCAAGTAGAGCTCTCTGCTCTTGGCCGTACCCTCGAGCAGGCGCAGATTCGCTCTCCCAGGGCGGGCACGCTGACGTTCCTGCACAGTTCGGTGGGCGCACAGGTCTCGTCCGGAGAGAAGCTTGCTGTCATCAGCGACCTGAGCAGTTACCGCATCAGGGGCGAGGCACCTGAACGATATGCCGACCGCATCACCCCAGGCGCACAGGTCAGGATACGCACGGGACAAGCCGAGTTGGACGGCACGGTGAGCAGCGTAAACCCTCTGTCGCAGAACGGTAATATCTCCTTCCTAATCAGTCTTAGCCAACCCGATCATCCCGCCCTGCGCCCAGGGCTCAGGGTGGAGGCACGCATACTGACCTCGTTCAGAGACAGCGTGCTGCGCATCAGGAAC
>JAEEGJ010027520.1_pt1 | contig 11409 bp, 8 predicted proteins | sample 8958761 | NCBI WGS metagenome assembly JAEEGJ01 (sample SAMN16246546, study PRJNA631951) | gut metagenome | biome: gut microbiome; feature: rumen; material: RS-attached | host: Bos | place: Iran: Karaj | collected 2018-10
CGCGTTGAACTTTCCGAGCTTTTCCTGGGCGTTTGCCATCTGGAGACCGTTGATGATTTCATCAAGATCACCTGTGACAACCTTGTCCAGGTTGTAAACGGTGAGGCCAATGCGGTGGTCCGTCACGCGGTTCTGCGGATAGTTGTAAGTGCGGATCTTGGCAGAACGGTCGCCAGTACCCACGAGGGCCTTGCGGTTTGCCGCTTCTTCCTTTTCCTTCTTGGCGATGACGGCGTCAAGGATCTTGGAACGCAACATTTCCATGGCGTGGAGTCTGTTCTGCAACTGGCTACGTTCTGTCTGGCAGCTCACCACCACACCCGTCGGGATATGCGTCAAACGCACGGCGGAGTCTGTCTTGTTGATGTACTGACCGCCAGCACCCGAAGAACGGTAGGTGTCCATGTGGATGTCTGCTTCGCGAATTTCCACATCGACTTCTTCAGCTTCAGGGAGGATTGCGACTGTTGCTGCAGACGTATGCACGCGGCCCTGCGTTTCCGTTTCCGGCACACGCTGCACACGGTGAACGCCGCTTTCGAACTTGAGCGTACCATAGACGCTGTCGCCTTCGATGAATACGCGGATTTCCTTGTAGCCACCCACCGTGCCTTCGCTCAAGTCCTGGATGGTCATCTTCCAGCCCATCTTGTCGCAGTAACCGCGATACATGCGGAACAAGTCGCCCGCAAAGAGAGCCGATTCGTCACCGCCCGTACCGCCGCGAATTTCGAGCGTTGCGTTGCGGTAGTCCCACGGATCCTTCGGCACCATCAAAATCTGGAGTTCGTCCGTCACTTCGGGGAGCTTCTTTTCGATCTCCGAAATTTCGGCCTTGGCCATCGCGACCATTTCCGGGTCGGAATCGCCGAGAGCGATCTTGTATTCTTCAAGATCGTCCATCATCTGCAGGTATTCCTTGGCCTTCAAGACGGCCTTTTCGATACCCTTGTACTGCTTGTGAATCTTGTTGTAACGAGCCTGGTCACCGAGAACATCCGGATTGCCGAGTTCCGATTCCAGTTCTTCGTATTTTTCAATGAGTTTTTTAGCTTTATCTTTCATCGTGCCCAAATTTAGTAAATGGCGTCGTCCCTATTCATTGCGGTTCCTTGATTACGGGGTCGAAGCGCTAGACTTTCACCATTTGGGGGTGAAACATTCTTCGTAGCTGATAATCCCGCATCTCAGGGAATCCTTGCGTGAGTATGTTATGGTCACGTGTGGATTTTCCGAAAGCTCCCCGCAGTATGCGAACAGGAAGCCGACATGCATATCGAACGGTCTCGCCTCGTAACTACAGTTGTCGGATACATCTGCAATAGAGATGGTGTCTTTTGATATTTTTGTAAGGACGTGTACGGCTGGTGATGTGTCCTTGATGTTCAGCACGTATAGCGGGCAGCCATTAATTTCGTGTAATGTACCCATTGCTTTTGCCGTTGCCGGGAACAGGTTACTTAAGTTGTTATAATCTTCTTGTGTGGCCGCCTTGTGTAATCCGGCTGTTCTTAACGATGCAATTTCAGGGCTTTCGAAACAGGTGCTATTTGTCGCGTCGCAGGAAACAAAAGTCTTGTTGTATGCAATAACATTCTGGTCGAAAGCGATTTCGGTGATGTTGTATTTTAGGAGGTAGTCGTTAAGGGTGCGGCTGGGAGATATGTCTGGATTGCCAATGGTGCCACCGCCTGGACCTCCATCGGTCGAATTACTTGAAGAGGACGGGGGCGTAGTCGGATGGTCTTCGCGACTTCCTTCGGAAGAAGAATAACGTGATGTCGAAGAAGCTTCTTTATTGCTGCTAGAAGACGTGATAGTTTCTGGAGGTGTCGTGATTTCTTCAGACGAGGAGGATCCTTCATCCAGTGGCGGACGATTTGCGCTCTGGTTTGGTTCTTCAGCGGTTCCTGCGATTCTGTCTGAACAGGCAAACGAGCAAAGTACAGCGAGTGCCGCTGCATTTGTTGTCAAAAATTTTTTGAATAGCTTAGTCATTTCCGTTCTCCCTTGCCTTTCTTGTGAGTGGGAATAACTGTAAATTTAGTCTATAAACTTGATCGATGTTCTTGTCGCCTGCGGCAATGCTCACGATTTTGCGGCGGCATTCGTCGAGTTCCTTGACGATTTGTTCGTAAGAGTCCTTGGAGATACCCATGGTGATGCCGCTGAAGTTTCGTTCGGTGCGGGCAAGATCCAGTGAATTGGCGGCGATTTTCGCCATTTCGCGGTGCATTTCGCGGATGGCGAGCTTGGTTGCTTCGGGGGATCCTTTAATGGATGTTTCCGTCTGGATGTACGTGTTTTCGCCGTTTTTTTTGAGAAATCCCGCTTTTGTCAAGAAATCGAGAGTTTGCTTAATTTCGGTGGCTGATACATCTGTGTAGCACATTTTGGCAAGCTCTCCCGGGGTGGCGCCTGGCATGAGCGGGGCGAGTTCCCGCAGGACTGGGTTTCTCCAGCTTTCGTAGAATTCAAATAAGTCACCCTCGATAATCCGAACCTTGTGAATTTTTGCAATGGAAAGCATTTCTTCGTAGGCGGCTTTCTTTTTTGTCTCGTCCGTTTCTTGGCCGAAGTTGACCATGGCCCTGAAGTAATCCATTTCAAAGCCAACAAGCCCCATTGCCTGCCCGGTGCGTTCTATGCCGATGCGGCTCAGGTTGCTTTTCCCGTCGCAGACGACTTTCATGTACGAAGACGATGAAAAACCGGCGGCTTTGGAGAATTCGCGCCAAGAAAATACATGGCGAAGTTTGCGTTCTTCGTAGAAGTCTCGCATGTATTTCCGAAAGTCAGAGTACTCGATTATGGATTTCATTTGAGGATAAATATAAATTGAAACGGAAGGGAAAAATCGTCTTTATGCAACGTTTTGTTGTAAAATTGTCTAAAATGTGATTTTTGTACGATTTGTTACGATTTTTCTTGCATATATGCAACAATTTGTAAAGTTTTAGATACAAAAAGATTATTAAAGGGATATTTCCTTCTATTTTGCGGTAAAAAAATTATCTTCTTCTTTATGAGTGTATATGGTTTTTATGCTGAGGTCAATATTGGGTGTGCATTGATTTTGATGCTCCTCCTTTATAGCATTAGGAGTTTGCCGACTCCTCAGCTTAAATATTCCCTTTTCAAGAACTTGGTGCGATGGCACATTGTCTATTTTTTGAGCGATGCCTTATGGTCTCTTGTTAGCGATGGCATTTTACCGAAGAACATATATATGGTTTTGCTGGTAAATTACCTCAATTCCATTTTTTTGCCGATCGTGGCCTATAGCTGTTTTGTGTTTTCTGAAATCACGACGCGGACTGAAATGACGCGAGAGCAAATAGAGTGGTTCCAGACGAAACTGCGAATCCCGATTTTGATTGAAATGATTCTGCTGCCGATTTCCTATTGGCAGGATCCTGGTTTTTGGCTAGATGAAAATTTGGAGCCGCGAGGCTTGTATTATTTTGTCCTTCTTATAATCCCTGCGTCCTATTTTATCATGGCGACGGTTCGTGGCGTTTTGCGGGGATTTGCTTTAAAGGATCGGCAGAACCAGAGAACCTACTTGGTCGTGGCCTGCTATACTCCTGGTGTTGTCATTGCGGGTGTCGCCCAGCTCTTTTTCTCCATGACTACGCCTATTTTCTGTTTCTGGTGTACGTTTATTATTTTATTTGTGTACTTGCATTTGCAGAATCAGCTGATTTCGACGGATTCTCTGACGATGCTCAACAACCGCAATCGCCTGAACCATTTTTTGCACCAGCAACGTGAAGTGAAGAATACTTACGTATTCATGGTGGATGTGGATCATTTCAAGCAGATTAACGATACGTGTGGACATTCCGTTGGTGATAAGGCCCTTGTCCTGGTGGCGCAAGCTCTGAAGAAATCGTGCGAGCATTTAAATGGATCGGTGTTTCTTTGCCGCTATGGCGGTGATGAGTTTTTGCTATTGGCTCCGACAGAAAAGCCAAGCGCCGTGGTCGAACAGATTAGGGAATGTTTGCGCGATGAAGTTGTGAAACGGGGAGTCTCGTGTTCTTTCACTATCGCCGTTAGCGTTGGCTATGCCTTGTGGAATGGATCTCCTGATACCTTTAAAGACTGCTTGGTCGAAGCCGACAAGAAAATGTACGAAGACAAACGATTGGCTTAGCGGCTCGCTCGCCTCAGTAACTAGTCACTTCAAACTAGTTACTTGCTTTACCCTTCTAATTTATTCTTCAGGTAATGCTTTGATGTGTATGCAAAATACATGATGTCGGCGATGACTAGTGCTATGCCGCAGACGAAGAATACTTGCTGATGCATGCCGAAGTGATTGGCCATGGCGCCTCCCACAAGAATTCCTGTACCGATGCCGATGTCCCAGCCGCTGAGGTATGTGCTGTTTGCAGTCCCGCGCTGATCGTGGCGGGCGAGGTTCACGCACATGGTCTGGTAGCCAGGGAAAATAAGCCCGAGGCTTGTGCCGATGAGGAATGCGGATGTGAAGAACGCTATAGGACCGTGGCTAAAGGCAAGAAGAAAATAGGCGACAACATTCAAGGTCATGCCGGTGCCGACAAGGTGTATCAGGTAGCCTCGGTCAATCAGGCGGCCTGTCATGATGCGGTTCATGATAAGCCCTGTGGCAATAAGTGCGTAAAACCAGCCTGAACCGCCGATGCCAAGCTCCTTTGCGTAAATGGCGATGTAGTTCGTGACCGGGCCGTACGCGAATCCGACAAAGATGAAGTTTGCAAATTGCGGAACGGCGCGCGTGAGAAAGAAGCGGTCGAGCGAAAGCGGGGCGCAGATTTTCTTTTCGCGGGGCTTTACCTTGAGCGTCTGCACGAGCACAAGCCCGATAATGCAGAGGGCTATGGAAATCGCAAAAACGATTGTGTCGCCGAACGCTTCGTAAAGAAACATCCCGGTCATAGGGCCGGTGGCAAAGGCCAAGTTGACGCTGATCCCGAAATAACCGATGCCTTCGCCTCGGCGACTTGCGGGAAGCGCGTCAATAGCCACCGTATTGCTTGCGGTACTGGAAATCCCGAAGAACAATCCGTGGGCAAAGCGCACGACGGCAAGGATCGGCAACAGTCCGACAATCTTGTAGCCTACAAAACAGAGCGAAAATGCGAAAAATGTCCAAAAGTATAGCGGCTTTCTGCTGAATGTATCGACGAGGAATCCTGCGAACGGGCGGCAGGCAAGTGCGCCGATTGTGTAAAGCGAAATGATGAATCCGGCGGTCGCGTTGTCCGTCTGGAACTTGTCGAGAATGAACAACGGCAGAATCGGCAGCAGCTGGTAAAAACTAAAGAACAGCAGAAAATTGGCCGCAGCGACCGTGATGAACGTACGGCTCCAAAGTGTATTGTTTGTTGTATCGTTTCTTAATTCCATGGGAGTAGTAAAAAAAATAGTATATTTAACTCTATGAAATATATGGAGTTAACAGCTTTTCTGCTCTTTTTTTGCATGATGGGCGTTGTATCTTGTACGGTGCCGAATGATTATTCAGATATTTTTGGAATGACGCCTGCGGATGTTGAAAGTGGAATCATCGAGGGGATGCTCCACGTAAAATCGACTGGGAAGAAGACCCTGGTCGGTACAAATGATGTTTCCGCTAAAGCCTTAGAACGCCCGCAGATGAAGGTTGAATTTACCTATGATTTCGATTTGGGGCGCCATGAAGTCATTTGTAATGATTTTAATGAAGTGATGAAGAATGTTTCGGGCTTGAAAGTCGATTGCCCTGAAGATTCGGTTCCTGCTGCTAATGTGACATTTTATGATGCCGTTCTATATGCAAATGCGATGAGCAAAAAGCATGGGGCTGACACGGCTTATGAGTATTCCTCGAAAGAACTCGATGCTGAGAAGCACTGTGTGAAAATGAAAAATTTTAAGTTCAATCCTAAAGTAAATGGCTTTAGGTTGCCAACGGAGGCTGAATGGGTCTTTGTGGCATCTGCAGCATGGTCGCCAAAAAATAGCTGGAATGCCTATAATTCTGATAATAAAGTCCATAAAGTCTGTTCGTTGATTGGCAATGCGACTTTCTGTGATATGGCAGGAAACATGCTGGAACTTGTAAATGACTGGTATGGATCATTTAAAGATACTACAGTTGCCAATTTTGTAGGTTCGATGGACGGGGATGCTCTTGGTTCCTGCGTGGTAAAAGGCGGCAGCTATTATAGCGCTCCGACATCGGTGAATTTGTACAATAGGGGAGATACTTATCCAATTTTATCTTCAACTAGAGGGGATTATATAGGATTTCGTCTTGCTTATGGTTCTATTCCAGAAGCGACTTGGTTCCTGTATAACGGGAATACGGTCACTGTTCCTGTCGTCCCTCAGATAGAATCTTCTGAAATAAAAAAGCTCACAAATTCATATCAGGCGAAACTCGTCTTTCGGAATGATGAAACGGGTGGACTCGTTTATGTGAATTTTGCAAAAAATATGGGCATGTATCTGATCGAAGACACTGTAAATGTGTACCATCCTGAAATTTCTCCAGATGGAAAGCGTGTTGCGTTTTGCACGTCAATAGAAGGCTCTGAAAGGGAATCTGTTGTTTATGTTCGTGATTTGAATGAGTCTGGAAGCAATTTGGTTATGTTGCCCGATGAACATGCTGCTATTCCGAGATGGCGTGTTAATCCTAATGGCGATACCGTCATTGTCTATGTGTCTTCTGCGGGGAATAATAAGGGCGAACAGTTTATGCAGAAGAGCACATGGCAAGTCAAGTTTGCAAATGGAAAATTTGGTGTACCAGAGAAACTTTTTGATGGCGCGTATCATGGAGGTGTTTCAAAGGACAACCTCTTTGCTGTTTCTTCATCGCCGCTGTTGCGGGCCAGACTCTCAGACGGGAAAAAACATGATGATGTGATTTGGTATAATGGCGAACAGGCCTGTAATGCATCGCTTGCAAAAGATGGTACAAACCGTACATTGTTCCTTGACTTTGGAGGCTCGGCCGGTCGAGAATTTGTTGGAAGTGGTTATGGCGTTCATGAAAGATTACTTGTCGTCGATAGTACAGGACAAATTATTCAAACTGTAGTGGCGCCTGCTGGATATACGTTCGACCATACGGAATGGGTTGGAGGACTGTTGAAGGATTCGGCAAGTAATTTAGTTGTAGCGACGCTCACCGATGCTAATGGCTCACACCATAAGGTGGCCCTAGTCAATTTGGACAATGGTGATGTCGTGCCGCTTGCTGAAGGCGAGGAATTGTGGCACCCTAGTTTGTGGATCTGGCAGAATAGCCCGAATGTTCCCAAGCCTGTTGTCGATTTTGACAGTGCCGGTCTTTATTTTGACAGTGATAATGAAGAAGTGATTGGGGCCTCTACTGGATTTATATCTGAGGAAATGGGGATCAAGATGCAGTCGTTTTGGAAAAATCATGACAAGGCGAGTGTTTTTACTTTTGGAAGTTCCATGATGCTGAATGCGGTTATCGAGGATTCGATAAAGTCTTATAAAACCGTGAATATGGGTATATCTTTGACGGATATTCATTTGCATGATTATTTGATTAGGCACTATGTCCTGCCGTATGCGCCTCACGTCAAGTATCTCGTCGTAGAATTGTCTCCTGGATTTTTTTATAGGCATATTTCGTTTTTATCTGCGCCTGTCCTTTCGACTTCACCAGGTATTGTATATGATAGTAAGCATCTGTCGCCTGAAACGAAAAATGAAATTGCGGAACAAAGCCAGTATCAGCAGTTCCCGAAGGTCTTGTTAGGGCAGCAGTATATTGAGGGAACATTCCTCTTGCCTTCTCTGGATTGGGGTTTCCCGAATGTATTAGCGGATACTACGGGAATGGTGTTTGACGATCCGTCTTTGCAGAACAACTTAAATATTCTAAAGGCGCTAAAGCAAACCGCCGATTCTTGCGGTGTAAAACTTATTGCTGCTATACCGCCACGCAATCCAAGGTTTAAGGACACGAAGGTATTCGACCCGTATGGCCCGAGTTGGGAGGTGGCGCACCAGATTATCGATGCGGTTAAGGATATGGGCATCGTTGTTTTTGATGAATACAAAGATGGCCACCACGACTATACCAACGCGATGGCCTTTAATTCTAGCCATGTGAGCTATCTTGGAGCGGCTCAGTTTTCGGCGCGTTTAGATGCCTTGCTGAAATCGCTGGAATAAGTCGCTAGTTGTTAGTCATTAGTCGATAGTCTAAAGTATGGCGACGAAGTCGCGAATATGAAACCAATAACTAATGACTATTGACCAGTTACTTCTTTTCGAGTGCGACAAGCGTTTCGAGGTGCGGGGTGCCCGGGAACAAGTCCATCGGCAGCACTTCCTTGACGCGATAGCCGTAACGTTCCCATTCGGCGAGGGCGCCTGGGATTTCGTCAGTGCCGCAGAAAATGTGGAGTACACGCACGGGCTTGCGCATCGCGAGAGCCCGGATGACGCCCGGTTCTGTTCCCTTGCGCGGCGGGTCCAACAAAATGCGTTCCGGTTCGCCAGGGATCGGCCGCGGAAGTCTCATTTGCACAAACGTCTCGTCAATTTTCCCTGCGATGAACTTGTAGTTCTTCTTCAAGAATCTAGCGGAGGCCTTCGCGCAATCGATGGACGGACCTTCCCATTCCACGCCGAGTACGGACTTGGCTGCTTCACCGAGTGCAAAACTGAAGAGGCCGTAACCGCAGTAAAGGTCCAAGAAGTGGTCGCCCTTTTCAAGACCGAGCAAGCGGCTTGCGGACTTGATGAGATTGTGGATCTGGCTTTCGTTGATCTGGCTGAATCCCGTTACCGGATATTTGAGCCTGAAATGGCCGAGGTCGAGCGAAAGTTCGCGCGGGCCGTAAAGTTGCTTGAAGTTGAGCGTATCTGTCGGGCGCTTGGCTTCGAGATAGTAGTTGGAACCAGTCGGGTCTACGTAGGCATGTGCTGCGGTTACGTGGTACGGGCTCTGCTGCAAGACTTCGGAAATCTGCTTGAGCTTGCGCACGATGCTTGCATCGAGTTTTTTCACATTGAAAATCACGACGCGGTACTTGTACGTGCCGCGGATAATAATCCAGTTGAGTGCATAAGCGAGCGGCTTGTATGCAGGCGTGATGAGCTTGTCGAACAGCAAGCGGTAAATGGCGTTGTGTTCTTCGGGTTCGAGAATGCTATCGTATTCGTTAAAACGCAAATCGCCCGGCTTCATTTCGACTTGGCGCTTGGACGTGGTGCGGTAATTGCGCGGCATGGGGCTAGCCACAATCGGCTGCGGGCCGCGGGCAAGGCGGTTGACTTCCCAAAATTCGCGGATGGCGGCGTTCTTGACTTTGAGCTCGTCTTTGTAATCGAGCGGAGCGAGGGTCTCGCCGTAAGCGGAATCCGATTCCTTCGTATAATTCGGGAGGTTATGGGCTATTGCTTGTTCAAAAAACATGAAATCCTCTTTTTCTACCCTCAAATTTAAAAAGTTCCCGGAAAGTTTAAAGTCTATTTTTATGCTAAATGGCTGTATGCTGTGGTTTGTTGTTTTTGGTCTGATCTCGTCATTCTCGACCGAAGGGAGGGAAACTATTATTTCCCGTATCTACGTTTGTAATAGGATACAGTAATGTCTTGTAGTTGGTGATTGTATGAATCAACGGCTAATGACTAAAAATCTTGAAATACTTTTCTGGCACTTCGCTATTTTGTACATTTGTTGACAAAAGTTTTGAGTTGGAGTGACTTTATGAATTATACTCGTTTGCTTGTTTTATCCGCAATCTTTTCGACAATGGTTTTTATCGCTTGTGATGACGGTAATTCTGCTTCGCAGGTGGATGATTTTTCACCGTCGCAAGAAACGGTGGAGGCCGGTCGGACTTGTGTTCTTCTGCCTGCTTGCGATGCAATGGTCTTGCAAAATATTAATACCTGGCACTTTGTGCGCAAGGATGCGTTTGGCAAAGATGTTGAATACACTTACAAGGCCGATGGCCGGGATCTGATTCTGACCATCAAAAATGGGGATGGTTCTGTTAACTCCAAGACTTATTTCATGTACAATATGGAATCTGATGCCGGTGTGGAAATGGCATACAGTGCGGCAAAGGCTACCTGTAAGGACGGCGGTGGTAATGACAGAACGACGAAGGTGTGCTCATCTGTTTCTTCATTGATCCCATATGTATCTTTGACGGATGATCGCGACGGAAAAACGTATAAAACCGTAGAAATTGGAAGTCAATGGTGGATGGCTGAAAATCTCACTTATGAACGCGATGACGGTTTCTATGGTTGGTCTTCTGCTCTGAATTCTTGCCCTTCCGGTTGGCATCTTCCTTCGGTAAGAGAGTTTGAAACGTTGATGGATGCTGTGGGCGGGGCTTCGAATGTTGATTCCGTGCTTGATTTGAGAAAAAACTTGAATAGTACGGAATCTGCTATTTTTTGGAGCTCGGATTCCTGTGAGGTTACGGCTTATGACCGTAGGTATCCCATTCCGTCAGAAGAGTTTGCTTATTCTATGGAATTGAATTACTATAGCAAAAGTGTGTACATTGGTAGATGGTTGAAGTATCAGAGTGCTTTTGTCCGTTGCGTCAAGGATGATGAATAATTGAAATTTGAAAAAGTGACTTGCTAAGGATACTGTTGAATTGAAAAAAAAACTCTGGCTTTGAAGCTGGAGTTTTTTTTTCTGTGAAAAATTTTACAAAAAAATAGCGGGCCAAATAGCACGAAAAAGCGTGTATATAAAGTGGTGGAGGAATGTGTTCTCTGCTGCGTTACGGCGCGGTCCGTAAAAAGAGAACTTTCTAATGATTAAAGTTTGTACTTGTGATAAAGCTAAAGTTGCATATTTAAAATTTAATAATTATATTATAATTATAGCGCGAGGCGTTGTATGCAAATAGAATTCGCGTGGGATGAAAAGAAAAATGCGATTAATCAAAAGAAGCATGATGTTTCGTTTGAGGAGGCTAAAACTTGCTTTGAAGATGAATATGCGAGGGTGTTCTTTGATGTGGAGCATTCAGCTCAGGAAGATAGGTCTATTCTTATTGGGTTGTCGTCTTGTTTAAGAACACTAGTTGTTGTCTTTACTGAATGGAATGGCTTGAATCCCGATGTGTTGGTGAATCGTATAATCAGTGCCCGGAAAGCAACGAAAAAGGAATTTCAATATTATTGGAACGCGAGAAAAGGAGATTGCTTATGAAGAAAGAATATGATTTTTCAAAAATGAAGGCGGTGAAGAACCCGTATGCCAAAGTTCTTAAGAAACAAATTACAATAAGGCTGAACGTTGAAACGATCGACTATTTCAAGAATATGGCCGAGGAACTTGGTATTCCGTATCAGGTACTGATGGATTCGTACCTGACGGATTGTGCGAACGCCAAACGCAAGTTGAAGATCACG
>JAEEGJ010027523.1_pt1 | contig 11409 bp, 6 predicted proteins | sample 8958761 | NCBI WGS metagenome assembly JAEEGJ01 (sample SAMN16246546, study PRJNA631951) | gut metagenome | biome: gut microbiome; feature: rumen; material: RS-attached | host: Bos | place: Iran: Karaj | collected 2018-10
TCGTGTTACTTTTTCTGCTTTGTAACATATAAACTTGCTGTTAGAAACAAGCACATTCCCATTTATAGATGATAAATTATCTAATGAATCATTACGACATGACACGCACATCAACGTAATTGCGATTATAAAACAATCAATTAACTTTTTCATTTTCTTATATTTGATTTGCTTATGCATTATTATTATTTTATCTCATTCTCTTTACTTCGGATTTCCCGTTATGACTGTATTTTTCCTTTCCCATAGGCATTTCGTTTACAAAGTTACGATTAAGCGAGAGATAAGCGAAATGAAACTTGTTTTAATTTTGCTTATCCGAGTGAAAGTAAGTTCGGCTAAGCCAAAATTAGACATTTTTTTTAATACTCTCACCGTTTTCATCTTTAATATACTTCTTTATGGCTTCCTGCAATACAGATAACCCCGCGGCGAAGATTGTTAGTTCTATTCCCCGCTTGTCAGGATCAATCCATTCTCTGCAATGCCCTGGGCCGAGACGTTGAACTGGTTCCGGCGGCTGTTGTTGTAGAACGAGACGATGGCGCGCCCGCTCTCGTCAAGGCGCAGGTCGGGGTTCCAGTAAAGTGTGCGGCGATAGTCCTTGAAGTCCTTTGGCAGTTCCTTTTTCGAGTAATCCGGCTGGTAGAATGCCTCGCAGACGCTCAGGCCCGGCATACCATAAAAGCGGTCGCGGTACGTAGATCTCCTTTCTTCTCGAGGCATTCGCTCAATATTTATTGTAACTGATGGCTGGTCGGAGGCCCGGTAGCGTTTATCTCCTTCCAGCCTTGGGGAAAAGTCAGTATATATCAGCACCTTTTTCAGATTCTCAAGATGATTATATTTTTGTTGTTCGTGATAGGAAATGAAGGATGACATGTTTTTCCCATTCCAGCGTCGCTCCAGCATATAAGTACGCCCGACTCCCATGTCGCCGATATAGCATCGTGCCGTGTTCAAGGAAAAAGACAAAGAGCCTGCATACCATGCAGGGGAGAGGCCTGCGTCAACCACTTCATTGAAAGCTTCATAGGCATCCACTACCATGACCGGATGGTTAGGGTCGAAGCTTCTTAGTCCGCCTCTCTGCGCCCCTACGATTATTTCCTTCAGTTCTCTTTCATCTTGCTTGTCCGTTACTTTATCGTTGAATTCGCCAATGTGTTTCTGGTAATAGCTATATGGCTTTACAAAGCGTGGATAAAAAGGTCGCAGGCGCAAGCTGTAGTCGGGGTATTGGTCGGCATCCCGTCTGATGAGAGGTTCCTTGTCAGGTTCCCTGGCCGAAAGGAACATGTAGTGATATCCGTTGGTCATGGGAGCCAGCAGGGCAAATGCCCCCTCACGGGTTGACACATCCAAGGCCGCGCTACGGTTTAACACATGTGCTGGCACATCGAACTCGGCATGTACGGTCAGCTCATCTTTTATTGCAGAAATCGACTGATAGTCAATGGGGTCATTCTTTATGGATATATACTCTAATCCAGCTACGCCTAATTCCAGATCCTCCAAAAAACGATGAGATGCTTCATCTGTCACATTCAATACTTCCATAAGAATAGGACCCGTGTTTCCTCTGGAAAGTATTTCTTCATAAAGCTTTATACCGGGGTCATCAACAGAAGCCATATAGAAATAGTCCTCCTGTTCCAACTGCGAGTATCTACTCACGTCGCCGCGGATGACGGGGTACTTCTCGAACGGCTCTTCCACGTGGAAGCTGTCGGTTGTCTCCTGCCATCGGAAGCGGCGCCAGCCCTGCACCATCAGCAGCAGGTCGAGGGCGCGGCGATGTTCCTGGTCGTCCTCCTCGAAGTACCAGCCGGGAGCTTCCACGAACCCCTTCAGCTGACTGGCGAGCAGCATCTCAGTGAGCAGCGTGCCGTTGTCGTAGAGCGGGTCGGAGAGGGCCTTGTCCCTAACCGATACTGAGAGCGTCGTCTGTGCCGGAGCCTCCAGCATCATCGTCACTTTCTCCAACGGCTCGCCCTGTTCGGGCAGGCCTGTTACTTTTACATTACCCGGCTGGAGGTCGCCGTGTCGGATAAATACGAGGCGGTCTGCATAGACCTCGCCCTTCTCGTCGTGCAGCGTAAGTTGAGCCACGCCTGTAGGCAACTTTTCCGTATCGATGCTTACGGTATCCTCGTGAACGTTTGAACTTCTCACCTTCTGGCTGAAGTGGACTATGCCGTTCGTCCTGGCCGTGAGGGTCAGTTCTTCGGATAGATTCCCCCGGCGTGCTATGCAGGCCATCAGTCGGCCTCCCTCCTGCTCCACGCCCATTACGGCGCCGTTCTTCTCTCGGCCTGGCAACTGCACTTTCTCAGTATGCCCGTCTCCCCAGCGGAACTCGGCTGTGTAAGACTCTGTCGGCAGGGCGTTCAGTTCTATGGTGCCGCGTCCCCGGTGCTCCGTCCTGCCTTCTGCCACGGCCTTGCGCTTGCTGTCATAGACGGTCAGTCTGCCGTTCAGGTGCTCGCCCTCGGGACTGTTGGCCTCGAAGGCCAGTCGCTGGCGCACGCCCCCCACCCAGGCTCCGCCCTCGGGATAGAACGTAACCTCGGCATGTGGCTTCTCAGCCTTTATCTTATGGTAGCGGCGCAGGGGGCGCAGCGTCATGTCGCGGTTGTACTCGCCCGCCTGTTTCGGTTTGTCATAGAGGGGAAAGACGCGGCTGTACAGCTTGTCGTAGTCGCGGAAGAAGTCGGCCGCCATATCGGGCCTCAGGAACCACTTCTCGGCCGCCTTGCTGTGCGGGTGCTCGGTGCGTCCCCAGTTCAGCTGCCATCGGGTATAGGCCCGCAGTTCGTAGAAGCCTGCGTAGAGCGTGTCGGGCAGGCAGAAGGATCCTGCCGCCTGTCCGTCCGTCAGGCGCAGCATCTGGCGCTCCACCAGGTAGCCGTCCTGGTTCAGCAGCTCGGCGTAGAGAATCTGGCTGATGTCGGACGGCGTGCCGCGGTCGCTGCGCACCACGTAGGCTTTATAGTATAATGTGTCGCCCAGAAAGTAGCAGGTATTGTCCAGGTGCACATAGACTATCTCTTGGGGAAATTTTCTACCCGTCTCCCTCAGCGAGTTGGGCAGAATGGAGTCTGGCGCTTCGGACGTATCCCCTCTCTCTACGACTTCGGCTTTTCCTCTGGGTCGAACGTGCTTTTGGGCAATTTGCTCCTCTTCCTCGGTACGCTGGATGATGCCCGAGCCGGCCCACATCAGCGAGTCGAAGCCAGCGGCGTCCACCGCAAGTGCCATATTCTCGCCTATTTTCTTTCCTTTCCGGGGCAGGCTTAGGTTCATGTCCTCTACGTTCAGGAGTACGCCCTTGCTGCTCACGTCCTGTCCATTCATTTGGTAGTGGAGGTTGCTCACTTCGGCAAAGCCGTTCTTGTAGGTGTATTCTACGGTGACGTTTATCTCTACGCTCTTCGTCAAGTTCAGAGTCCCGTTGTTTGTGTGCAGCTGGATGTGGGGTATGTGACCCTCGAAGCGGCGCACCTGCCAGGTATTGCCATCCACGTAGAGCACCCCGTCAATGTCTCCTTTCTTGCTGTTCAGCTGAATGCGATAGAGCGAGGCATCCCCCTCATTAAACCTCATTATCGGCTGGCAGCCGTCTCTCCTCTTATAGTTCTGGGCGTTGAAGGGCGGGTCGATGGCTGCTTTCCAAAATGGATTCTTCTGCACCATCGGACCAAGTTCCAGGATGTGATGCATGTTCAGGTCGCTAAGGAAGGGGACGGAGTCTGGGTCGTAGAGCTGCATCCGGTGTCCACTCAGGACGGAAAGGTTGTGCAGATGAACAGCCGTTTCCGAATTCAAAAACGCCTCAGTCATGTCCACCTTGCCGTTCATCGTTTCTGATGTTCTGTAGAAAAATGTGCCGCGATGCTCTTTCCCCTTCTTGTAGCTCTCTTTCAGTTCGCGGGCCACGTGTTCCAGGATGGCAGACGATGAGAGTATTTCCACCTGACGTAATTCCCTATACATCGGTTTCAACTTGATTGTTCGGGGCAAGTGATTAACTGAAATTGTCTGCATGATATATCCGATGTAACTGATTCTCAGCGAGTCATCCGCCCCTGCTTCAATACTAAAGTATCCATCGAGATTGCTCAGAGTCCCCCTGCCATTTGAAATATGAATGGAAGCATAGGGCAGCGGCTCCCCAGTCGCGGCATCTAACACACGAGAAGCATATTTCTCCTGCGCAATCAAACAAGATGTTGCACAGGAGAATAACAAAAGGAGAAACACTCTATACATTCACGAGGGGATTAATAGCGATATTGAGGAGGAATATTAAAAAAAGTGGAAGGGAAGCCACCAACGTCCAACTTTACTCTATAATTTCCATCCCATGATGCTCCTACATGACCCAAATCTTCATAAAAAGGTGACATGTTATAATTAATTATTTCTGTACTAAGTGAAGGCAAACTTCCACCTGCGAAAGTGCCACTTTCCCATGAAATTCTTATTGTGACATCTACTCCATAACTATCGGGACGGAACTCTGCGCTCCCTGCTATTAATCCACAACCTACTAGAGACCCACTTCCACTTCCAGATCCACTTCCACTTCCGCTGCCAGACCCAGATGCTTCAGGATCTTCATCTTCTTCACCCTGTGCGTTGATATAGGCTTTTCCTCCGTTTTCATACTCAACCCATCCACCATGCCAATCATTCGTAACATACAGATTATTGAACTCAACATAATAGTATGGATTCTGCTGTTTTCCAAGGGCAATTAGATTACCAGACTGGTTAAATGCGTCTATGTGGCGAATAGCCATATTTGAATTTATGACCCATCCGCCAGGCCAATTCTGCTCCTGTACAAGTTTATAAAGGTATTCATCTTCTGTAAAGGGATTCGCAGACTGTCCTTTTGAAATAGTCTGTTGTACAATCCCCTGAGAGTTATGAAACTGAATAGCGTCTGTAGAAGCGTTTCTAACCCATCCCACAAGCCATTCAGAATAATAAGTATAGTGACTATTGTATTCTGTTTCTGAATACGGATCGCGTTTGCATCCTTTGGTGCTTAAAATATCATCTTGTGCCATAGTATTTTATTCTTATTTCTATTTTAACACGTTGTTTAATATATCATGTTTAACACTCTTGACAATTTCGTCATTGTTTTTTTGTTAATTCTTATTCCTTTCCCATATGCATTTCGTTTACAAAATTAGACATTTTTGTTAATACTCTCACTGTTTTCATCTTTAAAAGATGTTAATACGCCTTCATTATAATTCCCTTCCATACAGATAACCCCACGGCGAAGCAGTTCCTTCACTTCGTGCAGGATATGCATGCGTGCTCCTGCCTTGGCTCCTTCGTTCTCTATGCGGAAGGAACTGACAATGTCATCCTGTAGCTCGCCGAAGGTCATGCTACGCTCCTGCAGCATCTTCAGTATCCTCAGTCCCATATCCAAGAGTGGTGCCTCGCGAAAGCCCCTCTCTTTAAGGCAAGGCATGACGGCTATCATCGTCAGGGGGTACTCCTTCTCGCACCTGAACTTCTCCTTCAGCTGCATTACGGCCCAGGGATGCCACTCCTTCGGGATGTTGAAGACGCAGACATGCGGACAGGCTTTTAGCAGGCATGCCCTCTGCCCATCCCCTTCCATCTCATTGAAGCAGACAAAGTGGGCATAGTCCCGTTCCAGAAGAAACAACTCCTCTACATCCAGGTTCTGCCATTCCCTTTCCCGCTCCGTTAGGAAGTCCTCATACTGGGCCAAACTCTGCTGAGCCGTCATCATACCATCCAGATAGATGACGTTCCTGTTCAGCCGGTGGTGCCGCCAGGGACAGAGGTCGAGTATCTGGCGATAGAGTTCTGGATATAGCCTCAGCATGGCGCGGTCGAGTATCGCTACGACTTGTCCGTTCCGCTTATGCCCGCCCAGGAGGTGGTGGAAGGGATGGCGGCCGTAATGGTCCAGGTCGCAGAACTCACCCCGCGTATAGCCCTCGTCCTTTACGGGGTGGTCCAGCACGCCTGTAATATCCCGGCCTTCCCTGTCAGCCATGACGGCAAGGATGACTTGCTCGAAGAAGACATTGCAATCTACTTTGGAGTGAGGACAGCCGGGGTCGTTCATGCGGTTCTCTTCCATAAAGCGGAATACCTCCCGGCAGTAGCGGCGGATGAAGTCAAGGTCCGTTCCGCCGAAGAAGCCCATGTTATAGGAGGCGACCGACTCTTCTTTCAGTCCATTGTCGATATAGTCGGGTAGCCGGATGGACGGGTGTTCCAAGATGCGGTCCATCATGCGGCGGTAGTAGATGGTGCCTATCTCCCGGTTCTGGGCAACGAGCGGAGCGTCCATCACCCTTTCGGGAAGCGGCTCTGTGATAAACACATCCCCATCGACATGGATGAAGGGCTCCGTCTGCATGGAGTAGGTCTTTATCTTGGAGAGTGCCCAGTGACGCGGCAGGCAATGGAAGTCATCGAATACCGTGCAGACCTCGGTATAGGGCAGATGGAGCGTGTCGATGAGCAGGTGCTTGCCGTGCGAGTCTGTGTAGAGCACCACATCGCCGTAGTGCTCACGCAGGCTGATGCAGCTCATAGCCCAGGACATGAGGTTGTACTCCGCAGCCGGCCATCCGAAGGGATGGCGAAGCGGGTCCTGCCCTGCTGTCCAGAAGGTCTGAATGATGCGCATAGTATTTCAGTATTATTATTTCATCCTGAGCACTCCGTCCTGGATATACAATCCCTTCTCAGGAGCCTTCATGAGACGGCGGCCCTGCAGATCGTAAAACTCCCCTCCATTACCGGAGGGGCTGGGGGTGGGTCTTTCTATCCCATTCGGACTTCCCGTCAACCCAACGGGCAGGCTGCGCACATAGGCCACGCTCTCGGTCTGCAGCTCCTTCACGATCTCCACACTGATTTCGTACTTCACGGCCTTGCCGTTCTCCGGGTTGGCCAGATATAGGTTCACCTGGTACTTATCGCCGTGATAAACATCAGAGATGGGATTCTCGTACCACTTGAAGGTATCATCCGTGCAGTACATGCCCAGCGGGGTGTTGTGCCCCAGGTTGCTGTTGTAGAAGCACTGGCCACCCTCGCTGACGAACCAGAAGCCCTGACCAGGAGCGGCACTATAGTGGCGCGTCATGAGCAGGTTGCCATCCTCGCTCCTCTTCTCGGCATATAGGACAGGATTCTGTGCACCTGTCAGTTCCCTGGCTTTCTCTACATCGATATCCGTGGATACCAGCCCCAAGCGTCCCGTCTCCTCGTCGAAGAAGGTGAAGTAGTCTTTTGTGTACATCAGTTGCAGTCCGATCGGCTCTGTGGCGACAATGTCAAAAGGCTCCAGGTCTTCGTAGTCCTTTTCGAACTGGATGTCCAGAATCAGCTCGTAGTATTTGCCGTCGGCAACAAGGAAGACGGAGCCCGAGGAAGACTGGCCCCCCAGTACTTCTGCATTCCCCGTACCTATCAGAAGGCATTTTCCCGAGAACAGGGACAGGAAGTATGAATTCTCGCTCTGCCAGTCATCGTTTGCCGTACCGTCTATATTGAGGCATACCGCGGGAGTGTCGTATGTGCTGTAGTTGCCGATTAGCATTTCCCTGGCATCCGTCATGGCATAGAGCTCCAGGTTCCCCCACTTTATGCTGCTGTCGAACTTGGCGGCTATCTCCTCCAGGTCGATGTCCACCCTCAGGCTCTCCAGGTGATAGTCAGTGTACCGTGCCGAGAGTGTCTGCTCGCCCACTTTCTCCAGATTGTTCAGGGATATGCCGGTTCCCATTTCATTGGTGATGTTCACGGTGATGTCGAAGGTGGCAATCCCGCCCTGATACTCCAGGGCCCATGCGGCATGGCATACGTCGCCTTCCTTCACTGCCCATCTGTCTGTTATGGGATCTCTCCACTTGTCTACCTCGAATACCAGCACGTTTGTTTCGGGGCCGGGCAGGCTGATGCTGCATGTCCATGCCGTGGTCTCCATGTCCGCCCTTCTCCCGTCGGTCGTCAGGCCGCCCCCGCGATACCACTCGCTGTTTGCATCGGTGAGCAGATACAGGCTGAAGTCGCGGTCACGCTCTGACTGGAACAGGTTCATCTTGCGTGCGAACTCATCGTAGTTCGCTCCCAACTGCTTGCATACATCCGCAAAGTTGAAACGAATGACCCGTGGGGTTCTGCCACCGCCGGGACTCATGTTAATGCTCGCCTTGAACTGGGCGTTTGCGCTAATGGCTAGTATAGCCAGAAGGATGCTGAGTAAAAATTTCTTCATGATGATCGATTATTGTAATTCCACCGGAGGGAGTAGAGCCCTTCGATGAAATCTGACTAATTATTAATAGTTCCCTTTTGCATTTAACTTCACAAAACCATTGTGCCTATTTCATGCGGAGCACTCCGTCCTGGATATACAGGCCCTTCTCGGGAGCCTTCATAAGACGGTGGCCATTTAGGTCATATATCTTTGAGTCTTTTTCAGTCTTTTGATTGGTAATGTTCCGTATTGTCGTTTCATTATTAAGTATGTCAGCAACAGCTGCCAAGTCTGGCACGGAAGAAGCGAAATCTCCACTTTCAAACAATTCATTTGCACATTCTACTGGGCTTTTCCCACTCTCCAGAGTGACAGAGAGAATATACCACAAAGGCATTAAACTAATATTCTTAACAACCCTAAGTCTGTACTTCTCAACGTATGACATCAGTATGTCCTTGTCATCTTCTTTTTTAAGCCTTATATTCAGGTACGGCGTAGCTATAACCTCTTCGCCGTTCTCCGTGAAATAACCTGAAGTCAATATTACAGACTTAGCGTCTTTCTCCCAAGAATCCAGGGAGGTTAACTTCTCATAATCCGTCCGGGTTATGACAAAGATATCAAAGGTCTCGTCTTCTATTGTAGTAAGAACTTTTGCATTTGCCTGAATTCTTTCACTTGTTTTATCGCAAGTTTTAGGAAAGCTGACACAGACTTTGGTTTCATCCTGTGTTAAAGGAATCTTCATACCTTGATAGTAATAATAATCCGTTTGTGCAATCACATATATTGCACATGAAATGGTGAATAACAACACCAATAATAATCTTCTTTTCATAGTCTAATGTTTTTATATTAGTTAATATCAATATTTATAGTGAAAGTATAAAAATTTGTGTTTATATATTATTGGGAGATGGAATCCCAATCAGTTCCCAATTTTAAGTGTTGTACCTAATGGTACTGTTGTAGAGTTCTTAATTTTCGTGTATTTTGCTTTCAGCGTGATATCACCTTGACCAAGAATGACATCTCCGAATGGCTTTCCATTGGTAACATCCTTACCCACATAAATGCTGTCTGCTGTAACTACTCTTGTTCCTGCTATGGTCTCATTCTGAATATAGGCAGAACCAGGAGTATTTATCACTGAACTATATGCGTCAACAAGGCCGTACCCATATTGATTATTCCATGATCCATCAGCGTTTGTAATATTGAAATTTACTCCGGATATTTTTTTTGCATTACTATTAATAATACTGTTCACTTGATTTACCATGAGTTCACTGTTTTTTTCCAATATCAACGCTGCTACGCCCGCAACATGAGGACAAGCCATAGAAGTGCCGCTATCATATCCTATAGCATTATTAGGAAGAGTTGAAAGTATACTAACTCCAGGTGCAACAACATCAAGTCCAGGTCCATAATTTGAAGAAGAAGCTTTGGTTCCTGCACTGTTAATCGAGCCAACAGCAAGAACAGTGTCATTGCAATTCGCAGGATATTCGACACTGCTATTGCTATTCCCTGCAGCAAAGACAATAACGCAGCCTTTTCCATGGCGACCGTATGTGAAAGCATCATGTATGGCTTCGTCAATTATGGGATGTTGTGTTGGATAATACCATGAATTTGAGATGATGTCAACACCGTGTTGATAAGCCCATTCTATACCGCTTGCAAGTTTTGATGGAGCATCAGTTGATTCCATCATTTTATTACTTATAGAGACAATTGTAGCATCGGGTGCAACACCGGCAATTTGTATGCCGTTATCCTTCACCGCCGCTGCGATACCAGCACAGTGTGTACCATGGTTTAGATATACTACACTTGGAGAAGACCCTGTTTCTGTGTCGTAACTCATACTACTAATGTTAGATGCCAAATCTATATGATTTAGATCTACACCACTATCTAAAATCGCGATTTTCACATTTTTCCCCGTGACATAATTCCATGCAGGGGTCACAGATATGTCAATACCTGGATAATTGCTATTGTACAATCCCCATTGATAATTAAACATTGGGTCATTTGAACAGATTAAGTCTCCAGCACACAAGTCTGGTACTGATGCCGCAAATTTCCCGCTTTCCCATAACTCATTAGCTATTTCCAAGGCATTCTTTTCAGTTTCTGAAGAAACTGATAGAATATACCATAAAGGCATAAATGGGACTTGCTTGACAATCCTCAGTCCGTATCTTTCAGCATACGAGGATAATAGATTTATATCTTGCACCTCTTTCAAGCGAACGTTTAAATAAGGAGACAAATAAACTTCTGTACCTTCCGTTGTCCTATAGCATGGAGAAAACAAAATAGGCATCGTTTCTTTTATGCTAGAATCAGATGCTGATAGCCTTTTCAAATCAGACAGCTGGAGAGTGAAGATGTCAAAATCCTCATCTGTGATTCTATCCAACTCCTTGAAATTCTCATGTATCTCTTTACTTATATCATCCCTACTCTTAGGTATGCTTACACAAACTTTGCTGTCATTTACGGTTAATGGTATTCTATTTCCCTTGTAATAATAATAGCTCATTTGCGCGATTGCACCCAGAGAGTATGAGATGAGAAGTAAAACAATCAACATGAACTTTTTACACGTAACCATAACAGAAAATTATTTAATCAATCAACTTTATGAATGTCTCTCTATAAATCTGAAGAATGTTAACCTAATCATTGACGAGACAATGGCATCCCATTTTACGACTCACCTTTTAGGTTTAGAGGATCTTTGTTGCATCAAAATGAATGTTTTCTCGGGTTAGGCCTCAGAAACAATCATTTTCCGTGTCACTACCACCTTTCCATCTACCACTAAGGTGTAGATGTACATACCTGCCGTGAGTTCGCTGGCATAGACGGTGATATTTGTTTCGCCTCGCTCATTGACGGGAATGGCCTGTACCTGCTTGCCACTCATGTCATAAATGAAGATATTGGCCTTCTGCGTCTTCTCGGGAATATTAAGCGTAATTACTGTACTCTCGCTGAACGGGTTGGGCTTGTTCTGGTCCATCCGAACCATATCTACATCGGACGCTGTTTCATCAATAGTTGTGGCCTTTGCCTTAGACTTGGCCTTCTTTGCGGAAGTGCCTTTCAGTTCA
>JAEEGJ010027524.1_pt1 | contig 11408 bp, 10 predicted proteins | sample 8958761 | NCBI WGS metagenome assembly JAEEGJ01 (sample SAMN16246546, study PRJNA631951) | gut metagenome | biome: gut microbiome; feature: rumen; material: RS-attached | host: Bos | place: Iran: Karaj | collected 2018-10
CACAGGAAGCCAGCGAGGAAGAGATCAGCAAGGCCTTCCGTCCCAATACGAAAGCCCTCTTCGGCGAGACCATCTCCAACCCCGGCGGACAGATTCTCGACATCGAGAAGTTTGCCCGCATCGCCCACAAGCATGGCGTTCCCCTCATTGTTGACAACACCTTCCCCACCCCCGTCAACTGCCGTCCCTTTGAATGGGGCGCCGACATCGTCACCCACTCCACCACGAAATACATGGACGGTCACGCCACACAAGTCGGCGGCTGCGTAGTCGATAGCGGCAACTTCGAGTGGGATGAAAAGTTCCCCGGTCTCACGACCCCCGACGAGTCCTACCACGGCCTGACCTACACCAAGGCCTTCGGCAAGATGGCCTACACCACCAAGCTCGTCGCCCAGCTCATGCGCGACCTCGGCAGCATCCCCGCTCCGCAGAACTCCTTCCTGCTGAACCTCGGTCTGGAGACCCTCCATCTGCGCATGCCCCGCCACTGCGAGAACGCCCAGCGCGTGGCAGAGTTCCTGCAGAGCGATCCCCGCGTGGCATGGGTACACTACAGCGGCCTGCCCTCCGACAAGAACTACGCCCTGGCACAGAAGTACATGCCCCACGGCACCTGCGGCGTCATCGCCTTCGGAGTCAAGGGCGACCGCCAGACCGCCGTACGCTTCATGGATGCCCTGCAGCTCGTCGCCATCGTCACCCACGTGGCAGATGCCCGCACCTGCGTGCTGCACCCCGCCAGCCATACCCACCGCCAGCTCTCCGACGAGCAGCTGCGCGAAGCCGGTGTTGCTCCCGACCTCATCCGCCTCTCCGTAGGAATTGAGGACGTCGAAGACATTCTGGCAGACATTCGCCAAGCATTAGACAAGATTTAGAAAAATATTCCGGAAAATATTTGGTAGTCTCAAATATTTGCTGTACCTTTGCACCCGCAAAACCAACATGGTGCCCGTAGTTCAGTTGGTTAGAGCGTCAGATTGTGGTTCTGAATGTCGACGGTTCGAGTCCGTCCGGGCACCCCAAAAGGAGACATCGCCGAAAGGCAATGTCTTTTTTTGTGAGTAGCCCGCAAGGGCACCCTCTAAAAATGAGCCGTCATTCCGATTGGAGTGACGGCTCTTGTTGTGTAATAGAGGGTTAACGGATGGTGAGCCAGACGGGTTCGTTGCGGGCTTTGGCGGCTACGATGAGTTGTTTGAGTTCGTAGAGCCACTTGCGGGATTCGAGCAGACGGCCGACGAGTTGGTTGCGACCAACGAGGATGCAGCCAGCTGTGTCAGCGGCGGTATTGCCCATGTGAATGCGGATGCCCTTGAAGAGGTGGTTGAAGTCGGGGCCACCGAGCAACAATGGTAACCACATTTTGAATTTCGGACTCCAGGTAATCACTACGGCGTAACGGCCTTCTGGGATGGCGAAGGGCTTCAATTTCTGTGCCTTCGTGGGTGAACGAAGCACGGCCTCTTTCGAGACCGTTGTCTTCAACTCCAATGCCGTTGGTTCGAGCGTGTCACAGAAGTAAGTTAGTTTCTCACCTGCCAGATACTCGTCCATAACTTGCTCTTTGATGTAGAGCTTGCCTATTGTATAGGTCTTGCGTTTTGCTATGCGTGTCAATACTAATTCCATAATCTTCAATTTTCAATATTCAACCTCCTTAATGTCACAAAGTCAAATGTCACGAAGTCTATTTTTCAATTTTCAATTTTCAATTTTCAATTTTCAATTTCTTCCAGTGCGTCTTGTCGGTCTTCTCAATCCATTTGTCGCGATACCAGCGGGAGATGATTTTTCGGAGTCCAGCCTCGCTACAGAAGCCACGCTTCAGGGCTCGCAGGTCATCCATCGTGAAGACTGGTGCCAACTGATCGAAGACGGAGTGATTACTTCCGTATCGGATGCACTCGTCGCGGGCATCAACGAACTGACTTTCAAGTGCCTCGCCAAAGGCCTTTATCTGCTGTTTCAGACAATAGTCGGCCATCATCAGAGCAAAGTCGAGACATGCCTTGGTTTCACGAGCAGCACCTGATAGCAGATGAAAGATGACACCGCAACGGAAGCCTATGACGGCAGCACGCTTGCGATAGGTGTCCTTCACGTGATCGATGTCTTTGGCTGCTTCTACGCGTTTCTCTTCTACCCAAGCCTCGATGGCCTTCCTCAAACGTGGCACATCCAAAAGCCCTGTAAATGAGCGCAATCGGGTGACGGCCTCCTGAATCTTCGCCTCGTCCTCAGCCGAACGCTTACCGAACTTTGGCATCTTCGAGAAAGAACTGTCTGGCATCTCGGCGAGCATCACACGGCTCGAAAGACCGTTCTCGATATTGTCCGACTTGAAGCACTTCCTCAGCGCGCCGTTCGTGCCGAGCATCGTCCAGTTGTAGGCAACCTTCACCACACCCGACTCAGCAGCATCGCTATTGTAGTCCTGGCCCCATTCGCCTCGGTCGAACGAAAGACGATAGATGTCATACTTTGATGACCACGAGCCGGCACCGTTCGTTTTTCGGAGGGTGTCCAATTCCTCTCCGAAGGAATAGATGGTGTGTCCGCCAGAGTTCTTGAATCGCTTCAAGAGCGTTGAGCACGAGACGGTTACGGGCACCTGACGGATGAGCACGTGCGGATCTTCTGGAGCCTTCTCGTTGGCTTTACGCCCCTTCTTGCGCTCCTTCCATTCTTCTTCACGCTTGCGTGCCAGGGCATCCTCCTCATCGAACTGCCGCTTCCAAATGTCGATGGCGTTCTTGACCACACTCTTATTTGAAGCCTGCTCACCACGGATGATGGCCATCAGTCCCAGATGATGGATGTTGCCGTCGCAGTATTCGACTTCGACGCCGTCGGCATAAGCACTACAAATCGGCATGATACCTACGAGTGTGGGCATGTGCATCGAGGCGGGCACACCAACCAATGATTCCTTCAATCCGATAGGCAAAGCCTTTCTAAGTGAAGAGTGAAGAGTGAAAAGTGAAGAATCGGACTGCGCATCGTCGTCGAGTTGAAGTTCAGGGTGAGCGGAAGCAAATTCTTCATTCTTCACTTTTAACTCTTCACTCAAAATGATGTCATTCATCATTTTGCTAATGCCCTTGGGCTCTTCCTTGCAAGCCGAGTCAACGATGGATTTCAGTTCTGCGTCAGAGAGTCCGAAGCGAGGCATCACCTGCATCAGCACGTCTTTCTTATTGTCGCAGATGGCTCGGAGATTGACGGCCAGTTTATGCAACTTCACGTTTCTCTCACCCTCAGCCGGCTCACCGCCATTCCTCCGCCACCACTCAGCGATGATACTCGAATACGGGATGCCTTTGAACGACAAGTCTTTGTTTTCTTTTGACGACAACTGAGACAACTTGGACAACTCTTTTTCAGGCAGAAGTTCTGCCTGAGGCGACACATTGTCGCCATTAAATGTTGTCTTAGTTGTCATTGTTGTCGTTGAATCATCATCACTTGTCGTTACCTCGAACAACTTTGGATTAACATACTTGGTATGATCCTCGGGCACCATATAGATGCACCTTGAAACATCCTTCACGGCTGCATCGGGTGTGAATCCCGTAGCTTGGGCCATCAGCTCCTGAGCCTGCTCAACTGTCAAATTTTCTGGCAGTTCCACCAGGACGTGAGTACCCTTACGAACCGACTCTTCAATGAGCAACACCACTAAGGGAGACTTTTCCAAGAGTCGGGCCACGATCTCCTCCGTATGCCCTTTCTCGTCAAAGTCCAGCATCAGTCGATTGAGTGGTTTGACGGCATCGGCAATCGCCCTGTGGTTGTCCTTAAACTCTGCACAATGAGGCGTCCACACAGGCAGACGATGTTTCAACTGTTCGTCACCTTTCTCTATACGTGCGCACATCTGCGCGAGCCAAGGCTCGCGGCGAAGAGCCTCCCAGTCTTCCTTGGTGGCAGGGAGGCAAGGGGCACCGTGCCCCTTACCTATACATGTGAATTTCATGGTTCTGATTACTGCTGATTCCATACAGTTTCCTCCTTTCTTGTATTAAAAAATGACATAACTTGATTAACCTCTCTCACAAAGTTCTCCACAATCATCCACAGGGGATATTTCTTGGGGAACTTGAAGGTAATCCACACGAACTCCTCATCCATTCGGCGCTGACCTGTACTGGGTCTTACCTGTGGTCGAGTCATCTTCACTGCCCCGTGAAGTGTCTCGAAGAGGGTCTCATGCTTGGGGCCGCGAAGCCCGTCGTTGTATCTCTTCACGAATGTGCGGCCATCGGCATCTACCTGGATTCCAGCGCGGTACTTGACTCGGTTGCCGTCCGTCACCTCCTTATCTGACTCCCAAGGGCAGGGCACGATGTTGATGTTGCCGTTGGTCATGAAGTTGATACTGCTGTCCATCTGGACGTTCTGAACAAATACTTGCTTGCGAAAATTAATTCTTTTCATTTTGTTGAGTCTTAGCGAGTGAAGAAGCCTTCCGAAACGCTGGCCAGCTTTAACTCATGAGATTCCTTCAGCTCACTTCAACTCAGATTAGTAAAATAGGTGTAAATTGTTTTTTGAGTTCATCACTCCGAGATGTTTCACCTTTGCCATCTCCATCTTGTCGTGGTTTGCCCTGATGGCTCTCCAAGCGACCTTGATTGTCTGTCTCTTTGACATGTTGTAAACCAAACCTGCTGCCCGTTCAAACAACGTTGTTCTCACTTCGTCAAGGTTTTCGTCTGCAAAGAAAAAGCGTAATTCGGGTTTTTGAAAATCTGATCCGAATTAATCCGCAATTCGCAATCTGCTGAAATTCAGTAACTTAATAAATAATATGATGAATCACAAAAATTAATCCATATTATCCATTGCCCACAAACAAAAAAATCGCCTATTTCTTGGGCAGAAATAGACGATACTCGCGCGCGAACCTTAAATTTTAATATTAAGATTTCTTCTGGCTCAAATAGTTTTTCACGCTTCCCTCTTTGAGGCCCACAATGGGAGCAAGGAGTTCGGCGAGAAGGTTGTTGGGCAGCTTTCCAAAATAGTTTTTCCGTTGTAGTTTGCTTACATACTTGCAGAAACGTGCTTTCGATTGGCCGTTCACTGGATAGCATAGCGCCAGCAGTTCATCGAACTTGCTTTTCTTCTTAATCTCCATCAAACTGATAAGGTCATCTTTCAAAATAGTGACCTTCACCTCGGCCTGATTCACGCTTGGCGACACCATCTTACCATTGTATTTCTCGTAGGCACTTTCTACAAGGCTAATGATTTTGCCCACAAAATCCTCCACGGCTTTCTGCTCAGGCGTCAAATCCTCATCTTTCTTTCTAGTAGGCTTTATTTGGTCAAGCTCCTGATAAGCCAGACGAGTAAGGGTAGCGAAACGGAAGAAAGCCTCGGCAGCTTCCTCTGGTATTTGCTCACGAACCTCATCGATATAGAATCCCGCCATGTGCTCATCCACTATCACACGACTCTCGCCCTGCTTTCGTAGATGACGTGTCAAGAGGGCAAATTTCCAATCTGCACCATCCATCTGACAAAGCTCCTGAAAACCGTGCTCTTTAAGTTCCTGCAATGCCCGCCTACAATCTTCCTTGGGCATGCCGGTATCGATATAGTCGTTTTTCAGGAAAGCAGAGTCCATCAGTTCCTGCAAAACAATGAAAATCCTTCGTTTGCAGTCTGATTCACGCACACCTCCCGCTGGCACCAAGCCTACGCTTCCACTTTTTGTGAACCTGCTCGGCCTCCTTTGCCCTGAACGACCATTCTGACATGAGCCTACGGAAATAGTCGCCGTAGTCTTCATCAGCATTCCGTGGTGGCAGTGGTTCTCTTTCTGATGACCACGCCGAAAAACTATATGCTGTCTTATCCTCTTCGATCATTATGATATCGTGGTGTCGTAACGGTAAACAACATAGAGCGTACGATAATTATTATCGGGCTCGTTGGTATTCACTTCGAAGTGTGAGAACTCGAACATGGCGTCACCATCTTCCTTGTAGCTCACCAGTTCCCATGTCTCGAACTGGTTGCATTCCAAGCTATCGAGTACACGCTCGTCTAACTCAGCAAGTATTGGGAATGCGCGTCTGTAATAAGTGTCACGGCTGGAGAAGGTGTCGATAAACCGATCCATATCCATGATCTTCAGAATCATGTTATGACCTTTGGAGCCCTCGAGCTCCTTAGGCAGACTTACAGATATGGGGTTGTCATCCTCATCATATTCATATACACCACTATAGCAGGTGAAGGTGTAGATGTCAGGATTAGTGGCAACATCAACAACATTACGGGCAATGTAATCGCACGCATCCTTGACACTCAAAGATAGATGGCTCTTGGCCTGTGAATCGACAAACAGGCAAAGGCAGTTAAACATGCGCAGCAGACCATCGTTGTCGAGTTGGGACATATTGTTAACTGCTTCACTTAAGCAGCCAGTGGGGTCACTATCATCAAAGTCTTGGGCAGTCCTGAGTAAATCAGTTATCTTCTGCCTCGGCATACGTTCACTTGAACGTATTTTCCGAATCTTCGCCAGCAACTCATCATAGTACTGGTTTTCTTTTTCTTCCATACCAGGTAGCTTTATTTCCATATCGTTATTCTTTGTTCTTTTGTTTTTCTTCGGTTACCTCTTCCTCAATCTCCACCGCCTTTAGAATAAATCATGTGGACAGGTCGCCCCGATCTTTTCAAAAATATATTTGTAGGCAAAGGTACAAAGAAATCCCGATAATCCAATCAGACCACCGGGTTTTTATGAATATTTTACAGACATCCTCACAAAGTGTCAGACACATCGTGCCGTGAAACTATGATTTATAACGTAGTCGCGGGGATAGGCATCTGGGTAACCCAAGCACCTGTCCCCGTGACTAAATCGCAAAACTTTTTGTCTTTTCTCTATATATAACTGTAAAAGTACAAAAAGACTGCGTCGGTTGTATGACTTTAACACTACTTTAACACTTCATATTCTACCACACCATTAACGGTATAGACACAAGAACTGTCGATGGCATCAAACCGGAGATCGACAAGTCTCAGTACCATGTACGATTTATCGCCCTCATTCTTCATACCTACCACAGTAACCTTACCGCTTAAGGCTGTTGCCATTCTTAAGATGTATTCCTCCCACGTAGGGGTGTATGCAGCTGAAGCACGGAACTGGCTACTGTCGAATGTATCTCCTTCTTTCAAGTCATAGAAACTCATCGGCTGCTTGCTTTCTAAACTGATTTTAAGCAGGTTAAAGACATCCGATCCTTTGATATTTGCCCCAAACGACATATGGTAGATGGTGAGAGGATCACCACCATTATACCTGATCTCCTTGCCTAAGTAACAATGAGGGGGATTATAGACTTCATTGCTTCCATACATCATTCCCGTGCTGGTCTTACCATTGTCCGACTGGATGAGTAATACATTAACACCCTGAAGGGCATTGATTTCCTCATCATCATTGCTACATGCGCTGAACAACCCCAAAGAGATCAGCACGCCCATAATAATACAGAACTTCTTCTTCATCATACCTTTTTAATTACGTTTCTATCTATATAATTCGATAAATGCAGAAATATTGTATGGATGATGAGACTTTAACATAACTTTAACACTTCGAGCATATGAAAGATGGCCTCAGACCCCCATTTGTTATGATCGGTAGTCGCGGGGACAGGCATCTGGGTATACCCAAGCACCTGTCCCCGTGACTAACAAAAGCATAATATAATGATTTAGTTAATGCTCCTCTGGGAAATCACGGGGACAGGCCTTTGATTTTGAAGATCAATCACCTGTCCACCCAATCTTTTTTTGAGTGATATTTACATCCTTTGCTTTTACCGCTAGTCTCAAATAGGTATGACCAATAATAGGGGACTTAAATCTTTCAAACTTACAAGATTCTGGATAGGTCCCAAATGCATAGGTTCTGCATACATGATTACTCCCGTTCTGCGGTCCCTGAGGATCGATAGACCCATTTTTGTTATCGTAGTTTCCGAAATAATCGAAACAATATTCGGCCTCTTTACATTCAGAAAATATCAAGTTTTGAACTGGAGAACATGAGGCATATTCCCACTCTGCTTCTGTAGGTAATCTTACTGGTACTCCTGAAATATTAGCTATTAAGCGAATCAGTTCATCAGACTTTTCCCATGAGGTCGTATCGTAATACCCTTTTTTAGGTTTCTTCCCTTTTAAATAATTCGCTATAGCATTACTTACATATGTTTCACTTATATAGAATGATGTAACTTTGACTAAATGCAACGGTTCGCTATTGTATCTTCTACTGTGTCTACCTTCAAACCCCATATTCATATCACCACCTCTTACAAGAATCATCTTAATATTTTCATTACCAATTTTTAGCATAAATGATTCAGGATAATCAGCAAAATCAGTCACAGTAAGTTTATCTTCTGGGGAAAGAACAGGTAAAGTTGAAGTGGCTTGATGGTTCTCTTCAATCTTTGCAATATCAGACATTTGGATAGTCGTCTCTATACCTGAAATAACTATTTTTACGGCATCTGATGGGTCTATAGATTTAATAGTCCCTAAGATTTCTGTGCCATTTCTTAGCGTAACTTTTGATGTTGACTGAGCGCATGCTATGAGAGAAAAGAACAACGCAATTGAGATAATAACTATATTCTTCATATAATATGTTTGAAGCTATTAATAATATGGATAGATTTTTTGGGGAGCACATGTCACACAAGGGCTAGGATATTCTGTGACATAGAACAGCCTTGCGATTGTCATTATCGAGACTCATAGGGTGACTCCTTCTTTTAGAACATTATACTTGAAGAGTGAAGGCGGCGCCTCTTCCCACTGCTTTTTGGTGTAGGGGAATACGTTGATTTCTTCGCCGATGTCGAGTCCCTTGTCCCAAATGGGATATTGGATATTGCCTCGTTCTTCCAAGGTGAGTCGAGGTTTGTCGATAATAGCCAGAACATCCCAGTCGCTGTCCTCGCGGAAATCACCACGAGCTCGCGAACCATACAGGATAATCTCTGCCGTCGGCTCAACATCCCGAATGGTGTCTCGAATCATAGAAATAATCTTTGCTCTTTTCTCTTCTGACATAGTCATTCTGGTTTTATTGGTGGCAAATATACGAACTTTTTAGCAAACTTCCAAATTTTAGGGTGTTTTTTTAAAATCTGGGACATCGTGACTTCGTGACTTTGTGACATTAAGGATGTTCACGATTGTCAACGAAGTTAGATGGAGGTTGAGAGTATAGTAGTATATAAAATATTAATATATTATAATATATTAATATTCATAATAGGGGTATGTTGCGTATTGGAATGTGCTTAATGTCACAAAGTCACGAAGTCACCGTCACAAATCTGATGTCCGTCGCCCGGCAGTTGTTCAGCAAACCTTAATAATACATTTGGCAAGGCGAAACAAATTGTTTGCGAAGCGGAAATGTGTCGTTAACAGATTTTCACATGCCACGGGGCTTGATATTTGGAATCGTGCGAAATAATTAGTACCTTTGCAGTGATGAAAGTGAAGAGTGAAGAATGAAGAGTGAAGAATTTGCTACCGCTGCAGAGGTAATCACAATTCTCAATTCTCAATTTTCAATTTTCAATTCAATACAAGGCGGGAAGCGGCCACCCGATGCAGCTGGTCGCAAATGAATCTAATACCATGTAAAACACATTTAAAACTATGAGCGTTTTTTATCGTAAGTATCAAAACAAGAATCCGTACGGCTCGTCTTACGGCAAGTGGTTCGCACGCGCCGTGACCATCGGCAAGACCGTCAACGTGGATGAGCTGGCCAGGCACATGTCGGAGCACAACACTCCGTACTCGAAGGGTGCCATCAAGGGCGTGCTGACCGACATGATCGGCTGCATCCGGGAGCTGATGCTCGAGGGCAAGGCCGTGAAGCTCGACGGGCTGGCTATCTTCTCCGCCGGCATCAAGACCAAGAAGAAGGGTGCGCCCACCTCCGAGGAGTTCTCCACCACGAAGCACATCGACAGCGTCTACATGCGCGCCCGTGCCACTGGAGAGTTCACCCGCGCCGAACTGACCAAGGCCGGCAGCGTGACTGAGTTGCCCAAGAACTACACCGACTATCACGAGGACGACGAGGACGATCCTCAGAATCCGAGCGGCGGCAGTGGTTCTCAGAGCGGTTCTCAGAGCGGCAACGGCGGTTCTCAGAGCGGTGACAGCGGCCAGAGCCAGCAGTCCAGCTACAACCTGACCATCGCCCGCTCCGGTTCGGGAACGTCAACCGTGAAGGATGACAGCGAGAATGTCATTACCGGGCAGCAGAGCTTCGCCTCTGGCACCAACCTCAACATCGAGATTGTACCCGCTGAGGGTCAGGTTCCTACGGCAAAGATCAATGGCAACAGCATTGAACTGACCGAGAACGACGGCACCTACACTGGTTCATTCCAGATGCCCGCACAGGTATCGGTGCTGGAACTCAACTCTGGCTCGAACGGCGGTAACGGCGATGACGACACCGGTGAGAACGATTAATCAATTGAAGATTGAAAATTGAAAATTGAAGATTGAAGATTGAAAATTGAAGATTGAAAATTCTTTTAGTCGGCTATCGCCTTTGTAAAAGCGGCAAAGCCGAGCGGAAGATTGAAGATCGGCTGAGAAAAGAGGGGGAGTCGCCCTCCTCCTCGAACTCAGCAAGTCAAAAACGTAGTTTAACCCTTAAAATCTAATGCTATGAAAAAGGAAACTTGGAAGACCATCATTCAATTCGTCATCAGTATCCTCACGGCAGCTCTGACTGCCCTCGGAACGACGAGTTGCATGGGTTACGGCCCACTCGCAATCTGAACCAACAGCGCATCTGAACAGAACTCACACAACTCTCCGTGTCCGCAATCTCCCAACAAGAGGTTGCGGATTTTTCATGTTGTGACATCGTGACTTCGTGACTTTGTGACATTAAGCATATTACAAAAAGTGGGAGCAACACCGCAATGGATGCTGCTCCCAACTGTTTTTAGATGTTTCAATCCCTTTTAGACAAAGCCCGGCGAGGCTTATGAGACCTCAATGGCCTTGGTGACCTTCTGCTTCGGCTCGGTCTTCGGCATGGTGATGGTTAGGATGCCGTCCTCGACCTTAGCAGAAATCTGGTCTTTCACCACATCGTCTGGCAGCACATAGTTCTGCTCGTAGTTTGAGTAGCTGAACTCACGGCGCAGATAGTGATGGTGCTTGTCCTCATGCTTGTGTTCCTGTTTGCTCTCAATGGCGATGGTGAGGTTGCCCTCGTCATTGATGGCTACGCGGCAATATTCTTTCTTGATGCCTGGAGCTGCAAGTTCCATCGTGTAGGCCTTCTCACTCTCCTTGACATTGACTGCGGGTGC
>JAEEGJ010027527.1_pt1 | contig 11407 bp, 10 predicted proteins | sample 8958761 | NCBI WGS metagenome assembly JAEEGJ01 (sample SAMN16246546, study PRJNA631951) | gut metagenome | biome: gut microbiome; feature: rumen; material: RS-attached | host: Bos | place: Iran: Karaj | collected 2018-10
ACTCCGAACGTCTCTCCTGGACCTTCGAAGAAGTGGACAAGAAGCTCGAAGGCATCATGAAGAGCATCTACGCCGCTGCTTCCTCTGCCGCTGTCAAGTACGGCCAGAAGGGCAACCTCGTGATGGGCGCAAACATCGCCGGCTTCCTCAAGGTTGCCGATGCCATGAAGTGGCAGGGCGCTGTGTAAGCGATATTGAGTCGCACAAACCAGGTTTGTGCTCCCGTTCAAGCTTTGCTTGAACGAAAAATAACGCTAAAAAAAGCTCTCGGTTTTTAACCGGGGGCTTTTTTTTATATGCACAGGGGAGGGCCTAGCCCTCCCTTGTCGCTATACTCTAAGTTGGAATACTTGAAGTTGGAACGTGTTTTTGCTTACAAAAATATTTTGTTTCGACTCGGAATAATCCACATTGTGCACTTTTGATTTAAATTTTTTTATCATTGGTGCCGGAATGAAATTATTCGACGAAAACATCATATTGCGCTTCGCCCTCCTCTTCGCATGCGTCCTTTTCGCAGCGTTTATTCCGGGTATCCTCGACTTTACCGATAATTATTTGATGCTCGTACCCTACGTACTTGCCATCATTTTCCTTGCGTACGTTTCCATCTTCTACAGATTCCCTTCGGCTTTGAACCGCAAGAAGATCCGTAATGACGTTGAAATCCCGAATTCGGTGGAAACTGAACCTGTGCGCGACTTCGAGAAGGACCTCCACGAGCAGGACGAGATTTTCCAGATGATGATCGACGTCTCGCAGGACGGCTTCTGGACCTACAGCGTCCCGACGGGGAAGGTCTACTGGTCCAACCGCGTGGCGAAACTCCTGGGCGCGAAGGGCGGCCTCGAGGATTCGTTCTATGCGCTCAAGTCCTACATCATGGAGAAGGACTGGACGGAATTCAAGTCGGTACTTTCGAAGGCGCTTGCCGAAGGCGGCAATTTCTCGTGTACGCTGCGCCTCTCGTCGCGTCGCGCGAACGGCTGTGACCAGGTGGTTATCGCGGGCCGCACGCAGGTGGATGCCGAGAACAGGCCTGTACGCGTTATCGGGTTTATCAGCACCGCGATGGACAGGAAGGCGGTGGAGCGCCAGAACTACTTCTATGTGTACCAGGACGCCCTGACTGGCGTTTACAACCGCAAGTTCTTCCTCGAGAAACTCAAGACGGACATGGAAGCGGCTTCGCTGCGTCACGATACCACGCTGGCGGTGGTCCTGCTCGATATCGACAGCTTCGGCTCCATCAACGCGTCTTATTCCATGAATTTTGGCGACAACGTGCTGCGTGTCGTCTCGGAGCGCATCAAGGCCTTCTGCAAGGAAGATGACACCGTGGCGCGTATCGGCCCCGACGTCTTTGCGGTCATCATGCGCGATGTGGACCTCTCGGACAAGGAAACGGGCCTTCTCTCGACAGTCAAGCAGTTGCACAACAAGGTGAAGTCGCCGATCCAGCTCGACGGTCGCGACCTGTTCATCAGCATTTCGATGGCGGTGGTCGTGAATACGGATGCCGACTGCGTCGAGGATATCCTTGCGAGTGCGAATGCGGTTCTCCGTAACCTCAAGAAGAGCGTGAATCACGGCAGTATCCAGTTCGTGACGGGCGGCATCCGCGAGAAGGCGATGAAGCTCTACAGCCTCGAATACGAAATCCGCCGCGCCATCCAGTTCCAGGAATTCGTGCTGATGTACCAGCCTATCGTGGATATCGGCGCGGACAATGCGATCGTGGGCTTCGAGGCGCTGGTGCGCTGGAACAACTCGAAGCAGGGGGTAATCTCTCCGGCGGAATTTATCCCGCTTGCCGAGGAGACGGGCCTTATCGTGCCGATGGGGGCGCTTATTTTGCGCATGGCCTGCGAGCAGACCAAGAAATGGGTCGACATGGGATACGAGAATATCCGCGTGGCGGTGAACTTCTCGGCGCGCCAGTTCTCGATGGAAAGCATGGTCGACGACGTGAAGAAGATTCTGGCGGAAACGCACCTGAATCCGCGCAACCTGAAGCTCGAGATTACGGAATACACGGCGACGTGCGAGGTGGAGAAGGCGGCAGACATCATGCGTTCGCTTTCGAACATGGGCCTCCAGATTTCTATCGACGACTTCGGCACGGGCTACAGCAGCCTTTCGTACCTGAAGCACTTGCCGGTGCATACGCTCAAGATGGACAAGTCGTTTATCGACCATGTGGCCGACGACGAGGAAGACGCCGCGTTTGCGAAGATGGTTATCGGTATCGCGAAGTCCCTGAACCTGAGCCTTATTGCCGAGGGCGTGGAGACGGTGGAACAGCTCGAGTTCCTGCGCAGGGAAGGCTGTCGCCAGATCCAGGGTTTCTACTTCAGCGAGCCGCTTTCTCCGGAAGATGCGCTCGACTATATGAAACAGCATTATGCGGGCGATTCCGCAGCGGCTCCTACGGCGGATGCGGCCGAGAGGGAGCTCGCTCAGGTCGTGCGCGCCTAGCGTTTGGGCCTAGATTCCGTAGCAGTTGCGCGTGTTTTCGCGACAGTGCCTGTAGATTTCTTCTACGGGCATGTTCTTTATTTCGGCGATCTTTTGTGCGATAAAGGGGATGTAGCCGGAATGACACGGCTTGCCGCGGTAGGGAATGGGCGCCATGTAGGGGGCGTCGGTTTCCAGGAGCATGCGGTCGAGCGGTACGAGGCTTGCCGCGTCGCGGACGTTCTGGGCGTTCTTGAACGTGATGATTCCGGTAAAGCCGATGTAGATTTCGGCGTCGAGCTGCAGCAGGCTTGCCGCGAATTCGGGGGTTCCCGTGAAGCAGTGGATGTGAACCTTGTGGCTGCGGAGGTCTGCGTTCTTGAGGACGGAGAGCGCGTCGTCGTCGGCTTCGCGAAGGTGGAGTACGAGCGGTTTCCCGCTTTCGATGCCGAGCTGCAGGTGGCGCTCGAAAAGCTTGACCTGGGCGGCCTTCGTCTCGGCGCCGTAGTGGTAGTCGAGACCGAATTCCCCGCACGCGACGCACTTGGGGTGGGCGAGGTATTCGAGGAGGCGCGCCTCGTCGGCCGCGGTTTCGGTTTCCACGTATTCCGGATGGATTCCGTAGGCGGCGTAGACGTTGTCGTATTTTTCGGAGAGTTCGCGGCCGCGCTCGAAGTCGGCGGGGTCGCATGCCACGTGGACGAATGCCTCGGGAAGTGCAAGCCCGCTTTCGGTGGCGTCGGGGGCGCGGAGGCGAGCGAGGAGGGCGTCGAAGGTTTCTCCGGCGTGTCGCTCGTAGGAATCGATGTGGCAGTGGGTGTCGATGAACATGTTGTTCGCTCTAGTACGCGACTTCCACGATTTCGTAGGTGATTTTGCCCTTGGGGGCCTGGACTTCGACGAGGTCGCCCTGCTTTTTGCCGATGAGCGCCATCCCGACGGGGGATTTCATGCTGATGCGGCCCTGGAGCGGGTCGATTTCTTTTTCGCCGACGATGCTGTATTTCTTTTCGCGTTTTGTCTTCTTGTCGAGCAGCTTGACGGTCGCACCGAAGCGGATGGAGCCGTCTTCGGTGGGCTTGGTCTCGATAATCTGGGCCCCGTCGAGGATGCGGTCGAGTTCGCGCAGCCTGCGGTCGATTTCGCGGACGCGCATGCGGCCGTAGGTGTAGGCGGCGTTTTCGCTGCGGTCGCCCTCGGCGGCGGCGGCCTGCACCTGGTTTATCATGGCGGGGCGCTCCACGTACTTGAGGTGCTCCCATTCCGCCTTGAACTTCTCGAACCCTTCCTTCGAAATCATGTGTTTCATGCCCGCAAAAATACAAAAAAGTATAATTGTCCAAATATGCTTGGATTGTATAAATAAGAAGAAAATCTATCCTAAAAAGAAGTGGCGGGAAATATCTTTAAATGGGAAGAATTTTTTTCGTCAAATGAAAAAAGCGTTGGCCAAGGATGGGGAGGGTGCAGGGAGGGGCCCGTGCGGCCTTCGCAACTCTGAGCAGGGGCCCCTCCCGCATGAATTTTTTTCTATCTTTGTGCGCGCGTATGAGTGTTAAAGAAGTTTTTCCGCGGAGAAGGCAGGAATCCAAGTACAAGCGCCTGAGCCGCATCTACTATAACCGCATGTTCCCGCGTCGCCAGGATGCGCTGAAGGTCGCGTGGTCCGTCTTTGTGGGTGTGTTTATCGGCGTGTGGCCGACCATCGGTTTTGCCATCATTTTGACGGTTGCCATCTGCGCGCTGTTTCGCCTCCCGAAGGTTCCGGGCGTTGTCGCCGACTTCGTGGCGAACCCCGTGACGCAGTTCGGCATTTTCTATCCCTCGGGCTACTACATCGGCTGCAAGATCGTGAACCCGGCCCCCATCAAGTTCGACTTTTTGGGCGAGTTCGAGCGCATGTCCATCCGCAACTGCCTCGAAATCGTGAGGAATCTCTGGGAAAATGCTGCCGGACACCTGCTCGCGTTCATGGTGGGCATTACCATCGTCGCCGCCATTACCGGTTTCGTATTCTTCTTCCTTGCGTATTTCGTGGTCAGCTACCGCAAGAAGAAGTGGATCGAAGGCAAGACCGGCTATATCCACAACCTCATCTCCGAGGACGAAGTTTTAATCAAGGAATCTCACAAAGGAAAGAAGCCCATGATGCACATCTACCCGTTCAAGGCCCTTCGCCCGGTGAACCCCGCCGAGGCCAAGGACATTTCCGCACTCCCGTACGACGTGATGAACCGCGCCGAAGCCAAGGCCATGGCGGAAGGCCTGCCGCATTCCTACCTGCGCGTGACCCGTGCCGAGCTGGAACTCGATGACAGCGTCGACGCCTACGACCCGAAGGTCTACGCCCATGCCCGTGCGAACCTCGAGAAGATGATTGCCGAGGGCGTCATCGCGCACGACAAGAAGGACTGCCTCTACGTCTACCGCCAGACGATGAACGGCCGCGAACAGTACGGCCTCGTGTGCACCGTGCCTGCCGCCGACTACTTCAACGGCATCATCAAGAAGCACGAACTGACCCGCGCCGACAAGGAAGAGGACCGTCTGCGTCACGTGCTCGACACCAACGCCAATACGGGTCCGGTGTTCCTGACCTACCGCGACAACGGCCAGTTCGACCTGTTCGGTGCCGTCACCAAGCGCAAGCCTGTCTATGACTTCGTGAGCGACGGCGACGGATTCGGCCACACCGTCTGGATTATCGATGACGATGCCGAGATTGCCGCCATCCGCAAGAGCTTCGAACAGATTCCGGTTAGCTACATCGCCGACGGTCACCACCGCAGCGCTGCCGGTGCCCGCGCCGCCAGCTACCGCGCCGAGCAGAACCCGAAGAACACGGGCGAGGAGGAATACAACCGCTACCTCGCTATCCTCTTCCCGAGCACCCAGCTCAAGATCCTCGACTACAACCGCGTGCTGAAGGACCTGAACGGCCGCACTCCGGAACAGCTCATGGAAGAACTGAAGATTGTGTTCGACATCGAGGAACTCGCCGGCATGCAGCACCCGGCCAAGCAGAACCAGGTGAACATGTACCTGCAGGGCAAGTGGTACGCCTGCACGTTCAAGGACAAGTTCCTGAAGAACCTCGGCCCGGTCGACAGCCTCGACGTGGCGCTTCTCCAGAAGCTCGTGCTCAAGCCGATTTTCGATATCGACGACCCGCGTACCTCCAAGCGCATCGACTTCGTCGGTGGCATCCGCGGCCTCGGCGAACTCGTGAAGCGCGTCGACAGCGGTGAATGCGCTTGCGCGTTCGCGATGTACCCGACCACGCTCGACCAGCTGATGAGCATTGCCGATGCGGGCGAGATCATGCCGCCGAAGAGCACCTGGTTCGAACCCAAGTTGCGCGACGGCCTCCTGGTCCACACGCTCGACTAAGTTCATGACTGTTCTGCCGGGTAGCCTCGGCAGAATGTTGCGACAAAGCATTAAAGCCTCCGCTCAGTGCGGAGGCTTTTGCTATAGCCATGTTTGGGGGCGTGCTTTGGCTCGCGCCTGTTGGATTTCGCTTAGTTCACCTTGCGCATGACGCCGATGACACGGCCCGCGATGGAGAAGTCCTTGCCCTTGTTCACGATGATGGGGCGGTACTTGGGGTTCGCGGGACGAAGCTCGATATGGTCGGCGAGCGGCTGGTAGTACTTAACTGTCGCCTCGTTGTCGACCTGGGCCACGATGATTTCGCCACGTTCGGCAGACTTCTGCTGGCGTGCGAAGATGAGGTCGCCGTCGAAGATGCCCGCGTTGATCATGGAATCGCCCTTGACGCGGAGCGCGAATACGTCGGAACGGCAGGCGAGGAAGTCGCGGTCGATGGTGACTGTGCCTTCGAGGTTCTGGACCGCGAGGATGGGCGTACCGGCGGCGACTCGGCCGACGATAGGAATCTCGATGGTGTTGCTCGGTGCCGTTTCGGCTGCGGAACCGTCGGTGTCGACAATTTCGATGCCGCGGCTGAGCCTGGGAGCGCGGTTGAGGTAGCCCTTCTTGATGAGGGCGGCCAGGATGGAGCGGACGCCGTTCGTGGAAGAGATTTCGAAGTGGTTGCCGATTTCGCGGACCGTAGGCGGCATGCGGTTTTCTTTGGAGTACTTCTTGATGTACTCGTAGATTTCCTCTTGACGTGCCGTCAATTCTTTGCGCTTGCTGTTGTTTTCCATATTGACCTCGCTATGGCTTGGCGTTTACCTATACAAATATAATGTACATTTGGGCAAATGTCAATAGGTTCACTGCACAAAAATGCATTTTTTTATATTTTTGGCCATGTAGAGGATAAAAAATCCTATATTAAAAAAAAGGAGGACAAATGAAACACTTTTTAGGCCGGAAATTCTTGCTGGCGACTGTATCGGCACTTTTGTTTGCTGCTTGCGGCGATGACGATAGCGATTTTATTTCGCATGCGGATCCGAGTATGTCCATGTCGACGGTAACGGATGCGCGGGACAACCAAACGTACAAGACTGTGAAGATTGGCAAACAGTGGTGGATGGCGGAAAACCTCAACTATGAAGCGCCGAATAGCTACTGCTACAATGATGAAGATTCCTATTGTGCCAAGTACGGGCGTCTATATACTTGGGCTGCGGCAATGGATAGTGCTGGCTTGTTGAGTACAGATGGCTTAGGCTGTGGCAATGGGGAGTACTGTTCTCCGAACCTTCCCGTTCGAGGCGTTTGCCCTGAAGGCTGGCATTTGCCTAGTGCAGATGAATTTGAGATATTGATAAATGCTGTTGGCGATCCGGACTCGGCGGGCTGGGCGCTCAAGTCCAAGACTGGTTGGCGCTATACCGAAAGGAATACGGATGAATTTTCGTTTACGGCTCTCGCTGCAGGGTTACGGTTCGATAATGGTGAGTTCCTCTATGAAGGGGAATTTACGGAATTTTGGAGTATAGCTGAGTATCACCCCAATATGGCAAAAGCCATGTACCTAAGCTATTCTTACGGAGATGTGTACCTAACAGCAGACCACAAGTATAACGCAGCTTCTGTTCGTTGCATTAAGAACTAAGTGAGTGATTTATTATAATTATTCAGAAAATGTCCTGAAATCCTTTTCTTGAGGTAAACATGAAGAAGACGAAGTTGATGGCGGTGCTCGGTTTGGCGGCTTGCATGTTCGCGGCCTGCGATGACGACGTGTCTAGTGCCGGTAAGAACGCTGAAGGCGATTCTGCCCATGTGGTGGACACATTGTACATGTTTTCCAAGGATACGGTCGTTATCAGGGACTCCGTTTTCGTAAGCGACACGGTTGTTGTAATGGATTCCCTGATATTGTGGGATACGCTCTATCTTGTTGACTCGACTGTCAAAAACCCAGTGAATCCTAATTGTATGGATGCTTCTGAAGGCCGTTGTATTGCTTGCAAGGAAGGATATTATGGTCCGTCTTGCGAAAATATTGTCACTTGTGTGCATGGCCGGGCTTACGGAGGCATTGAAGGCGATGGGAAATGCATTTCTTGTGAAGCTGGCTATTATGGTGAAAATTGTGAGAAATCTGCTGTTTGCGATAATGGAACAGTTAGCCAGGGCATAGACGGAACAGGGCTTTGCGTTTCATGTAATGCTGGCTATAGGCTTGAGAATGGGGCTTGTAATCCTGAATTATATCAAATCATTCCCGGTTGCCTTGTTAGCACTGGAGACTATTGTCTTGTCTGCGAAGAAGGCTTTTATGGACCAACCTGTGAAAAGAACACCTGTCAGCATGGCACGGCTTTTGATGGTATCAATGGCAATGGACACTGTCGTGAATGTTTCGGGGGATGGGCTGGTAGCGACTGCGACCAGTGTGCTGAAGGCTTCTCTGGCGACAACTGCGACATAAAGGGCTAGACCCCGTAAAGGCGGTTGTGGGCGAGGCAGTCGGCGAGTTTCTTGTACTCGTTGACGAAGGCTTCGTGGGTCGGGGCATCGCCCAGCGCGCGGTAGAGAGCGCTCGAGAGCGTTCCGCGGGCGAGCATCTGTTCCATGATGTTGCACGAGACTTCGGTGAGGTCGCCCTTCACGGTTTCGAAGACGTGTTTCCAGAGATCTCCTGCGGTGCATGTGCCCTCCATGCCGAATACGGCTAGGAATTCGGGCCAGTCGATGACGGTATCTTCGGCATCGCGGGTGGTTGCCAAAAGGAGGGCGGCCAGGCGTTCAGTGTCGAAGTCGCGGAGATCCTTGTCTGCGATGGCCTTCAGGGTGGCGATTTCCATTTCAGCGATGGCGATGTCCGCGTTCGGGCATTCCTGGATATCGACGAGGCGGATTTCGATGGCTCCGCGGTCAAAACGCGCGATGGCGCCCCGGCTGTTCAAGAAGAAATGGTTCAGTAGGTGCTCGGGGTCGTAGGGCGCGATGGCCTTCTTGACTTTGTCGAAGATTTGCGTGTTGTACTCGTCGTAGGTGTACGCCTTTTCGGGAATCACTAGCCCAGCAATTTCGGGGACCTTGTCCTGGTTGTGGCGGTAGACCTCGATTCGCGCATCCTTGAAGCCCGTGTATTTGCTGTCGAGGTAGGGGCTGCTTGCCGCGATGGCGGGGATGAGCGGCAAAAGCAGGCGGATGGCGGCGTGGAGCTTGCCGAATTCGTCATCGCCGTCGAAGGAGAGGTTCAGGTGCGTGCTCTGCAGGTTCGCCCAGCCGTGGCCCTTGCAGTTGAAAATGCGGTCGTAGGTCTGGTAAATATCGAGGCAATCGTAGGGCCAGAGCTGCATTTCTGCTGGGTCCATGAAGGGGTGACATGCGGTCGGCAACAGCATTGCGCCAATTTTCTCGAGTTTCTTATTAGCGCGGCGGATTTCGTGGAAGAACCGCTTGCCGAGCCCCTCGAAGGTGGACTTGGGGTGTGCGCACTTGAATTCGAGCACGTGGCTCACGAGCTCGTTCGAAAGTCCGATATCGTCGTATTCCACGTCGGAAAGCTGGTTGCCGTCCTTGTCCTTGCCGAGCGGGATATCGGCGCGGGGCAGCACCTGCAGCGTCTCGCGGTCCACGATCATGAATTCCATTTCGACGCCGAAGCGTTCCCAGATCTTGAAGCTTTCCATTAGAACCATTCCCTCTCGTGCTGGATGAGCTTGTGCTGGGCCGCGTGCATGCGGTCCTCGATGCGGTGGCGCAGGCTCTTCATGATGGCGAGGTAGATTTTCTTTTTGCCCACGAGGTCCTCGATGCCGTGGTCGATACTCGGGTTGTCGTTCACCTCGATGACGACCGGGTGGCCGTGGATTTCCTTGAGGTCCACGCCGTAGAGCCCGTTACCGATGAGGCTTGCCACGCGGAGCGCCGTCTTCACGATGCCGTGGGGTACGCTTTCGATGGGCAGGCAGTCCCACTTGCCGCAGGTTCCCTCTTTGTTCTTGCTGTCCCAGTTGTAAATCTGCCAGTGGTTCTTGGCCATGTAGTACTTGCAGGCGTAAAGCGGCTTGCCGTCGAGGATGCCTATTCGCCAGTCGAAGTCGGTGGGCGTGAATTCCTGCGCGATGAGCAGGTCGCTGTGCTCGAACATCGTGTCGAGAATTTCTTCGAGCTCTTCCTTGTCGTTCGCCTTCTTGACGCCGAGGCTGAAACTCGAATCGGGCGTCTTGATGACCATGGGGAAGCCGAGTTCTTTAGCGAGCGTGTGGCGGTTCTCGCTGTGCACGATAATCGTCTTGGGGGCGGGAATCTTGCCTACGGTCATGAGTTCCTGCAGGTAGACCTTGTTGGAACAACGCAGGATGCTGTCGGGGTCGTCGATGACGGCGATGCCTTCACTCTGGGCGCGGCGCGCGAACGCGTAGGTGTGGTGGTTCACGTTCGTCGTCTCGCGGATGAAAATGGCGTCGAATTCGCCTACGCGGTGGTAGTCCTTCTTGGTGATGAGCTCCACGCGGAATCCCGTATCCTGTGCCGCCTCGATGAAGTTGTGAATGGCCTGCTTGTTGCTCGGCGGTTCCACTTCGTCGGGGTTCACGAGGATGCCGAGGTCGTACACGTAATCTTCGCTTTTAGCAGAGATGTAGCGCGTCTTCTCGAAGTACTCGATAGCGAACTGGTCCACCATCTCCTTGTGTGTTTCGGGGATTTCGTCGACGCTGATGGGGCGTATGCTCTGGATGAACCACTTTTGCTTGAATACGAACTTGGCGCGGAGCAGCGGAGCCTGGAATATGCGGTAGAGTTCCTGCGAGAGCTCCAGGTACTGGGCGCTCACGTTCTGGCCGAAGTAGATGGAGAGCACGAATTCGGTGCCGGTCAGCTTGTGCAGGCTCTTCTGGATGAGCTCGTCGATATCGTCGCTGATGATTTTTACGACGGCCGGGGCCTTGAAGTCGCGGATGTTCTTGACGTTCGGGATGACCTTGTGGCCGCGAGCCTCGGCAAGTAGGCTTACATAGTAGCCTTTGCTCTGGTAGCTGTAGTCGCGGCACAGGTTGAATACGCGCACGCTTTTTTGGGTGGTAAAGTCGGGATTGGTCAGGTAATCTTTTGCTGAGACGATTTCGGCTTCGGGAATGTGGAATTTCCAGTTTTTCGGATTGTTGACGACAATGATCTTTTTCATAATCTGTATAAAAATTATGAAATAAAAGGGTGCGTGGCTAGGGGTAAAAAATACACAAAAGACCCCCTGATGGGGGCCTTGTGTGTATCGGGGTAGCCAGATTCGAACTGACGACATTCTGCTCCCAAAGCAGACGCTCTACCAGGCTGAGCTACACCCCGAGTGCGACAAATATAGTAAAAAGAATGTGAAAAATGGCCCTTAAATTTTCTTTTCCGCAATCCACTTGCGGACGGCTTCCTCGGCGCGGGCGGCAAGGATTTCTTTCTTGTTCTTCTTCTTGAGCCCTTCGTGGTTGGGGAGGAGTCCGAAGTTGAAGTTCATGGGCTGGAAGTCCTCGTTTTCTTCCACAAGGCGGTTCATGAGCGATGCGATGCAGCTCTCGTT